>Ga0315547_1000073_pt1 | contig 118091 bp, 100 predicted proteins | sample SalMarSW160240MG_2_FD_202542 | JGI IMG/M metagenome (GOLD analysis project Ga0315547, IMG submission 202542) | Salt marsh sediment microbial communities from the Plum Island Ecosystem LTER, Massachusetts, United States - Salt Marsh Sediment SW1601-240 ...
GACGGAAAAGATGAAAGTGGAGATGAGGTTGCCAGCGGAGTCTACTTCTATAAGCTGGAGGCGGAAGACTTCACTCAGACCAAGAAGATGGTTTTGATAAGATAGTCAACGGGTTTGTCAACGGATGAAGCGGATGGAACGGATTTTTTGACAGAAGATAATTTAAGTTGGGACAGGGGTTGAACCCCTGTCCCAACAAAGAGAAATAGTTCTTGACAATTCATGGTGGTTCTGTTAATTAAGTTTCTGTCAATATCAAGAAAACAAAGATGCATAGGATGCGTAGCAAGTGAAAACATAACCTAAGCGGGCGTAATTCAGCGGTAGAATGCAAGCTTCCCAAGCTTGACGTCGAGGGTTCAACTCCCTTCGCCCGCTTTTTTGGTTAATCTGGTTAGGAGGGGTTTAACCCCTCCCTTAACAAAATGCTAAGAAAAGCTAGGTGAAGAAAATGATGAAATGTTCGATAACTATAATGAACAGTAATTACCTAACCTATTTGCTAAGGAGGGTGGGATGATAAATTATACCAGGGCATTTTCCTTCATGTTCGAGGACAAGAACTGGGCTGTGAAGATTTTACTGGGAGCGGTATTCAACCTTCTTACCCTGGTTTTGGTTGGAATTCCCTTCATCTTAGGCTATCTTTTGGAGCTGGCTAAGAATTCAAGTGAAGGAAAAGAGATTCCTCTTCCGGAATGGGACAACCTGGGAGATAAGTTTACCAAAGGCTTAGTTTTTCTGGTCATCTTGATCATCTATTATATGCCGGGGATTATTTTGTCTTTTATCCCTTACATAAAAATTTGTTTTGGACCTCTGTATCTTTTGGCTTTTCTGTTTATACTTCCTTACATCACGGTCAAATATGCCCAGACCGGAAGTTTCGAAGAAGCTTTTCGCTTCAATGAACTATTCGATTTTGTCAAGAAAAACATCAATAATCTCATCATCGTGGTTTTGCTCAGCATAGCTTTGACTATAATCGCCGGTTTCGGAATTATAGCTCTAGGGGTCGGGATATTCTTCACCATGTTCTGGGCAAGTTTAGCCATCTATTATCTATATGGAAAAGTATATAGAGAAGGAGAAAAGGCGGAAGGAGACATCTCCGGGCCAAAGTCGGATTCTCAGTCGGCAGTTTCTTAATCTGGACTCAGAGCGGTTTTCTGCCTGGCTTGGTCAGTTTCTCTCCAGACATGCGGAGAAGCTTGGCAGATGGACATACGATTTTGTGCGCCACCACTGGCTGGGGATAATTAATTTCCATCTACTTATATTTGTGACTGGTGCGCTTGAGGCACCCCTGCTTTTGCATCTGGATCAACAATGGATATCCAAATTCATCTACGGGTTTTATAGCTTTTTTTGCCACCAGGAAGCATCCCGCTCTTTCTTTCTTTTTGGGAATCAGGTGGCAATCTGTTCCCGCTGTCTATCATTCTATTCCTCTGTGCTGATTTTTGGTCTGTGGGTGAGTTTAAAAAGGACAAAACCTCTGGACGCAAAACTGGCGCTTTTGCTGATCTTTCCAGCCCTGGTGAATGTCATTTTGCAGATTTTACGTATAAAAGAGAGCACCAACTTGATCAGGGTTACCTCCGGGTTGCTTTTGGGGATGGCTGTTTCCCTTTATTTGTTTCCCCGCGCGCAGGAAGCTTTAGGACGCTTAACTACCGACAAACGTCAGATTCAGAAAAATAAGGCAGAACATTAAATATTTCTTTCTCTATCTCTCTTTGCTGACAGAGCCCCCATCCGGGGCTTTGTCGTTTTTAGCATTAAACCAGGTTTTTGATCATCGAATATAAACTTTATCGATAAAGGAAAGAAACTAATTGGGTCTGCCTGAAGGGTTTGTTGAAAAAGTTACACTCCAGGGCGGGATAACGGAGACCCGTCTGGGAATTCCCGCCCCTATGGGCAACAATGACTTGCAACCCATAGGGCAGGGTTCACCCTGAAGGGATTTCCCTCGATCCTGAGATCTTCGGGATCGAAGGACACCCTGAAGGGCATTTAGCCCTGCCAAGAGAGTTTTTCAACACTCCTTGAAGGCAGACACTTACTGCCCTTGGGTGCTGCTTATTTTTCCCCTCGCCAAAGGTGGGGTGTATGCTCTACAATCTTTATAACTTTTTTAATTGACAACATGTATCTTATATATTAGCTTTGATAAAAATAAAACCCCTGAACAGGAGGTATTATGTGGATATTGAGAACTCTTGTGATTATCATCCTTATCACCCTGATAGTTGGATTCGCCATCTATAACTCAGACGAAAGAATTTCAGTCAATCTTTACGGCAAACAGTATTTTGACCTCCCCATGATTTTTGTGGCTTTCTGGGCGTTGGTGGTGGGCATGCTCATCTCTTTTGCCCTGGGGATTGGTTATTATTTTAAGATGTATTCTGAGTTACGTAATCAGAGAAAGGAAAATCAAAAGCTTTCAGAAGAGATCACCGCCCTGCGTAATCTCCCTTTGGAGGAGGAAGAAGTAAAATAGATGGCAAGTTAGAAGGGTCGTCATCGTTATCAAGTGGAGGTGAAAATTGAGTTCGGGTCATATCCTGTCCATTATCTTTGCGTTTATCATAGTCTTTACCGTGATGGCTTTTTTCTGGTCGAAGGCAAAAAGGGGAAGAAGGAAAATCTCCTTAGAGCCATACATTGATGGTTTGAAGGCACTTCTGGCAGGAAAGGAGCAGGTGGCTTTCCAGAAGTTCAAAGAGGTAGCCAGGCAAGATTCGGAGAATGTGGATGCTTATCTGAAGTTAGGGGACCTTTTTAGAAAAAACAAAAGATATGATAAAGCCCTACAGATTCATAAGGAGCTGATCCTTCGGCCATCCCTCTCCCCGGAAGAAAAAAGTGAGGTTTTAAAAAGCTTAGCAGAGGACTTTTCCGCCTCCGGAAATCACGACAAAGCCATCTCGGTTCTGGAGGAGTTGTATAAAGCTTTAGAAAAAGATGAGTGGGTCACCTCCAGACTTTTATTGGAATACGATGAAACTGAAAGGTGGGAGGAAGCTTTTGATCTGAGAAAGAAGACCTTCAGTCGAAAGGAAAACCAGAACAAAAAGATTTTAGCACTTTACAAAGTTCTCTGGGGCAAAAACCGTGCAGAAGGAGGGGAGCTTCACAAAGCCCGGGTAGCTTACAAGGAAGCGCTAAACTATGATGAGGACTGTGTTCCCGCCTATATCTATCTGGGCGATGCTTACTATCAGGATGAAAGGCTGAGCGATGCAGTCCAATACTGGAAGAAGCTTTTGGAGATGATGCCGGATGCTGGGTATTTGGTTTTCGACAAGCTGGAGAAGACTCTGTTCGAGCTGGGGGAGTATGGCGAAATACCTGAAATCTACGAAAACTTATTAAGTCGAAACCCTAAGAACACTTTTGCCCTTTTTTCCTTAGCCCGAATTTATGAGAAAAAGGGGATGATCGAACCTGCTATCGAGAGATACAAAGAGATTGTTGATGCTGACCCCAACTTCTTATCCGCAAGATTGAGCTTGGCAAAGCTTTACCATCAAAGAGGACAGAAGGAGGAGTCGGTTGATCTTTTGGATAATCTGATCGAATGCTTCCCACCAGCAGAAGGGGAATTTATTTGCCAGCGGTGTGGACATAAATCTTCTGAGCCTCTCTGGAGATGCCCCTCCTGCAAAGCCTGGAATTCTTTTAACATCCTAAAGCCATGAAAAGAGGTACCGACCAAAAGAAGACGCATCTTTTTTTTCTTCTTTTCATGCTGGTTTGTCTTCCATTTTTTGACTCCATTTTCGCTCAAACCTTAGACCAAGCCATAAAACATTATCAAGCAGGTGAACTTAGTGAAGCCAAACGCATTTTGCTAAACCAATTGGCAGGGGATAGAGACAACCCGGAAATATTGTTCTATCTGGGAAAGATGGAGGAAAAAGGGGATTTGTCCCAAAAATATTTTGAGGAGGTGATATATAATTTCCCAGGCTGGATGAACTCAGATGAGGCAGAACTTCTCATCTGCAAGTATGAGTTTTCCAAAGGAATGCATGTTACCACAGTTGAGCTGACAGAAAAGTTCGAGCAAAAGTTTTTTGTAAGTGAGATGATCCCGGAAGTTCTGTGGATTTCGGGATGTTCTTTTTTAGCTATGGGTCAACCAGATTCCGCTTTGGTCCGGTTCGACAAAATCATAAAATCATTTCCTGGCTCAAATTGGGCAGAGTGGGCTCAACTTAGCCGAGGTGACTGCTTCTTTGCTAACAAGAACTATAATCAAACTATCGCTGAATATCAGAAGATTTTTGATGACTACAAGGATTCCGAGGTTTTTCCCTTTGCTCTTTCCGGATTGGTGAGGTGTTTCAACCAGCTTCAAGATTCAGAAAGAGCGCTTTTGTATTGCAATCTTTTAAAGGAAAGATACCCTTATTCTATTGAGCCCATTGAAAACCTTGCAGAGAGAACAAGCTCTCAAAGGAAAACAGAAGAAAAAACTAAGGCGGAGCGTTTGGCTGGAGTGAAATACACCATTCAGCTGGGCGTATTCGGGGTAAAAGAAAATGCATTTAGGCTTCGCTCCCGATTTAAAAAACAGGGATATTCTGTCACCATCAAAAGTAAAATTATCAGCGGGAAAAAATATTACGTGGTGCGACTGGGCTCATTTACCTCATACGAAGAAGCTTTAAAACTCAAAAAGAAGCTTGAATCTCAGACTAACGATAGTTACAGGATCGTAATAAGGTGAAGTTACAAAATTGTTAAGTGGAGAATTTGGAGTGTCTGCCTTTAGGCAGACCTTAAATCAAGCTGAAGTCAGCAGGTATCAACCATACGGTTTATACCACAAGACCCATAGAATAGGTCAGGCTAAAGTCGTAGATCACGCCCAGACGGGCGGGCGTCCGCCCGCTTTTTGCGGGGCTTGACACTCCAAAAAAGTATAATCTTTTGAAAGAACTTTATCTTGATAGATGCCATGGCAGAAGATATTACCCCTTTGATGCGCCAATATTTCAAGATCAAAAATCAGTATCCGGAGGAGATCGTATTTTTCCGCATGGGCGACTTCTACGAGATGTTTGGAGATGATGCAAAGGTCGCCTCTGAAATATTAGGTATCGCCCTAACCTCCAGAGGGCAGATCAAAGGAGAGAAAATTCCCTTAGCTGGAGTGCCTTACCACGCGGGAGATAAGTATCTGGCCAAACTCTTAAAAGCTGGAAAGAAGGTGGTTGTCTGCGAACAGATGGAGGATCCAAAACTGGCTAAGGGAATTGTCAAAAGAGATGTGGTGGAGATAATTACACCTGGAACTGTCACCATTGAGGGTGTAATTGAAGGAGCACAGAGCAACTACTTAGCAAGCCTTTCTGAGGAGGAGGACAGGATGGGATTATCCGTCCTGGATTTGACCACGGGAGAGTTCAAACTGGATCAAGGCGAAAAAGCAAACGTTTTGGAAAGGCTAAGTGTGCTCAGTCCCTCGGAGATTATAATATCCGACAGCTGGTCAGATGAGAAGATAAAAAATTTGAAATTATCCGCAGGAGAAACGACTTTAACCACCCTGGATGGCTGGAAGTTTGACCACGATTTTGCCTCTCAGTTGCTTTTCGAACACTTCAAGGTGAACTCTTTGGAGGGATTTGGTTGTCAGGGAATGAAGCTGGGGATCTCAGCCGCAGGCGCTATCTTAGCCTATCTGAAACAAACCAAAAAGCCACTTCTTTCCCACATCAATAAGATTTCCCCATACTTTGAAGATCAGACGATGTTTTTGGATGCCAATACTATTCGAAATTTAGAACTTCTAACTCCTTTAAGAAGTGGAGAAAAAGGTTTGACTCTTTTTTCCTTGCTAAATAGAACCAAGATCGCCATGGGGGCGCGGCTTTTGAAAAACTGGATCATCCGACCCCTTTTGGATTTAGACAAGATCAAGGAAAGACAGAAGGCGATAGAAGAGTTGATTAAGAACAAAGGCTTATCGGATGATTTAATTGAAAGAATTAAGAATATCTCCGATTTGGAAAGGCTTGCCGGAAAGATTGGATGCGGAAAGGCCAGCCCCAAGGATTTGATCTGGCTTAAAGATTCTCTTACTAAAATCCCGGAGATGAAGACCATTTTGAAAGACGGTCAATCCAGCCTTTTATGTTCCATAAAAGAAAATCTTCCGGACACTTCCCATTTAGTGCGCCTGATCGAAAACGCCATTGTGGACGATCCCCCTCTGATTTTAACCGAGGGGGGAATCGTTAAACCTAAATTCTCCTCTGAGTTGGACTGTTTGAAAGAGGAGATAAAAGACAGCAAACAGTGGATCGCCAGCCTGCAGCAGGTGGAAAGAAAAAGAACGGGCATTCCTTCCTTAAAAGTGGGATTCAATCGGGTCTTTGGTTATTTCATCGAGGTGACCAAACCGCATCTCTCTAAGGTGCCATCGGAGTATATTCGTAAGCAGACCATGGTGAATGCGGAAAGATTCGTTACGCCTCAGTTGAAGGAGAAGGAGGCTCATATCTTAGGAGCAGAGGAGAATATCTTTAAACTGGAGTATGACCTGTTTTTACAGATAAGATCAAAGGTGGCGGAAGAAACCCAGAAAATTCAAAAAACAGCTGAGCTGGTGGCGATCCTGGATGTTCTGATGAGTCTTGAGGAGGTGGCTGAAAAATTCAATTATGTCCCTCCACAAGTCGACTCAAACGACGAGATCACAATCGAGGATGGACGACATCCAGTTATTGAAAATATCTTAGAATCTGGGGGCTTTGTTCCCAACCACACCAAAATTGATCTTAACAACGAGCAGATCCATGTCATCACCGGTCCCAACATGGCAGGAAAGTCGACCTATCTAAGGCAGGTGGGTTTGATTGTGCTTTTGGCTCAGATGGGCTCATTTGTCCCGGCCAAATCTGCCCGAATCGGAGTGGTGGACAGAATCTTCACCCGGGTGGGTGCCACCGATTACCTCACCTTAGGACAGAGCACATTTTTGGTGGAGATGATAGAGACGGCAAACATCTTAAACAACGCCACCCCTAAGAGCCTGATCCTTCTGGATGAGGTGGGACGGGGAACCTCAACCTTTGATGGACTTTCTATCGCCTGGGCAGTGACCGAATACATTCACAACAACCCAAAGATTTCGGCAAAGACGCTGTTCGCCACCCATTATCATGAGTTGACCGAGTTGGCTAAGTTTCTGCCCCGGGTTAAAAATTATCAGGTGGCGGTGAAACAATGGGAGGAGGAGATAATATTTTTAAGAAAGATCGTTTTGGGTGGCTGTGATGATAGCTATGGCGTGCACGTAGCCCGATTGGCAGGAATTCCCACGCAGGTTTTAAAAAGGGCTAAGAAGATTTTAGCAGAGTTGGAGGCGGGTGAGCTTTCATCTCCCAAGACAACTGGAATTGCTCCCCAACCTGTTAGCTATCAACTGAGCATATTTTCTCCCAAGGATAATTTGATTGCAGAAGAGTTAAAAGAATTGCATTTAGATAAGCTCACGCCGATAGAAGCCCTGAATATACTAAACGAGCTGAAAAGAAAAGCAGAAGGATAGAAAGTCTGTAGTTGCCCAATTATGGTTATCAACTAATTATCTTGGCGATTTGGAAAACGGAGACCCGTCCGGGAGAGTAAGAAAAGGAACTACTATGCCCCAAAAAAGTAAGCCATCGAAAACATCAAAATTTATAAATAAAAAAATTCGCCTGGGATTAATTATATTAAGTAGTGCGGTTATGCTTTTCATCATCTATTTGGTTTTAGCTAACCTTTTTTCATCCCCCTCGAAACCATCGATCAAAATGATCAAAGAATCAGACAGAGTCTCAGCTGGGGTGATAGATTATCTGGATGGGTTGCCGCAAACCCAGAACGTTCAACTGAAAAAACTTTTCGATAAGGCATTTTCTTTATATGAGGCTGGTGAGTACCCGGAGGCGATATATGCTTTCAATTCCTGTCTTGAGTTAGGACCCAAAGACGACGAAAAAGTGGCGGTTTTGATTCTGAATGGTAACTGCCTTATTCTATTGGGCAATCCCAAAGAGGCAGAATTACACTACAGAAGAGCAGTGGCGTTTGCCAAAAGAATAGAAGATGAGAATGCCATTGCGGCGGCATGGGGCAACCTGGGTTCCACCTATCAGAGGATGGGAAATTTGGATAGCGCCCAAATTTACCATCAAAGAGCTTTGAATCTTTACTGGAAGGTGAAAAGCCAAAAAGAGGAGGCGATCCAATTAGGAAATATAGGGGTGATTTTTCAATACAAACAAAGTTTCGATAAAGCTTTGAAATATCATTGGGATGCCTTAAAGATCTTTAAAGAGACCGACTATCCCTTAGGAGAGCTAAATCAGCTAAGCCATCTTGGCTGGATTTATCAGACTCGACAGAATTTCGACAGCTCATTGGTCTTTTATCAAGAGGCTTTAGAGATAAGCAAAAAGATAGGCTTTGCCCCAGGGGAAGCCAATCAGCTCAGCAACATTGGTATGATATTTCAAAACAAAGGTCATCTAGATACCGCTTTGGACTATTACCGGCAGGCTTTAGATGTCGATAAGAAGACCGGTTTCAAAAAAGGAGAGGCACAGGACCTTCTGACTATCGGCTGGGTTTATGAGCTGAAGGGAAACTTGGATGAAGCCCTAAAGAAGTATAAAAATTCGGCAAAAATAAACCGGAAAGTCGGTTTTAAAAGAGGTGAGGCCAATGCGCTCTCCAACCTGGGCATGATCTATCAACGGCAAGGGAATCTGGATGAAGCTTTAAAGTCTCTTACCGAAGCCCTGGCTCTTCATGCAGAGACGGGAAACAGACAGGGTGAAGCAAATTTGCTGCATATGATTGGCCAGCTTTACAAAGCCAGGGGAGAGATGGATAGTGCTCTTCACAATTTTCAGGAGGCGAAGAGAATTTACCTTGAAATAGGCAATGTCAAGGGTGAAGCCAGACAACTTAATAATATCGCTCTAATTTATAGAGACCAGGGAAATATGGAGGAAGCTTTAAAATATTATCAAGAGGTTTTGAAGATAACTAAAGCTTTCAAGGATAGATACGGAGAGGCTTCCACACTGATCAATATTGCCTTTGTTCAGATTACCATGGGAGATTCAAAGGAAGGTCTTAAGCTTGCCAGAGAAGCCTTGAAGATTTTCCAGGAGATCGGAGCAGAAAAAGAAGCCGCAACCGTGGCGGAGAATATCAAAAAGGTGGAAGAAATGCTCAAGAAAACAAAAAATGACGAATGACGAATCACTGAGAACTGGCGACTGGCGATACTGACGATACTGACGTTACTGACCTTTGTTTTCATAATTTTTCCATGGTTAAAAGGTTCAATGATTCGTTTAGGCATACCATAAATGGTTCGACTACGTGCACCAGAAGTGGTTCGGGTATGTTTACACTAACAGAATTCATATTTGTTCTCCTATAAACTGAGGAGATGTCTGGATCACCATTGAAGTTGTAGTGATTTTGATGACGAATGACGGACAAGAAATGACGGATACAAAATTATCAAAGGAGGTAAGGAGTTAGCCTTTTATCCCGCCGAAGGCGGGACGGATTAACTCCCTTTTCAATGTCGGGGATGATAACATCCCCGAGGAGCAGAAGGAAATTAAATGATGGGAATACTTCAACACTTCATTAGCCCCGGACTATTAATTGCATTGGTTAGTCTCGTTATTACAGCAATTGGTGTTCTGATTACCATCTTTGCCTGGTTTTTACCACGGCGTGCTCGTTTGCGGAAGGAGGAAGAAGAACGTATGAGGCGAATGGAGAAAGACCTCGAGCAGACGAAAAGGGACGCTAAGGAAGCCAAAGAAAATATAATAAATGTTGAAAAGCATCTGGGCATCCCGATCTATGTTGATGGCTTACCTTCTGCTGACCCGCCCGTTTTTGATCCGTTTTTTGAAGGCACGAAATTGATGGCTGAATATAAATGGGATGATGCAATTGCTGAATTCCAAAAGGCAATGAAAGAAGCGAAAGCAAGCCAGTTGGTTGCTCTTTTTAACCTTATCGCAATTTCCTATTACACTTCTGGAAGACTTCCTTTAGCCTTGGAAAAATATGAGGAATCCTTGCGGCTTGCCAGACAATTCAAGGATAAACAAGGGGAAGCCGCAGCTTTGGGCAATATCGGTCTGATCTACAGAGCTAAAGGTGATCCAGATCAGGCTTTGAAGTATCATCAGGAAGCCTTGGAGATTAGTAAGCAAATAGGGCATAGAGAATACGAGGCAAGTGAATTGGGTAACATCGGTCTGATCTATCAAGAGAAAGGTGATCTGGATCAGGCTTTGAGGTATTTGAATGAGGCTCTAAAGATATTTGAAGAAATAGGTATGCAACCGCAGGTGGAGCAAACCTTAAGTAACATTAAAATAGTTGAGGATGAAAAGAAAAGGTCAGGAAAATAGCTGTGACTTTGTAGGGACAGGGCTTGTCCCTGTCCGAAGAAAAGACGGACAGCCACGAGGGCTGTCCCTACGTTGTTTGAAGAAATAGGGATGGCAGAGCAGATTGGGATAGCGAAAAGGAATATTGAAAGAATTTCCCAACAGATCTCCCAACAGATTAAACAGATGGAAACAGATAAAAAATAAATGACCTCACCCCCTTTCGTTCCCCCTCTCCCCCGCCTCCGGCGGGATTTTCAACATAAAATGGAGAGGGGATTAAGGGGGAGAGGTAGAAACCGTAGGTCGGGCTGTCGTTAGACTGCCCGACACTGTTGGAGTGTCAAGCTTCAGCTTGACCCGACTGAAGGCTTTTTGGTTCGCACTCCAGGCTCTCGAGTCTGCATATGAATAACGAAATCAAAATACTCCCCGAAGACTTGGTGGACAAGATTGCCGCCGGTGAAGTGGTGGAGCGCCCGGCTTCGGTGGTAAAGGAGCTGGTGGAGAATTCAATTGATGCTGGAGCAAAGAACATAAGTGTAGAGATAAAAAAGGGAGGAATAAAATCTATCCGGGTTACAGATGACGGAGTGGGGATGGACGAGAAAAATTCGGTCCTGGCGTTTCAAAGACACGCTACCAGTAAAATCAAGGTGGTGGATGATCTTTTCCAGATAGCTACCCTGGGATTCAGAGGAGAAGCCCTACCCTCCATTGCTTCCATCTCATTTCTGGATGTGCTTACCCGAACCGAGGAAAATTTGGCAGGAACAAGGCTTAAGATCGAAGGTGGTATTATAAAGGAAAGAAAACAGATAGGTGCGCCGGTGGGGACGTCAGTGGTGGTCAGGGAGATATTCTACAATGTCCCGGCGCGGAGAAAATTCTTAAAGACGGTCTTGACTGAAACCAGACATGTAATTGATCTTTTGACCAGATACTCCATAGCATATCCGGAGATATGCTTTAAGCTGAAAAGCGACGACAGAGAGCTTTTTAGCTTTTCAAGGACAAGCGATCTGGGCCGGAGGGTGGCAGATGTTTTCGGAAAAAATCAAATGGAGAAAATGGTGAAGATAAAAGCGGGTGATGAAAAACCGATGATTGCCGGTTTTGTGGGGAAGCCGGAGATCGCCCGATCAAATCGAGCAGAGCTTTATCTTTTCGTGAACCGAAGACCGATCGTCTCCAGATCGCTTTATCATGCGGTGCAGGCAGGATATGGTGAGCTTCTCCCCAAAGGCAAATTTGCCTTTGCCGTCGTTCTTATAGATATCGATTCCCGCCAGGTGGACGTGAATGTGCATCCCACCAAAAACGAGGTTAAGTTTGTTGATGAAAGGGGGGTGCATGATTTGGTTTATGCAACGATCAAAGAGTCTCTGATCTCTCCACAGATAATAGCAGATCTCAAAACAACCGAGAAAAGCAAAATGCCTTTTCAGCCTGACGCATCTAAGGAGAAGATCTCCACCTCTCAGAAACAAAAATCTCCCCAGGAGGATCAGTTAAAAGAAGTTTCTTCTTTTGCCTCACAAAAAGCAGGTGACAAAGAATTAACCCAGAAAAGCATTTTTTCTGAAACTTCCGAAAAGCTGGCGGAGGGACTAACTAAAGATGGTGACAGGATAGAGGAAGCGAAAAAAACTTCAGGAGCGGAGGGGGTTGATCCGGGGGTGACCAATTTCTGGCAACTTACTGATACCTATATTCTCTCCCAGGTGAAGGGAAATCTGATGGTCTTGGATCAGCATGCCGCACACGAAAGGGTTCTATACGAGGAGGCTTTAAGAAATCTAACCGAAAAGCAAGCATCCGCTCAACAGGTTCTTTTTCCTACTGTTTCAGAGCTAACCCCCAAGGAATTTCAGATTTTGGAAGAACATAAGGAACTTATTCAGAAGGTGGGATTTGAGATCAAACATTTTGGGGGACGGACAATTCTGGTGACTGCGATTCCTGTACTTATCAGAAACAAAAGTGGGGAGGTTTTTCTTAGAGAAATTTTGACTCAATTGGAGGTGGAGGGGAGGGTGGAAAAGGATAGGTTGAAGGCGGTGGCAAAGTCCTTTGCCTGTCATGGAGCAATTAAAGCAGGGGAGAGGCTCAACCAGGAAGAGATGCAGTGCCTGATGCGGCAACTCTTTAATACGGATGAACCTTACTCCTGTCCTCATGGACGTCCCACGGTGATCAAACTGTCCTTAGAGGAGCTTAACAAAAAATTTGGCAGAAGCTGAGCTCCAGAAAACATGTAGGGGCGAATCTTCAGATTCGCCCGAATACTTTTCAAACATGAAATGCGCAGGGCTGAATGCCTTGCTCTATGAGAATTAAAACCCTTTTTCCAAATAAGGGCGGGAATTTTCGTATGAATGCATACGCATATCCCGCCCAAAGCATATCTTTCATAGAGCCCGAAAGTTTTCGAAATTTACATCTCTATTGTTATAAAAATGGTTTTAAAAACCGAGAATTCAAATAATCGCTGTTCAAATTTCGGACAGTTCGTAAATTCCAACTTTTGATTAACTGAAAGCGATTACATGATTGGTCGAGTGCTGGTGATATTGGGCCCCACTGGTGTGGGGAAAACTCAAGTCTCACTTCAACTTGCCGATATACTAAAAGGTGAGATTATCTCTTTTGACTCCAGGCAAGTATATAAATTTATGGACATCGGAACTGCCAAGCCGACAGAGGAGGAAAGAGAGAGGATACGTCACCACCTGATTGGTCTGATATCTCCAGATGAGAAATTCACCGCCGCCAATTACGGCAAAAAAGCCAGACAGATCATCAGGGAGATAATAGAAAGAGGTAAACAGCCCGTAGCAGTAGGAGGTTCAGGACTTTATCTTAAGGCACTAATAGAAGGATTTTTCCAAGGTCCTAAGGCGAATGAAGAGATAAGGAAGAGATTGCAAAGGGAGGCTCAAGAATTTGGCGAGTCTCATCTTTTTAGTAGACTGAAGGAGGTGGATCCTCAAGCAACAGAAAGAATCCATCCGAATGATTTGGTCAGAATCATCCGGGCTCTGGAAGTATATGAGCTAACTGGAAAGCCAATTAGCATGTGGCAACGTGATGGAGAATACGAACCATTCCCCTTGCAGTTTGTCAAAATTGGCTTGAACCTCGAAAGAGAGAGGCTTTACCAGAGGATAAACCAAAGAACCGAGGAGATGATCTCTCAAGGATTTCTGGATGAGGTGAGAGCGCTCAAAAAGAAAGGATTCACTCCTCAACTGAAAGCTCTGAGAACAGTCGGTTACCAGGAGTTGTTCGACTATCTGGAAGGAAAATTCGACCTTCAGGCGGCAATAGAGAAAATAAAATTAAACACCAGACATTATGCCAAAAAACAGTTGACCTGGTTCAGAAAAGACGAAGAAATCATCTGGATGGATGTAGAGGATGATAACTTAATTGGGAAGATTTTAGAACATTTTAATAAAATTCAAAAAGATCAATAAATAATCTCAGATCAAAAGGGAAGTCTGGAGTGTCCGCCTTTAGGCAGACCCTTGGTCCCGCCAAAGGCGGAGCACTCCATTAAAATGTCTCCAGGTTTTACTTTTTCTGAAGCTTCCTTAAAAAAGACTTGACAGCATTTTGTAAATTTGTTATATAGCAACGATTTATGAATTTCTCGCTGGTGTCAGAAGCTCGAGTGCTCAATTGGCTGACTTTTTTTGGGCTTATTGGCTCGATTTGGAGGCGAAAATGAGAAAAAGAAAGGTCTTTCTTTTTATTCTGTTTTTTATCCTCTTCTTATCTGGTTGTTCCAGAAATCTGATTAAGCCGCGGGTGGTAAATCAACCCGCTCCAGTTAAATCATCATCCGAAGAACCGACAGAACAGGCCATAGATTCCAGCTTTTCTTCAGAGATTACCCCCAGAGACGAATTCGAGGAGGTAGAGCTTTACTATGCTCTGGGTGTAAGCGCCAATCAGGAAGGGAGGTGGCTTGAGGCGCAGGATCGCTTTGAAGAAGCTTTGGAGCTTTTGGCAAATCTGGATATTGAAGAGGGTGATTCTCTAAGAGAAGTCAAATTCGAAAAGCTTCTTAACGAGATTGCTGAAGATTACAAGGTTACTCTGCTTGGACTGGGTGTTCTCACCGGTGAGAGCTCCATCTCTGCATTTCTGCAAAGGTTTCAGGATATAGAGAACTTCAAAACCCTCCAAAAGGGAACGGTAGAAAAAATTGAACCTGCAAAACAGAAAATCACCTATGATATGCCTATCGAATGGAATCAGAGAGTGGAGAATTCCATCATTTATTTCCAGACTGTGGCAAGAGAAGCCTTCCACACCTATATGAAAAGGTCCGGCAAATACAAAGATCTGATGCAGAGAATACTTCGTGAGAAAGGGTTGCCTGAGGATCTGGTGTGGCTATGTTTGGTGGAGAGCGGATTCAATCCCAAAGCTTATTCCTGGGCACGGGCTATGGGGCCCTGGCAATTTATTGCCTCCACCGGAAGGAAGTACGGGTTGAGAAGAAACTGGTGGTATGATGAGAGGAGAGACTTCGTTAAATCCACCTATGCCGCTTGCGATTATCTTACCTTTCTTTACAACAAGTTCAAATCCTGGCCCTTAGCTCTTGCGGCTTACAATGGCGGAGAGGGAAGGGTGGCGAGGGTAATGAAAAAACATAAGACTAACGACTTTTGGAAGCTGAAGTTGAATAAGCAGACTGCCAAATATGTACCCCTGTATATGGCCGCAACCATTATCGGCAAGGACCCGGAAAGATATGGCTTTGACGTTGAATATGATCAGCCAATTCAGTTCGATGAAGTGATAGTTAACCAGCCAGTGGATTTGAAGAAAGTTGCCAAGAGTTTGGGGGCCTCATTTGCTGTGCTCAAACAGCTTAATCCTGAGCTTCGGCGAGGAATTACCCCGCCCAATTATTCAGGTTATCAGCTCAGGATTCCCACTGGCACTAAAGAACTTTTCGCCCAGAAGTTCAGAGGCTACGATGCGAAGACCAGCGGCCTTTTTGTGGAACACCAGGTCAGGAAAGGACAAACGCTTTCCCATCTTTCTCATAGATACGGCGTACCCATCTCCGCCATAATGGAGTTGAACGGGTTGACCAACAAGCATCGATTAAGCATCGGACAGCGCCTCATTATCCCTGCCAACAGAGGAATGACAGCAAAAAGTAGTTCTAAAGTTAGCTCATCAAAAAAAACCAAAAAGAAGGCAAGTGGGTCCTTCATCTATACGGTGAAAAAGGGTGATACCCTCTCCAGGTTAGCGTTAAAATTCAATACCACTCCGGGTGATATAAGACGCTTGAATAGGTTAAAGAATGCTCATCGAATAAATGTAGGTCAGAAGCTAAATATCCCCCAAACAACTTTGAGTGCAGGTGGACTTTTTAAAGAGCATATAGTCAGAAAGGGAGAGAGTCTTTCATATCTTTCAAAAAAATATGGGGTATCTGTGTCGGCAATCATGTCGTCCAATAGTTTGACCAGCAAGCATATTTTGAAAATTGGACAACGTCTTCTGATCCCTACATCCTCAGATGTAACTTTGCAAACTTATATTGTTAAAAAGGGCGACAGCGTCTCTGAGTTGGCTCTTAGGTTTGGGACCAATGCAGGCGAAATCAAAAAACTGAATGGCTTGAGCAATCCGCATTCTATCAAGAAGGGGCAGAAGTTGAGGATCCCGACAAGAAATGGGAATAGCGGAAAAGAAAGAACAAATGGAAGATGGATCACTTATGTGGTTAAGAGGGGAGATACACTGTGGAACATTGCAAAAGCATTCGAAGTTTTGATGGAGAAGCTAATTCAGTGGAATAATCTGGGTGCGCCCTCAAGGCTTAAGGCTGGGGAAAGGATAAGAATATTTCTCACGGATTGACACAATACTATAACTCAGTGTTGCGTATCCCCTTATTGGGTTCGATTCAATAACCCTACCCTGGAGGAAAAAAGGTGGCAAAGAAAAGTGATGTGGTGATTGCGGTTATAATTGTTGTCAGCTTCTTGATCATCTTATCTTTAACTTTATTTGCCTTTATCGGACTTTCCGGTGATGGATCGTTGCTCTGGACTGGTATGGGGAAAAGGGTGGCGATAGTGGATGTGCATGGCATCATCCAGAATTCGTCTGAAGTGGTCCGACAGCTAAGGAAATATGCCAAGGATGGCTCGATTCCTGCAGTGGTGGTACATATCGATAGCCCGGGAGGAGGAGCAGCTCCTTCTCAGGAAATCTACGAGGAGATTAACAAACTAAGGGAAAAAGGCAAAAAGGTGGTAGCCTCCATGGGAAGTCTGGGAGCTTCAGGAGGCTACTACGTTGCCTGTGCCGCCGATACCATCGTGGCTAATCCTGCCACCTTAACCGGAAGCATCGGGGTGATCTTTCAGTTTCCAGTAGCTGAGGAATTATTTAAAAAGATCGGGGTAAAGTTTGAAGTGGTGAAAAGGGGGGAAATTAAGGATGTAGGTTCCATAGCCAGATCCATGACCAAAAGGGAAAGGGAGTCCTTACAGTCAGTGGTTGATGACACCTATGAGCAGTTTGTGGCGGTGGTGGCAGAAAGTAGAGGGATGGAAAAAGAGAATGTTTTAAAAATCGCTGACGGAAGCATCTTCACCGGAAGACAGGCAAAAGAACTGGGATTGGTGGATGAGCTGGGAAACCTGCAGGATGCCATAAAGATAGCTGGAGAAATGGTGGGAATCGAAGATTTCCCCAAAACGATCAAAGAGAGAAAGAAGAGGATATCCTGGTTTGACCTCTTAACTCAAAAAGTGAATGACCTTCTAAAGCTGGATGAAAGTGGAAAATTGATGCCGAGGTTAGAGTATATATTTAAGTAGCTTTAACTTTAGGAAGGAAAGGGTAGGTGCCCATTGGGGCGTTTACAATAGATAACCAAAATCAAGTGTAATCTCGTTTTAACTAATATGCCTATTTACGAATTTACATGTCAGCGTTGTGGTGCTAAATTTGAGATTCTTCAGAGAGCCAATCAAAACGAAAAACCGTCTTGTTCTGAATGTGGAGCAGATGAGGTTAAAAAAATCTTCTCAGTCTTTGGCTTCTCATCTGGAGGAAAATTTGTCTCTTCTTCCCCCAAAGAGAGAAGTTGCTCCACCTGTAGTGTGCGAGACTGCGGCAGTTGCAGATAAGAACGTCATCGGAGGGCATATTGAAAATTAAGGAAAAAAGACTTAGTCTCTAAAATCTTTTAGAGGAGGTGTTATATGACCAAAGCGGATTTGGTTGAAGCGGTGGTTGAAAAGACCGGTCTTACCCGAACCGATGTGGCTGTGGTGGTGGACAAGTTTTTAGAAGCGATAAAGCAAACCTTAGAGAACGGTAACAATATCGAGATCAGAGGATTTGGGACTTTCAAGATCAAACAGAGAAAAGCACGAAAGGCACGCAACCCCAGAACCGGTGAAGAGGTGCCGGTTCCAGATCGAAAGGTGCCGGTGTTCAAGCCCTCCAATGAGTTTAAAGCTTCAATCTCCAAGCTTCCCTTGGAATAAATTACCTGGTATTTACAATCAAACTAATAGATGGAGATAGTATGCCGTGTGGAAAGAAGCGAAAAAGACATAAGATAAAAACGCACAAGAGGAAAAAAAAGCTCAGAGCTAACCGACACAAAAAGAAACCACGTTAGGCTAGTGAGCCCTACCCGGGTATATGATCTTTGTAATCTCAGATACACATATTCCCGAAAGGATGACAAGGCTTCCTCAGGAACTCTTGAACCAGATCAAATCAGATGACATAGTTTTCTATATTGGTGATTTTGTCTGTTAGGAGGTTTTCCAAAATCTCAAAAACCTGGCAACGCTTCATGCGGTTTCTGGGAATATGGATGATACAAAGATAAGAAAGTTTCTCCCTGAAAAAAAGCAGTTGAAGTGCAAGGTAAGAAAATCGGATTGTGTCATGCATCTGGTTCTCCCATTAGATTAGATGAAAGGCCCACTCGAGAGTTCAAAGAGAGGTACGACGAGTTAATCTTTGGGCACTCTCATATTTCTTGCAATCGGAAGATTGACAATATCCTTTTTTCAATCTGCGAAGCCTCTCGGGAAACAGAACACCGCCTTATGGTATTCTTGCCATCGAAGGCGATGATGTATGGACTGAGGTCTTTGAAGTAGAATGAAAGTCTGTCGGTTCTTTACATAGTGACTGATGACTAATGACTGATGACTAATGACTGAATTTCTTCTGCCCCTGTAGCTCAGTTGGATAGAGCAGCGGCCTCCGGAGCCGCGTGCACCCGTTCGAGTCGGGTCAGGGGTATTTAAGGCGGTTCGTGGTTCACGGTTCATAGTTCATGGTAAAACCAAAAGCGTAAGGTGGATTTTGTGGACTGGGGAAGAGACCGAATATTGGTAGCCGCAGGCTTTAGCCTCTGAAAGAGTGCATGGTTCACGGCTCATAGTTCATGGTAAAAGCAAAAGACATCGGTAGCCGTAGGCTTTAGCCTGCGAGAATTTTAAGAAAACTACGCAACCTGAAGGTTGCGGCTACCACAGCAAGCTGATTGAGGGTAAAGTGGAGATTGTTGCATTAATTGCAAGCATAGTTGCAATTTTTTTAGCTTTTTTTGCTATCTGGCAAGCTAATCATCACAGAGATCAAAGCGACAAACTTAACCGAGACACGACTGAAAAATTGGCTCGCATAGAAGCTTTTGCAACCTCCACTAAAGAGGATGCTTTCAAGGAACTAGAGAGATGGGGTGATTTCGCCAGAAGTGGGGGCAAGGCATCGGAGGAAGTAGAGAAAGCGAAAGAAGAAGAAATAAGAAAACTTAAAGACGAGATGCAAGCCACCACCTCAGCAGAAATTAACAAGGTGCTGGAAACCGTGGAGAGTAAGTTAAAGTCATTCACACAACCTTCGACCATCTCTGAAATTAAGAAAGAATTTGAGGAATTAAAGAAACAACTTGAGAAAATTCAACTCGATGGTTTAGGAGAAATTAAGAAACAGGAAATCGAAAAAAAGTTTTGGCTTTTTTGGCTAGTGTTACCGCTGGAGCGACAAGAACTGCTGGTAAAAGCGATGAAAGATCCCATTATTTCAAAGGAGGCGTGGGAAAGGGCGGGGTTCACAAACAGAATTGAAGTCACGCTATTCGGATATAGGTTGATCCATGAAGGCATAGTGGCTGAGGCTCTGTGGATTGAGCCTGGTGTGCGGTATCAAATAAAGCTGACACCAAGTTTTCGACAATTTCTGGAGAGTGTAAAATAAAATGAAATGGAGCCAGACATACATACCCACCTTAAGGGATGATCCGGCAGAGGCGGAGATAGTCAGCCATAAGCTTTTGGTGCGGGCAGGGTATATAAGAAAATTAGCCGCCGGTGTATACAATTATCTCCCTTTGATGCAACGGGTCTTGCTGAAAGTTACTGACATTGTTCGTGCGGAAATGAATGCCGCCGGCGCCCAGGAGATACTGATGCCGGTGCTTCATCCAGCAGAGCTTTGGCAACAGACTGGAAGATGGGATACCGTAGGCAAAGAGTTGATGAGATCTAAGGATCGGCATGATCGGGATCTGGTTTTAGGGGGGACCCATGAGGAGGTGGTCACCCACCTGATCAAAGGAGAGGTCAAGTCCTACCGCCAGCTACCTTTGAACCTTTATCAAATTCAGAATAAATTCCGAGACGAGATCAGACCGAGATTCGGATTGATGAGAGGACGGGAGTTCATAATGAAGGATGCCTACTCTTTTGATAAGGATGAGGAGAGCTTCAAGATCAGCTATCAAAAGATGCTGGATGCATATTTTAAAATTTTCAACCGGTGCGGGCTTAAGACCAAGATGGTGGAATCAGATACCGGAGCCATGGGCGGCAAGGCGGCGCATGAGTTCATGGTTGTAGTTGACACCGAGGGTGGAGAAAACATTATCTTTCATTGTGACCAATGTGACTATGCGGCAAACATGGATAAAGCCAGCTCGTCGGAACTTGAGCCATATAAAGAAGAAGATTCAGAAAAGCCGCTTGAAAAAGTTGCCACTCCGGAGGTCAAAACTGTGGAGGAGGTGACGGGATTTCTTAATGTCCCGGCAAGAAAGTTAGCCAAGACTTTGTTATATAAAGCGGATGAGAAAATCGTTGCGGCTATGATAAGGGGAGACAGACAGATCAATGAAGTTAAGTTAAAAAACCTTCTGGGTTGCATAAATCTGGAGATGGCAGATGCAGAAACAGTGGAAAAAATCACCGGTGCTCAGGTGGGCTTTGCCGGTCCTTTGAACTTGAGCAAAGTTACTATAATAGTAGATGAGGAAATCCCTCATTTGAAAAATTTTGTCACCGGTGCTAACCAGAACGATTTCCACTTCATAAACGTTAATACTGGTCGAGATTTCAAAATAGATCAGGTGACGCAGATCAGATGTGCTCAGGAAGGTGAGCTGTGCCCTCGATGTAAGAAGGGTAAGCTTCTCACCTCCCGGGGCATAGAAGTGGGAAACACTTTCATGCTGGGAACAAAGTATAGCCAGGCTTTAGGCGCCACCTTTCTGGATGTAGACGGAGAGGAAAAACTTTTCATCATGGGGTCATACGGAATAGGAATCACCCGCACTGCCCAGGCGGCGGTGGAAAAATTTCACGATGAAAAAGGCATAATCTGGCCCGCTGCAATCGCCCCTTTGTCCGTGGAGATTCTACCTTTGAATGTGGCTGACAAAAGACAGAAAAAAGTGGCTTTCGAAATATATCAAAAAATGCGAGAGCAGGAAATTGAGGTGTTGATCGATGACAGAGATGAAAGAGCCGGGGTGAAATTCAACGATGCTGATCTGATCGGACTACCTTTGAGGGTAAACGTGGGAGCAAAAAGTTTGAAGGAAGATAAGGTGGAGATGTGTGTGAGAAAGACAAAAGAGATAATCCTGGTACCTCAGAATGAGGTGGTTGAAAAATGCAAAAAGCTTCTAAGTAGCCTTTAGATAAGTTGAATTGACAAACCAGTAGTCATGGTTCTAAAAAGAATGAAGTCGGTTTGATTTTTTAAAGATAAACTTCTCCACTTAGAAAGTCAGCCCGCAAAAGCGCACAACACGAAAGTAAATCTAATCAGATGACGGGAAAATATTGTATTTGAAGGAATGGTAGGAGTAAAAGCTTGAGATATTCTGAGAGGACAAAACAAGGAACCGGATGAGCAAATAAACAGCTTCACTAAGAGGTGTAAATAAAGATCATTTTTATGTTGCTTTTTTGAAAAGAGGTATTATCTTAGAAAATTAAGAGTGGGTATAACCCACTCTTTTACATACTTGTTAACGTATATTTAAGTTATGGGCTCGAAAGTAGATATATTGAAAGAAAAAATCGAGCCGCTGGTTGAAGAAGGTGGCTTGGAAATAGTGGATTTTGAATTCTTCCAAGGAGGACCAGCATCAGTTTTGAGGATATATGTAGATAGAGAGGGTGGAGTAACAGTCGACCAATGCGCAAATTTGAGTAGAAAGATCAGCGATTTTTTGGACATGGAGGACTTGATTCCTCACCGGTATCTGCTGGAGGTGTCTTCTCCAGGGTTAGATAGACCTCTTTGCACTAGTGCGGATTTTAAAAGAAAGATAGGGAAGAGGGTGAAAGTTTTTTTAAAGGAGGAAGTTGGTGGGAAGATGGAGCTTTTAGGAAAAATAAAAACCTTAGAGGGGGAAAATCTCCATCTTCTAATCGAGTCTTCAGCATCCGGGATGGATGAAGGAACCGAAGAGATCATCCCTCTAAAAAAGGTAGCCAAAGCCAAAATCATGTTTTAGGAGAGGGCTTAGTTGATGAACTACGAAATCTTAGAGGCATTAAGCCAGATCACCAAGAACAAAAACATAGATATGGATTTTGTAATTAAGACTTTGGAGGACGGGTTGATGTTGGCGGCGAAAAGGAAGTTCGGCGAAACCGACAATATAAAGATCAACGTGGATCCAGATTCAGGAGAGATCAAAATCGTCGCCTTCAAAAAGGTGGTAGAAGAGGTAACCAATCCAAATACCGAGATCATCTTAGACGAAGCAAAAGAAATAGAGCATAAGGCAAAGCTGGGGGATGAGGTGGAGGTAATGGTGGGCTTCAATGAATTTGGCAGAAACGCCATCAGCGCGGCTAAACAAATCCTGGTCCAGAGAGTCAGAGAAGCAGAAAGGGAAAAGATCTTTGAGGAATATAAAAATAAGATCGAAACCGTGGTCACCGGTGGGGTGCAACAGATTGAAAAAGGTCATATCATAGTAAATCTGGGAAGGGGGGAGGGGGTTATTCCCCCCAGGGAACAGATCCCCAAGGAGAGATACCGTCAGGGAGACAGAATCCGAGCATTGATCCTGGATGTGCAAAAGACCGCCAAAGGACCACAGATCGTCCTTTCCCGGGCGCATCCCAATTTCGTAAAAAGGCTTTTTGAGCTGGAAGTTCCAGAGATTTATGAAAAGATAATTGAAATCAAAGCTGTGGCTCGTGAGCCGGGAGAGAGGTCCAAAGTAGCGGTGAGCTCTATTGATGATCGGGTGGATCCGGTAGGCGCCTGTGTGGGGGTAAAGGGCTCCCGGGTGCAAAGCATCGTCAGAGAGCTTTCCAGTGAAAGGATCGATATTGTGCCCTTTAGCCCGGACCCAAAAACCTTTGCCACCAGAGCCTTAGCACCCGCCAAAGTGGTGCACATAGATGCCTATCATGATGACAACAGCATGACCATTGTAGTGGAGGATGATAGACTCTCCCTGGCTATTGGCAGAGCAGGACAGAATGCCAGATTGGCGGCGAAGCTCACCGGATGGAAAATCAACATCCTAAGCGAAACGGAATCCAGAGAACAGAAGAAACTGGAGGAGCAACTTAAAATCTACGTGACCGAATTGCCAGGAGTAGGGAAGAAGCTGAAAGAAAAACTGGCCGCGCATGGAATCGAAACCATTCAGGACATAGCTAAGTATAGTGTGGAGGATTTGGTAAAGATCGAAGGGGTGGGCTCAAAAAGAGCGGGTTCCTTGATCGAAAAGGCAAAAGACTATCTGAGGTTTTCCAAGACTGGTGAATAGCATTTTTTCACAAAATAAAAAACTGAACTCAAACTTTTTCTAAGCATAAAAAAAACAAGAGAGGTTAGAAAAGTTTGGAGTTTGCATACAGATGATAAGGTTTTAAACTCATAGCGTTACTTTAACGCAGAGGTATTTGTTTTGGCGAAGAAGAGAGTACATCAGTTGGCCAAGGATTACAAGATCTCCAGCGAGGCAATGCTTTCCATCATCAGGGAACTTGGCTTTAAAATAAAAAGCCATATGAGCGCGGTGGACGAGAAGATGGCCTCCGCCATCGAGGAAAAATTCTTAAAGGAAAGGGAGGCGGTAAAGGAAGAATACGCTCAGAAAAAAAAGAAGCTGAAGGAACGGGAGGAGAAGGAAGAACAAACCGTCTCATCCCAGTTGATTAGCAGAACCCAGGAGATTAAACTTCGACGCAAGGAACATTTGAGAAGGCTGGAGGAAAAAAGGCTGGACGTCCAAAAAAAGAAAACTCCATTTTTAAAGGAAAAACATGAAAGAAAGATAGATAGAGCCAAGATTGAGCAAAGCGTAAAGAAGACCTTGGCTTCCATAGATACCGTCCGCAAGGTGAGAAGATATAAAAGGAAATTGCATCCAGACCAAGCTAAAAAGGAAGTTGAGCCGGCTAACCTCATCCAGGTTAACGAATACATCTCAGTGGCAGAGCTGGCTAATCTTTTGGGGGTGAAGCCTGCAGAGGTTATTTCCAAATGCTTAGAATTGGGTTTTGTGGCTACCATCAATCAGAGATTGGATATGGATAGCATTGAGGCTGTTGCGCTGGAATTCGGATTCAACGTAGAGCCGGTTAAAGAGATCGGGCTGGAGGAAGAGGAAAAAGAGGAGGAGGAAGAAAAGGATTTAAAACCGCGTCCTCCGGTGATCACCATCATGGGACATGTAGATCACGGAAAAACATCGCTTTTAGACTTCATAAGAAAAAGCAACATCATAGCAGGAGAATCAGGTGGTATCACCCAGCATATAGGAGCGTATGAGGTGGAGGTGCCCGGCGGAAGAATAACCTTCCTGGATACCCCGGGACATGAAGCCTTCACTGCTATGAGGGCTCGAGGAGCGCAGGTGACTGATATCGTGGTGTTGGTGGTAGCGGCAGATGACAGTGTGATGCCCCAAACCATTGAAGCCATCGATCACGCCCGGGCGGCGGGAGTCCCCATAATCGTAGCTATCAATAAAATGGATCTCCCCCAAGCCAAAAGTGAGCCGATCAAACAGGAGTTGGCCAAGCTTAATCTGGTGCCGGAAGAATGGGGGGGCTCAAGTATTGTGGTGGAAATCTCCGCCAAAACCGGCGCGGAGGTAGATCGGCTTCTGGAGATGATTCTGCTTCAGGCGGAGATGATGGAGTTGAAAGCTAACCCCAATCGCCGGGCTTCTGGCGTGGTGATCGAATCTGAGCTAAGCAAGGGAAGGGGAGTGGTTGCTACCGTTTTAGTGCAGAAAGGAACACTTAAAGTTGGAGACCCCTTCGTGACTGGACCATATCATGGGAAAATAAGAGCCATGTTTAATGAAAGAGGAAATCCGGCGATGGAGGTAGGACCATCTACCCCCATACAGGTTTTGGGTGCATCCGGAGTCCCTCAGGCTGGAGATACCTTTAGAGTAACTAAGGATGAGGCAGAAGCCCGCCAGATTTCAGCTAAAAGAATGAGATTAAAAAGGGAGCAGGACTTAAGGCAGGCGAGAAGGGTGTCTTTAGCTGAGGTATATGAACAAATCGAGGAGGGCAAAACCAAAGAGTTGAACTTGATCCTCAAAGGAGATGTGGGTGGATCAGTGGAAGCATTATCTGACACCTTAGAGAAAATCTCAACCAGCGAGGTGAGGGTCGAGGTGATCCATCGAGGGGTGGGCTCCATCATTGAAAGCGACGTTCTTCTGGCTGCAGCCTCTAATGCGATCATCATCGGATTTCACGTCCGCCCGGATCTAAGAGCCAGAGAGCTGGCCTCAAAAGAAAATGTGGACATAAGACTTTATGAGGTGATCTACGAGATCGAATCCGACATCAGGAAAGCTTTAGAGGGGCTCTTGGAACCCGAAATCACTGAAACCATCTCCGGCACTGCCGAGGTGAAGGATATCTTCAAGGTATCCAACGTGGGACAGGTGGCAGGATGCTTTGTTGCCGAAGGAGCTCTGAAGAGAGGAGACAAGGTTCGGTTGATTCGTGATGGAGTGGTGGTCTACAAAGGAATAATTTCATCCTTAAAGAGATTCAAGGATGATGTGAAAGAGGTTACAAGCGGACTGGAATGCGGAATAAAAATAGAAGACTACAATGACGTTAAGGTGGGCGATCTTTTAGAAGCCTATCAGGTAAAAGAGCTTGCCCGCAAATTAGAGTAGGTTTTAACCAATAAGGTTTAGACTTAATTGTCTTTGCCTTCTCCTCCGATGGTTGTTGGATTAGCAAGCATTGAGATTCATATTCCGGAAAGTGGCTCCTTAAAAAGCAAAAGACACTTTCTAAAGGGAATAAAAGATAGAGTAAAAAACAGATTCAATGTTTCCATCGCCGAGGTGGACCACAACGATCTGTGGCAGAGAACCACCCTGGGAGTCTCAGTGGTGGCTAATCAAAGGCAGTTTGCCAATCAAGTCCTCTCTGGTGTAGTGGAGTTCATAGATAAGGAAAATGGGGTTCAGATACTGAATTATTCCATAGAGCTGTTTTGAAGTTAAATCTCATCACCATGGTAATATGTGGATCCCCATTAGGTGGTAGTCATCTGGGAAGTAAAGGAAAAGATTAATATGCAGTACCAGAGAAAAGATCGGGTGAGCGATTTGATCAAGAGAGAGATCGCTCATATAGTCCAACATGAGCTCAAGGATCCGGGAATTGGCTTTGTGACCATCACTGCGGTAGAAGTTTCAGTCGATCTTAAACATGCCAAGATATTCTATAGCGTACTGGGCGATGAGGGCTCCAAAAGGAAAAGCACATCTGCATTGAAAAGAGCCTCCGGGTTCATCCAGCGAGAGATAGGAAAAAAGCTTAAGCTTAAATATACCCCGGAGATTTTCTTTCAGTTTGATGAATCGGTGGAATATGGCGCACATATTGAGGAGTTGATCCAGAAGATTCATACGACTGAAAAAGTTGATCAAAACAAACTCAATCAAGATGAGCCTACCGGGGATAACTCCACTTTAAATGAAGATGCAGAGGACAAGTAACAAATTAAAAAAGATTTTAGATTTTATAAAAAAGAGCCGGATGGTTTTGATCACATCCCATCGTGATCCAGATGGGGATTCGATCGGATCCCAGTTGGCTTTGGCTAAGCTTGTGGAAAGCTGGGGAAAGAGTTGTCGGATCATCAACCAGGGCGACTTGCCAAACAAATACATGTTTTTGGACCCTCAGGGAAAGATCGAAAAAACAGAGGTGGTAGGAGCCCAAAAGGATGTTGGGGCTACCGCAGATTTAGTCTTTGTGTTGGACTCCACTTCCATGAGCCGGGTGGGGGAGGTTAAAAAATTGATCCCCCCCACGGCCGTATTAATAAATATAGACCACCATCCAGATAATGAAGAGTTTGGCACCTTTAACTACGTAGATTTAGACACCTCAGCCGTCGGGGAGATAATCTTTTATCTGCTAAAGGTTTCTGGTTTTCCTATTATGCCCGTGGTAGCCACCCAGCTTTATGCCGCCATCCTGACCGACACCGGTAGATTCAAATTCTCCAACACTACCCCTTCTTGTCTGAGAGTTTGTGCGGAACTAATAGAATCAGGAGCCGATCCCAAACATGTCACCAATCAGATCTATTTTAACCACTCCCTTCCTTTTTTGAAGCTTCTGGGATCAATTCTGAGCTATCCTCAGATTTTGGGTGAGGGACGAATTTGCGCCATGACCGTCAAGAAGGCTCTTTTAGCTGATCTGAGGGTTGATCCAGAAGAGATAGAGGGGGTGGTGGGTTATTCGCTCTTTTTGAAGGGAGTGGAGGTAGGGCTTCTTTTCACAGAGAAGGAAAGTGGGAAAACCAAAGTGAACTTAAGATCACAAAATGAATTTGATGTGTCAAAGGTGGCGAGGGAATTTGGAGGGGGAGGACACAGGAATGCGGCTGGCTGTACTCTCAATCTTAACTTAAAGCAGGCTAAGAAGATCATGGTGGAACAAATTCAGAAAACCTTAAAGGATGAATCTGTCCGGAGTTTTACCAGTTAACAAACCAACCGGGATAACCTCGCATGATGTGATACAGAGATTAAGACAGACTCTGTGCACCAGAGGAATTGGACATACCGGGACCTTAGACCCCCGTGCCAGCGGACTTCTCTTAGCCTGTGTGGGGAAAGCTAACAAGGTGGTGCAGTTTCTAACTGAATTTGACAAGGAATACGAGGCGGTGATCGAATTGGGGATCACCACCGATACCTATGATGGCGAAGGAAAAATTACAAAGATAGAAGAAAACTTAAAGATAAGTTCCGACCAGACAAGGAAGGTAATTGATTCATTCAAAGGAAGAATATGGCAGATTCCTCCCTTGTATTCTGCCATAAAATACAAGGGGAAAAAACTTTACGAATATGCCAGGGCGAAAAAAAAGGTGAAAAGAGAAAAAAGAGAGGTGGAGATAAAGAATATTGATGTGGTGGATATCGACATACCTTATGTTAAGTTAAGGATAAGTTGTTCCAAGGGAACCTACGTCCGAAGCTTAGCTTTCGATGTAGGGCAAAAATTAGGATGCGGGGCATATCTTTACTCCCTGCGACGAAACCGAGTGGGCCCGTTCAAACTTGAGGATGCGTTAGGTCTTGAGAAGATCTCTGATGTTGAGAAAGAGGGCAAACTCCAGGATCATTTAATTCCCATAGAGAAAGCTTTGGCTCATCTTCCTTCGGTGATGGTGAAAGAAAGTTTTACTGAAAAAGTTCGGCATGGCGTTCCTCTGGCTGCCTCATCGGTGCTATCCACAGAGGGAGATTTTAAAAAAAATCAAACCATTTCAATAAAAGACAATCAGAAAAACATCATCGCCCTTGGCAAAGCGTTAAGCTCGGCGAATAAATTTTTGGATCCAGATTACAAAAATAAACTTTTTCAATACATTCGAGTAATATAGTTATAAAAAGTTCAAAGGTTCAAAAGTTCTAAAGTTCAATAAAACCAATGCCATGCACGTTTGTTTCGATATAAGAAAGGTAGATTTTCAGGCATTCGAGAACCCAGTGGTGACTTTGGGAAGCTTTGACGGGGTTCATCTGGGTCATCAGGCTATAATCAAGAGGATAATTGAGAAATCTAAAGGGAAAAAAAGGATGGGAGTGGTGGTGACCTACGAGCCCCATCCTCAGAGCGTGGTGGCACCTCATGATGCTCCAAATCTTTTGACCCTCCTTGACGAAAAACTTGCGCTTTTAGAAAAGCTGGGGGTGGAGGAGACGGTGGTTATGAACTTTGATGAGCAACTGAGGGAATACTCGGCGGAGGAGTTTGTGGAGAAGATTTTAGTCAGGAAGTTGAACATTGGAGATCTGGTGGTGGGGGACGATCATGCTTTTGGAAAAAACAGAGCCGGCAAAATTGAGCTTTTAAGAAAAGCGGCTTTAGGGTACAATTTCGACCTGGAGGTGGTTTCCGCCCTGCATGTGGATGGGACAAGAATAAGCAGCACCCGGATCAGAAAGGAGCTTGAAGCGGGGGAATTTGCTAAAGCCAAAAGTCTGTTAGGGCATAGCTATTCTGTCTCTGGCACAGTAACAAGAGGGAAAGGAAGGGGAAAAAGGTTAGATTACCCTACCTTGAATCTACAGATCCCCTCAAGGAAACTTCTGCCCAAAGACGGAGTTTACAGCGTCAGAGTGCAACTTGAAGGAAAAAGATGCGTAGGGATGATGTATGTTGGGCCCAAACCAACGTTTGACGACTACACCCGTTCGGTGGAAGTTCACGTGTTCGGGTTAGAGGGGAGCGTCAGCGACCTTAAGGTCAAGCTTTTTGTGGAAGACTGGGTTAGGGAGCCTAAAAAGTTCGCTAATTCTGAGCATTTAAAGGATCAGTTGAAATCAGATGAAAAAAGAATCAAAGAGATGTTTCGAATACACAGCTTAAACTGAATCAAAAAGATATACCAAGGAGGCAATCTTGTCACTTACCCGGGAAAAAAAAGAAAGGTTGATAAGGGAATATCGGATGCATGATAAGGATACCGGTTCACCTGAGGTCCAGATCGCCCTGCTTACTGAGAGGATCAACCACATGACCGAGCATCTAAAAAAGCATACCAAGGACTTCAGCTCCAGAAGGGGGCTTTTAAAATTAGTGGGAAAAAGAAGGAGGCTTTTAGATTATTTGAAAGATACGGATCTGGATGAATATCGAAAGATAGTGGAAGAGTTAGGCTTGAGGAAATAGTAATCTGCGTTGAAAGCCGAAAGTTTAACCTTGCCTTGACTGTAATTGGTATAACTTTTAGCAGAGATAGGAGTCTTTAGGATGGAATTAAGATTGGAGATGGAGTTGGGAGGCAAAACCCTGACGGTGGAAACGGGAAAGGTAGCTAAACAGGCTCATGGTGCCGCCATGGTGCGTTTGGGAGATACGGTGATTTTAGCAACGGCGGTGGAGGCAAAGGAAGTTGATGAGGAGCAGGACTTCTTCCCTCTGCTGGTTGATTATAGGGAAAAGGCTTATGCGGCAGGCAAAATCCCAGGAGGCTTTTTCAAAAGGGAGGGGCGACCCAGCGAAAAGGAGACGGTAAGCGCTCGATTGATCGACCGGACTTTGCGCCCCCTGTTTCCGGAAGGGTACTTTAAAGAGGTGCAGGTTATGGTGACAGTCCTCTCCTCAGACCAGGAAAATGACGCGGACGTGCCGGGACTCATAGGTGCCTCCGCGGCTTTAAGCATTTCACAGATACCGTTCTATCAGCCAGTCGGTGCGGTGCATGTAGGGAGGTTGAACGGGGAACTTATCGCCAATCCTACTTTCTCAGAACTGGAGGGGAGTGATATAGATCTGGTGGTGGCAGGAACCAGTGACTTTGTCAATATGGTGGAAGGAGATTGCCGGGAGATCTCAGAACAAGATCTTGTATCCGCTTTGGAGTTTGGACACGAGAAAATCAAACAGATAGTCGGATTACAGAAAGAACTCCGCTCTAAAGTGGGCAAGCCCAAACCCCAGGTGGAATCTCCTGCCAGAAATTCCGAACTGGTGGAGGCAGTTACTGCTCTGGGACTGGAGAAGATTAAAGAAATTAACCGAACTGCAGACAAACTGGAAAGACAGGAAAAGCTGGATAACCTTTTGGACTCGGTTGTTCTGGAACTTCTGGAGAAATTCCCAGAAAGCGAAAGAGAGATTAAGTCTATCTTGCAGGAGTTGGAAAAGAAAGACGTACGCCAGATGATCTTAAATATGGGGAGAAGGACGGACGGAAGAGATATTTACCAGATCAGACCCATCACCTGCGAAGTGGGCATTCTACCCCGAACGCATGGATCAGCTCTCTTCACCCGGGGGCAAACCCAAGCCCTTTCGGTCGCCACTCTGGGGACAAAGATAGACGAACAGAGAGTAGACGATCTGGAAGGCGAATCCACCAAAAGCTACATGCTTCATTATAATTTCCCTCCTTTCAGCGTGGGGGAGATAAAATTTATCCGGGGACCGGGGAGAAGGGAGATTGGCCATGGAGCACTGGCGGAAAGAGCCATCCAGCCGGTGATTCCCGGCGAAGAGATATTCCCCTATACCATCCGGATAGTCTCGGACATTCTGGAATCAAATGGCTCATCCTCTATGGCTACCGTATGTGCAGGTAGTCTTTGTCTGATGGATGCAGGTGTGCCCATAAAGGCGCCGGTGGCGGGGATCGCCATGGGGTTGATTAAAGAGGGAAATCAACATGCCATCTTAACCGACATCCTGGGACTGGAGGATCATCTGGGAGACATGGATTTCAAGGTGACTGGCACCCATGAAGGCATCACTGCCTTTCAGATGGATGTCAAGATAGCTGGAATTGACCTGTCCCTTATAAAGGAGGCTTTGACCAGAGCTAAGGAAGCAAGGCTTTCCGTCTTGGACTCAATGCAACAAACCATTGCCAAACCCAGATTGGAGCTCTCCGCATATGCTCCTCGCATCATCATCCTCAAGGTGAAACCAGAGAAAATTGGAGAAATCATCGGTCCAGGTGGGAAGATGATCAGAAGCATAATCGAGAAGAGCGGAGCCAAAATCGATATCGAGGATGACGGCTCCGTCTTCATCGCCTCCGTGGATCAGAAGGCGGGAGAGTTGGCGCAAGAGCTGATCTTGAAGTTAATCGAGGAGCCGGAGATTGGCAAAGAGTACTCAGGCAAGGTGAGAAGAATTACTCCTTTCGGAGCTTTCGTGGAGATACTTCCGGGCCAGGATGGGCTTGTCCATATCTCGGAGCTGGATACCAAAAGGATCAACAAAGTGGAGGACGTCCTGAGTGTGGGAGATGAGATAAAAGTTAAGATAATTGGGATAGATGCAGAAGGAAAAATCAGACTATCCAGAAAAGCCTGCTTTTCCTCAAAATCCAAGATAAGGTAGGCGCCACTTTTTCGACTCTTCAGTTTTCCTGACATCAGCCATTGAAGGACAAAAGTTTTCATCAGAAATTCAAACAGTTCTTTAGAAAAGGGAAAAACAACTTGAAAGAGAAATATAAGAAGACGGTCTTAGAAAACGGCATTAGGGTGGTCACCGAAAGGATCGATTATGTTCGCTCCATAAGCATTGGAGTTTGGGTAGATGTGGGTTCCCGGGACGAGAAAAGAGACGAAGCTGGCGTTTCCCATTTCATTGAGCATATGTTGTTTAAAGGGACCAAGAAAAGAACTGCAAAACAGATCGCCTCCTCCTTGGAATCTGTGGGGGGCTCTTTGAACGCATTTACCGGACGAGAGCATACCTGTTATTTTGCCCGGGCGCTGGACGAACATACAGACATTGCCTTAGATGTTCTGTCCGACATTCTAAAAAACCCTCTTTTCAGCCCCTATCACCTTGAGAAGGAAAGGCAGGTAATTATTTCTGAGATAAAGGAGCTGGAGGATTCACCAGCAGATTTGGTGCATGACCTTTTGATGAGCGCCATGTGGAAAGCAAACCCTCTGGGAAAACCGATCATAGGAAATGCTGAAAGTGTGTTGAGGTTGTCCAGAAGCAAACTGGTCGATTTCATGAAGAGATACTATATTTCTCCCCGGGTGGTGATTGCCGCTTCTGGTAATCTCAAGCATAAGGATCTGATAAGAAAAATCAGAAGGGAATTTAAGTTTTGCTCAGATTCCCTTCCCAACCAGGAAAACCAAGTGTCCCAGCCAGCAGAACCGAACCGGATAGTGGCAAAGAAAAAAACCGCTCAAACTCACATCTGCATGGGAGTTCCCACTTTTTCTTACCAGGACAAAAGAAGATATGCCGCATTGGTTTTAAGCAATATCTTAGGTGGAGGGATGAGCTCTCGTCTTTTTCAGAGCATAAGGGAGAAGCTGGGGCTGGCATATAACGTGTATACTTTCCTTGATTTCTTTGAAGATGCCGGGGTTTTCGGAATCTCTATGGGAACTCACAAAAAGAATACCGTCCGGGTAATAGAGCTGGTTTTAAAGGAAATTCGAAAGTTAAAGAAAGATAGTCTCACCTCCAAAGAACTTTCCCATGCAAAATACCAGTTGAAGGGAAATCTTTTGCTGGCTTTAGAAAGCACCTCTAACCGGATGAACCGATTAGCTCGATATGAATTGCTTCTGCATGATTATGTGGATCTGGATCAGACCATAAATTCCATCAATAAGATAAAAGCCCAAGATGTAATCGAGGTGGCCTATGAGTTTTTTGGCTCCAATAAGTTGTCAGCGGCAGTAATTGGTCCAGTTGGAAAACATACATTAAACCGGGTGAACTGGGACGAACTTTAAAAAATAAGCGGCTTTCTGAAAGGAAGAAGTCAATCGTTTCTTTTGCTTACTTGAATACATAGACTACAAACTGATAGCTGATAACTGCAAACTGGTAACCATGTCCTGGCTAATATGGGTGGTAATCCTGACAATAACACCATGGTTATTCTTTTATGTGCTATGGAAGATAAAATTTAAAAAGCCACCCAAAACGAAAGTTTCTATCCTGGCTTATCATCAGGTGAATGATAGATTTAACCTAAGCATCACCCGACAGAAGGTTATCCAATTCGAAAGTGGAATAAGGTTTCTTTATGATGAGGGTTACAAAGCGGTTAGGCTTAAGGAAACCCTCAACTCTGATGAGAGCTGCCAGGAAAAGAAGGTAGCTTTTACATTTGATGATGCTTACCAGGATGTGTATCTGAATGCATTCCCAATCTTGCAAAAGTTTGGCTTTATCGCCTGTATATTTGTCATTACTGGATATGTGGGGAAATACAATGAGTGGGACTATAATTGGGGGAGAAATAGAAAAAAGCATTTAAGCTGGGAACAGATAAAGGAGATGGCTGATGCGGGGTTTGACTTTGGTTCCCATACCGTCAACCACCCTGATCTTACTAAAATCCCAGAACAATTCGTGAAGTATGAGTTAAGAAGATCGAAAGAAATTTTGGAGGACAAGTTAGGTCGGAGGGTGGACTTTTTGTCTTATCCTTTTGGGAGGTATAACCGATATGTTCAGAAAGAGGCAGAAAGATTGGGTTACAGGGGAGCTTATACATTATGTTCGAACTCAAAAGAGAATGGATTTAGTCCATTTAATCAAAAGAGGTGGGGAGTTTACCTTTTGGATTCACCTTTGACTTTGAAGATAAAGCTAAACCAGGGTAAGCTGTTCTGGATAGAAGATATGAAAGGGAGGATCATCAATAAATTTCCGGGCTGGACCGTAATTTTGAAGGGTTCGCCAAATTATGATAAGCTGAACACCGAATATTACATTACTTGATATTTACCAAAGGGTGGGAAGGATAAGATGAAAGCTTTTTTGTTAAAATGGTTTGTCACTGCCGTCTCAATCTTCATAGTGGCTAATATATTCAATTTAATCTATGTTGAAAACTTACAGGTTCTGATTTTAGCCGCATTGGTGTTAGGTATTTTGAACGTTTTTTTAAGACCAGTTCTTTTACTTTTGACTTTACCCATAAACATATTCAGCTTAGGTCTTTTCACCCTGGTTATCAATGCTTTTCTTCTATATGCAGTTTCAGGGTTGGTATCAGGTTTCGAGATCACCAGTTTCTGGAAAGCATTCTGGGCCGCTCTTCTGATCAGCATAGTGAGCGCTTTGATAAATCTTCTGATTCACAAAGAACAAAAAGTAACTATACATACAGTAAACAGTAAGCAGTAGGCAGTAGGCAGTAAACAGTAGACTGGAAACTGAAGACTGGACATGGACTTTCACTATATTGAGGACATAGCAAGGCTGGAAGGCGAAAAGATAACCATCAAGGGTTGGCTTCACAACAAAAGCTCCAAGGGGAAGATTCATTTTCTCTGGATACGGGATGGCACAGGCATCATCCAGGGGGTGATGGTCAAAGGTGAGGTGGACGATGGGGTATTTGATCTTTATGATCAGCTTACCCAGGAATCTTCTCTGGAGGTTACCGGGAGGGTAAGAAAAGACCAAAGAGCCCCGGGCGGGTATGAGTTGACTCTTTCAGATGTAAAGATCGTTCAGATTGCTCAGGAATATCCCATAACACCCAAGCCTCATGGATCCACGTTTCTGTTTGATAACCGACATCTCTATTTGAGATCGAAGCGACCGCACGCAATTTTGAAGCTAAGAGATGAGCTTATCTGGGCGATCAGGAGCTACTTTTATGAGAACAATTTTGTTTTGATTGACACCCCCCTCTTGACCGGTGCAGTGGGTGAAACCACCACCACCCTGTTCGAAACCGAGTATTATCATGAGGGAAAGGCCTATTTGGCTCAGACTGGCCAGTTATATCTGGAAGCCGCCATCGCGGCATTTGGGAAAGTTTTTTGTTTTGGACCTAGCTTCAGAGCAGAAAAATCCAAAACCAGAAGACACTTAACCGAATTCTGGCAGGTGGAGGCAGAGGAGGCTTTCTACGATAACCAGGAGAATATGGATCTGCAAGAGGATTTCCTGGTATACATCGTAAACTGGGTTCTGGAGAAATGCCAAAAGGAGCTAAAAGAGTTAGAAAGGAACATCTCTCCCTTAGAAAAGGTTCAAAAGCCTTTTCATCGAATCTCCTACGATGAGGCAGTGGAGAGGCTAACAAAAGCGGGAAGCAACATCCAGTGGGGATCGGATCTGGGAGGGACTGACGAGACTATCTTAACCAAGATGTTTGACCGCCCGGTGTTTGTTTATAACTATCCCAAAGCATGCAGGGCATTTTATATGAAACCCCATCCTCAACGGGAGGACGTGGTCTTATGCTCAGACCTTCTGGCACCTGAAGGTTATGGAGAGATCATCGGAGGATCGCAGAGAAATGATGATCTCGAGAGTCTGAAAAAAAGAATAGAGGAGGAGAAGTTGCCTAAAGATGCTTACCGGTGGTATTTAGACCTCAGAAAATATGGCTCGGTGCCTCATTCTGGCTTCGGTTTGGGAGTGGAGAGGACAGTCGCCTGGATTTGTGGCTTATCACATATAAGAGAATCGATTCCATTCCCCAGAACTATCTACCGACTTTATCCCTGATTTTAAACGGTAGCCGCAGGCTTCCCTCGGACTGAGTCCCTCGGGACGAAGTCAGCCTGCGAGAAAAAGACAAGTTAAGCATGTAAAGAAATATCTAAAATAAATTGAGTTCACCCTGAAGGGAAAAAGTTTTTTTGGAGTGTCAAGCCCCGCCAAGGCGTCCAGACGGACGCCCCCAGACGGGGGCTCGTCTGAGCCCGTCTGGGCGGCCTCTACGACTTTAGCTTGACCTAAAATTTGGTTCACCTAAAGGTGAACACTCCAATTTGCCCTCTTAAAATAGTTTTTCAGAGATTACACTAAGTCTGCTTGACAAACTGAAAGCCTTAAGTTTAATCTGATTCAGTAGGGGTATGAAGTGAAGGCATATCCATTCAAAGAAATAGAATCCAAATGGCAAAAAAAGTGGGAAGAGAGTAAGATATACCAAGCTCCGGAGCATCCCCAGAAGAAATACTATCTGCTGGTGATGTATGCCTATCCATCCGGCGACATTCATATAGGACACTTCCGCAATTTCATCATTGGAGACACGGTGGCAAGATACAGGATGATGCACGGATACCAGGTCCTGCATCCGTTTGGCTGGGATGCTTTTGGCTTGCCCGCAGAGACAGCGGCAATAAAGAGCAAAATCCATCCTAAAGAATGGACTATGAAAAATATAAGAGTCTCCGATGCAACTTTAAAGAGATGTGGAATAAGCTTTGACTGGACCCGGGAGGTGATCACCTGTGAGCCTGAGTATTACAAATGGACTCAGTGGATGTTTTTGAAGCTTTTTGAACATGGTTTGGCTTATCAGGATACTGCCTTCGTGAACTGGTGCCCTGACTGCAAAACCGTTTTAGCCAATGAGCAGGTGGTGCAGGGGAGATGCTGGAGATGCGAATCACCGGTTGAAGAAAAGGAGCTAAAGCAGTGGTTTTTCCGAATCACCGACTATGCCGAAAGACTCCTTACTGCTCTGGATAAGCTTGACGGCTGGCCGGAGAATGTGAAGACCTTACAGAGGAACTGGATCGGAAAAAGCGAGGGGGTGGAGATAGATTTTACCATCCAAGGGACTGATCAAAAAATCTCCGTGTTTACTACCCGGCCGGATACTATCTATGGAGTTACATTTATGGCAATTGCTCCTGAAAATAAGTTGATCCAAAGCTTGAAGATGGACGCAGAACACAGACGGGCAGTTGAGGAGTACATTAAAAAGGCTAGCCAGAAATCGGAGATCGATCGAACCGCAGTAGGGGAGAAGGATGGGGTTTTCACTGGGGTGTACGCAATAAATCCCCTTTCAGGAGAGAAAATCCAGTTGTGGGTGGCAGATTATGTGCTGGCTACTTATGGGACCGGGATAGTCATGGGAGTGCCTGCTCACGACCAGAGAGATTTTGAGTTCTGCAAAAAATACGGTATCCCCATTAAAGTAGTAATTCAACCTCCAGACCGTAAGTTATTGGCAGAAAGCATGGAAGAAGCCTACACCGAGCCGGGAACAATGGTCAACTCCGATATTTTCGATGGACTTTTTTCCATAGAAGGAATAGATAAGGTAAATGAATATGTGGTGGAAAAGGGATTGGGGAGGCTGAAAACCAACTACAAGCTCAGGGATTGGAATATCTCTCGCCAGAGATACTGGGGTGCGCCCATTCCCATGATCCACTGCGAAAACTGCGGCGTGGTGCCGGTCAACGAATCCGATCTGCCAGTGTTGTTGCCGGAGGGAGACATTGATTTCCGCCCCAAAGGGCGTTCCCCTCTGGCTGATTCTGAGGAGTTTTTGGATGTTAATTGTCCTAAATGCGGTAAAAAAGCAAAAAGAGACCCGGATACCATGGACACCTTTGTCTGTTCATCCTGGTATTTCCTCAGATATACCGACGCCCATAACTCCGCTGAACCATTTTCCAAAACAAAGGCTAAAGAGTGGCTGCCCGTGGATAAATATATTGGAGGAATAGAACATGCATGCGGACATCTGATATATTTCAGATTCTTCACCAAGTTTTTACACGATATCGGTTGGCTGGAGAAGGACGAGCCTGCAACAGAGCTTTTCAATCATGGAATGGTTCTGGACAAAGAAGGCAGAGTTATGTCCAAGTCTTTAGGAAATGTGGTCTCACCTGTGGATATTATGAATAAGCATGGTGCGGATACAGCCAGAATAGCCATGTATTTTGCCGCACCTTCAGAAAGGGAGATATTGTGGAGCGGAGAGGGTATTGTAGGAGCGACAAGGTTTCTAAATCGGATTTATAGATTTGCTCAATCAGCTGGGAGTAAAAATTTAAAGGAAAAGATTAGACCTAATGAATTAACTCCAAGCGATTTAAAGGCATACAAAAAATTGAATCGGACTATAAAGAAAGTTGAGGAGGATATTGGAACCCTCCAGTTCAACACAGCCATTGCTTCAATTATGGAACTTCTCAACGTGATGGACGATCTAGGCACAAAAAGCTCAAAAGTATTGGCTTTTTGTGTGGAAAGGCTGGCTCAGATTCTGGCGCCATTTGCGCCACATCTCTCAGAGGAGATCTGGGCGATGTTGGGAAACAAAGAGAGTGTATTTAAATCTGAATGGCCTAAGTATGATAGAGAGGCAATAAAAGAGGAAGAAATCACGTTTGTTATCCAGGTAAATGGGAAACTAAGGGCTTCATTGAGTCTCCCTGTGGATACGCCTGAAGAGGAAGCCAAGAAACTGGCTTTAAGGAACGAAAGAGTAAAAAAGTTCATCCAAGATAAAAATATAATCAAAAGCATATTTGTGCCTAATAAATTGATTAACCTCGTTGTGGAGTAGGAGGAGGATAGAGTTAAAGTAAAGGTTTAAGAGTTGTCGGCAAGTTTACATAATGTATCTTATAGGACGTTCCATCCCTGAATTCGCTCGATCTGTCCACTAGACACCGAACAGCCACGTTTCCCTCCCTTTGCCTCCCTGATCTTCTGCTCATTCTAAGACCCACAGGATTCTCTAACCCCGTTCGTGTCTGTTCCTCGATTGATGTTCTCAACCAAGTGAATTGAAGCATCCATAGACCGGGAAAACAGTTGACAAGGAGAGTTGGGGAGAATATGTTGGACCATAGGAAAGAAATCCGGTGACGCAGCAGCAAGGGGGATAGTTGAGATGGTGGAGGGAGAGGTTGAAAAGAAATCTCGTAAGCTATTGCGGAAGTGGAACCTCTCCCCTATCAGAACACACCTGGGGCAAAGAGCCCGGGCTAGGGCGAGAGTAGAGTTGAGGAGGATCATCCCGGAGAGAGTTGGTGGGACGGTGAGTGAGTAAAAGAGAGGAGGATGGATGGACCCGAGGAAAGAGTTGGGTCGGGGGATGTGGCTGCCGTTGGCGATCTTGTTGGTAGTGGGGGGCGCTGGCAGCGTTGGGGGAGTGGATATTGAGGTAAGGGGAGAAAGGAGGAACGAGTGGATGAGAAACGGCTTGAGGTAGTGCAGAAGGCGTGTAAGTGGAGTGCGTTGGGGTTCGTGCTTTTGGCGGTGGTTCCGACTTTGGCGGGAGTGTTGGTGGACTTCGGAGTTGGGGGATGGTGGATAAGGGCGTTAGAGAGTGTACTGAGCGAGAGGGGACTGGACCGTGTGGCGGTGTGGGCGATCGGGGCGGTGACAGTGCTAGTGTTGATAGAGCAGGCGAGGACGGGGAAGAGACAGGTCAGGTTGGGGGAGGAACAATTGTGGTTGGGGGTTTATGATAAGAGGTACGCGGTGTATCAGGGGGTGAGGGAGTACCTGTCGGCTGTGTTGGGGAGGAACGGTGCGACATTGAACATGTTGAGTAAGTTGCTGGTGGATACGAGAGAGAGTGAGTGGTTGCTGGGAGGAGAGGTAGAGAAGTATGTGAAAGAGGAGCTGCATGAGAAGGGGAGCAGGTTGTGGGCGGTGGGTGAGGTGTTGGAGAAGAGGGAGGGAACGACGGAGGAGCGCCGGAGGAGGGTGGAAGAGCAAAGCGATTTGGTGAAGTGGCACATACAGCAGGTGGACAGGGTGAGGGGGATGTTTGAAAAGTATCTGAGCGTGAGGAAGGGACTGCGTGAGTGGAGTGGAGAGGTATAGAGTTGGTGGAGGAGAGTGTGTCGGGATTTGTGAGGAGATCTGTCGGGGGGCAGTAAATAAGCGGGGTGACGGGAATGAGAGAAAGGCGACTGACGGGAATCGGGGAAGGTGCGGGGGTTGAAGAGACCGTTTTGAAGCTTCGGCAATCGGAATTGCCGAAGCCAAGGGGCCATCGGCTTTTCCTAATCCCGATGCATCAGAGGACACTTCCCAAAATCACCATAGCGGTAACGATGAAAAGGATAGCTCCACCATTTATGGAACAATATATGCGGAGCCTCCGGCATCATCTGGCAGGTGTCCGAAAAAAAAACAAAAACAAACGCCAGTAAGGCCAGAAACACCAGTTTCGCAGGGCAAGCATCTCAGAGGATGCCTACGAGTTGGTAGCCGGGGCGTCTCGCCCCGCATCAAGAATAATCCATCTTTATTCGCTGGGCAGGATGCCCAGCCTACATAGAAACTGGCCTTTTATATCAATAGTTAAGAAGGAATCTCCCCGCCTTGCTATCGTACATCGGGACTATCTCAATATCCTGAAGGACAAAGTCCCGATGAAACAAAACTCTCCAGTCTCAAGACTCAAATCTCAACTCTCAGTCTCAACTCTCAGTCTCAACTCTCAAATCTTTAGCTTATTCGCCAAATCTCCGATGAAGGGAATCTTCCAGTCCTGTCCTTGAAGTGCAAAGATTATCCCAGCCACTGCGGAGGCTAAACATAAAACTAATACCATAACCCAGATGAGATCACTTATCTTGGGAAGAAGAAAGATCACCGCTATGATCTCGATTACGAACAAGACCAAACCCTGTTTTCCGTGCCTGAGAGCAAAGGGATTGTCCTTCATCTTGACCAAGGGGACAAAACACATAAACGGAATATAGCCTAAGATAGCCGCGGCTTTCCCCTCATCTATCATTTTCTTTTTTGCCTCTTCATCCATCTCAGGTTTAGCGGAATCCTTGGTTTTCTCCTCATTTTCGCCGGTTCCAAAAATTTGTTCTGCCATCATACCTCCTGATGATAATTTCTCTTTTTTATGGACCCTCTCTAAAAATTTGCTAATGCATAAGCCTAAGCCGTTTTTTACCTCTCCCCCTTTCCCTGACGGGTCTCCGTGTTCCCCTTCAGGGTGTCCTTCGATCCCGAAGATCTTCCTTCGACACCCCGCCTATGGCGGGGGACGAAGTGCAGGATCGAGGGAAATCCCTTCAGGGTGAATCCCTTCAGGGTGAACCCTTTCCTTCGACCCTGAGGTCTCAGGACCGAAGGGCAGGGTGAGCCCCTCTCCCCCGCCTCTGGCGGGATTTTCAACCACCGCCGTTGGCGGGATCTTCGACATGAAATGGAGAAGGGGATAGAGGGTGAGGTCTTCAATCTGACACCATCCCTCCTGATGGTATTTTCTTTTTTTTATCAGTTTCATACTTCCCAGAATATTGGTTCTCCCTTTTGACTGGGCAGATCGAATCTGATTACATCCATAGCTGGCCATCTCCCTATCTCTTTTTTCTGCCTCTCCCCTATCAATCGAAACCGTATCTCCTTCTGCTTCTTAAACTGCAAAAGTCTCATCGGAACTGCCAGCTCTAATATTTTTAAAAAAGAAAACTCCAGTTCAGAAGAGATCAGCTTCCATTCGTCTTTATTTATTAGATCAAAAAGGTCAGCTTTTCCATGTTTTAGAACGATTTTGTATCTGGAAGGTTCCAAAATTTCTAAAATAAGTTCGTAGTCTTTCCGATCAAATTCTTCTTTAGATATTGCAGTATCCACTCTAAAATAAATCCGTTCCTTATCTGAGCCAAAGTAAATACCTGAGATCAAAGACGAGACCCGGTGCATTGTCCCTCCCGCCTTGAGAGGATCAAAAAATCCTGCCTGTTGCCATTCGTAATAGTGGGTCCTTTTCCCATCTATTGTTGGCTTTAAGTATCCAGTGGGCGGGAGAAAATAAGTGGAGATGAATCTGGACTTGATGGGTTGATAAAGCTCCTCCGGCGGTTCTTTTTTGATCAGCTCGTAAACGTAAAGCAGATGTGACCGGAAGATCCTGTCAAAATCCTCCATGAATGCAGTCTGATGTTCATCCCCATACCACCAGTTCCAATCGCTGCCTTCAGCAATGTGAATTTCTTTCCACGCCCTTTTCAAAATTTCTTCCGTCTCAGCGCTTCTCTCTTTTTTCTTTTCATATTCAACCAAAGCATCCCGGGTCCTTTTCAGCAGATCCCAAGCTAAGTTATCCTCCGGATGGCCAATCCATATTCTGAAGTTGTGGTTAATCCACGAGCCAGCAAACAGATGAGGAAGCGTGTGTGGTTCTCTCGACTTTTGCAGAAAGTCACTTATGGTGGTGGTGGAAAGCAGTTTGTCCTCCGAAAGCTTAGTATAAAGCGCAGACAAAAAATCATGCCCATCGTTTTCGTAGTGCTCCCAGCAATTCTCTCCATCCAGGATTATGGGAACAACAGAGTTAGGCAGTCGTTCTTGGGGAATCTTCTCCCTTATCCTGTGTAGCCGTTGGATGAAATCATCGGCGGCATCTACTGCATCCCAACTGGAGTAGACAAATCCTATGAGATCCGAAAGGGTATGGTCTCGAAATAGGACAAAAAGTTCTTTGTCTTCCACAGCTATTTTATAGGGTCTATAAAGGGCATCAGCATCTTCGGAGATGGTCTTGTGCGTCTTCCCCTTGTCCATTCTAAGACTTAAAAATAGGATCTCCTCATCGGTGGCAATCCATTTGACTCCGAACTTTGCTATCAGAGGAATTATTTGCTCACTTACACTCCCTTCTGAGGGCCACATCCCCTTTGGTTTTCTGCCAAAGGTATGTTCATACAATCTGACCCCCTGATCAATCTGAGCTTCCACATCTTCCGGATGCGAAAATTTCTCCTGAGGTAATTGAATATGGGGAAGGCTGAATTTGGCTATCTCTGTGTCACAGATCAGAGGCATAATAGGATGAAAATAGGGAGAAAAGGTTATCTCAATCTGTCCTCTGTCCTGTAATTCTTTATATTTGGGAAGAACATTTCCCAGTATCTCTCTTTGTTTGAGGATTAGATTCTTTTTTTCCTCTTCAGTGAAGTTTCTTCCTTTTTTAAGCAAATGGGAGATAAGAGGATCTTCTTTGAATATGGGATCTATCCACACCAGATTGGACCAAACCTGCAAATCCAGAAAATCCTGCAGATCAAAGTCGCGAACTTTTGATTTTAAATTTTGCAGATCCTCTCCCCTTTTCTCGAAGAGTTGATAGAAGCGAGAACGAGGATAGATCATGGTTTTAAAGCTACAGCTAAAGAAGCTCGAAAGTATCTTCTCCTTCTCCACATCGGTCAGATCTTTAGCTGGTCTTTCTGTAAGAAGGAGATGCTCATCATAAGCTTGATTTTGCGCGTAATCCTGTACCTGTTCAATTAAAGATGGGACCAGATTGAAGGTTGAGCGAATCTGCGGGAAATGATCTAACACCGCCACCATGTCGTAGTAATCCTTAAGTCCATGCAGACGCACCCAGGGCATTTGATACTGACCGGTCTTGGCGTCCTTGTAATATGGTTGGTGCATGTGCCACAGGAAAGCAATCGACAAAGCAGAAGAATTTAGATTTGCCCCGGGTCTGGATGGTTTGGAAGAAATTCCTTTTCTTGCAGTCATGCGGATTTTTATCAAAGGTTTTCCGCCAGCTGTATCTTTGCCTGGTGAACCTCCCTGGAATCAGGATACTCTGTTATCAATTTGTTCAAAATCTCTCTGGCTTTATCCTTTTGATCGGCTTGGAGGTAGGCAAAAGCCGCCTGGAGAAGATATTGGGGCGCCAAAAAACCCTGGAGATTTAAAGAGGCCGCTTTAACAAAGTTTTCTCCCGCCTGGCTATAGTTTCCCCTCTGCATATGGCAATCTGCGATCCCTGCCTGAGCTGAGGCGGCAAGCAGAACGTCTTCTTTATATTTTTTAAGGTATTTCTCAAACATGGACTGTGCCTGAACATAATCCTTAGCATAAAAATAAGCGGCTGCTAAAGAGAACGTTGCCTGCTTAGCACTTTTGGTGCCACCGTATTCGTTCACCACAGTCTGAAGGTCAACCACCGCTTGCCCGATATTCCCGGCTTGAAGTTCCAGATTTGACTTTCCCAGAAGCTCAGATGCTTTTAGTTGCCTTTTGGCTTGAGAGGAGAGGACAAAGAACACTATCACCGCAACTAAAATCACACCACCCGCCCCCATAAGCACCTGATTTAGGTGTTTCTGTATCCATTCACTTACCTTCAGAGAGTAGGTGACAAACTTATCCTGCTTCATCTCCTTTTTGGTAATTCGAGGACTCATACATTTCTCCTTATTTTAAGCTGACAAACTCTAATTTCATAGAAGCGTAAAAATTTACTTACTCCGCAAGCTTTTTGAATTTTTTGCCTTCAACTTCAAGAATTTACGAGAAAACTTTATCAAAGCAAGTGTTTTTTTCCTTGAGTCTATCTTGGTTGACTATGATCTTTTTCTTCCTTTTCTTTTTTTTAACAAATAGGACAGGGTGTTGGTGTTGTTTCATACAAAAAAAGCGAAGCCATGCCTTCTTTTCAGGGGTAGACTTCGCTTTTTATCTTTCAACACTACTTTTTTAGAAAAATCCCGTGAAACTTATCATTATACGGCTGTAATTATTGCTTTCCTCTTTGGAGAACTTATTTAATTCTGTCGGCTCAAGGAGCACTCTGTTCCCACGATCAAAAGGAATTCGACCAGTGAAAATATTTTTGTTAACATCGTCATATCGAGCATACTCATAAGTAATATCAAACTTTATCTGGCTCCAGGCTATCCCAGTTCCGAAGGAGAGAACACTACCATTTACCCACGAACCTTTCTCAACTCCGTAGTTAGATTGGACAAAGGTAGGGGAATAGAAGGTATCGGTGCCGAAGACATACATGTCCATTCGAAGATATACCAGGCTTGTGTCGAGCTGTGTGGTGAAAAGTTTGGGATCGTTTCTGTAGCCAATTCTTAAAGGAATACTTCCAAATTTGGTGTTGATCATGTATTCTCCCCCGATGCGAAACTGAGACAGGTTTCTCCATTCCAGGCTGGGAACGAACGGCGGCTTATTTCCTTCGCTTCCCCACCATTTGTCCGTCAAATAATCGCCTGTGGTCACCTCATCGTCAGAAGGATTAGCAATGTTCCTTCGATAGGTAACCTCGGTCTTGGAGTAATTTCTGAACTCTAAATCTGCGGCAAGTGTCAGGGAATTTATCTCGTAGGAGCAACCAAATCCGAACATGGTGGGCATCTTCCATTTCCTGTCAGTTTTGAAGAATGGTGATGCCAAAATGGATTCGCTTTCAAGAATCATCCCCAATTCGATGATATCAGCAAAAAGCTTTACATCGTTATCCTCTGTCAAGGTGTAAGGGGTCTTCACTATGCCTGCCAACCGAAGTTTGTCCAACTTATACATTGCCCCCAGGGTAAAATTGAATCCAGAATAGTCGCTGACGATATTAGGATGAAACCTTATTCCATTAAGCCCTGTAGTATCAACAGAAGGTGCAAAGAAGTTCATGTCAGTGGTAAACTTTCCACTATAAATATTAACTCCAACTCCCAAAGAAAAAGACTCAAAAAGCTTTCCTCCTAAAGAGATGTTAACTGTACTTAACCTGCCTGTTGCTTTTTCTTCTATTGGAGGAGGCACATAGTTTTTGATGGTATAGTTCGTAAAGACAGCTGAGTCAACAACCATATGATACTTATCTTCCTGATAAATGTCCGCCAATTTCTGGTAAAGCACGCCTCCCACAAGTTCTCTACCCCGGATCTTAAATGGAACGGCGACGCTGGCAAATGAAATTGAGTTGTCATCATACTGCAGTTTGTCACTATATTCTAAGGCGGGTGAATCGAGGGTGGAGGTATACTCTGTTTGGTACATATAAGAACTGAAGCTTAAGTTCATCTGAGTCCTGTCCAACTGGGTAAGTCCGGCGGGGTTCCACGAGGCGGCAGTGGGATCATCCGAGACGGCAAAAAATGCACCACCCATTCCTCTGGCTTTAGCTCCACCACCCAGAAAATTATAATCAGTTAGCTGAAATGGAGAAAGAAAATAATTCTGTATGCTAAAATACTCCGTGGTATCTACCTCCACCTCTGGACCAAATTTTTGCCCACCTGAGGCTGAGACGGAGACGAACAGAAAAACCAGTATGATTAAACCTGGAAGCTTTGACCTCATTTTATCTTACTCCTTGCTTAAAGTTAATTTTTCGACTCTCTTCAGATTCGCCTCATCTAAGCTGAAGCGACCAAAATCGAATCTAAATTATATTGGTTTTCAAATTGATTGTCAAGCACATTTTGCAAGAATATTTCTCTTTTTTTAAAATCGGGCTGAGGCAAGCTTTATTCGCCATTTTTTGCGACACCGAGTTTGGTGAGCATCCGTTAAATATCGATTGTTCAAAAGACCAGCACCTAACTTAAGTTAGGTGCTGGTCCTTTTGGATTATATCTCTATCTCTTTATTTGGCAAAGCTTCACCAGGAAAAATAATTCTTGCCTAATTTTAGATTTTAATCCAGATTTCTCAGAGGAATTTAAAAAAAGTGACCCTGGAGATAAGAATTCTCTTGGTGGTTAGGGAAAAAAATCGCCCCTGGATTCATTATTTGATTCTCATCGGAAAGCTATATACATTCATCCTCTTACCCCGCGCAAAGCCTATCAGGGTTATCCCCAATTTTTGAGCCATATTCACTGCCAGGCTGGTTGGGGCGGTTCGGGAAACTACCACGCTCAAGCCACAGTTCCATAGCTTGGATACTATATCCGAGGATACCCTTCCGCTTATCACCAGAAACTTATCTTTTAACTCGATCCCTTTCAGCAAGCTTTCACCCAACACCTTGTCCACTGCATTATGTCTTCCGATGTCCTCATTAAACAGAATAATGCCACTTTTATCTACCAGCGCGGCACTGTGAACGCCAGCAGTTTTTCTGAAAAGCTCCGATCTTTTTTCAAACTGGGACATGACCTCAAGCACCTCATCTGGACTTAAGGTGAAATCCAAATTGATGAGAATATCCTTAAGTGGATTCATCTCCTCCCAGTTAACAAAAGTCTTTCCTTTCCCGCATCCTGAGGTGAGGATGCCTCTCAGTGGGGAACCTTCTGGAATCTTATGGGAGGATTCAGTATAAACGGTCACTTTGTCTTTTAGGGAATCTATGCTTTTGATCTCCTCTGTACTTTTCAAAAATCCATCAGAAATCAAAAAGCCCACGGCAAGATATTTTTGTTCTTGAGGCGAGCACAAAAGGGTAACGATCTTTTCTTCGTTTAAAAAGATGGTCAAGGGTGCCTCAATTACCACTACATCTTCAATCTCCTCTTTTTTGCCAGAGCTGACTTTGGTGATTTTTAGCCAATCGATTCTTTTATCTTTTTCATTCATTTTGCTTGGTCCATCTTTATCTGCAGGCTCTTTAAATCTTCTTCGGTATTGATATTGAAAAAGCTTAAATGCTGTGGATCAAACCGGTCAATCTCTTTCGCTCCGATTTTCTTTACCTGCAATTTGCCTATGACCTCGCTCATTTTCAGATTTCGTCCTTGCAGACATTCAAACATCACCGGGATGCAATTCTTGGAATATAAAGCAAACAGAGGTTCAACTTCTCCATCCACCTCCGGGATTACCACATCGTAGGTCCCTCTTTCCTTCAAGAGCAATCTTATCAAAGCGGGATTGATACATGGCATATCACAAGCCACCACAAAATTATGTTTCGATACAGAATAACACAGCCCGGTGAAGACTCCCCCCAGAGGACCGCACCCCTTTATTAAATCTTCCACCACTTGAACATTAAACTTCAAGTAAAATTCTTTTTGGTTGGTCACCAGGATAATCTGGGGAAAGATTCTCTGTAAGACATTTAGGGTATTCTGGAGTATAGTCTCCCCGGTTGGAAGTTGAATGAAAGCCTTGTTTCTGGCAATTCTGGTATTCTTCCCTCCGGCAAGGATTATGGCGCTCGTTTTTTTCATATTTTAAAAATTAACTTCCATTCCAGCCCGAAAGTTTCTTCCCATCATGGGAAAACCATACTCAGACTCATAATACTCATCCAGAACATTGAAATAAGAAAAACAAAAAGTTAGGTGTTCCCACAAAGATTGTCTAAATTGTAAATCCAACAGGAAATATCCATCCAAACTCTGTAGCAGATCAGTCTGGTCAAAATATATTCTTTTGCTTACATAACTTTCTTCCAGAGAAAAACTCAGTCCAAAGGGTAACTTATACTCCTGTTCCAACTTGACCAGATGTTCTGGGCGATAGGCTAATTGGTTGGTGGTTCGGTTGTCGGAACGATTTTGGGCTCTTAAGAAAGTGTAACTGCCGTTCAAAGTCAAGTCTCTTATTGGGAACATAGTTGCGGAAACTTCTAAACCCGTATGGCGGGCTTTGCCAATATTTTGTAGTTGAAATTGATTCTTTCCCCCTTCGTCGACACCGATTTTCTTATCAATGATAAGATTGGTAATCTCGCTATCAAATATGGTAAACTCAACTCTATTACCACCTCCCCAATTACGGAACAAACCTATCTCCATATTTAAAGATGATTCTTCATTTAAATTAGGATTGGGGATGTTTTTTCCAGATTGACCAGAATAAAGCTCCTTGAGGGTGGGAAAACGTGTTTTGTGTCCGATAGATACTGTCATCTCCCAGGCTTCTGATAAAGTGCAGTGCATCCCAAAACGACCATCCAAGGTGGTGATGTCTTCTCGTAGAGTTTGGCCATTCGTATAGATCGGATCCAAAAGGTTTAGTCCCAGACCCGTAGAGAGGGAAATATTCTGAGAGCTACTCCACTCATGTTCCAGACCCACTGTATAACTATCCATCTTGTACTCTTCCCAGGGCAGTCCTCTATTATCTTGTTCTCGGTGAACATCTCTTTTATAGATAACTCCTAAAGTTAGGATGTGATTTTTGGAGAGTGTTTTTGTGACAAACAAATTACTCCCTACGGAATAGTCATCATAGCTGGAGTGAAATGCATATTTTTTTGTTTGAGTCGAGTAACCTGCGTCATCATAGGAATCCAAAACATTATCATATTTATCGTAGAAAAGAACTTCTTTTAGGAAAAGGGAGTTAGTAATAATCTGGCTGGAGGTTAAATTCAGCACCCACTTTTTCCACTCAGGGAATCGCCACCAGCGAGGTCTTTTTGCATAAATGTCTGGAGCGATGTGCTTTTCATTGTCAACATAAGAAAACGATAAGGCAGTGTGGTGACTCTTATGCGGGCGCCAAGTTAGCTTGGTAAATAGATCAAATTTTTTGTAGTAGCTATTGTTGCGCTCTCCTCCATCTTCGTTTTTTGTCTTTGAAAAATCGTCAGCCAGAGGGAAATGATCCTGTCGGTTGTATCCCAAACCCAATACATAGCCAAAAGATTTAAAACTTCCGCTTTGATTCAAACTATAAGATTGCATCTCACCACTTCCTCCTATTACACGTAGGCGAGTATGCCTTTGTGAAGGAAGTCGGGTGACTATATTTATACTTCCACCCAACGAATTGGGGCCGTAGAGGACCGAAGCATTCCCCTGGGTGACCGTGATCTTCTCCACGGCTCCAACTGGCATCTGTCCTAAGTCCACCAGACCGTCGTAAGGAATGTAAATGGGTACCCCGTCCAGTAAAACCGCTATCTGCCTCTGCTCAATGCCGCGCAGGTGTATCACCATCTCATTTCGAGATCCAATGCTAATATAGCCCCCCGGGATGATCTGAACTGCCTCAGCTATGGATTGAATCTGTCGCTTTTGAATTGTTTGGTCATTGACCTCTCTTAGGGAGCTGGTCAGGGAAGTGGGTGATTGTTGGGCAGTCACAACCACTTCTCCCAAAAAGTAAACCCGCAGAGTGTCCGATGAACTCTCCGCCAAAGCGTTTTTCGTGATAAAAACCCCAAGAAAAAAGATCAAAATTCTTGTAAATAAGCTCGATGCAAAAGTCCGCAATTTGATACCTCCCAGCTCATTTCCTTGATGAACTCTAATATTTTAAGAAACGATTTTCTATGAATTCAATTAGGGAATCAATCTGAGTGGGTGGGAAATAAGGAACCTCAACAGATGGATCGGTGTCTCCTGTCACTGCGATTAAATTATCTTTCAGTGAACAGAGCAATCCTGAATGTTTCTTGGAATCAAACACCTCAATTTTGGGAAAGGAAGAATTTTTGAATCCCTCCCCGATCACCAAATCATGATCGGAGAATACAAAACTCAGAAGTTGGTCTGAGTTCCTTTCTCTTAAGGTCCGGGAAAACAAGGCAATTTTTGTGGGTGAAAATATCAAGGTGGACTCTGCTCCAGCTTGAGCATGTCTGAAGGAATCCTTTCCCGGCGTGTCAAATTCATGATCCTGAGTGGTATATTTTATACTCCCAATTTTGTAACCTTTGTTTTTTAGACCCGTAATCAACCTCTCAATCAGAGTGGTCTTCCCGGCTTTCTTTTTGCCCACCACTAACAGGATTTTCATAACAAAAAAAGGTGGTTTTAAGGCGTTCTCAATACCCTTATTATTGGAACAGTTCGATCTCGATCTGATTGGGCTTTTCTTCAAGCTTCAGAGATAAAATCATTGCCCAGATGGTATTTCCCAACATATGGCTGCTGAAAGGATTGAGCGAAACTTCCTTCCCATTCACTTTAACCTTTATGGATCGAGCCTTCTTTTTTTCATCATTTACCATCTTATCCCCACTATTAACCCTATTTTTTGGGTTGGAAACGGTTTTGCGTTGTTACCTCACCCCTTGTCCCCTTCAGGGTGAATCCCTCTCCATACAGAGGTGCGGTACAGCATCTTTTCCTTATTGCAAAAAATAGCTTAAATCAAAAGAGAGGGAAACCTTTCCCCCTCCTTCGAATGGAATTTCAGGTCTTAACTCCAAAACATCAGACGTGATATGCGAAAACTCCTAAAAGCCAGAAGCCTAATGAGGCTAAGAAAACTCCTCGGCTGTATACTTTCTCTGTTGTCTCCTGCCATCTGGTAAACGCAGGCGCTACCTTCTTTCCCAGATTGACTCCAATTATGATGCCCAAAAAGCTCAATATCGCCGCATAGCTTCCCTCAGTAAAGACCCAACTAAAAAGCCCAGAAAGACCTCTTTCGGTCCAATAGGGATTGGCGAATACGTAAGCTTGAGAAAGCGAGAAGACCGTATAGTTGAGGTAGCTTGCCACAAGCCCAACCAGTCCCAGATGGATGGGTCGAGTGAGCCAATCCTTCCTCTCAGCCAAAGAGAAAGCTAAGTCAAATACCGCCGCCTGCGCCACCACCGCAAATATCTGGCAGAAAAAGATCTGAGAGAGGCCTAAGAATTTAAACCCTGCTGCCACCACTCCGATGGCTAAAGTAGAACTAGGTTTGCGAATAATCATTCGGGCAGTTGCCAAGATCAATATTCCGGCCAGAGCCAAGATGGGGGAGCTCGGATAAAATCCGATCTTTCGCATCACGTCGATCCCCAGAGCTTCCAAACCTCCCCACACAGACCCAAAGAGTATGATGCCCAAAATCAACTTTTTCTTCTCTGTCATATGCTACTCCTCTTTCTAAAAGGTGATCTGCACCTGCGCCTTAACTAAATCGTTGTCAACCTCTCTCTCTTTTTTGACCCACTTTTCGGCGTCGTCATCCCACGTGTTCATATCTCCCGGTTCCATTTTGCGGATGTAGTTCAAATAGAACATGGCGTTGATTCCCTCAAGATAATAATTCACCCCTGCCGTTAACCAGGTTTCTTCATCATCATCGGATACACCTTCCTTATAACTCATATCAGTGTTGGGGTCGTGGAAATCATACCGGGCCAGGAATTCAACATTTGGAGATGGTTGAATACCAACGTGAGCGAAGAAGGACTGGGCATCGGTGGTGGCCACACTATCAACGTGAGTAAAGAAGAGATTCTCGGTGGAAGCCGTCAGGAATTCGCCTCTGAACTTCACCGTAAAGTTGTCCGCAGCCTTATAATCCACCCTGGCAAAGCCACCGAAGCGATTCATCTTTAGAGTCTTTTCATCCGGATTTAGCACGTAGGATGGAGGCTCGGCGTTTCCTATCCAGGCATAACCACCAAAACGCACTTTAGCCTCATCAATTGGAGGTTTAATCTCTCCACGGACCAGAAAATCTTTGGCATCGTTGTTATCAGAGGTATTGTTAGGTATATCACTACCGTTGAATACCCCCAGGTTGAAGTCAAAATAGTCCGTCTTGGTGGTGGTCTGGATGCCCACCTGCCTCCACATTGCAAATTTGGTCGTGGTTATTGGATAATTGATCATCTCCAATTGGGCAGTAGAATATGGCATGTAGAGGGTGAAGTTGGGCAAAAATCTTCCCACGGTTATCTCGGTTTGGGGAATATAGAAAAACCTTGCCTTGTAGTCCAATACGCTTACGCTTCCCTTGTGTTCGAGTTGAACGAAATACTTCACCTTATCGGGAACAATGGTTCCCCAAAAGAGAAACCGCGCCCGGTTTAAAGTAAAAGAATCGTACCCCTCCTTGTCTTCCATATGGTAGGTAAACCCTGCCTGGAGAATACCTCCTATTTTCAGTGTCCCTTTTCCGACCTTAATCTCTACCATCTCGGCAAAGGCTAAGCTTGAAATTAACAAAGAAAATAGCATGCACACTATAACTAAAAAGGTGAGTTTTTTCATACAGCCTATCCCTCCTCGGTCTTTGAAATTAAATTATCCTTTTTCTCCTTAACTTCCCGTGCCTTTGCCAGGACCATTCCCACTAAAGCAGCAGACAGGGTCAAGGTGCCGAAAGGTTTTAGAAGTTCGTGGAACAAGCCCAAATCCTCGGAGACCTTTGGATTTTTGAGAAGGTCCGGATAATAATCCAGAGGTTCAGGGAGCACGAAGATCTTCTTGGTTCCAGTGTCTAATTCCTTTTCACCGTAAATCACCGGACGTCTTCCCTTCTTTTCCAACCTCTCCTTTGCCTTATGAGCCAACTCGAGCATCTGATCTCTTTCACCGAAAACCAGACAATCGGTGGGGCAGGCTTTGGCACAGGCTGGCTCTATTCCATCGGAGAGGCGGTCAAAACAGAAGGTGCATTTGGTTGATTTGCCCGCGTCGGTATCAATCACCGGGATGGTAAAAGGACAATACTCCCGACAGGCCCCACAGCCTATGCAAAGTTCGCGATTCACATATACTGCTCCGGTGTTTTTATCATGTGTCATGGCTTTAGGAGTTACCGGGCAGGCTTTTACGCATGCCGGATCAACGCACTGCATACAGCGGTGCACCCGGAAAAGCCATTTTACTTTGTTCTGGTCCTCGTGCTCGTAAAACTTCACCAGGGTGTAAGTTTTGGGAGAAAGCCCAATTGGATTCTGGTAGCCGCCTGCTGCCGCAAAGAAGATGGTCTTCTCGCCCGGAAGCTCGTTCCATTGTTTGCAAGCCACCTGACATGCCCGGCAGGCTATGCATTTCTCCATATCCAGAAGCATTGCTTTTTCTGCCATATTATCCCACCTCCTTTTCGACGTCGCAGAGGAACGCTTTGTATTCAGGAATGTTAGTGTTGGCATCCCCCACATGGGGAGTCAAGCTGTTGGCACTATCTCCCTTTGCCAATCCCTTGAAACCGAAATGCCAGGGAAGACCGATCTGTTCATACGCCTTTCCATTCAGCCTGAATGGCTTGAACCGGCTGGTCACCACCGCATAAGCAACTATATGTCCCCGCGCAGTGGATACCCGCACCCTATCTCCATTCTTAACTCCCTTGGCTTGAGCCAAAGATTTGCTCATCTCCACGAACATGTCCGGCATAAGCTCTACCAACCAAGGATTGTTTCTGGTCATCTGACCTGCCTGCCAGTGTTCGGTGACCCGATAAGTGGTAGCGATAATGGGAAATTTCTCCACCGTTCCCACATCGTCCATCTCCCCTGCCCAGATTTTGATAACTGGATTGTTCTGCTGAGAGGACATGGCATTCTTGACCGGTGCCTCAAGAGGCTCGTAGTGCTCAGGGAAGGGACCATCAGCCAGGCCAAAGCCAAACAGTCGAGCATAACCCTCAGGTTTCATGATGAATGAGTATTTCTCTCCTGGAGGCCAACCACCGTCAGGCACATCGCCTATCCATTTTTTCTCCTCTGGGTTCCATTTGACCACCCACTTATGAGGAGCATACGGGTTTCCTTGAAGGTCACATGAGGCCCGGTTGTAGATGATCCTTCTGTTCACCGGCCAGCACCAGGACCACTTGGGATATAGTCCAATCTTATTGGGTGCATCCGTTGGATCTCTGCGAGCCGCCATGTTTCCTGCCTCAGTGTAGCTGGCACAATATAACCAGTTTCCTGAAGAGGTAGTACCATCGTCTTTAAGCTTACCAAAAGATGCCATCAATTTACCAGTAGTGTGATCATAGCCGTTGATCTCCTTGGCTACCAGATGCACGTCCGGTTCCTCTCCTTCTCCATAGTTCCAGTTCAGATTTACTATGGGATCAGGGAACGCACCACCTTCGTTGGCATAGAGTTTCTTCAGCTCTTTATAAATCCGGTCCAAAATCCACAGATCAGATTTAGCATTTCCCGAAGGATGAACCGCTTGATATCTCCACTGCATCCAGCGACCGCTATTAGTAATACTACCCTCTTTCTCCATGGAGGCGGCCGCGGGCAACATGAAGACCTCGGTTCCTATCTTCTTGGCATCTACCTCTGGATCAGCCCAGAAAGCCCCAGTCTCCGTCTCCCACACATCCACTGCGACCAACCAATCCAGCTTCTGCAAGGCTTTTCTCTCCTTACGAACGTTGGGTCCAGCCACGGCTGGATTCTGTCCCATGCAGATCAGTCCCTTAATCACCCCATCATACATGGCTTCGAACATAGCTATGTGGTCGCAATTAGCACTCAATTTTGGAAGATATTGATAACAGAATTCATTGTCCTTTTGCGCCTTATCTCCCCAGAAGGCCTTAAGAAGGCTGACCACGTACTTGGGAGTGTGCTGCCACCAATTAGCGCTCTTGGGATCATTTGACTTGGGTGTCCACTTTTCCAAGTATTCGGCTAAGGTCTGGTTTTCCACTCTCGGAGTCTTAAGATAACCGGGAATGATATGGAACAGAAGAGCCATATCAGTGGAACCCTGAACATTAGACTCCCCTCTCAGCGCATTGATTCCTCCGCCAGCAACTCCCACGTTTCCCAGAAGAAGCTGAAGCATGGCATAGGTGCGCACGTTCTGCGTCCCCACGGTATGCTGGGTGGTTCCCATGGCATACATGATGGTTGCGGATTTGTCCCTGGCTCCGGTTGCTCCGTAAGTTTTTGCCACCTCCACGATCAATTCTGTAGGACATCCGGTGATAGTGGAGACTTTCTCCAGAGTGTAACGGGAGAGATGCTTCTTTAGAAGCTGGAACACACAACGGGGATCTTGAAGAGTTGGATCCTTCTTGGGATTCCCGTCACCATCCAGTTGATATTTCCAGGTGTCCTTTCCATATTTTCTCTTGGCATTATCATAGCCGGTAAAAAGCCCGTCAGAAAATCCAAAGCCTTCATCCACCAGGAAGCTGGCGTTGGTGTGATCTACCAGATATTCCTTGTTATAAAGATCGTTATGTATGATGTAATGCATCAGCCCGTTGACGAAGGCGATGTCGCTTCCCGACCTTATGGGGGCATAGATATCTGCTCTGGATGAAGTGCGGGTAAAGCGAGGATCAACGCTGATGAGCTTGGCGCCGTTCTCCATGGCCTTGGTAACCCACCTGAAGGATATGGGATGATTTTCTGCTGCGTTGGAACCGATGATCATGATGCAATCGGCATTCTTGATATCGATCCAGTGATTGGTCATAGCCCCTCTGCCATAAGTTTCCGCCAAACTGGCGACTGTGGCAGAGTGTCATATACGCGCCTGGTGTTCTAAATAGACTATGCCCAGGGCGCGAGCCAGCTTGGACCACAAATAGCATTCCTCATTATCCAGAGCGGCTCCACCCAATCCAGCCAAGGCTTCTGCGCGATTGACCACCCTTCCTTTTTCATCCTTTGATATCCAAGTCTCATCCCTGGTTTTCTTTATTCTTTTGGCAATCTCCGGCAAAGCCCAATCCCAACTCTTCTCCTCCCACTTATCGCTGTAAGGCGCTCTGTACAGAACTTTGGTCATTCTTCTTTCGTTGTTTGCCACCTGTATTAGAGCCTCTCCCTTACTGCAAAGTGAGCCTTGATTGATGGGATGATCCGGGTCGCCCTCGATGTTGATCACCTTGCCATTGCTCACTGACACGATCTCACTGCATCCCACGCCGCAATATGGGCAAATGGTGGTACTTTCCTTGGCATACTTGGTTTTCAGCGTTTGCGCTTGTGCCTGCGAGCTTTTAAGGTGAACTCCGAAGGTGCCCAAAACCGCGCCGGTCGTCACTCCCCCGGAGATCTTTAGAAAACCTCTTCTTGAGATTTTCATATGCTTTCTTCACCTCCTTAAGAGTTTTTCGTCTTATTCTTTTTCTTCTTTTTTCAACTCCACATCTGGTTCGTAGATCTCGTTTAAAATCATCATGGACTCATGAATCTTTTCTATATCCTCCTTTGAGATTCCGGATTTCTCCTTTTTCGCCATCTTTTCGATGACCTCTTTCATCCCAACTTCATCTGTGGTTTGATGAGCCATGACCACCTTATCCAAGGAGTGGCATTTGCCGCATTTTTCCTGAAAGACCCCCTTATGGGGATCCTCCATGGGAAGCAAGGTAAAGGTCTCTTCAATTTCCTTCAAAGACTTCTTGCTGATTTCCACCCCTGCTTTCTTGTGCATATCCGTGATGATTTTTTCCATCCCCGTTCTAACTTCACTCAAGGAATGGCAAATTGAGCATCTGGTCTGAAAAGCTGTGGGCTCCTCCTTCTTTGAAGTCTCCTTTTTAGAAGTTTGTGCATATGCCCATACAAATACCAGCAGCAGAATCACCAGAAATATGATGACATATCTAATTCCTTTCATAAAATCTCACCTCCCTCAGAGGTTTTGTTCAAAAAGTTACATTTTGTGATTTCTTTCACATGAATACTCAAACAAATACTACTTCAGATGGTGCGACCATCCAGTACGTGGGGCTTTTGTAACCATCCTTCTGAGCCAAAACATCCAGGTATATTGACTTGAGATTTTCTATGTATAAATCAGGCTTTTCAGATTCGGGCAGCTTTCTTTCGTCGATCGTTTTGATGTAGTTTTTACACTTGTCACATACATCCACCCGGAAGGCGGCTTTCTCTGTGGGAGAATCCTCCTCTACAAAAAAGTATTTCAGGCTATTGTGATCCTCGTTGCCGCAGAAGGGACACATAATCCTTTTGAAGTGCCACTCCGTTCCGCAGAGACTGCAATGTAGTATTCTCTTGCCATCATCCCTTCTCAGTTTTTCAATAGCCGGGTAACTTCCACACACCGGACAATTACCTTTGAGCCAGTTCTCTTTATCTACATTTTGTTTGAGTTTGTCTGCATAAAGTTCAAGCACAGCCTGGATTAGGTTCAGACCAACAAATAGAAGAAAATCTGTCCCCACCTGATATTGGGTGGACAGAGGCTTTAGGCTTTGTAAATCTTTGGAAAGGATCGAAAGCGTAAGTTTGCTTAAATTTATCTTTTCTTTATTTGCAAGAAAATTTGCGATTTCCTCCGGGTTGAAAACCTGATGCTTTTCCAGCAGAGGAAGGAGGTCACGCGAAAACTCATCTGTAAGTTTTTCTTCTATCTTTAGTTTTTGTATGTCCAAGAGGGGTTTGTTTTCCTTAACCCGTCTTTGAATCTCCTCATCTGGAAATTTTATCTCCCCCTGATGCCTGGTTCTGAAAGCGGACTTAACTTCAGCGATCTTTTGGCAAAGATCAAGATACGATTTGCTCTCTGCAGGAGCAGTCATAAATTCAAATCCTTTTTACTTTCTTCCGCTTTTGACACTAAGGCAAAAAACCACACCTAATTGGTCTTAATTTATGTTTCCACTTATAGCTTGTCAAGAAAAATTTGGCATTTCCTCATGCCGATGCATCAAAAAATTGTAGCGTTGTTGTTTGGAGGTTATGATTACCGAATACACACTTTTTTCTCCTAACCCGTTACCGGGATTCCCCGTTGCAACTCATTTAATGTCTGAGACGTATTGAGCCACAAAAAAGAAACCGAACGGCTTTTTGCAAACCGTTCGGTTCAATTCAGAAATCAGTCTGGTCTTTATTTTAAAAACCTATTTTCACCCCAGTTCGGACAACGTATAATGAACCTGTCTCAACCCCGTAGACGTATCCTTTATCATCGGTTAAATCAGAATACGTTGCATCTGCTGTGAGCGAAACTCTGGGAGAGAGCACATATTCTGCCCCCGCCGAGACGGTGAACTGAGTGTAGTCTAAATCAGAATATTGGTTAATTGAGCTAAAATCATAATCCGCAGCGGCAATATTGTCTGTGACTTCCTGGGGAACCGCAGGCATTTCACCCATCTTCAAACTGCCTTTACTATCGATGTAATTCCCGTCCAGGCTTAGATTCAACCTATCGCTGGCTAAGAATAGAATGCCACCAGAAAACAAAACCGCTTCATTTTGATATTCGGTCTCAGCGAAGAAAGGACCGAAATGCTTGGGATCGCCACTAACTGTGGCGCTAAGATGACCCCCTCACCCATCCATCATGGCCACAGCCGCCAGACCGTTTGACTTGCCATACATGTATGCCAAACTGCCAAAGAGATTCCACTTTAGGGTTGGGGCGAGGTTAACCGAAACCTGAGGCTGCAGTTGGGTGCGTTCGAAATCCAAACTGTCTGTGTCGTTGTTTGTTCCCCGGCTGGCTTTTAAACCCGCCGAGAGACTGGCCTTATAGTTGGGCCTGAAATTCAGGTTCAGTTCCACACCATGCAGGCTGCTTGGCTGATTGGTTACACTTCCATAGCGCAAATCATCCCGCTGGAAATAGTAGTATGTGCCGTTGTCAGGAAGTTTTTCCAAAACACCCTTTCCAGCTTTCTCAAACATCTGCTCATATGGAGAAAAAGGATCATCGGTACTCTGGAATGAGTATTTAACTCGTCCCAAGAATTTAGAATTCGGTCGGTACCTTCCGCCTACCGATGCTTTGAGCTTGGTTGTCTTCTCCTTGGCCTCAAAGTAAGGATAGTCATCCCTCTCTGTGCCTTCATATCCGGCGGAAAGAAAGACCCTGTATTTCCGGTTAGGCTGATAGATGAATTTTGCCGAACCTTTAGCTACAGTGCGAGTCAGATTGGAATAACGGGTCCAGTCAAAATCCTGGCCACCTCCTGTCAATCCATCACGCCACAAGGGCAGGTCTATTTGTGCCTCATCACTCTCTATCAGGGCAAGCGAAGCCAAGGCGACAATTTTAGTCTTCTGACTGGGACTGACCACGTATTTCAAGCTGCCGCTGTTGCTTTTGATTTTGAGTCCGGCGGATTTATTTTTAGCCTGAGAGTTACTAAAACTTCCCAAGATATTTCCATTTTTTCCTATGTCTGTTTTGATTTTCAGCGTGTGTGCCATTTTTTCGGTCTCTGGTATTTGACCAAACGGCACCTCCTCGCCGTTGAAAACCGTGCGGGTTCCAAACTCGTCACGCATTGTTCCCTTCACCGGATGCTCGGCGGTATCGTAGAATGCCACCGAAGTAGGTGCTTCGGATTTGAAGGTCCGGTAACTACCCATATAGGAAAAAAACACAGGACCAACATCAGCCTCAGCACCGGCAGATACGGTGTGAGTGCGGCGGTCAACTTCTGCACATTTGGAAACCATATGGCACGAGGAACAGTGCATGGACACCACCTTCTGATCGTCCCCCTTCTCCAGAATGGAACGGTGGAAGGCTTTGAGTATCAAATTAGCAGAGCCGGGGACTTTCACCTTAAAATCAGTTTTTAACTCATGCCGGGTATAGCCAAAATCGGCATCCGGGTTCTCATGCTCGTAAGTGAACATCTTTCCGCCAGCCGTGTCCGCCGCCTGATTCGTTGCCTCACGAGCCATCAAGTTTTCAAGAAGATCAGTTGCCCGTTGACGGTAAGAGGAGCGGTAGGAGACCTTTCCGGAAAGGATATCCTTTGATCTGCCGCTCAGATCAAAGAAGATTCTTTTGGGGTCGTAATAATGCCCGAAGAAATCCCAACTTTGATCTCCCTTATATCCTGAATAGCTCAATGACACCTCTGGCATCGCTTCCTTTTCGCCGCGATCAAACTCCCCTACCTTCTTATAGAAATCTTCGTAGCCGGTGTAATGGCCTCCTAACCAAAGACTCCAGACAGATGAAGTTGGCTCTTCCTCTGAAAAGCCAAGAGATGGAAAAAACGGCAAAACGGAAATTGCTGTTATTACGACAAGAAATTTTATAAATGGTCTTTTCATATTTTTCTCCTCATCTTATCTGGTTAGCGCTTTTCCGGCACCCGAAATCGACTGGGAGGGAAGGTCACTTCCGTGAACCTCCGAATGACATTGAGTGCATTTGGTCAACATCGCCTGTTTCATACCATCGCGGGTGGACAGACCTGTCCGCTCTGGATGCATGGGAGCAGAAAATTCCCCTTCATATCCGACCAGGGTAACGTGAAAATGCATGGGATGGCAGGATAAGCAGAGGAACGGCTCATTCTGGATGAGCAATTTGTCTGCAATGGTTCCATGCGGCTCATGACAGATGCCGCAGTCCTCATTTACCGGCTCATGCTCGAAGATAAACGGACCTTGAAGCGAAGTATGGCAGGACAGACAGAGCTCGCGGCTCTCATCTCCAACCGTATACTTAACGTCTCCCGAATGAACCGAGTGGCAGTCCAAACAGCTGACCAACCCCTCCATAATCGGATGATGGGATGGCATGCGAGCCTGGGATTTTTTCAGGGTATGGCAGTCGAAACAGAGTTGAGGCTCCTGCTTTGCCAAAAGATGTTTCTCTTCTGAGTGAATCTTGTGACAGTCACTGCATCCTTCCACTGCCTCAAAGTGAGTCAACCCATGCCAGGAGTTAAAAGCTCTTCCCTGGTGGCAGGTGGTGCACAGATTTTTTCCGGTAGAAGTATAGTCTCTGGGAGCATTATAAATCAATGCAGGATTCCCCTCCTCCGCATGCTTTGAACCAGGACCATGGCATGCCTCGCAAGTATTTTCATCTCCTACAGCCAATCTGGCATGGATGTTCTTTTGAAACTGCTGGTTGACCTCATCATGGCATGCGGAACAAAGTTCATCTCCAACCTGGACCGCATCAGGCGGAGATTCCCCGGACACATATACTGACGAAAGGAAGAGAAGGCTCAAAATGCAGCCCAGGATAGCGCCAACTGAGCCTTTGAAGCTAAAACGTTTGAGAAACTTAAGCATACACCTCCTTTGTTAATCTGGGATTGTTTTGAGATGCTTTTTTTAGTTTTTAGTCATTCCTTTTCTTTGATATGTTACCAAAAGGATTGCAGCATCAACGTGTTGATGCATCCTTTATTGACTTAAAAAAACTTTTGGAAATTTAAAAAAACCCGAAGACTTTGTCAAGTTAAAACTCGATCCCATCTAAAATTTATTGAAAAACTAACAGGAACTGGAATAACTTGACTTTTTAGATCGGGAAATCATATTTATCAAGTTTTTGCCACACGGTCTTGTGGAAAGTGCTTCCCTTAGCTTGACCATTGAGAGAGTAACAATGAAATGTAGCTTAGCACCACTCGCTGGGGAATGAATAATTGTTTGAAGTTTACGAGGAAGCTGTATCTGCGATGAAGTTGTTTACCTCATTCTATAGCGCTAATATATGTATATTGGAAGACTCTAACGTAGAAGGTTTCTTATGAGGTGAAACTCACCTCGTTTATCTGCTTCAGGAGGAAGTTTTGCAGGTTTTGGCTACAATACCGGAAAAGTATTTCTGATCAGATTCGTAATGGCACTTCTTATATTTTTTGCCACTGCCGCACCAGCAAGGGTTGTTACGCCCGAGATTCATGGCTGACTTCGGCGGATGGCGATGAAATAATTTATCCAGCAAACCCATCTATCTTTTCCTTCAGCTTTCTTGATATAGGAGGCTGATACAACACAACTAATATTGTCAACCATGTCTCTAATTAAATTCTACGAGATTATTCGATGAAAGTCAAGGTTTTTGTCAGAAATTTTTTGGTTTTCCTGCTTGGGAACAATACTCATTATGCTTCCGACAGCTTGAAAACCTCTCCCTTGTTTTTCATGGAAAGGTTTTATCTTCGTGCACCCACAAACCTATTAAGCTTTGGAGTGCGGAAGCGAAGCTTCCGCAGCGCCCCGCCAAAGGCGGGGCGCACTCCTTTTCTTACTCTCCCAGACGGGTCTCCGTTTTCCAAATCGCCAAGATAATTAGTTGATAACCATAAGTTAGGTTCTGGTATTCAGGTCTTAACTCTCCCCCCTGCTCCCGGCGGGTGTTTGTGTGGCCGCCAGGCTCGTATGAGTGCATACGCATCCCCCGACCTGGGGAAAGTAATAGTTTCGGAAAGGATTTTATCCGTCCCGCCTTTGGCGGGACGGACACGGAATCTTTTATCTATAATCGCAATTTTCAACGAATTTATGTAACCTAATTGAATTTTAATATTTAGCACAAATTGATATCGCACCAGGTTTTTAACTTCGCCAAAATTGGCGAACTGAAACCCAAATTAAACAAATGAAAGAAAGAGTTTCAATCATATTCTTTTGTCTCATAATCGTTTACAAAACAAATCATGCAAGAAGAAAACTTGGCACAATGTTTGTTAAAAAGAAAATGGAGGGCAGGTGTTTGGGTAGTTCTTGGCAGCAATTTTCAAACTCGTTATAGGAATTCGTGCTCTGGTTAAATAATCTATTTAAAAACGTAGGATAACAACCTCTAAGTTCAAAAAAGTTAGAATACCAAAAGAGATCTCCAATTCAAATACAGGATTTATCGTAGGTTATTAATGAGGAATGGGACTTAAATTCCGCACCCACAAAAGGAAAGGGGAACATCATGTTTAAAAAACTGAATCTCTTTTTTGTGCTGTTAATTGGTATTTTCCTCTTACAATGTTCAAAGAACCCGGTTTCAACTTCTATTCCAACGCAGGATGACCCTTCCCAATCAACCTGGTTCGCACCGGGTCTGGTCGAATCGGACAACAAATTCGGGCTCAAACTTTTCAGAGAGATAATAAAAGAAGAAAAGGATTCAAACGTTTTCATCTCTCCCTTGAGCGTCTCCATGGCATTGGGAATGACTTACAACGGTGCCAATGGAAGCACTCAAGAGGCGATGCAAAAGACCCTGGAGTTGTCGGGTTTGACAATTGAGGAGGTGAATGAGTCTTACAAAAACTTGACAAAACTGTTGACACAACTTGATCCGAAAGTGCAGTTTCAGATTGCGAACTCGATTTGGCATCGTGAGACCAGACCTGTTATACCGGAATTCATCAATCTTTGTAAGAAATACTTTAACGCCCTGGTGACCGGAGTGAATTTTCTTGATCCAAATACTGCAAAGACAATCAATGCATGGGTTGATGAGAATACCAATGGAAAGATCACAGAAATTGTGGATAGTCCAATTAATCCCTTGACAGTTATGTTTTTGATTAATGCCATCTATTTCAAAGGCACATGGACTTACCAGTTTGATGAAAATTTGACGAAAGATGACGAGTTTAGGTTGCCTGATGGTTCAAAAATACATTGCAGAATGATGGAGCAAAGAGGACTGTATAAATACTTTTCGAATGACGATTTTCAAGCAGTCGATCTGCCTTATGGCGATGGGGCATTCAGCATGACCATTTTCCTTCCAAACTGGAAGACAAATATTGATTCTCTGATTGCCAAATTTGATCATGAAAGCTTTAACTACTGGATTAGTTGTTTATCTTACCCCAGCGATTCTCTTGATATCTACATCCCAAAGTTCACGCTCGAATATGAGTTGAAATTGAATGATGCACTGCAGGCATTAGGAATGGGCATCGCCTTCGATCCTTGGTTAGCTGACTTTACCAAAATGTATAAAAATGGTGGGGTGTGGATCGATAAGGTAAAGCACAAGACGTTTGTAAAAGTGAATGAAGAAGGCACTGAAGCCGCAGCGGTTACTTCAGTTGGAATGACATACGGACCGGGACCCCCTGGTTTTTGGATGCGAGTGGATCGACCCTTTGTGTTTGTGATTCGAGAAAACAAGTCTCAAACCATACTCTTTATCGGAAAAATCGCAGAGCCTGTCTTGGAATAAGAGTAAAAAAACACCTAACTTTGTTCTTCGTATGTTGGTCGAGGGTATCCTTCAATCCTACAGAAGGCGTGCTTTAAGACGAGCCCTTACCCTAAGACCTTTTCTTCAGTGAGGCAAAACCTGCCCTCTTAAGGATCAGTCTGAAGATTGCGCCTTTTGGGCTTCGATCAAATTCCATAAAAAGCAATAAGTCTGGCTGTTTCTGTGGATTATATGGACCACTTGAACTATCCCACAAAAGAATTCGCAGTCCACTAAAATAACAGTGATGCAGAGATTCCCCACCCGATTCCACCATATTCATTACCATCCTTCACGGTGGTCAATTCAGGTTCTTTTGGGTCCCAGTCAGTCTGATAATAACTCGTAGTCTCTGTGACATCCGTAACCTTGGAAATCAAAATAAGCCTGCCAGTTATTCCCAGGGAAACGGAAGAACTCAATTTATAGGCAAACCCAATCGACCCCTCTCCACCCGGGGTGGCAACAGTAAGATGACTTCTCCAAACACACTTATATACCTCTCCGCTCTTCCAATCTCCCCAATTCTGCACATAGGTCCAGGTTACGTTAGTTGTATGAATTGCATGAAATACATAAGCACCCAACCCAAGTCCAAAATTGAAACTAAGATTATCCCGAATCCAGCTTTGGTAGCTCAATCTCCCCAGAATAGGAAAGATACTTACCTGATTCTCTTGTTTCTCAAACTGAGAATAATTAGAATTTAAATAAATTCAGCAGGTGGGTGCACTTACCTCCCCGGTAAAATCGGAGGTTAGTGCTGGTAAATTCCAAGATTTCTCAAAACCAGATACGGGAAGAGACACCCCTACTTCTATACCAGCAAAAACATTCTCAAAACCTGTTTCAGTCATTTTAGTTACTCGAAAGCTCAAAGTTGAAAAATTCATCTCATCTTCTTTTTGATTAATCTTATAGTCGACCCGAAACCCATTCTGATATCTGACATATGCCTGTTGGTAGTAATGTTTTCCCGGAAACGACTCAAAGCCGAAACTGAAAGTCATTCCACCAGCTTTCACCTCTTCTCCATAGGCTCCGGATACCCCTGAGAGGCCCACAATAAGGACCATAGCCAAAAAAGTGCGCATCCCTACCTCCTTTAATCTTAAATTTCGTGCAGTTATGAAACGATCATGATCTACGGTAGTTAGATTTTTGTTTTTTTCATCAAATCATAATAACTTCACTTTTGCATCGAACGTATTAAAACCATATCTTTACTTTGTGTCAAGTATTTTCCTTAACAGATGTGTCAAGCACAAGTGCCGGATAGCTCATTGGATGGCTTGCAACCAGATTCATAGTTTACGTTTAGGAAAATTGCAGCAAGCGTGATGTCTGTTACCAACAAACCCTACAAAAAATTTGTCCACAAAAAAATGGGGATTTTAAAAATCCCCATTTTTTTTAGCTCTTATTTTTCCAGCTAAACTTAGCTGGATGCGTCGTCGGTGGTACAGACAAGATTGCCATTTTGATCGATCTGCCAGATATCCTGCGTAGCGTCATCATCTAACTCGCCGCTGGTGGCAGTAGCAGTGAACGTGGTTGCATCAGCGGTTATGCGATAAGTGTATCTGGCACTTGGCATATATTCCACCCCGAGGACGACAAAGCTGTTCGGTCAAGCCGAACACATGGTCTTACCATTGCAGGCATAAGTGTCATACTGCTGTCGGTAAGCCCTCTGCATGGTATAGATCTGCTTCAGAATCTGTTTAGCCTCAGACTGTTTGGCTTTGGTGGTGGCTCTCATGAAACGAGGGATAGCCAATGCCGCTAAGATCCCAATGATGACCACCACGATCATTAACTCGATCAGGGTGAAACCTTTTGAATCTCTGTGAAAGTTGCTCAACATATTCATCACCCCTTTCCTTTATTTATACATCATCCTCAAATAGTTTTATCCATTTTAGGTAGTGCAAAAGACATACCAACGTTTTGTTATGCTTCAGCTTTTTTACAACACCAAGCGCTTTATAGTTTTAGATTTTAACAATTTTGCTTTACCCTATTTTTGAACATCTATCTTCAAAGCATAGTGCCCCTTTCTTTGCAAAATACAACGAGAGGAACTCACCGTGAATGGACAAGGGTAGTTTACTTCGTTGGTCGAGGGTACCCCTACCCTCGACCTTTTATAGTTCGATAGGCTTACTATGAATGTGGCGGGGTAAGGGCCTGCCCTGAGGACTAAGACCGAAGGGTACCCCGCCACAACTTCCGATAGTAAAAAATCATAAACGCCTTGATTTTTGTGTGCTTCGAGGATAGTCAAGATCTCTCCCAAAGGCTAGGGGATTCCCGAAGCGGGTGAAGGAAAGACATCGGCATTTTCTTCAGGATGAATCCTGATGCTGATGCATCAGGAGTTTTTCTTACAGAACCAGAAACGTCCCGGTTATCATAAGAATCAGAGCAATGATCTTCTTGAAAATATTTTCATTGATCTTTACGTGCAGTTTCGATCCAAGAAGAAGTCCTACCAAAAGAAATGGCGTCAGGTATAAGGCAAATTTAATTACCTCTACGGTGATCAGTTTATTGAATGAGTATAAAATCAGTCTGTAGCAGGCATCCACAAAGAATATGCCGTAAAGCGTGGCTCTGAAGATTTGTTTATCCCGGAGTTGATGAGCAAGATAAAGCACCAGAGGTGGGCCATTCAAGCCGAACATTGCCCCGGTGCACCCGCCAGCAAGTCCGGAGACAGGTGCCCAGATTTTGCTGATTTGCCTTTTTACCTTCTCCTTATCGAAAATCAATATTTTCAGCGCAAACAAAATCACCACCATACCAAAAACCCGTTTCAAAGCTTCGTTTCCGAAAGAGACTAAAAAATATGTCCCGATTGCTGTTCCAATCACCAACCCGGAGACGATCAAGAAAGCAGATTTTTTATCAATGAGCCTTCGATTCTGTATGGTCAGAATCACTCCAGAAATGAAGTCAAATAACAGAAATACGGGGACAACAAACTTGATGTCTAAGAATAATGCCAGAAGTGGGATTGCAAACAGAGCACTGGCAAATCCGGAAAGTCCCTTGATGAAATGCCCAATCAAAACGATAAAACCGGCCAGTATAATTATTTCTACTGTTGTCATAACGAGATTCCTGAAAGGTCTCTGAACGGTGGAATTTGGAGTGTTCCGCTTTAGCGGGGCTATAAAGACTTGTTTGTTTTTCAAGGACCTAAAAGGTCAAGTTGAAGGGCATGTTGAAAAACAAACCGGAGTGCACCAGCTTGCTGGTGCGAAGTTGGTTTGAAGCTCTAAAATCTCTAAAACCGCAGAAGCAAGCTTCTGCACTCCAAAACCACTTTTTTAACAGTTCCTAAAGCTTGACCCTCCTGCACGATAATCCAAGAATGTGCTTTATAAGCCTCATCTAACTGTGCCACAACGCCAAACAACACATCAGTTCAAGCGTTACTTTACTTAATTGTGAAATCAAACCACAATTTCTCGCCGTCGGTCTTGCAAATTACAGCCCCTTTTTCTGCGGTGCGGTAGTATTCAGTTTCAGGAAAGTTTATTTGCATCAGAGCTGGGATTTTGTCCTTCTCATAACGGAAATAATGACGGGTGAAGATGACTTTATGGGGCCTGATAGCGGAGATAATCTTGATAATTTCATCCTCATCTCCCAGTTCAGACAAGACCAGAATCGAACAATTTTTCAACTTATCCCATTGAAATTCCGGATCAAAATGAACTTTGTTCATTCCATCCAAAAGGCAGAAACTGATCTTTTTATACTCAATTTTCATTACTTTTTTCATAAAAATTAAACCCGATTTCTCAATTTCCGGATAGTCAAAGAACCAGAACATCGAATTTTCTTTCTCGTCCGGGATAGCTTTAACAGAATCCAAAAAAAGGAGTTTATTTGAAAGTCCTTTCAACAAGTTTCCATAGGTTCCATCTGCAAGGTTAGAAGAGTCTGGCAACAAAATTTGCTCAACTTCTTTATTTTCCGTGATCGAGCGGGCTGAATTCACATTCAAAGGGTTAGTATCCGTGAGGATCAACTTATCAATCTCAGTAATGCCTTTATGATTCAAAAAGGGTATGACAACATACTCTCCCGCATCAAAATTCATTCCTTTCTCTCCCGCATTTATCAAAAAAGTTTGCTTGTTGGGGAGGTCGATGACGGCAGAACTTCCCTGGCTAACATCCAAGAAAGTTAGCTTTAAAGATCTATCGCTGTGTGACAGCCCCTCCCTCCAGATGAACACATTGGCAATTATCAGGACCGAGAAAAAAAGAACCTTCTTCTTTGAGGCAATGGAGCTGACTAAAATCCAGAGAAAAGAGTAGTAGAGTATAAAGCTGAAAGTTGAGGGAGTCGGGAGAGAAAGTTTTGCTATCGGTAAGGTGGCAAAGAATTCGGTAAACCTTAAAGTCAGATCCAGACATCCCCAGTTTGAGGCGGAAAAAATGCCGGCCAGAGAGGTGCTGAAGATAGTTGAGAACAGAGTGAAACATGCCAGCACCACCGACAATCCAGCCAGAGGAACAATGAATATATTAGCCACCACTATTACCAGAGGAATCATGTTAAAATAATAGGCTAAAATGGGAAAAAGAACCAACTCCACAGACACAGAGATCAGAGCTGGCATGATTACCCATTTCCATAATTTGCTATGAGACTTGGTTACATATTTCGACACCAATTTGCTCAATTGTGGATACAAAAGAAGAATTCCAAAAACCGAGGCAAATGAAAGCTGAAAACCCACATCAAAAAGAAATAGTGGCAAAAAAAACAGGATAACCAAACCGGAAAATGAGACCACATTTACCAGGTTCACATCTCTATATAGAAGAACACCCATAAGTATCACGCCTGCCATTATTCCTGCCCTCACCACCGGGGGATCATTATGTACCAGATTGGCAAATATAAGGATACAAACCAAGGTTAACAGGGTGGCAAAAAGTTTAGGAACCCGAAGCAAACTCAATGCCCCCAAGATCACCCCGATAACCAACCATACATTGGAGCCCGAGACTGCCAGAAGATGAACTGTGCCGGTATCTCTGAACATGGTATAAACTTGTTTGGGTATATCTCTGGTCTCCCCTAACAGAAAACCGGCGAGAAGGGCTTTGTGATTTCCAGATAATGTCTGGTCGAATACACCTAAAATCCACCTTCTTAAGGGAATCACTATCTTGGAAAAGAAGATGTTTCCTTTACTTGGTTTTAGGATTTCAACCTGATCCGGGCAAGATAGATTTACAATGCCGTAAATCTTTTTCCGGTTAAGATATTTTTTGTAATCAAATGCTCCAGGGTTTCTTTTGGATGTGGGGTCATTTAAGTATCCTTTGAATTTGACGTTATCGGCATAGTCAAACTTAAAAGTGGGCTCTTTTATTTTCAGAATTATCTGACCGGTGGTCAGGTATGTTCTACTCTGGAAAGATAATCTTTCGGTCCTGAAGGTTATGAAAGTTTTGTTTTTTCTGACATCAGGCTCCTCAACTATCTTTCCGGTAATCGTAACTTTGGAACCTAAATTCAAAAATCGGCTTACGTGATTTGGAGGGAAATTTTGGGTTAGAAGCTCATATCTGAAAAATCCTGCCAGGATGATTGATAGGATTAAAAAGAAGTTAGCGCTCTTCTTCTCCTTCCGCAGGAGGAAAAGCATGCAGAAGAAAAGTGTAAGGGTGAAAATTAAAAAGAGTAAAACAGTGGGAAGATCAAAAAAATTGCCTAAAAGAATGCCGGCAACAAAAAGGATTAGTGCATAAAAAGCTGGACGTCTCATCCATTGATAAGAGATAATAAACTATGAATAACCTGTAGGGACAATTCATGAATTGTCCCTACTCAAAACTGCCACAGATGGTTTTATTTGCTAAGAGGAGCAGGAAACAATTTACATCTTATTATTCGTATGAATGCTTCGCATTGATTTTTTCTCCCCCACCTGTTTTGGGCTTGACTTGAAATTCGTATGAATGCATACGCATCCCCCTTTAGCAAAGGGGGATTTTTCAAGTTTCAAATCCCCCCTTCCCCCCCTTTTTCTAAAGGGGGGATGTAAACAATTATATGCTCTCCTTAATAATTCCCATGCCTATCAAGATATTTTTAAGCTCTCCGATACCCTTGCTGTTAGTGTAAGGACCTGAGGAATAAGCCGGATAGCCATGGAAAATGACAGCAGAAGGATTCTCTTCTTCTCCGACAAACTCACCCCAGAGGGGAAGTAAAATCCGATCAGGATGAATGGTCTGTTTGTCATAATTACTGGTAAGCTCGATCGGTTTCGGATAAATAATCTCGAGTGCACTATCTTTCTTTTTAATATTTTCAATCAATTCAGGATCAACCAACAGTTTCAGCATGTCATCAGCAGTAATAAGAAGAAACTCTGCCGTTTTTATCAAATCGGAAAATCCCGACTGTTCTGGATTGACAATAGTTTCCTGTCCCTGGTGATAAAAGATAATTTTAACGCTTTCGGCTTTTTCCTTACAAGAAAATCCGGACATAAGCACCCAGAATACGAGTAATGCAAAGATGACAAAAAGTTTAGAACTTACTTTCACCTTACAACTTAAGCTTTGAGGAGAGCTGAAAGTTCAACTTTTCAGCTCCCCTCTGGGTTTGAGCTATTCAAACTTTATAACGTCTAACAAGATGGCAGTATCGTAAATACTGTCGCCTACATCCCCGCATTTGAAAACAAGAGTAACCGCTTTGCCCGCGTATGCAGAGACGTTAAATGATGCTGTACGCCAACCGGTCATCCAGACATCTCCTACATCAAAGTTAATGGTGGGGACCGAGTCAACTTGTGTGGAAAGATCATCAATAGCCAAATACAACAAGGTGGTGGAATCTGTCTTTGTCTTGATCATCACCTTGAAATAATCTTGGTATACCGATCCCACGTACTCCATGAATTCCTCTGACAAGAAGTTATATTTGAATGAAAGAGTGGACTTATCTGCGGGAATGCAGAAGGACTGGGAGATGGATCCCGATAAGACGTCGTGGCCCAATCCAGTGGATACGATGCCCATAAAGCTTCCTTCCTGCGGGGCGAGGAAAACCAGCTGGGTTATCACCCGACCATCGCCATCTTTAGTCCATCCCTGTAGGTTCCCGGTCTCAAATCCTCCATTGGTGAAATCAGACTGATAAAATGCCTTTTGACTGCCGAACATCACAAATTCGGCATGTTTATGACCAGGATCCTTTTGACCGGGCGTGAAAGCTTCACCGGTTTTTTTCTGTTGATTTACCATCTTCTCGAAGAAAGCGGTGGCGGAGGTTCTGGCAAAGGTGCCGCCTACCGACTTGTCATAGCCCAGATAGGTCAAAACCCCTTTGTTTCTGAAAGCGTTGGACATGGTCTGGTTTGCGCCACTATAGCAGGAGGAATTGAACACAATGCTTTTGGGATAGTTTCCGGTGATAAAGGAAGGATAGATGGCATAGTAAGTCTTTCCCTTCACCGTTCCCAGACCCAACATCTTCAGCTTAAGCTCTATGAAACGTATCAGGTCAAACGAAAGGGTATCGGGTTCTTCTCCAGTTAAGAATCTCACCTTTCCATCGCGAACGCTACCATGCGTGCTGATATAGATAGTGCCATACTGGCTGAAGGTTTCAACCATATCCACCGTACACCCAGTGTTCTTGGCATGCGTCACGGTGAACTGAGGACACTCTGACTTCACAAATATACTGCAGATCTGGTTTCCTTCTGTTGGAAATTGGGTATGAAAGGCGTCATAGATCAACACCTTGGTGCTCCCCACGGTATCTTCATCCGCCATAAAATGAGCATAACTACCAACCTTGGATAGATCCAAACTTCCTCTGGTTTGGGAAGAGAGGGGAGCTTTAGGTTGTTTTTCTCGATTCCGTTCTGAAGAGCCGCCTTTAACATCATCGGCATAAAGCAGGATCATTCCGCTAATTCCAGAGTGATACTCCACCCAGATGGCATCGCCTTCATCTGTCAAACCAGCAGAATCCACTCCACTTTGCCCCTTTAGCCAGTCTATGGTCTGCTGTTTAGCGCTATCCTCGCTTACCTCAGCCGCTAGGCTATCGTATTTATCCCAGCCCGAATTTTGTGCATTCAGTGCAGTCGAAAATTCCTGGGTGGTAACGGCGGAAACTACCGGGATGGTGAAAACAGAGGAGTAAGCAATTACGTCTCCTTCGGTTTCATGAGTCATTGCCATTATTCGCAAACGAATGGTTCCCTCAAACGACTCAAAGAAGTTTTGTTTGGTGCTGAAGATACCGTCTCCCGCAATGTCGTCTCCGTGGTAGAGCCAATCTCCATCATCATAAAGAAAATTCAAGGAATCGGTCACCTGACCCTGACTATTTATTCTTAGAAGCCTTACCGTGGAATCCAAAAGATTCGGATTGGGAGCAATTCCGATGCGAATGGTCACATCTGTGGATTGAGCCATAGTTAGTGCCGAAGGGTCTGCGGTGGGACCGGTGGTAAAACTTACGTATTTGTTGTAGGTAACCCTCAGGCTGTCCTTTCCAGCATTGCCAGCCGCATCGCTGGCAGTTACCACGATCAAATTATCTCCTCCCTGCAGTAAAATTCCGGATACAGACCAACTAGTGGTTCCGGTGCAATTTCCACTTGACCCCGTGCTTACATTAGCCCAAGTTACTCCTGTCACTCCCTGATCGTCAGATGCGCTTCCGCTTAAATCCACCGTCTGTTGATCGGTCACATAAATTGCCTCGGAGGTGGGAGAGGTAACGGTGATAGAGGGCGATTGAGTATCTGTGGTGGGTTCGGTAGATTTTTTCTCGCTACAGCTTGTCAAAATCAAGGCCAGCGCAACCATTAACAAACAGGAAATTTTCAGATAACGCTTCATGTCTAATTCCTCCGTTTTGGAGCTTTAGTTAAGCTTGCAAAACTAAAGCTGTTTTAGTTCTAATTTTACTTCAAGATAATCTGATAAAAAACTATCATATCCCTCCTCTTTTCGATTATTTATTATTAGAAAACCTTTCATCTTCCTCCTGGGAGAACGGATTTATCTATTTGTTTACAATATTCCATCGATATGAGATTTCAGCCTTACCTTCTAACATAACTGAAACCGAACAGTATTTATCCTTGGAAAGCTCTATGGCTCGTTTGACATCCTCCTCTTTGATGTCTTTCCCCTCAAAATTGAACTCCACATCTATTCTGGTAAAATATTTTGGATGCTGGGGAGCTTGTTCTGCATTAATCTTGACGGTCATGTTTTGCAGATTCACTCTTTTCTTTTTCAAGATGGAGGCAACGTCCATTGCGGTGCATCCAGCCAGGGATACCAGCAAAACCTCCATGGGTCGGGGACCTTTGTCCTCCCCACCTACCTCTTGCTTGGCATCAAGCAAAATTCGATGCCAGGACTCGGTCTCCGCTTCAAAAGCCAAATTCCCCTTCCATGACATATTGATAAACATGATCTTCCCTTCTCAAATTGCAAAATACTCAAAGGACAGAGAGGAGACCCCTCTCCCCTTTCCTATCAGGTAACAGGTTTATGTCCATATCCGCAGATAGGACAGATTATCTCGTCATATTCTTTTTTTAGTTTAGCAAAATGACAAAAAGGACATTCCTGTCCTTCCGTCAAAATTTCAATTGTCCCTTCAGATTTATTTGAAGAAGTGTTCAAGGAACAAACATGTTTGGTTTCATCTGAAATTTTATCCATCGTAGGATAGCCTGGAAATCTTCCAAAATGAATCTATCTGCTAACCAAGAATGAAAAGGCTTATTTGAGTATTTTATCAATTCTTTCCACAAAATGCTTTTTGGGAACCGCTCCGATGATCTGATCCACCACCTTTCCATCATTAAAGAAAAGAAGGCAGGGGATGCTCATGATTCCGTATTTGACGGCGGTCTGGCTGTTTTGATCCACGTTCAGCTTTCGCACTTTCAACTTTTCCGCATACTCGTTGGCGATCTCCTCAAGGATGGGATGCACCATTAGGCAGGGTCCACACCACTCTGCCCAGAAATCAACCAGACAGGGCAATTCAGACTTTAAAACCTCATTCTCAAAATTGCTATCGTTAACCTCAATCAGCTCGCTCATCTTTTCCTCCAAAGATTTATAATTCAATGTGAAGAGGGCTTCATTTCTTTCAATATGTTTTCCACTTCTTTCAGTCGTTTTACATAAAGATCCAATCTGGAGAGATGGGCTTCGATTCTCTTGGTCTTATGAATCTCACGTGCAGGACAACCGAAGATGGTGGTATCATCAGGAATATCTTTGGTGACGCCCGATTGAGCACCGATCACCACCCGATTGCCAATTTTGATATGTCCCGCCAACCCCACTTGTCCTGCTAAAATCGAATCGTTCCCCACCTTGGTGCTTCCACCAATTCCCACTTGTGCCACGATGATACAGTTTTCTCCGATATCCACGTTATGTCCAATCTGAACCAGATTGTCGATTTTGGTCCCCCTTCCGATTCGAGTAACTCCTAAGGTGGCACGATCTATGGTCACATTCGCGCCGATCTCCACATCATCCTCTATCCTCACCCCGCCGATCTGGGGAATCTTACGGTGAACTCCCTTCTCTTTGGCATAACCAAATCCATCCGATCCGATCACCGTGCCACAGTGAATGATCACACCTTTTCCTACCTTTACGTTTTCCCTTATGGTGACGTTAGGATAGAGAAGCGAGTTTTCTCCTACAGTTGAATTGGCTCCGATAAAACTGCCTGCCAGAATGGTTGAGTTGCGCTTCAACCACGCTCCCTCTTCTACAACCACCCGGGGACCTATGTGCACTCCCCTCTCCAGTTTCACCTTTTCTGCTAAAACAGCAGTAGGATGCACAGCTTCTGCATAAGTTTTTTTGGTGTCAACAAAGAGTTCCACCACTTTAGCGAAGGCAAAGTAAGGACTGGGATGTTTGATCAGAGGTATCTTGACCTCCTCTGTTTTTGTCTCCTTTCCCACAATTACGGCTGAGGCAGAGGTGGTTTCCAAAAAACCTGCATATTTGGGATTAACCAGAAAGGTAAGATCACCTGTTTGTGCTTCTTCGATTCCAGCTACCCCCCTTATCTTGATGGAAGGATCCCCCACCAACTCTCCGGTTATGTATTCTGAGATTTCGCCTAAGCTTCTTTGCACCATCTGAGGTGTCCGCAATCTGGGTGACTTAGAATCTTTGGGATTCAAAATCCTACTCCAATTTATTGAGCTCCTCTAACACCTGATCAGTCAGATCCAGACTCTTTTTGGCATAGGCGATGTTGCCGTTCACCGAATCGAAGATCATTATGTAATTCTCCTCGGTGGCGATTTTTTCTAAGACCTGATTGATCTTATCTAAAATCGGCTTGGTCAACTCGGCATTTCTTTTTTCCGCCCTTCCACCAGGACCGAAGACGTCATTGGTCAGCCTTTGATATTCCAGTTTTTTGGTTTCCAGATTTCCTTCTTTCTCTTTCTTTTTGGCTTCGCTCAAAAGTAGACTGGTCTTTTTCAGATCCTGATTCAGGCTGTCGATTACATGCTCCAACTCCGTTATCTCCTCCTGCCATGCCTTTACATCCTTATCAAACTCAGCCTGAGCATCGGCAAATTCACCAAACTCGGTGCGGAGCTTCATCGAATCCACATAACCGATTTTCCCCTCCTGAGAGGAGGTCTCGCTTGCCCAGAACAAAAGAAATGCCCCAGTCAAAAAAAATAGGATGGTGGAGAGGATAATGCCTTTCCTTTTCACTTTTTCCTCCTGAGAAATTGAGTCTTGCTGATATATTTTTCTATTCAGTTATTCTTGCTTAACCTTAACACTGTTTAGAATGTTGTTCCGAATTGAAAATGAGGTCTCCACTCTCCTTTTTCCGGGTGATCGAATCCATAAGCAAAATCGAACCCGATAATTCCCATTCCGGGGATTACCAACCTCACCCCCAGTCCCAGTGACCTGAAGAGATCCAGATCAGACTTGTGTCTGAGCGCAAAGGGTTTTATACTTCTGCCACTCAGCCAGGCATTTCCTGCATCAGCAAAAAGGAGCAAATACATCTGTTGTTCCACCAAAGGGTATTGAAGTCCAAGATTGTAAACCAGCACGCTTCTGCCCCTTAGGTCTCTACCCCGGGAATCGACCGGTCCGATGGAACCATCAGAGTATCCCCGGATCATCCCATCTGGATCAGTCCCTCCAGGTGAAAAGCGTTCGCCGTAAATTTCAGGCAAATCTCTGTCTCTCCCATCTAAAACCCCCACCTTCATATGAGCCGCCAGGACAAATTTCCAAAAGATGGTCTGAAAGTAGCTGGCCTGAAATATGTGTTTATGATAGAAAAAATCCCCCCCTAAAAATTCTGCCGCCAACTCTGTATTCCACGAAAGGATCGAGCCTTTAGTGGCGAATTGAGGAAGATCTCTGGAGTCCCGAACTATGGTAAAGGAGGAGGTGGCGCTATTTCGAGGCCAATCCACCTCCGACAGATAATGCGGGATATAGGTGGTGTCCGTTCCTGTGGAGTCAACCACTACTAAAGGATCAGCAAAATCATAATATCTTATCTGTTCCCAGCGATAACGCCAAAATACTCTGAAGTAATTATCCGGCCAGGAGAGTCTTCTTCCCAATCGTAACCCGAATCCCTTATTCTCCTCAGTAAAATCGTCATACCATTTCCGATTGATCTGATAGATATCGAAACCGACTGAGGTGGGGGTATCTCTGAACCAGGGCTCAGTAAAGGAAAGCTCAATAGTCTGCCTTCTTTTGCCGAAATCCCAGTTCAGTCTGAGATTCTGGCCATTGCCAAAAAGATTGGGAATGCCCAGACCTATGTTGCCCACCAACCTGTCTCGGGCACTGTATCCTGCTCCAAACATGATCTGTCCGGTGGGTTTCTCTTCGACCTCAATGATTAAGTCAATGTCCCCATTTTCCAAAACCTCGTAATCTGGCTCCACCTTTGAAAAGTAATTCAGATAGGTGACATCTCGCAGACTGCGCATCAAAAGAGACCGTCTGAATCTCTGTCCGGGCAGGATGGAAAGCTCCCTTCTGATCACCTTTTCCTTGGTCTTGGTGTTGCCCTGAATGTTTATGTAATGGACGTTCGCCGGCACCCCTTCGGTTATATGATAGGTGATATTTACCACATTGCCCCGGGTGGTGGTCTTATCCTCTACCTGAGCGTAAAGATAGCCCTCCTCCTGATAAAGGAAGTAAATATTGCCCAGAGTTTCTTCATATTTTTTTTGAGAATAGACATCCCCTTCTTTGAATTTTACCAGTCTGCTCAGCTTTTCTGAGAGGAAAAGTTCATTTCCTTCCCAACTCACTTCTCCGAATATGTATTTTTCCCCTTCGTTCAGAACGATCTGGATGAACAGATTCTTCTTATCAGTGCCATACCAGATGGAATCAGAAACTATCTGAGCATCCAGATAACCTTTCTTCTTGTAGAGTTCTATAATCTTCTCCTTATCCTCCTCATACTGATCCGGTTTGAACTCACCCCCTCGCCACCAGCTATCCTCTTTGTTCTTCATCTGTTTTCTTACCTTGGATGCCTTGAAAGCTTTGTTCCCCTCCACATATATCTTTTTGATCCTTACCTTTTTACCCTCGTCGATTTTAAGCTTTAGGATCACCTCGCCCGGAATCTCCGTTCCGATCAGCTCAGATTGAATCCGGGCGGAGAGGTAACCCTTCTCATTATAGAGTGATTTAATTTTGTCTACTACCGTCTTCACGTCCACAGGAGTTATCACTCTGCCGGGGACGATATTTATCTTCTCCTCTATGTCCTCCTTCTTTATCTTCTTATTTTTTAAAATTTCGATCTCCATAACCCGGGGATATTCCTTGACCACTATGGTGAGCTCTATCCCCTCTTCTGACTCTGTCCCCTCAATCTGAATGTCTGAGAACAGATTCATGGCATAGATTCTCTTGATAGCCTCTTGGATAGTGGTAGACCTTATCTCAGACCCCTTCACCAAACCGGACATATTGATTATCAAAGACTGATCCACGCTTCGATTACCCCTCACCTCAATCTGGGTGATAGTAGCGGCAGAGGATACCTGATAAAAAACCAAACTTACAAAAAAGAAAACTATGGTAGTTATTCTGATCATCTTTCAGGGAGTTCTTTAAGTTATGGTTGTCTTTCCTCTTTTAGTTAACCTTTATCGTCTCCGTTTTTTAATCCTCATTCTGGAGAAAGAATTTTATGGATCTTCACTTCAGTATATTCCTGACGATGTCCTGTCTTTTTTCTGTATTTCAACCTTCTTTTGAACTTAAATACTGTGACCTTCTCCCCCTTCCCTGAACCTAAAATCTCTGCTTCTACTTTGGCATCTTTTACATAAGGTGCTCCGATCTGGGGGTTCTCTCCGCTGATGAAAAGAACCTTGTCCAAGATAATCCTTTCCTTGGGTTGAGCTTGAAGTTTAGGTATTCTTATCTTCTCCCCTTCTTTAACGCTGAATTGAAATCCTCCGGTCTCTAAGATGGCGTACATAAAACTCCTCCTTGGGCTTTTCTCAATTAGACTGTGATCATCATCGAAAACCTTATGATCCGTTGTGGTTTTTTTTCAAAGAGCATACTAATATTTTCATTACGGCAAGTCAAGACAAAACTATCTTTTGGACTTAAACCTATCCGTAACTTCCATCCCCTGATCTAAATCGAAGATCCGGAACTCATCAGATGGCAACTCTTCGTTCTTCACCAACTCAATATTCAGCTTGAGTTTTTTACTTAGCTTGGATATCCGATCAGTTTTTCCATCTTCAAGAATCTGGGCTAAATCTGGGTGGACCATCAGCCGATAATTTTTGCATTCAGCACCTACTCTGGATCTTTTGAACCATCTTTCAATTTTGGAAGCTACGGTCTCTTTTGAGATCACCCTTCCGATCCCCCCACAACAGGGGCATGTCTGGCTTAAGGTGTGAAGTATCGAAGGTCTGATCCTTTCTCGGGTCATCTCAATCAAGCCAAATTCAGAGATGGGCAGGATGCTGTTTTTTGAGCGGTCATGTCTGAAGGCGACTTTAAATTCGTCAAAGACCTTTTTCCTATTCTCCGCCAATTCCATGTCAATGAAATCCACAATAATCAAACCTCCAATGTCTCGCAGTCTGATCTGCCGGGCAATCTCTCTGGCTGCCTCCAGGTTGGTTTTGAGCACGGTGGATTCCTGGGTGGTTTTCCCCACGAACCTGCCGGTGTTGACGTCGATGGTGACCATGGCTTCGGTTTGATCGATTACAAAATAAGCGCCCTTTTTCACCCACACCTTCCGATCCAGCATTTTCTCTATTCCCGGCTCGATGCTGTATGCATCGAAAATAGGGACTTTTCCGTCATAAAGCTTCACCTTGGAACGCAAACTCTTTGCCACACTTTTCAGATAGGAGAGGATTTTCTTATACTCTTTCTTAGAATCAACCACCACACTTTCTACTTCTGGAGTTAAAATATCGCGCATAATGCTGTAGATTAAGCCTATGTCCTTGTGAAGCAAAACCGGAGCCTCTTTTTTATCCGCCAGCATTGCTATGTTTTTCCAGAGTCGGGTAAGATGTTTTATGTCTGATTTAAGCTCTCTTTTTTGCTTTCCCTCCGCCACGGTGCGGATGATGCATCCAAATCCATCCGCCTTTATCTCGTAAGCCAGTCTCTTTAGCCTTTTTTTCTCTCCCCAATCGAAGATCTTACGTGATACCCCTACGTGATCTTCTCCTGGAACTAAAACCACGTATCGCCCGGCTAAAGAAAGCTGGGTGGTAACCCGGGATCCTTTGGTGCCTATGGGTTCCTTGGTCACCTGAACCAAAATCTTCTGTCCTTCCTTTAAGACGTCCTGAATTTTTTCAGGAGACTTCTTTACCTTCTTTTTCTTTTTCTTTTTCTTTTCCTCCTCCTCCTCTTCTAAAAATTCAGCTTCATACAAAAGGTCAAGTTGGGCTTTGGAATCGCCAATATCTGAGAAATGAAGGAAGGCGCTCTTCTCCAACCCCAGGTCAAGGAAAGCCGCCTGCATTCCGGGCAGAACGGTTTTGACCACCCCTTTATAAATATCCCCCACCATCCTTTCTGCCTCCGGACGCTCCACTAAAAGTTCCACCAGCTTCAAATCTTCCAAAATGGCTAAACGAGTCTCATATTCAGACGAGTTGATGATTATATCTTTTTGCATCTTTGGCTCCATCTAATATATATTGCATAGACTGCTCCAGTTTTTTCAGATCCACCCGGGTATTCATACAGGGACCAAATGGCCTTTCATTCAGTAGACCATACACCGGAATGGGATAGACGTCCTGAATACCAGAACAGAGATCTCGATCGCAGGCAATTGCCAATATGACAGTTGGCTTTTTCTCCACCACCACCTTCCGGGCTATAGTTCCACCCGTAGCAATGGCAATATCAACATTGTATTTCTCCTTCAGTTTTAGAATATCGCCGATCTGGCATCTCCCGCACCGTCGACAATTATTGCAATCAGCGATAATTTTATGAGGACAATCGAAATTCTGCAAACAGTGAGGCAGAAGAATTAAAAGTCGATTGTTTTTTATCCTTTTTCGAGTGGCTTTAAAAATAGAGTCGTTAACCTGAATAAATGATTCCCGAACCTGAGTTTTAGAAAGCCCAAATAGCTTTCCCAAAAGAAGATTGATGGGAAACAAAAATTTTAAGGTTATCTGCTTCTCTCCATGCGGGAACAAAAAATCTTTCTCCAAAGCCGAGGATAGCACGATTAAGAACAACCCTCCCGAGACGGTAACCAGGAAGACAAGCCCCAAAATCTTTACCCCTAAGCTCAAAAGAGGGCTCATGAGGTTGACCCGTGGGGATATCAAATACCAAAAGAATGAGGCCAGGATGATAAGCACCACCAGGCTAAGAATGGACAAAGCTAAAAAAGTCCATTTCCCCTTTGTTTTAGATCTGTTTTCCAAATCAGCCATAATCTTACTCATTCAAAAATGGTAGCCGCCCATTTGAACGAAATTCCAAAGTTAATTTTCAACGCTTCACGTCCAAAATAGACGCTTACCTTTTTATACCAACTCTAACAAATCTTGTTCTGTTTTAATTGCAAAAAGTTTATCCTAATTTCTCTCCAGGTTGGACCCGGTATCCTCTGAGGAATTCCTCAATGTTCATTCTTCTTTTGCCTTCTGGCTGAACCTCAAGCATGCTCAAAATTCCCTTTCCTGTTCTTACCCAAAGACTCTCTTTTTTATCTGATTCCACCACCTTTCCGAAATCGTCTGTAAATGGGATATCTCCTATCACCTCTGTCTTGAAGATTTTTAAAATTTTCCTCCGATAAAAAGTAAATGCTCCTGGAGAAGGTGCCAAAGCCCGAATCTGATTCTTGATCTCTGTGGCTTGTCGGGACCAATCTATTCGGCAGTGCTCCGGTGTGATCTTGGGTGCAGGTGTAGCCTGGGCATCATTTTGCTTTAAGGCTCTTACCTCTCCCCTTTTGATAAGATCCACAGTCTCCAGCAAAACATCAGCCCCCAGCTGTGCCATCCGATCATGCAGTTCTCCCAAGCTCTCCTCAGGATATATCTCGATCTCCCTTTGCAGGATCATATCACCGGTATCCACCTTCTTTCTTATATAAAACGTAGTTACTCCAGTCTTGGTTTCACCATTCATTATAGCCCAGTTAATGGGCGCCGCTCCACGATATTTGGGCAAAAGCGAGGCGTGGAGATTTACCGTCCCCAGAGGAGGCAAAGAGAAGACCACTTCCGGAAGAATCCGAAAAGCCACCACCACCATCAAATCAGGGCTTAATCCCTTCAGGGTTTTGACAAAATCCTCATCCTTTAGATGCTCTGGAGTTAGAACCTTCAAATTATGTTCCAAGGCGAATCTTTTTATCGGTGACTCCGAAAACTTACGCCCTCTTCCTTTAGGTTTGTCAAAAGCGGTCACCACTCCAACTATTTCGTGCCTGCTTTCGATCAACTTCTTCAGGCTGAAAATAGCAAAATCGGGTGTCCCCATAAAGATAAGTCGCATAGTTCTCTTTGAATGCGTTTTGAAAGAAGGTTATCTGGCAGAAAGTTTTTTTAATTTTTTGGACAAAAGCTTTCTTTTTATGGAGCTGAGATGGTCGATGAACAGAATTCCATTTAAGTGATCGATCTCATGTGCCAGCACCCGGCTCAAAAAACCTTTGGCTTCTACCACTAATTCCTTCTCATTCAAATCTATTCCCTTAACCGTCAACTCTAAAGGGCGCTTTACGTCTGCATAGGTGCCAGGAATGGAGAGACATCCCTCTTCCTCTGTCTGCTCACTATGTAAATCTACTATCTCTGGATTGATAACGATCAAAGGGGAATCCTCTGCCTGAAAGAAGGAACGATCCACCACGAAGATCCTCAGCTCCTCCCCCACCTGATTGGCGGACAATCCGATTCCTCCCGCATTCTTTAGTGTGTCCAGCATTCCGAAGGCTAACTTTCTTATCTTCTCATCCACATTGGTGATCTCTTTCGCTTGCTTCCGAAGGACAGCGTCACCGTATATTTTTATTGGCGAAACGGGCATCTTCACCTCTTCTTATACTCCTGTAACGAAATAATGTCGTTCTGAGTCTCCCGTACGGGGGGCGAAGAATCTTGAATTTGAAATATATTGAATTCTTTAGATTCTTCCCCCGCCCTTCAACAAGTTCCCTTCGGGTCTGCCCAGACGGGCAAGCGTCTGCTTGAGCCTCAGGGTCGAAGACAGGGCAGTGAGCGAAGTCGAACTGCCAAAGGCGTCCAGACACCGGACGCCCCCAGACGGGGGCTCGTCTGAGCCCGTGTGGGCGGGGTCAGAATGACAAAAAAGCATTTTTATTGAAATTCACCCTTCGGCTCCCATCCTTCCAGCGATGGAGCTTTTCAAGAATTCTATCTTCACATTTTCTGCCACCTTCAAAACCACCTTGTTCTCCTTATCATCCATGCCCACGATGGTGCCGTACATGCCGCTATTGGTGACCACCTTATCCCCTTTACGCAAGGTGGAAAGCATCATTTTCTGCTCCCTCGATCTTTTCTGCTGAGGTCTGATCAAAAGGAAATAAAATATCACCACTATGGCGATTAAAGGCAAAAAGGCAGTTATCCCTCCCCCCTCTCCACCCCCACTGGTTCCCATGCCATAGGCTGTTTCGATCATGAGACCTCCAGAAATTAAAAGTGCGGCAAAAAAGAAAATCCATTTAGACCAACCTCTTTTCTCAGACAATTCCAACCTCCGAGTTTTATTTTTGAACTTTGTCATTTCGATCTCCAGTTTAATTGTCTCCGACATTATCTCCCTCCTCTTGTTGGTTAGACTGATAACTTTTCAGAAAATTCTTTCTCCATTCCAAAAAGCTATCTTTTAATATAGCATCTTTTGCCATCCTCATCAAGTCCATATAAAAATAAAGACTGTGAATGGTGGCAAGCCTGAGCGCGCTGACCTCTCCGGTATTAAAAAGATGCCTCAGATATGCCCGGCTGTAATTTCTGCACACAGAACAGCCACACTCCGCATCTATGGGTGAAAAATCGTCCGCATACTCAGAATTCTTTATAATCAGCTTGCCCAATCTGGTAAACAGGCTGGCGTTTCTGGCATTTCGGGTGGGGAGCACGCAATCAAACATGTCGATGCCCCGCGAAATAGCCTCAACTATATCCTCCGGTGTTCCCACACCCATCAGATATCGGGGTTTTTCTTCTGAAATGCATGAAACACACAAATCCACCATATCAAAGGTGGTGCTTTTGGGCTCTCCCAAAGAAAGTCCGCCTATGGCATATCCGGGAAAATCGAGCTTCACCAAAGCCTCAGCCGATTTTTTTCTCAACTCCGGATAGGTACTACCTTGAATAATACCAAACAAAACCTGTGTGTGTTTGAAACCTTTATCTTTCACTTTCTTATGCGCCTGTTTGCATCTCTCTGCCCAATTCAGAGTTAGCTTGTTTGCTCTCTCCGCTTGCTCGAAGGAACAAGGATATAATACAGGTTCATCCAGCACCATTATAATATCTGCCCCCAGAGCATGTTGGATTTCTATAACTTTCTCCGGAGTAAATAGATGATAAGAACCATCTAAATGCGATTGAAATCTAACTCCTTCTTCTGAGGTTTTAGTAAGCGAATTTAAGCTAAACACCTGAAATCCCCCGCTGTCGGTGAGAATTGGTCTGTCCCAGCTCATGAACTTGTGCAGTCCACCCGCCTTTTTTATCAGTTGATGACCGGGTCTTAAATAGAGATGATAGGTATTGCCCAGTATAATCTCTGCTCCGATCTCCTTCAAATCCTCAGAGGAAAGAGTCTTGACCGAGGCTTGAGTCCCTACTGGCATGAAGACCGGGGTGTTCACCTCTCCGTGCGGAGTCTTTATCACCCCCACTCTGGCGTTAGAATTTTTATCCTTTCTTACTATCCTAAATTCAAAATTATCCAATTCAAACGCCCTTAATGTTTAACTTTAAATCGTAACCGTAATTGTCTATTTCATAACGCATTACACTTCTGTAGTTGCCCCATTCATGGGTTGGTTTTAGCTCGATCCTTCGACAGGCTCAGGATGGTGAGCTCGTCGAACCATAAATCGAGCAACTACGGGGCGGGATATGCGTATGCATTCATACGAAAATTCCCGCCCCTATGGCGAAACAGTCGTTTCTCAGCTATAGGGCGGGGTTCATCCTGAAGGGATTTCCCTCGATCCTGAGATCTTCGGGATCGAAGGACACCCTGAAGGGTATTCAGCCCCGCCAATCCTCTTCCCCTCTCCCCCAGAGGGGAGAGGGATAGGGTGAGGGGGCAACTTTGCATCAGAAACAGATATGCTTCTGTTAAATTCTTATTTAACCCATTTCTCTAGGCAGATCCATATTCCGCCAAAACTTCAGACACGGCTCGATACTGGTGGGCTTTGGGGCAATAGCAGAAAAGACACATCTTTCCCACATCCGGCTCACCTTTTTCATCCAAATATTCTGTGTCTACGTGAGTTGCCACGATCTCGCCAATGAAAAGATAGTGAGAGCCCAAATCCGGCATCTGCCTGACCACGCATTCTAAATTCACCGGACATTCCTCAATCAAAGGAGCATTCACCTTAGAGCCCTTCACCGGAGTAAGCCCACACTCGGCAAATTTGTCCACATCCTTTCCTGAGGTGGTTCCGCAGAAATCAGTTGCTTTGAGCAATCCGCCTCGGGGAACATTGATCACAAATTCTTTTGACTCTTTAATGATGTCAAACGAAAACCGGTTTTTCCTTATGGCGATGCCCACCATAGGCGGCTCAGAACAAACCACCCCCACCCAGGCAAGGGTGATGATGTTAGGCTTTTCCCCTTTCTTTTGACAGCTCACCATAACCGCCGGAAGCGGAAACAACATGGTCTGTGGTTCTAACAATTTCTTTGGCATATTCTATATCCTTAATAAATAGGTCTTAACAGTTATTTAACTTTTCATCATATTGAGTTTAGAGGTCTAACATAGAATTAATCTGTAAGTGTGAATTTGGGCTAACAGTTGCAGTATAAAGGAAGCCCTGAGCAAAAACAGTGTTTGGCTGAGTGCCACAAGGCACAAAAGGCACACTATAGAAGGAGCGAAACGAAATCAACCTTTTAAAAGGTGTTATACACGGTTGTTTATTTTCTGTTGTGGGCAAAAGTTTTCTATTTTTTTAAAATATTAACAACGTCCTTACACGATAAAAATTGAACAATATCAGCGATATAATCGTTTATGTCATAATCTTGTCCTGATGATCTAATTATCATTTCTGCTGGTGTGGGTCCTATCTCCAAGAGGTTTTTATCAAAATCTTTTGTAATTTCAATTATCCTTAGTGTAACCTCTTCCAGCGTCTTCTCGTTTCTGGTTAATCGAAATTTATCAACCTCCGTTAGCAATTCATTGTTTTTCAGGATCGATATTACATAATTGTTTAGATTTTTATTTTTTTTAAAATTTTGATCCAACACTGCCCTTTCGCTCATTGTAATTATTTGACCTAACCATAAATCGTCATATAACATTCCCTCTAATTGTTTCTTAAAGTGACCAATATCATGTATCTGTTTTCCTGCAAAGAGGCTATTAATAACTTCATTGCCGTAAACAGCGAGTATGTTAATCTTTATACTGTCAATTACGAATTCTATAAGAAATGCTTTTTCAGGAACTCCCTTTTCATCAATTTTATATTGAACGTTCTTATCCTGTAGGGTTTTGATTATATCCCTTTTGCCCCTAAGGAGTCCGTTATAACAAATTCCCCATTCTTCATCTTTTTGTGCTGTCGCAGGTTCTCCTTGAATATCAAACAAGACTCCTCCAAGGAGAAAAACATTCTTAATGCCGCCATTTTTGAGGCAATTCCTAAAGGATTGATTCCCAATAATCAGCTTTATAAGTTTATTGAACTTCTCCATTAATTCTATTCTTCCGGCGGTGCAACCAGAATAAACTTTCATTTTTAACTCACAAAAAGCAAGGTTATCTTTGCTTTTGTTAATAATGTCAAACTTTTGTTTTGTCAATTCTGTCTCTTCCAGACGAGTAGTCTGCCCTAGAAATTGAGGGAGTTTCATTAGAGCAAACTCAAATTCCATCTTGTCGGAAGTACCTAAATCTTCTAATAGTTTAGCAACAAGATTTCCCCTTCCTGCTTGACTGTGTTGGTAATAGGAGGTTATGGTCAAGAGAGATTCATAAAAGCTATACAGGTTTTCACTCACTAACGAAGCCTGCGATAATCCATGAAAAACCTCATCAAAAATATTAAAAATTGATTCCAGACTAATGGCTCTTCTGAACATTTCTTGGACTCTTTTTAAATACATTCTTTTGAGTCCTACTTCAATTTCGTTCCGTGGTTCTGCGCAGATGAGTAGTTTTCTAATTATCACAATTTTACCCCTTATGGTTTATGACAGATTATTACGCTTTCTCCTCTTATTGCCCTGTTGCGAGCACCCAAGAGAGGATTAAATATTAACTTTTCAAATTTGAATCCTGCTTCTTCACAGAACTTTTTAGTTGTCATGGTGGTCGGAATTTTTTTGCCATTAACTGTGCTATCTCCAATTATGATGGCCAATTTGCCGCCCGACTTTAGTGCCCAGAAAATGTTTTTTATCGATTCTCTTAAGTCCTCATAATACATAGCGACTTTCGGAGGCAATCCAATATATTTAACTTTTGGCTGACTGATGTTTTTCATTCCCAAATATTTAGATTCAATCTTTTTCATATCTGCTCCTAAATAATCATAAGCAATTCTATCTTTCCCAACATAGTCTATAGAAAAATAATAAGGTGGACTTGTAATACACGCATCGAACTTTCGTTGCATTTCATTCATGCTGTTTAATTCAAGTATATCTCCTTCTATAATGTGAGCAGGTTCAAATTTAAGCTTATATTTCTCTTTAACATCCATTGTTTTCTTATAGCAGTCTTTTATGTAATTGAACTTTTCAATGAACAGCCCCACTTTCCCTTTTCTATTGTATCTCGAGGTCCTTACAAACGCATCAATCGTATCAAAATATATTGCTAACATCAGTTTATGAATTGAAGAATCAGAATGTCTCCATTTTTTATTTTCTATTGCCTGCAAAATATCTTGTAGTTCCTTTGGCGTAAAATCTAGGTTTTGTTTAGCAATAAAAAGTAAATCGTTTTTCAACTCGGATAAAATAATTCCCATCGGGGTAACATCTATGCCTGTGCTTTTAATTCCCATAAGAGATGCCTCATGTGTGGCTGTTCCCGATCCATTGAAAGGGTCTAAAAGAAGTGAACCATGATCTAATTTGAAGGCATTGATTAAAGTCCGCACAATTCGGGGATAGAATTTACCTTTATATGGATAAAGGTTATGGAAAACGTATGCATTAGTATCACCAAATTTATCTACTAAATCAGTATAAAGAGTTGTCTTACCTTTTACTTTTTCAAGATGTGCTATTCTTAGTCTTATAAAATCTTCATCACCTTTGAGGTTAACTACTCTATTGACGGGATCAATTGTATATTTGTCTGTTAAACCTTGTAACTCCAAGTTTAAAAATTCCAAGTCAGCTAAGGTCTGCATCCAAAAACCGAATATAGTATCCCCCTTTGGAAGGACATAATTTGCGAATTCCTTAGCATAAGCCTCCATTATTTCTTCGTAAGATGGAAACTCATGAGTGCCGAACATGGTGGTCTGTTTTGTTGTTTGTTTCTTGGGCGCGGTATTTTTAATCATAGTTGCTCCTCTTTTTACTATTTTATCTTGCCAATAAAATCTTGATACTCTTTTTTGTTTGTCAGGCAACCAATCGTGTAATGCTCACTATGCGTATTACTCACTCTACTTAATAGCAAATATTTTCTTAAAAATCAAGTCCGAAATCCTTGAAACTTAAAAATTTATTGTTGGCTGATTTCCTTGTTCTGCATAAAAATAATGCGCCCCTTCATAGCCTATAGGTCGGATTGCGATCTCCCGCAAACGACCGGAGATCTACTCGACACGCCCCTAAGTTGGTTCGGGAATTGGAATTCCCGAACCCCTTTCGTGCGGGAAATCCAATTCCCGCACGAACAAGAGGGTTTCTCAACAACCCCATGTGTTTCCCCTTTGGCGGGAAACCTAACTTACGAAATTCATTCTGCGCAAAAACAAAGCGGCCCTTCAACAAGGAAGAGCCGCTTTTCCCCTCTTTCTCAGTGAATTTAACAAATCGAATCTTATTCAGATTCCGCCTTAGCTTCCTCATAGCGTCCGCCCAGATGCTTTGCCAAGAACTTTTCTGCGGCGGCGTAAAACTTGATACGGTTTTCTGGCTTGGCAAATCCGTGCCCCTCATCTTCAAAGAGCATGTATTCGTAATCGATTCCCTTCTCTTTGAGCGCCTCCACAATCTGCTCGGATTCTGCTTGCGGCACGCGCGGATCATTGGCACCCTGCGCAATCAGCATGGGTATCTTTATCTGGTCAACTTTGAAGAATGGGGAACGGGATTTGAGGAATTCTTCCTCGGTTTCGGGGTTGCCGATTCGCTTATACAAAAGCGCTCTCATGGTGGACCAATAAGGAGGAATGGATGTAATCCAGGTGGTAAGGTTGCTGGGACCGACGATATCGACCGCACAGCAGAAAAGATCAGGAGTAAACGTAGCTCCAACTAAAGCAGCATATCCACCGTAGGAACCGCCGTAGATGGCAACTTTGTTGGGATCGGCAATGCCTTTTTCAATAGCCCAGTTAACACCGTCCACCAGATCATCATGCATTTTACCGCCCCACTCCTTGTCAGCGGCGTTTACGAAATCTTTCCCATATCCGGTTGAACCGCGGAAATTCACCTGAAGGCAAGCGTAGCCCCGGTTGGCGAACCATTGAGCTTCAGGCGCATAGCCCCAGGTATCACGATACCAGGGACCTCCATGCACGTTTAATACCATAGGCAGGTTGGTCTTACCCTTTCCCGTAGGATAGGTGATGTAGCCGTGAATGGTCATTCCATCCCGTGAGGTGAAGGATATTGGTTCCAGGGAGACTAAAGTATAGTTGTTCAAAACCGGTCGGTGGTGAAAAAGGAAAGTCCCTTCCTTGGTCTCCCGATCATAAGCATAATATGAGATCGGCCCGTTATCCTTGTCGAATTTTACCAGCCAGGTATCATCAGCGTCGTCCCGGTTGGTAACATAAAAGTCTCCTTGATCGAGCTTTGCTATTTCCTCGAAGTCACCCTTTATGGCTTCATCCAACACCAACCATTCAGTTCGGGCTTTGGTAAAACTAACCGCCTGAACTTCATACGTATCCGGATGGATCATCAAACCACTGACATCATACTGCGGGTCCTCGGCGATTACTTTGATATCCTGGGTGGCGATCTCCATCTTTATCAGGCGCCCTGCATTCACGTTACGAGAATCGAGCAAAACCAGATATTTACCATCTTTGGAAAAACAGACCGGACCACTGGTTAAAGTGTTTTCCGAATCCCAGGTGATGAACCTGTCCCAACTCGCCTCCTCATTTTCCCGGAGCATCAGGTCGAACCCGCCGTCAGGTGTTGCCGCCAAAGCACCACGCACTTTGAAATTTGCGTCTGTAACCCAACCTATGATATTGCCTGGGTTCCTGGCCACAAGCTCGAGTTCACCGGATGTTAAGTCAAGGTGATAAACGTCGAAGACCTGCGGGTTCTCTTTGTTCATGGATATGAGCAGTTCATTGGGAAAATGCTTGTTGCGATCGACGATCCCAACTCGAACATCCTCAAACGGTGTATAATCTTTGATCTCGTCCGTTTCCAGATTTACTCCATACAGACGGAAGTTCTCGTTTCCACCAACATCCTGAAGATACATGATGTGTTTGGAGTCCGCTGCCCAGAAATAAATGCGTATTCCCCGGTTGTCATCTTTGGTCACAGGTTTGTCATCCTCTGCACCGATAGTTCTCACCCAGACATTTAACACATTGTTTACCGGAGCAAGGTAAGCCAGCATAGTTCCGTCCGGCGAAATCTGTGGGCTGGCTTTTTCCGGATTCCCAAAAATCACCTCTCTGGGGATGAGCTTAGTCTCAGCAGTCCCACAGGAAGAGATAAGGAGCGCCATTATGGCACAAAGCGCAAGCGCCCCCGATACCCACAAAAGCCTTGAGCGTCTCACGGTTCTACCTCCTTTAGTTTTAAGTTAAAGTTTGTTTTGCTTATTAGTAAAACTCCGTATCAAGGTAATTCTCGTTTGTAATAAAACCACTTTATGACGATCCATGCTAACCTTGAATTTTCTGTTGGTTCTTTTATAGTGAATATTATCCAGAAAGTCAAGTCTGAAATCTTTAAAGCTCTTATTTTTTAATTGGGTAGGGATAGAAGAAAATTACCTTTGGAAAAAGAAATGCTATATAAATCTATTGAAAGGGAAGGTCGTCAAGCTCCATTGTCGTATGCAATTCATTTTGTCATATCATTCAACAAGTCCAGACAATCAGAGAGAAGTCTGATTATGAGAAAATAGTATTTGTTTCCTGCTCGACTCAAATAACTCTCAGAGATTCACTCCTTCTTGTTACAATTTTCTTGCCTCATTTTCCATATCTGTCAAGACTTTCTCCATCCGAGGTTTGATTTCTGGAAGGTAATGAATTGCTGTCTTCCACACGACTTTTAAGTCAACTCCAAAATACTCATGAATAACTTTATCTCTCATTCCAGCCATGTCCCTCCAGGGAACCTCTGGATATTTATTTCTGACTGATTCAGGAATTTGCTTTGTAGCCTCACCGATAATCTCAACGCCTCTTACCACAGCAAAAATCGTTTTCTTATCTTCTGAAAAATCCTCAAACTTCATCTCCTTTACAAACTCCTCGAGAGCATTGATGGACTCAAGGATATCTTCAATATAATCTCCGTATTCCCGCTTTTTCATATATAAACAACCTCCTCCAAGATGTGTTTACCGATTCTTGGTTTCAACACACTTTTCATAACAAGGTCCACCTTCTCACCTATAATTTCGCTTAAATGGTTTTCCAAAGCCACAAATTCAAGAAGACTTGTCGGCTCTTCAAACTCCACCAGAATATCAAGATCACTCTTTTTCTTCTGCTCACCTCTCACAAAAGAGCCAAAAATGCCCATCTCTTTAACCTTGAATTTGTCTTTCAAAACAGTCTGGTTTTCTTTCAGTATTTTCCTTATCTCTTCAAGCGTTTTCGTTCCTTTTTGCTTCATTACCCTTCCTCGCTCAAATCCTAACAGAGCTTATCTGGAATTTCGCTGATCCGTTTTTCTTTTATGTCTATCTCAAGCTCCAGTGAACAATATATGATTTTTATAGAGGGAAACGCAAGATAAATCTATTGGAGGGGAAGGTCGACAAACCTATGCGATTTATTTTATCATATCATTCAACAAATCCAGATAATCAGAAATAATTCTGGTTATGAGAAAATTCTTCCTGACTATTTCCTTACCCTTTTTGCCCATTTCTTCTGCCAGCTCGGGATTCTTGAGTAATTGAATGATCCTTTCTGCAAAATCCTTCGTGTCGCCGACTTCAACCAAAAAGCCATTTTCACCATGGCTTACTTGAAGGGGAATTCCTCCTATGTTTGAAGTCACCACCGGAGTTCCTTTCCACAAAGCCTCGGTCACGGTAAGCCCAAAACCTTCCCTGGTTGACTTCTGGATTATGACTGCGGAGACTCTTTGCAGAGCATTTACCAGGATGCTGTTTTCGCTGGTTATAAGTATGACGTCTTTATTTTCGATCAAATCTTTTGCCTTCCGCTCCACTTTCTCATAGATCATCCATCCCTCTGGGTCATCTGCCGCCATACTTCCGCATAAAACCAATCTGCAATCTACCTTTTTCCTGACAAGTTTAAATACCTGAATGACTCCCTCCGGATCTTTCCATTTGTCAAACCTTGATATCTGGGTGATCAGGGGTTTATCCCGGGGTATGCCAAACTTTTTCAAATACTTCGAAATGTCCCCCTGTGAAATTTCCATATTTTTTGGAGAAAGGGGATCGATGGCAGGCTGAATAATTCTCTGCTCCACCGGCAAGTCCCCTCTTATATATTTTTCACTTGACATAATCACCACATCATATCTGAGGATGAATTTCTTTAAAAAATCCCAGATGGAATTATTGGAAGTTGATAAATCCACATGACATCTCCAGATCCAGGGCTGCTTTTTAGTATAGTATTTTATCAGAGGGAGGGGCTGGGGATCGTGAACGATTACATAATCATGATCTATGTGCGTAAATAAAGAAAAGTCCTCATTGGCTCGGATGTATAAGCGTTTTTTTATTTCAGTAAGATTTATGGGTGCTCCCTGAAGCGCATTGTGGAATTTCTTGGTTATGGCAAAAAAGTCGGGGGTTCCGTGCAGAATCCTCCAGCCGGTATCAATCCCTATATCATTCATCAGCACCACCACGGACCCCAGGATTTCCGCAACCCCACCACCTTGGTAGGTAGCATTTATGTGCAATATATGTTTTCCGGTGAGCTTTCTCGCCTTCCGGTAGATGGAGGAGAGAACTTGATCTCCCACTATTTCACTGTAATCATCCAGGCTTTTCATATTATCCTCTGACCAACTCCTTTATTAATGATCTTACCTCCCATACTGAATCTAAACTAAACTTAGCTTTAGAAGGGCTCAACCCCACTTTGATGGAGTATGCTGATTCAGGAAGAACGGCAAACAAATCTTCGTCAGTCCAATCATCCCCTATCGCCAGGATAAAATCCCACGCGCTTTTTGAAAACCAGTGCAGTGCCGCCCGCCCTTTGTTTATACCGACGCTTTTTATCTCGATGATTTTGCTACCCTCTAAAACTCCCAGGTTAAGATTGGCGGTAAGCTGCAATAGTGCGTCTTTTAACTCCCTTGCCCTTACCGAAGCTAATTTCGGATCTGCCTTTCTGTAATGCCAGACCAAGGAAAAATCCTTTTCTTCAATAAAGGAACCCGGGGTCCTATCTTCATACCATTCAAGGAAGGGCCGCATCTGTTCTTTCCAGTCATTTCTCAAAGGCTCTATGGTTTTCCACGGCTTGCCCCGATCTTTGATCCACACCCCGTGTTCGGCAATCAAACTCAGGTTTCGGTTCCCAAACCATCTGTCCAGAGTGTCTCTGTCTCGTCCACTTATGATCACCACTTCATTTTTGGAGTTTTTGCCAAGTGCACTTATCATACCAAGAAGTTCCTCGTCCGGCTTTGCCTTTTGGGGTTTCTCGGCAAAGGGGACTAAGGTCCCATCATAATCCAGCAGTATAATACTATTATCGCTCTCAGAATAGCTCCCTATTAGTTTTTTTTGCGTCTCTGACGTTAATTTCCTAACAGATAATTCCATCTGGATCTTCTTGGTGCTGGACAACGCATCCACAAAATCAGTTCCCCAGCGCACCACGTTATAACGCTGAAGTCTTTTTTGCATTATCCGGTTGCGCTCTATTTGTTCCTCCTCCGGCATGGTCAAAGCTTCTTTTAGAGCCTGAGCCACCTCTTCAGCGTTATTTGGATTAACTATAATCGCTTCCCCTAACTCCTTTGAAGCTCCCGCCATCTCGCTGAGAATCAAAACTCCCTTACCATCCGCCTTAGTAGCCACGAACTCCTTGGCTATAAGATTCATTCCATCCCTCATGGGAGTCACCAGGGCAGCATCCGCCACATTATACAAAGCAACCAGGCTGTGAAATGGCTGGAAGCGATATAAATACCAGATGGGCACCCAGCCAATGGTTCCATGTTTTCCGTTAATTCTGCCTACAAGTTCATCCACCCTGTTTTTCAACTGAGTATAATGTTCCACTCCGGTGCGTGAGGGAACTGCCACCAGAATAAGAGTCACGTTTTCTTTGTATTGCGGGTTCTTCTCCAGGAAAAGATCAAATGCTTCTATACGTTGAAGGATACCTTTTGTATAATCCAGACGATCAATGGACAGTATTATTCTACGGTCTGCCATCTTTTTACGAATTCTTTCAATCCCTTTTTGTACCTCTGGATCCTCCACAGCAGTGGCAAATCGCTTGTAATCTATCCCCATGGGAAATACATCCACTTTTATCACCCGGCTACCTGCAGTGATCTGACCAAAGGCGTGTTCGTAACCTGACAGGCGATGAACACTGTCAAGGAAATGCAAAACATAGTCGTAGGTGTGAAACCCTATCAGATCCGCTCCTAAAAATCCTTCGATGATTTCTTTACGCCAGGGAAGCAGTCGAAATACTTCAAAAGATGGGAAAGGTATGTGAAGGAAAAATCCTATCTGGGCATGGGGAAGCTTCTCTCTTATAAGTCCTGGAAGCAGCATCAGTTGATAATCGTGAACCCAGATTATGTCTTCAGGCTCGGCAACTTTAACCACTGCATCGCAAAAGGTTCGGGTCACCCTTTTATAAGCTTCCCAGAAACTTTTGCTATATGATGTGTATAAAGGGAAATGGTGAAAAAGGGGCCAGATGGTTTTGTTGCAAAAGCCATAATAGTAATTTTCAACGTCGAGTTGGGAGAGAAAAACAGGATGGCAATTTTCATCACCTAACTTTTTTCTGATTTCTTCCTTTTCCTTCTCCTTTATCTTCTCCCGAGTGATTCCTGGCCACCCAATCCACAGACTCTGGTATAATTTATAGAACGAACTCAATCCCGTGGCCACACCACCCACGCTGGGTTGAAAGCGCAAGGCTCCCTCCCTTTTTGCCACATTGATTGGCATCCTGTTTGAGACAATCAACAATCTACCCATGCTACATCTTTCCAATTATATTTTGGTGTATCATCTTAGGCATGATAATTCTGATGAACGAAACGAACCACAAACATGCCAGGCGAAATTGAGATCCCTAATTTCAATGAATTGCGCCCATATGGCGGCTACCACCCATCTGTTGTTACAATGTGTGGACGCCTGCAGCTTTTAAAATTTCCAATGTTCACAATAGATGAATCAGCTAATACTTAATAACAAATATTTTCTCAAAAATCAAGTCCGAAATTCAAAAGTCTCAAAAATTCTTGCTCAGCGGTTAGCGGAAGGAGAAAAAACGACGCTTATCTGATCTCAGTTAGCAATCATACCTCAGGTGAAACAGTAAGAGATATCCGAATTTTTCTTTGAGGAGCAAGGAAGGAAACTGTGAAGGAATTTGAAAATAGATTTTTATCTATCTCCCGCGGCTGGACTCGAATCCCGCCATAGGCTGGATTAACAGCCACCTGCCAAATTTAAAAGCTCCCCCTACTGGACGAGTTTCGCAACTTTTTCATGACCGAATGCTCAACTTGTCCCCAGCCTGAAGATATACGAGAGCTTGTTTCTCAGATACATATGTAGCAGATTGGCATGAACGAAGATCCACTCGAAGGAATTTTCGGAAGAGAGGTTAGCCTCTCTTCGCTTTTTTCTTTGCTCACTCGGAGAATCCTCACCCTCTATTTTTATTGACAAACTTCTTTGATTTGAATATTTTCATAGCAGATAACAAGATTCAAGAAATCGGAGTTTAAAGAATGTTTTGGAAAATCCTTCTTTTGACAATCGCCGGGTTGATCCTGCTTGGAGGCGTTGGCAAGATTATATTGGACGTAAGCCAGGAAAATCCGGATTTGAACCTGACCAGAGATCTGATCGTCACCATAGTTCTCGCTTCCTTGGCAGGCATCTACCCGATAATAGACCTGCTTAGGCCGAGCAAAACCGACGAAAGCTTGGTTCGCATAGAAGAAGGCCAAAAACGGGTGGAGGAGAAACTTGAGAGAATCGAAGAACGAGAAGCTGGACCGAAAGGGTATGCAGACGGGATCCCCCAGAGTAAAAACTTAAATCTGAGAGGGCTTTTTGTTGATGGAGTAACGCATTTGGAGAAATACGAATATGACAAGGCTATTAAAGCCTTCACAGCAGCTTTAGCATTACAAGGGGTGAAACCTTCTGAATGCTCCGCTCTTCTAATCAACATTGGAAATGCGGAATATAAGCAAAACAAATGGGATGAGGCTTTAGGGAGTTATAAGAAAGCCCTAAGTTGGGCGGAAAAAGCACAAGACGAACAGGGTCAAGCCGTCGCCCTGGGAAATCTGGGCGTGGTTTATCAGGACAAAGGTGAATGGGATAAGGCGATTGAGTTTTATGAGAAGAGTTTAAAGATTAAAGAAAAGATAGGTGATGAGCATGGGATGGCACAGACTTTTAATAATCTGGGCTTGGTTTATAAGGACAAAGGAGAATGGGATAAGGCGATTGAGTTTTATGAGAAGGCGTTGAAAGGATTAGAAAAGATAGGTGATGAGCATGGGATGGCAGGCACTTTTAATAATCTGGGCTTGGTTTATAAGGCCAAAGGTGAATGGGATAAGGCGATTGAGTTTTATAATAAAGATTTAGAGATGAGCAAAAAGATAGGTGATGAGCATGGGATGGCACTGGCTTTTAATAATCTGGGCTTGGTTTATAAGGACAAAGGAGAATGGGATAAGGCGATTGAGTTTTATAATAAATCTTTGAAAGGATTAGAAAAGATAGGTGATGAGCATGGGATGGCACGGACAAAGGGGAACATAGCTCTTTTGCACAAGGAACAGGGCAAGAAGGAGGAGGCAAGAAAGCTATTTCGAGAGATTTTGGAAATATTTGAGAGGATTGGAGATGAACCTAACGCAGAGAGAACAAGGAGGAATTTGGAGGATTTGTAGAGACAGCAGTCAACTGATGGGACGCCGAGCCGGATGCCCGCCGCTTCCGGTGGTTCCCATTCACCTTCTGGTTGCATTTGTGTTGCCAATCCTCAAACTCACTGTGGTCAAGCCCTGAACCGCATGGTTCAGGGCCACACCGGTTCTATCATCCGACATTTCGTAACATTTTCCTTGACTTCTAAAGCTCTGCTCGCTATAATATTCGTTGTTACGAGAAGCTACATTCGCGCGACAGCTTGAAATTTCATTGGTTATGCCTGAAGAGATACCTTTTTCGCAGAGGTGCACCGTGTGGTTCACTCCGCAGGTGTCTTATACCGCGCTGAAAGCCATGTTTGGAGTGTTATACGGATCAATATAAACATACTCACGCCTCTAAAACTAATGCAACCAAATGCAATTTGATGAGGAACAAATTGATTGGTTTTTGAAGAGGATACCCGAAGATGCAATTATTATTGGTCTCTTCTTCCTACTATTGATATTCGGTATCCTTTGGCAATCTTCTACACTTTTGATATTTGTTTCACTGATAATCCTGGTTATCGTGATTGGTCCCTATTCTGAAGCTAAAAAGATTGGCAGACAAATACTTGTTAAGAAATTGTCAGACCTGGGTGCACAAAAGGATACTCTGAGTGGAATGTCTGAGCCCTCGATTTCAGAAAGTAACGAAAAAAAATATCCAGTACCGCCAGACACCAGACAGAAAACGGAGATAACCTCTACCAATAAGTCATTGAATTATGTTAAGAAGGCGCAAGATGCCTTACAACATAGTAATATTGATGATGCCATTTCATACCTTGAACTTGCGATCAAGAATGATTCACAGAATTGGTATGCATTTTCGATGCTTGGGACTCTATACCTAAACTTTAAGAATGACGGAGATACAGCTCTCAAGTATTTGTTACCTGCAATTGAATTGGACAAAAATCATTTCAATCATTTCATGAATGCGGGAGTGGCATGCATCTGGAAAAAAGAAGATAAATCTGCAATAGAACACTTGACAAAAGCTATTGAGATTATTGAAAGAGATCATACCGCTCGACACATTCCTAGAATTGTTATGGAGTATGGTAAGTGCTTGATGTTTATAGGAGAAGCTCATGAGCATCTACAGGATATATCAAAATCCAAAGAATGTGTCAAAAAATCGCTGGAAAAGCTAAAAGAAATTCCAAACCAGTACCGCGATGGATTGATAAATTACTGGATTAAAGAAGCTCAGAATAGATTGACAAGATTGGAAGCTCACTAATTACAGCAGTCCGTAGGTCAGCTGCCCTGCGCACCTGACAACAAGACAAGTCAGGAGCACGGGTTCCTGTCATTCAGGCTACATAAGTGTTTTAGTATGTTCGACATATGTCTATTTTTGGCTCGTATTTTGTAATGACAATGTTACGTGAAGCTGGCTGGCCCAGGAGGCGAGGCCTGTTCCGCTCCGAGGCGGTTATTGATACTTCGATAACGGATGTTATAATCAATCAGATGGTTGATTGGGCTGCCTCATTAGGTGCGTGTCGCCCCCGACTGGCTCTACAAGTCATTGCGCTGATGTTCCAAGATAGAGATTGGGAGGGGGAAAACGCTCCGAAAATATTGGTTTTTATCAACGGTGCCAAAAAAGATCTGTGGAATGCCCGGGGCAACAAGGCTCCACACGACATTGTCGACCCATTCAAGTTGTCGAAACACGGGAAGATGATACCATCAAAGGTCCTTAAAAGTAATACTGTTCGCAAAGAATTAGAGCAGCTCTGTCTGGACGGATTGCTCTGGGGGTTAGCTAATCCAGACCGCTTCAAGACATGGTTCGAGTCGTCGGAGAAAAGTCAAAGAGATCAACTCCCCTTTTATAAAAAAGCCGGACTAGCAGTTGATTCCATTACGACGTTATCTGAGTTTCTAAAAGACGGCGAACAAATGCTTAAGTTCTATGAAACTGAAATAGGTCGTCTTCCCCCAATTCCGGCGAGGTTGCTTGCTGATGCACGCGCTTTGGGCCGAGACATCAACATGTCAAAAACCTCGTAGGCGGGTGGCTCACAGTTCTGCTGTGAGATAGTCCTTAGGTCAGGTGCCCTGCGCAACTAACACCAAGTTAACACCGAATCCCCATGTGGGTTAGCTTCGGACCATTCTGATACATCCCCTGTATTCTCTCTTTCCACAAAGAGCAAATTCTCAACATCTTTAATGGTGAAAAGGATAGTCCACCGTTTATTGGGGAGACGATTATCTTTTGCATGCACAGAACACCGCCTTAACGGAGAAGAAGAATCATATGAACCATATATTTGATACCGAGGATGAAGGACAGGACTCCACGCAGTTGAAGTTCCTGGAAACCTTGATCGACAAGCTCATTAAAAGATTGGAAGAAGACTCTTATAAGCCTAAAGTCCAGGATGCTTTAAAAGCCATCCAGCTTAAACATAAAGTGGCTAAGACCTCGGAAGTTGAACGGAGTGAAACCCATAGGGCCGAAAAAATCTTCTGGCAGGAAATAGAAGCAATAAGAAATGAGGAATTGCCAAAACTTTATCCCCAACCCAACAACCTCGAATCTCGAATCATGGAGGTTATTATAGGGCTAAAACCTCAGGTAAAAAATGGCATTCTTCCGGTCAAAATCATTACCGACACTTTCAATCAGGGCAGATCAAAAGAAATCCGGCTCACTTATCCCCGGATTGGCAGGCTCCTTTCCACCATGGGCTTTAGCAAGGCAAAAACACCAAGCGGCTCCTCCGCCATCATCTGGGATGACCAACTTTTTATCTAAAACAACATTTTCTACTGATGAGAAAAATTAAAAAACAACCACCAGTAAGGTCAGAAATGCCAGAAACACCGGTATCGCGAGTTCACTATGTCCTTTGGTATGAACGGTATAGTTCATATCGAAGGACGCCTGAAAGAAATTAAAAACAACCAACAATAACGTCAGTAAGGTCAGTAACACCAGTATCGCAGGTCAGACGTCTTCGTTTATTTTGGGGATCTATTCAGATACACATAAAAAGCTCCCGCGGCCAGGCTCGAATCCCGCCACAGGCGGGATTAACAGCCACCCACATAAATTAAAAGCTCCCGCGGCTGGACTCGAATCCCGCCACAGGCGGGATTAACAGCCACCCACATAAATTAAAAGCTCCCGCGGCTGGACTCGAACCAGCGACAAGGTGGTTAACAGCCACCCACTCTACCAACTGAGTTACGCGGGAACGTTTTTATACTCTTATCGGAAAAATAATATATAAGCTTGCAGGTATTTGTCAAGAAAATATTGTCGAGGATTCAAAACCTCTAATGCGGGATATATCTCTATTCTTTTGATCTCTCCAGCTTGAGCTTCTCCAGCTCTTTACTTAACCGCTCCATATTTCGCTTGAGCTGATCAAGTTCCTCTCTTAATTGATCCAACAATTGTTTGTCTTGTTCTGTTAACTGCTGAAAATTTTGCACTCCCTCATAGGCTATAAAATAATCATATCCTGGGGTCAAGACATCAAAGTCCGTCCTCCTCGAATAACTAAAGGCAGACTTTGCAGCTCCCAGAACAACGGTCAGTTCTTTTATCTTGTCGTCTCTTTTGATTTTCAGTTTAACCGTCTCATCAGCCCTCCTGCTGTAAATAAGCTGACGAATGTGGGCTACGTTTTTTACCTCTGTCCCTCCAAACTCGATGATTACGTCGTCCTCAGAGAGACCTGCTTTATTTGCAGGACTCCCCTCCACCACCCCTTCAATCAGCACACCTCCACGAACATTATATTTTTCAGATAACCTCTGTCCCAGATTCTGGGGATAAATTCCCAGATAACCGCGTCTGACACTCCCATGCTTTATTATCTCGTCCGCTATCACCTTGATCTTGTTCACCGGCAAAGCCAGACTTACTCCCGAGGAGGGAAGCTCGATTGCACGCGGCGGGATGGTAAATGCTGTCTTCATGCTTTTGTCATTATAGATCTGGATAGCACCGATGTAAGTAGATTCAGATAACTTTGCAGAAACCAAACCGATCACCCTACCATAGGTATCCAGCACGGGTCCACCACTATTTCCCGGACTGACGTTGGCACTCATCTGAATAAACCCATCTTCTCTTACTCCATTGACTAATCCCAAGGCTACGGCGTTGGGAAGTCCAAATGAGTTTCCCACGACGGTGAGCCACGATCCAACTTTAATCTTGTCTGAATTTCCCAGCTTAGCTGGGATCAGATCAGTTGCTTCAACCTTCAGAACAGCTAAATTTGACTCTTCGTCTGTTCCCACCAACTTACCTTTTAGCGACTTCTGATCGGGCAAGGTTACTTTGAAACTCCTCATCCCACTCAGCACGCTAACTGTGGTAAGAATATATCCGTCGGAAGTGTAAACGATCCCAGATCCCACAAAAGTGGAGGGCATGTTCTTCCTTCTTTCGCTCTTGACAATCTGCCCCTCCGTCTCTATGGTTACTAAAGAGGGCTTGATGGACTCCACCAGACTGGTGATATCCTCCTCCAGAGAGGACAATACTTTGTGCTGGGCATAACCTGGTTTTATCCAACTGAAAAGAAAGGCGCAAAATGTCAACCATAAAAACAAAATTGAATATCTAAATTTCATTTTTCACTCCTTTTAACCCAGTTCATCAGACTCCACTCTAAAGTTTTTGAAACATCCAAACTTAAGTCCGATTGTCCATCAGTAATCTACCCTCTGTGATGCTGGCTGAGCCGAAACCACTGGAAGCACATAGTAATTTCCTCTCCTTCCTGCGGGCAGATATGATTTTCTCTCGATGACAAAATTTTTGTATATATCCTCAAATAGAATCCTTCCATCCTCTCCCCTGCTTGCGGAAAAACCAAAATTGTCGATGACGAAAACTTTGTTTCTCGTAGTAGAGGTCTGTGCCACTCGCTCTAACATTTCTTGATATAATGAATCTGCAACGTCCTGGGAACTAACCAGAGTCCGACTCTCTTTCTGTCTGTTGTCTTGGGAGAAGTATTCCTGGCGAACCGGGATTTGTCTCTGGCTGAACATAACAACCCAAGCAACGATTATCACTGAAACTGCGCCCGCCACAGCCCATCTCAGCCTCACCGAAGGAAATACCTCCTGCAGTAGCTTAAGCCACCACTTTCTTGTGTCGCCTATCTTCGCCTCAGAGGGAAGGGTCTTAATCCTTGATAAGAGTTTTTCATTGAAGTCAGCTGAAGGAACGACAGTCTCCAGATCATCCTTCAGCATAAGGTTTATCCTCTCGATCTCCTTCGCCTCTTCTGCACACTCAGGACAGCTCTTAAGGTGCGCTTTTATCTTTTCCATTTGGTCTGGAGGAAGCTCCTGTTTAAAATAGCCAAATAGGTGTCGGCGAACTTTTCGACAGTTCATATTGTTCCTTTATTTTCGGCTTGAGTTTCTCCCTGAGCATCAGCCGTGCACGGTTAACCCTTGATTTCACCGTGCCCAATGGTATACCCAGAGATTGAGACATCTCCTCATAGGAAAGCTGATTGACCTCCCTTAGCACGAAGACGGTTCGATATTTGACCGGCAGGGAGGCAATGGTTTTCTCTAAGAAGGAATTCAAACAGTTCTTGTTCCCCTTCTCTTCAACAGCATACCTGCGATCGTCTTTTATCAAATCTATGCCAAAGAATTTAAATCTCTTTTTCCGCTTTAGTTCATTTCGACAAAGGTTTAATGCTATGGTATAAATCCAGGTGGAGAAGGCGTAAGTCGGATCATATCTCTCTTTTTCCTTAAACACCCTCAAAAAGGTCTCCTGCAAGATATCTTCAGCCTCCTCCCTGTTTTGTAACATTCGATAGATGAGATTAAACAACCTTACCTTGTACCGATCCACCAGCACAGAGAAGGCAGAAACATCGCCCGCCTTCACCCTTACCACAAGTTCTTTATCCGTAGGATCGGAGACCTGCCACTTTCGGTCCGGCACATGCTCTGATGTTGGCACTCTCTTTCTCCTTTTCATGGAAAATATACAATCCAAGCGAAGAAAAGTTCCCTGGTTTTGTTTACGCCGATCAAGTTTGGAAAACTAAGGATTTCTCTGCGCCTTATTTTTACTACGGGATCAAAAAGAGAAAGTTTTGAGGCTAAAGAATGGGACCGGTTTTCAAGACAAAAGGCTTTGGCTACGTGAAGTTCGGGACTTCAAGGAATCTACTATGAGTCACTTCTGTGCCGAATAAATTCGGCAACTACAACTTGAAACTGATTGGACAGGAAAGCAGGTGTTCATAATTTGAATTTTCAGAGAATATGAGGATAATCACAAAGCTAAGGCAGGCTCACCGATGCCTAAAGTCGGTATGCCACAGAAATAAAGATTCGATCGGTGGTGTATTTTTCTTTTAGATCGGGTGTGAAATTTTCCAACTCCCAGGAACCATGTGCCCAGGCAATATCTAAGGTCATCACCTGGTCGATTAAAAATCCAATCCCGGCGGTGAAAAAGCTTCTATCTTTTTTTATCCATCGGGATTTGTAAGGCAGCGGGTTTTGATAAAAGCCGGCTCGCAAACTGGTTCCGATCCGTGGAATTAGAAATTCTGCCCCCAGGTGGAATCTGAGAGCATCGGTGTAGGTATCCTTAATCTGTCGATTAGCCTCGGCAATATCTTCCAATCTTTTGTATTCCATCTGAGTCCAATCAGTGTAGATTATGTCTGCGGCTAAGATGAGATTACTTAAGTTCAAAGCCATCCCTGCTCCCAAACTAAAAGGCAGAGAAATTTTATATTCGGAACTGCCGGAGGTAGAATAGCGTTCCTGTTCCGTCTCGGTGAGTTGGATCCAGTCCTCCTTGATGGTATAGGTAACAGGTGAATCAATTGTCCCTCCAAGGATCAGATATTTATTAGGTTGAATCCTTACCCCCAATTTTGCGTTAAAGCCGGAATACCGATCTTTGATAGCGTCATCGTACGTAATTTGAGACACCGGGTAAGTGATAAGGGTCCTCTCATACAGCCAGGTATAATTATCCTTTCCATCCCAAAAGTTGACTGCCCCGCCAACGGAGACATTGGGTGAGACATCAATGGCGGCACCAAAAGACCATAGATAGATTCCGCCCAATTCAGATTCAATCCCTCTTTCGCTATAGCCATCGCTTTCAAAGGAGAACTGCATAGCTTTGTCAAAGCTTTTCACCCGATTCACTCCCAGAGCGAAAACTAAGCTTCCCCGATAGGTAGGAACAGGTAAAACCACATTAGCCGAGTTGAAACGGGTGTTGTTCTGCAGGCGTCCGTCGTTGAAACTAATGTTTGGCTGAAGATAATAACCCAAGTTTGTATTATTATTAATTCTCTGGTGAGTAAGACCGCCGGAGAACTCGATTCTGGTGACCCGAGCCAGTCCCGCCGGGTTATACACCAGAGCGGTGGCATCGTTAGCCACAGCAATATGTGCTCCTCCCATACCCAATGCCCTTGCACCCACCACAAAGAAATTACCAGCGGTGGCTTCATCCACCACATCATATCCCTGGGGAAAAACGCTCAATGGGAATAAAAACATGGAAAACAAAACAAATAAAATCGAAAAAAGAAATTTTCTTCTCATAAGGTTTACCTCGATCTTGTAACCGGCTTTATAATTCCGTTTATACCTCTAAATCTATAAATTTAAATGAGTATTCTTAAATTTGCTTTATTCTGTTCTCCGTCTCTTAGCTTTTTCCTCTTTGGATTTTTCTTCTTTCTTTTGTTCCTGTTTTGTCTCTATCTTTATAGGTTCGGGTTTGTCTTTTATCTCCTGCGATTCTTTTTCCTTTGCGGGATTGGGATTAACAAAAGGCACTGAGGAAGCTCCCTCGGGACGAACATAGGGGGGTGCCAATCCCCTTCTCCTCTCTGCCTTTTCTGCACTTTCAGGCTCATATTCTCCGTCGTCGTAATAGTAGTAATCATCATCCCACCAGTACCGATCCCACCACCAGGGATAGGCATAATAGCGCCCCCAGCGAGGATAGCTCCAGTAGTAGTCAGGGTAGTAACCATAGTAAAATCCGTACGGGTAGCTGTGGTAGTCCCCGTGGCAGTCAGTGCAGTGTTCTCGATAGTAGCGCCCGGTGTGCTCAACAACTTCTCCCTCCTCTCCTTCAACCCGCGGATGGGTGATGATGGTATAACATCCGATTCCCATGATTCCCAAAATCACCAGAAGTATGCCTAAAAGAACAATTTTTTTCTTCATCTTTGTCATCACCTCATTGAAAGTTCACAGCCTTCTTATTTGCAGTTCATCTTCTGTCAACCTCTTTTCAGTAATTATGACACGGATTTTTCGCAAAACTTGCGATCAAACATTATGTGCCCTCTGTGGTCCAATTACCACCTACTATACTATTTACGTTTTATCGGACAAAATAGAGCAACCTAAAAGGGGCGGCCAACTTTTTAGACTTTTGCAGTCATTGAATTGTTCGGTAACCGCAGACTTTGGCTCTTCTTGACCCTTGACCCTGCTTTATCAGAACGACTCAAAATAAACGATCCTGAATCCTCTTCCCCAGGTGCTCACATCTTTTCGATTGAGCAGTAGGTTTTTCAGGTTAAATTGCAGAAACAATTTCTCAGAGAAAATCCACTGGACTCCAATATTGAGATAACCATATCCCTGGCCAAAAAGCTCCTCTGCCTTATCATCGTTTGTTCCCAGATCATACTCTCCCACCACTGCCAGATTATCGCCGATCTTTAGGTCTGCTCCAAAAAAGACGGATATGTCTTTGTCCTTATCATCGTTCTCCAGGCTATAATTTGCTCCCACATGAAATCCTATGGGAATCTCGCCGGTTATGTAGCCCTTGCTCATTACCGCATAAAAACCTTTTGATTTATACGCGTATCGGTCCAGGCTATCGTCATAAGCTCCATCACCTTGAGAATCGTAGCCGATAACAAAAGCGGGAAGAGACCAGCTTTCGTTGATTAATCTATATTTGGCGGCAAACTCTATTCTGGGATTCCAATCCGGCTCCCCCTCACCGATCACGTTCTCCCCACCAAAGGACATGCCCACCATAAACCGTCTCATCAATCCAATGTCCAAAGCAAATATCACTCCTCCCTCAGGATATATTCTGATATCAAAATCAAAGCTTGCCCGCGGCAGAAGTCCGGCTGTGGGACAGTCAACCAGCCTACGGGGCTGAAGTTCAGGCACCTGCGAAACCTGGGTAGCTGTCTGGCTTTCCTGGGCAAATAACGACACATTAAACACAAAGAAGAAAAACAATATTAATTTTACTGTTCTGCTTGTCATCTCTCCCTCCTCTTTCTGATGACCTCACTGATTTACAATTTTTAGCAAATCTAACCAATTCCTCATAATTAGTCAATCAAAAAGAGGAGCAACTATCTAGAGATTTTTTCAATAACATAATAATAAACCTTTGCTGACAGAGAATCACTCACATTTCATTTTAAGTGACGCTCTGGACATCTGTCAATAAAACAAAAAGCAATAATCATACCATAAAAACAGAGCCACCCACCCTTATGGCAAGTGGCTATACTACAATAAAATATGCTGACGATTTAAAGCTAAGAATTAAGTGCCTGTTTTGCTTGGTGCACAAATATTGTTCGATGCTTTAAATTTTTTGTGCAGGTTACTATTGAGCCTGTCGAAAAATGTCATTCTGACCCATATGGGGAAGAATCTCAAACTCGTATGAGTGCATGTGCATTTGTAACATGTTGAATTTATTAGATTCTTCCCCCGCCAAAGGCGGGGTCAGAATGACATAAAGGACATTTTATTGATATCTATCGTAGAAGACAATTTCTTCCAGTTTTTTTCTGGGCTTTGGGTCTGAAAGAAACTTGGGATAGCCTAATGGCATGATTTCCACCACTCGCATTTCCTGCGGGATATTCAAAATCTTTTTTACCTTATCCTCTTTGAAGGATCCAATCCAGCAGGTTCCCAATCCCTCCTCCACCGCCTGAAGGGTTATATGATCCATGGAGATGCTCACATCTATGGTATAGGCTGGCTGACCGCAGGAGAGGACATAGTCCGCCATGGTGGCACATCCTACAATGACCACGGGCGCCTCGGCGATGAAATATTGATTGTTTGAAGCCACCGCCACTCTCCTTCGGAGCTCCTTATCTTTGACCACCACATATCTCCATTCCTGGCGGTTTTTGGCTGAGGGAGCCAGTCTTCCCGCTTCGAGGACCCGCAAAAGTTTCTCCTCCTCGATAGGTTTATCCTCAAAACTTCTAATGCTTCTTCTAAGTTTTATTGCATCGAAAACGTTCATACCTTTCATCTCCCTTATCAAATGGTTTCTTTCTAAACTAAGATAAACCCTCGTCTAAACACAATCTTAATTGTCTCAACAGTTTTACCCATCATTTTTTGGCAGGTTTGAAAAACTGTTTTTGACAGGGCTGGAAGCCCTGCCTACGATACCATAAGTCATTAGTTTTCATAAATCGGACACCTTTGCCCGATCACGGTGAAACAAATCAGTCTTTCAGCTTCTGCCAGTTGTTGAATAGATTCAAAATCTCGTCTTTGATTCTCTCAGTCACCTTGGTCATGTATAATTTTGCTTTTTTCTGATCAAACTCAGGGAAACCCTCGTTCTCCTTGTAGATCAGGATAGAACCGGGAGAAGGAAGAGAATACATCCCGTTTTTTTGCAAGAAGACCATATCCTTTTTATATCTGGCTTTCTTCACCAGTTTAGGGTTTATTGCTAAAATCGCCGCATTCTCATCCAGTGCGGCATGTCCACCGGCTTCACCGAAAAATTTTTTGGTCAGCTCCTCACACAGAATCCACCAGTGAATCACTGCCACTTTTGCCTTTTTCTCACGATGAACCCTCATGGCGGCATTCTTCAGTTCGCTGAAGTGTCCACCATGCCCGTTGATCACCAGAATCCGAGAGAAACCCTTCTCTGCTAAAGAAAGCATTATCTCGGTTAAGTAACTTTCGAAAGTTGGCGAACTCACGGTGAGAGAACCGGGATAGGAATAAAGAGTTCTGGTTATTCCATAGTATACCGGCGGAGCTATGATAGCCTTCAACTCGTTGGCAATCTTTTCACAGATGAACACAGGAATGGAAACATCCGTACCTAAATTGGTCACACCATGAGCTTCAATGGTGCCAACCGGAAGCATAACTGCATTGATTTTTTTGGGAACCAACTCCCGGAACTCCATCCAGTTCATCTCTTCTAATTTAAGAGGCATATTTAATCCTTGGGAATATTTGGTTTAGAATCTAAAGTTAAGGGCACACCTAACCCTTGCAAACAGAACACTGGTGTAACGGCGACAATTGAAGCCGCCAATTTCCATCCTCGATTAAGATCAGACAGCCAAAACTAACAATACCCTGACGGACAAAATCTCCAGTCTGAGTTTGAACTATGACAGAGTCTTTCGGCGGATTCACTAATCAACTCTCTCGCCAGAGCTACTAATTCGATCTAATCTGTATTCGAAGACATATATTGTGGTCTCTTCCGGCAGCCTCTCCTTGGTGAACCTCACAGAATTTCCACCCAACCTTACAACGTTGTCTTTTCCTTTTAGGAACTCGTCAACGGGGGCGATCGGGAAGTTTTTTCCCATAAACGGCATTTTGTAATGCATGGGTATCACCACTTTTGCATTGAGTCTGATGGCAACCTTTGTGGCGGTGGCGGCATCAATGGTGTAAAATCCTCCCGTGGGCACAAAAAGAACGTCCACCGCTCCGATCTCCTTTATCTGGGAATCAGAAAGATCGACTCCCAGATCCCCCATATGAACTAACCTGATGCCGCCTACTTCCCAGGTGAAGATGGTGTTTGGTCCTCTTTCACTTCCTTGCTTCTCGTCGTGAAATGAAGCCACACCTTTGAACCTTATCCCTTTTGCCTCCCTTTCTCCCGTCCCCTTAACCACCTCTGGATTTCCCTTAACCACCGAGACATTGTTGTGATCAAAATGGTCATGCGTTACCACACATATATCTGCGGTTTCATCCGGCATGGGGTAACCTACAGTGGTATCAAAGGGATCAGTTACTATCTTTAAGGTGTCATCCAATGAAATCAAAAAACAACTATGCCCCAACCACTTGATGGTCACCTCTCCCTTGTCTGCCATCCGTCACTCCTTTCTAACTTGAGGTTAACACTACTTTCTTCTGTTTTGCTCAAAAAAAACTCCGTTCTCAGTTCCCATAATCCTCTGGAATCAAGAAATCACATTTGCTAAGACGTGAAGGCTTTCCTTGGGGAAGTCTTATCATAAAGAACCAACTGAGAAGAATAGTAAACCAATCGGTAAAAAGACCTAAACAGGATAAAGATCTGCTGAACCAGAAAAGTAAGGAAGATGAAAAGTCCTGTTTCCGGCATTGCACTCATAACTTTAGTTAGTCCCAGATAAACAAAAATCGCCGCAGCTAAAATCACACTCAAAAAGTAATATAAACTTAAAGTCCTAAAACAGTTTGTCAACAGAAATCTAAAAGTCTTCCCCACTATTTTCAGGAAACGCTCGCCAGAATTTTTGATAAAAAATATTCTAAGGTAGTCACCGATCATATTCACCAGAAAAAACAAAAATGCACCTATTAAAAACTTAGCCCCCATCCACCAGGAGATTATCTCCCACGAGTTCGCTTTTCCTGCCACGGAGTTGAAAATAGCAGAAAGAAGCAGAAAAAGAAAAAGAGCAATAAAATAGAGAGCTATCATGAACAACGATATTTTAAACATCCCCCAAAAATATCTTCCACAGTAGCCGAAGAATCTCTCCATCCTTGAATCTTGCCCATTCTTTCTGACTCCATCGCACAACATTCCCCAAAATCCTCCGGAAAGAAAAATAAATACCACTATAGCCACACCACAGATCAGGATAAACATAACAAAATAGAGGGACAGGGGTTTTCTCCAGTAATAAGCGAAATCGATAAAAAGGGAAAGGTCAAGCCAGGTAAGAAAATTTGAAGCTTTGACGTTTTTGGCAAAGCTTGCTGAAAACATGACATATAAAGGGGAGAGCAATACTAAAGAGAAGAAAAGTTTGAAAAGAAACATCATTCCAACTAAAAACTTTTCTGTCCAGACGTTTTTGATCCCCCCCGCAAACGAACCTAAGGTAAGCATCCTAGTCCTTTTCTAAAACCATTTGTTCGAAACGCCCAATGGGGGATTTCGGACCTACTTCTTATCACAAATTTTCTCTTTTATAAAATCTTAACAAAACAATTGTAGGTCAGATATGTCCCGCCCTTCAACAAGTTCAGGGCAGTGAGCGAAGTCGAACTGCTGGAGGCGGGACTATCCGACAAATTTATATTGTCCGAAAACCCCGCCATTGGCAGGCAATTTCAGACACGCGTTTTCCCATTTTTTAAAAACAGGTTATCCAATGCATCAAAGTCTCCAACCAGAAAAGACATTGAGTGGATAACTTCATCATAACCGAATCAGAGGACCTGGCAGTCAGGCTGTTGTTGTTAACGTTGACGTCCAAAGCCATCTTGTTCTCCGGATCAATTATAGCCGATTTGATTTTTGAATCTGTCTCTATCTCTATTTTATGCCATCTCTCTTTTCCATTCCAGGTTTTTTTAATCTTTCCTCCATCTTCAAGCTCAATTACCACATCCACAGGTATGACCACCTCGCCTAATCTTCCCACCACCACTTCGGTTCTGTATAATCCTCTTTTATCTTCGCTTTCCTGAGGAACACTTTCTATGCTTGTTAACTCATAGTCACACACGCCGGTTCCAAAAAGCAACTGTTCGAACAAAAAAGTTAAATCTTCTCCCGTGACTTCATTAACCACCTGGATGAAGTCCTGAGTTTTTGGATGCTTGAATTTATATCTTTGAAAATACTCCCTTACAAGCTCGTTCATTTTATCTTCGCCCAGATAGTTTCTTAAAGTCTCCAAAACCAATGAAGTTTTGGAATACACATTGGCGCTATAACTCAGATAATCTCGAAACTCCCAGGAATTCTTAACTATGGGATCACTTTGTAAATCCAAGAGATAACTCAACCGAGCAAAATCAAAATCACTTAACTTAATTCCCCATAAATTTATCAGATTAGCCCTCTTCCCGAATCTTTTTTCTAAAGCCCGCCTTTCGGAGTAGACGGCAAATCCCTCATCCAGCCAGGCTTCCTCGAACTCATTGGATGCCACCATGCCATACCACCACTGGTGTGCGATCTCATGGAAAACCACTAACGCATCTGCTCGTATTTTCTCCGGTGGCACTCTGGAGGGAGAGACGGTTATCAGCGTAGGATATTCCATGGCACCCCCAGCCAAACCGACTTTGGTGTCCACCATGGTGAAATGATCATAGTGATATTTTCCGAAGCGCAAATTGTAGTACTTTAAGGCAAACTCAGCATCATCCATGATCCTGTCTGCACTCTCTTTATGCTCAGGTTTATAGAAGAAACTCACCTTTATCCCATCAACCATTCTTTTGTAGATTTGATAATCCGGGCTTGCCGCCCAGGCGAAATCGTGCACATCCTCCGCATGGAAAACCAAAGTTTTAGTGGAATCAAGATTTACCCGTTCTTCCACCAGATAGCCGGTGGCACCTATCACATATTCCAACGGAACTGTAATGGAGACATTATACGTCCCAAAGTCTGCGAAAAATTCGCTGTTGAAGTGATACTGATGTGCATTCCAGTTTCCATTTTCTTCTAAGACCGCCATCTTGGGAAACCACTGACCGATCATGAAATCCTCACCGGAATACCCCATGCGAACAAAAATTTCAGGCAATTTAACCATAAACTCAATCTCAAGTTCTATTCCTCCTTGCGGAGGCAAAGGATCAGGGAGGGGTAACTTCATTATGGTCTCTTCGATTATCTTCTTATCCGTTAAATTCAAACCTGAGCTGGTGCCCACTCTTTCGATTTTTATAAATCCACGATATTTTTCTTTCTTTTTAATTCTATCTGGAAAGAAACTCTCCTTTATTAAGGTGGTGGTGTCGCTTTGGAAGGCATTGGGATAAAGATGAAGGAAAAGGGTATCTATGCTCTTTTTGGAAGTATTGACAAAGCTAAGAATTTCATTTCCCAAAAGCTTTTTGCTTTCTGTATCCAGTTTAACATCTATCTTGTAGCAAGCAACCTGAGGGGCATGTTTTTCCTCAGCAGAGTGAACTCCAAATGATAAGAGGAAAAAAAAGAAAGGAAAACTAAACAGGAATTTGTAGCAGGAAGAATGCATCTTCTCAAGCTCAAACAGGATTTGCAAAAAGCGGTTGCCTATTTGAAGAAAGGTGTTTCTTTAAGCTCTCTTCGGAGTTTTTATGATGTTTTACTTTTTCCCATCAAAGCACGGATGTGCTTTTCTACCGAAACAGAGAGGGATCTGAAATTATAACCACCTTCTAAGACAGATACTAAACGACCCTCACAACATTCAGACGCTAATTTGGTGATCACTTGGGTCATCTTTTTGTAACCGGCTTCTGATATATTTATTCCGGCTAAAGGGTCTTCCTTATGGGCATCAAAGCCGGCGGAGATAAAGATAAATTCAGGACTAAATTTTAAAGCCACCGGATAGAGTATGTTTTGGAAAGCCTCAATGTATTCTAAGTCGCCACTTCCTGCAAACATGGGCATGTTGAAGGTGAATCCCCCACCCTCACCCTCACCTGTTTCATTTTCGCTCCCCGAGCCCGGGTAGTAAGGAAACTGATGAATGCTGAAATAAAACACAGAAGGGTCATCTAAGAAAATATTCTGTGTGCCATTGCCATGATGCACGTCCCAGTCCACTATCAACACTTTTTTAAGGCCAAACTTCTTCTGAACATATCTGGCACCTATCGCCACATTATTGAAGATGCAGAATCCTTTGGCTTTGTCTCTTTCCGCATGATGTCCCGGAGGTCTTATGGCACAAAAGGCATTTTTAATCTTTTTGTTCATCACCGCATCCACCGCTGACATAACTCCGCCCGCCGCTAAAAGAGCAACCTGGTAGGATTCCGATCCAACATGGGTGTCAGGATCTAACATTCCTCCGCCATCTTTACAAATCCTCTCCACCATTTTGATATAGCGGGGATCGTGGACCACCTCCAGCCACTCCACCGCGGCAGGATAAGGTTGAATTTTTTTGAGGCTTAAGATAAGCTCCTTTTTCTCCAGGTGAACTAAAAGAGAAGAAAGCCTCTCTGCGCTTTCGGGGTGATTCTGTCCGGAATCGTGCTTGAGATAATCTACATGGAAAACAAAACCGGTAGGAAGTACTGTGCCACCTCTTGTGCGATTTTTTTGGTTACTCTTTTTGTCACGCATTTTTGGGTTACTTCCTCATTCTATCAACTTAATTCCTGCACAGATTTCTTTTGTTTTAAATCGGATTTTTCAAAGGTTATCCAACAATTTTATGTTTCGTCCTCAATCTCCCAGTTGATAATATTTCAAACTACATTTTTATGAGTTCGGAGGAAAGGTGTCTCAAATTTAAGAAATAATCAAAATAGACTTCCTTCTCCTCCTTCAACTTCTATTTTCTACCTTTAATTACTCCTACGGCGAGATGCTCGGGATCAAAGTATCTTATGGCTACCTCTTTCACCTGCTCTTTAGTCACCTGAGCAATTTTCTGTGGGTATCGCTCCACCTCCTCTATCCCTTTCCCTAAAAGCTCAGCTTTAGCGTATTGCTTCACTAAAGCTGAATTGGTCTCTAAATATATCTGATACATTCCACTGATATAGTTTTTGGCGGTCTTGAGTTCCTCGTCTTTTACTAAAGCGGTCTTGAATTTGTAAAATTCGCTCAAAAGCTCACCTTTAGCCAGTTTTTCATTCTCAGGTGAAGTGGCTATGTAGGCGTAAAAGACTCCAGCCTGCTCCCAGGAGTCATTAACTCCATATACTGTGTATGCCAAGCCTCTCTTTTCTCTGAGTTGGTGAAAGAATCTCCCTCCGGTCCCGGAGGCAATAGCCTGCAAGACCTTAAGTGCATATAAATCATCATCCTGATAAGGACAGGTGATGAATCCTAAAGCCTGTGCGGACTGTGCTTTCAGGCGACCCTCCATCAATGTCCTTTCTTTAGAATTAAGTGCGATCTTCGAAATCTTCGGTTCTTCGATCTTTTCCTTTTTGAAATCCTCAAACAGTTTTTCCAACTTTTGCTTTAAGTCGGAGGAGTTAAAATCACCCACCGCCACGATGGCCATGTTGCTTGCAGAAAAATAGTTGCTGTGCCACAATCTCACCTGGGATTGATTTAAATTCTTGACCGCCTCGGCCTCACCCAGACTATTCAAACCATAAGGATGATCAGGAAAGATGGCTTGATAGAAAAGCTGGATAGGGTAATTCCTCATACTATCTTTGTTTTTTTTGATCTTTGCTGAAAGAATTTTTTTCTCCTTCTCCAACTCCTCCGGATCAAAGACAGGATTTTTTATCACATCCACCATTACGTCCAGCCCCGCTTCTAAGTTCGCCGACAAAAGTTTAACCAGATACCCGAAGTAATCCGCCTCTACCTCCGTATCAATGGACGCCCCCAGCGCTTCTAATGAATTAAATATCTCTGCCCCGCTTCTACTTTCAGTTCCCTTCAAGCTTCCTCTCAGAGTAAGCCGGGTTATTCCACAATTTTCTGAGGATTCATAAGCTCTTCCCCCTTTGAAATAAATCCCTAAGGAGATTAAGGGCAAAGAATGATTTTCCCTAAAGATTAAGGTAGCTCCACAGGAAAGAGTATCTTTTGGGGCACTTGGTTCTACAAATTCAGACAAAGCTTTATTGTCTTGGGATTTTGCCAGTTTTAGCTCGACCCTTTTACCTTCTTCCAACTTCTCCTTCAATCCTTCTGCGATTGCTTCTTTTATTCGCTTGGCGTTCATATTCTCATCCAACTGGCTTTGCGGCCTGTATTCCAATATACTGGCATTTTCCAAAGTCAAATATTTTGAAGCCACACTTTTTACATCCTCAGCATTTACCTTGCCCACATTTTTCAGATATTGCTCACCCAATCGATAATCTCCATATGATTCAAAAGACGCTAAATTATTGGAAAGACCTCTGGCGGTTTCAATGGAGGTAAGATATGAAAATTTGATTGCGCTTTTGGCTTTGGCAAGTTCATAATCATATATCTTCTGCGTCTTGACCCTTTCAATTTCCCGGAAAATATCTATCTCTGTTCTTAGAAGGTTTTTGGCTTCTAACTCCGTTTCAACCAGAAATACCCCGAAATCCCTCAAAGCAAAAGCTTCAGATGTTATGGAGCTGACCAGTCTTTCCTCCTCCATCAAGCTCTGGCTCAAGCGGGAGCTTCGACCATGCCCCAGAATATGAGCTAAAACCTCCAGAGCAAAAAAGTCTTCATCCAACTGCCCCGGGATATGGAATCCCATCTTAAGATAAGTTTGGGTGATGTCACCTTTCATCTGAGAATATTTCAATCCTCTCTGGAGAGGCTCCTGTGACACCAAGGGCTTTTCGGTCTCCTCCATTTTTTCGTTGCCATAATATCTCTTCACTTTTTCTAACACTTCTTTTGTGTCCACATCTCCCACTACAGCTAAAATGATGTTATCTGGTCGATAGGAGCTTTTGAAGTATTCCTCCAATTGATCTTGGCTCCAGCTTTCCACCTGCTGGGGCGTTCCCATTCTCCATCGACGAACAGGATGATGATTGAAGGCAAGCTCCATTAACTTCTCCCAGGCTAAGGCATTCGGATCATCCAGTTTCCTTTTGATCTCCTCGATCACCACCTTTTTCTCTCTTTCCAACTCCGCTGAATCGATTACTGAGTTCCACAAAGCATCCGACTGAAGCTCCAGCCCTTGTTGGACAAACCGGCTGGGGAGCACGGTGTAATAATGTGTATATTCGTAGATGGTTCCTGCGTTGAGATATCCGCCTAATCTTTTGGTCTCCTCTCTTAGCTGTCCCACTTCTCTTTTTTTTGTCCCCTTGAAGAACATATGCTCCAAAAGATGGGAGATGCCGGTTAAGCTGTCAGGCTCGTTGAAATATCCGATGTTGACCCAGGTATTGATGGCAACCACCGGGGCAGAATGTCGTTCTTCGATCAACACGATCATTCCATTATCCAGCACAGTTCGGGTTACGTCTGTATCATTCATTTTTTCGCATCCAGGTAAAAGCCACAGTATCAAAAATAATACTACAGATAACTTGGTTAATTGTAACCTCATCTCACCTTTTGCTCCACTTGCCTCCTTAAGTCTGTTTAATTAAGCAATTTTTATAAGAACTGTCAAGCAATTTGGAAAAGTTCTGCCCGAAAAATGAAGAAAATTACGAAGAATCAACGAGTAGTGTTCCTGTCAGGATCTTCTCTGATTTTATCTCTGCGTTTAGTCCTTAGAATTGCTCACCCTGTAATCGGGAAACTCTTACTAAACGAAAGCCCTCCGACTTTGAAATCGGAGGGCTTGTTGTTTGAAAAGCATCAACTCTGCTACTTCAATAACAACATCTTTTTGGTCTGCACGAAGTCTCCTGCCTGAAGCTTGTAGAAGTAGACCCCGCTCGCCGCGTGTACCCCGTGCTCATCTTTTCCATCCCAATGAACTCTCTTGTAGCCTGCGCTCTGATGCTCATCCACCAAAACCCTTACCCGCTGTCCTAATGAATTGAAAACAGTAATTCTTACATTGCAGTCGCCGAGCAGCAGATAGCTTATCTGAGTTCGTAGATTAAAAGGGTTGGGATGATTCTGGAAAAGGGTAAATGATTGAAGTTTCAGCTCTTTTTCCGTAACTCCCTTTGGTAAATATTCAAATGCCCCCATGTCGACACCGGGTGGATCACCTGCATCGATACAGGGTGAACCTGGGGTGAGATGATAGTCACCTGCGGACGGATTCTCAAAAAGAGGATCAGCAGATATATTGCCGTTGTT
>Ga0315547_1000074_pt1 | contig 115866 bp, 105 predicted proteins | sample SalMarSW160240MG_2_FD_202542 | JGI IMG/M metagenome (GOLD analysis project Ga0315547, IMG submission 202542) | Salt marsh sediment microbial communities from the Plum Island Ecosystem LTER, Massachusetts, United States - Salt Marsh Sediment SW1601-240 ...
GGATATCTTGGAGTCATTTCTGAAATTCTCGAAGAGAAAGCGCCATTGAATAAGTCAGGTTTTCTGACACTCCGGGCGTAAGTAGAGGTCACTACCTTCTACGCTTTGCCACGACACTTTTCATCGATAAGTTACCTTTCCCCATCTCTTTATGAAACAGCAGGAAATGTCGCAAAACGGTTAACGTCTCCAGCTACGGCTTTGTCGCTTCCGCAGATATAAGCCAGCAGATGTTTGTCGTAAAACAGTATCTCCGTTCCTTCATTGACACCCATAGGCAGAGTTGGTGGGACTCTGCGTCGGGCTATTAGATGGTAAATCGGAGTAGTTAGGGACTGGAGGTAACAGATTAAGAGGGACTGCGAAAAATTATAACCGATGAAATGAATGTATGTCGCTATAACTTTTAACCATTTCAAAGCTAGCGTGTCGTATATACCAAAGCCAGCTACTTCATCTATGTCCATATCTGCTCACTTATTACGCTCCTCAAGCCTCCGTCGTGCGCTTTCCAGTACCCTAGAGATATGTCCCAAGGAGAGAATGTCTTGATGGCGATAGTATAAAGCAGTCAGGCTACTGTAAATATGATCTGCACTCTGCTTATCCCCTCCCAGTTGAGCTTGGGCATATTTGTTAGCTAATGATCGGACTTGTTCCTCCACCCAGTCCCTCTGAGATGGCCCCGGCAAATCTGGAGCTAGTCCATGCACCCTTGCTAAGTGGATTTTCATATTTGACCGCCGTGTAGATTTGTAACCACACTCAGGACACTGATAAGGATTATACTTAGAGCCTCTGTTCATGGAAATATTATAGAGAGAATAGTTGCTATTAGCAACATCCCCGCTCCTAATATCCTGCCTCACCGTTACCTTATATCACGGTGGCTTTACACCTCTACTAGTACCCAACATGGTCTAGAGACTTTTTTCTTCCGTGCTAGCTATAAGTAAGCGGGGCTAAGCCGAGCAAAGCCTTTGTTTTATGCGGTAGCAGGTGAGGTTCAAACTCCCCCGGGTGAGAGCCTGTTTTAGATACATTTGAGGGTTACCCTGAGACCCTGATTGAAGCTAAAAATCCATACCATCGCCAAGGTCACGCTAGCCTCTGAAACAAGAGGAGACAGCTAAGATGATATAAAAAACATGATGGTGGTTAAGGTACTAAATTACGGTGAGAATTGACATCTTAAGTCAGATGGCTCAATATTTCCTTGTCCCAGAACTCTTTGTCCTCTTTGTAAAACATCTCCCTGGCTTTATTGAAATCAGCTTCCATATATTTACAGTTGATCTTCTTCTGACAATAATGAAAAACGGGCAGGTGCACCAGGCAGTGAAAGGCTTGACTCAAGTCGCCATACCAATCCCTTAGCGTTGTCCATTTATTTCCCTCATTGAGTTCGATATCACATCGATCCTTGAGCCTCATCTTGATTCTGGGTAAGGGAATAGAAGGGATTCGGTCACATATAAACTCGGCAAGCCTGTCTGCTGCAAACACCCACCACGAGGCTTCCTCAAGATGAAGGCTCGCCGTCTTATAAATTGAATTTACTCCGTAACTCCAGCTTTTCATCGGTCTCCGCTATCAGTGAAGTACGCTCGTAAAACCCCGAATTACTTCTTCCCTGGTTTCAGCCATTTTTCATGAGTTATGCCAGCACGTTTAAGGATTTCCTTAAGCAAGGGAACGCCTATGTCCTGACGGTGAGGGTTGGGAATGGTCAGCCTGAATTCGCCTTTTGCCATAAAATAATGTTTACCGCTACGGTAGGGGCCGTCGAATCCCAAACTACCTAATCTCCCCACTAGGTTATTCCAGGATATAGGCGTGAGCCGCTGCGTCATTTTGAACCAACCGTTTGGACTTCAGCATTCAGGTCGATATCTCCCAGCGAAGGGATTTTGTGGCCTAGCCTCAGTCCCAACAGTAACCAGTCCTCGACGACTGTCCCCAATTCCTCCCGGCATTCTTCGAGGCTGCCAGCACTAGCCAAGACACCAGGGAGTTCCTCAATCCAACCATAGTATGTTCCGTCTTCCAGGATTTTATATCTAGCTCGGTTCATAGCTTCACGTAAGTATTTCGTAATCATGGTGACCTCCTCCATCTACTGGTAAAGCCCTTGTCTCCCATCTGCCTCCCCTTAGGCACTATACTTATCATTTCTTAACCCTCAGCAACTCGGAGACATCTACTGACCATAAAATTATTATAGCCCTGCCAATCCAAATACGCAAAACAGTGTGGCAAAATGGTCGTTTATCGGTCACAGTCTATTTCACGCCATAATACTTCTGCTAATCGTTTGATGGACGCTACCTGATAAAGTAAACTTATACTGCTGTTTCATAAAGAGATGGGGAAAGGTAACTTTTCGATGGTTTGTTCAATTTCTGATTGGCCAGCCCGCATTGGAAGCATTCCGAACTCTTCTTTGAGAAACAGCAACTAGTTCCAGCTCTACAGCAATTGCTCACGACTTGATCAAGGATCACTAGCTAACTTACATTTGCACCGGAACTCGGCAGCTCCACTTACTTGACAGATAACCGTCCAACTGTTAGTATGTATGTGTGTATGTATACATGTATGTATGGAGCACTCTAGAATGAAATGTCCGGAATGTGGCTCAACTGCTATAGTCAGAATAGGCTTTATAATCACCAGGGTGGGGAGAAAACAACGATATAGATGCAATAAATGCGGACGGACATTCTATGCTAAAAGTTCGAAGAGATAGCTTTATTAAAACACCGTACGTAAGCAAACGTGAGAGAAAGAATGATGCGCAAGACTGCAAGATACGAACTTAAGCAGCTTCTGAAGCAGGAGGAGCAATGATGATTGATGCCCAAAATAGGCTCGTAGAGCTTTTACAATCGCGTCATCCTGTTGAAGGATTTACACACAATTTCTATCGCTATCCTGCTCGGTTCGCCCCAGAGTTTGCGAGAGAAGCTATCATGCAATTTTCTAGCGAGGGTGATTGTGTGCTTGATGCATTCATGGGTGGGGGAACAACTATAGTCGAAGCTATCTCTACCGGCCGTACCGCCTTGGGCACGGATATTAACCCTTTGGCTCATTTCGTTGCCACAGTGAAAACGACTCCATTGAGCTTCCGAGACCAAGAGGGAATCCTCGTTTGGGCTGAGGGGCTCAGTGTTGATGGAGAAAGCCCCCAGCAATCATTCGTATCTGACCCTCGGCTTAAAAACGTTCCTGCTGAATTAAGGGACTTTCTGATTTCTGTAGTATCAACTGTTACTCAGCTTGAGTTCCCACGACAGCGCCACTTCGCTCGTTGTGCCTTGGTAAAGCTCGGTCAGTGGGCGATTGATTGTCGCAGGGACGTTCCATCACCTAAGACCATGAAAGCTCAGCTCATAAAGCAGATATTCGATATGTTTGCGGGTTTAAATGAACTTGTGCAAGCCGCTGAGAGCCAGGGCATTGCTAAAAACAAGATAACCGCTAGACGAAAACTTTACTACGGTACAGTAAAGGAAGCCATACGGGACAAGAGTCTTACCCATTTATTTCCCAGACCTAAACTGGTATTAACATCTCCTCCTTATCCTGGTGTTCATATCCTTTATCACCGGTGGCAAGTGTCTGGTCGGCACGAGACGCCAGTACCATATTGGTTAGCAGGTCTTAGAGATGGCCACGGCGAATCTTTTTATACACTGGGTGGCCGTTCTAAAAAAGGATTGGAAGAGTACTTCGTTAAATTGACAAAAACGTTCGATGATCTTCGGCAACTTATCGAACCATCTGCCGTTGTTATACAGCTTGTCGCATTTTCCGACCCTGATACACAGCTGCCAACTTTCTTAAATGCAATGCACTTTGCGGGTTATGAAGAGATAAAGCTATTTGGGACTTCAAAATCAGAGCGGCCTTTTCGACAAGTGCCAAACAGAAAATGGTACACCCAACTAGGGCTAAATCAGTGCGCCAGTAACGAAATTCTCTTGTTTCACAGACCTCGTCCGTGAACTGTTTTTTAGTATACGATGAAAGACTCCGTCACTCGTCATCCCCTACCTGGCTACCGATTACAACCTGTTCTTCTGTAAGCGATCCCAGCGTTTCAATTATAGGCAAGAGTACTGGCGCCACCGCTGCTGACATTTGAAAAACGCGTTGTTCTAGTGTCAATCCTTCCTCTTCCTCAGTTTGACTCTTCGGTTCCTCATTAATTGCTGACTTTTCAGCCTTAGCATCTGCTTGTATTAGGGCCATTCCTAACAAAGCGAGACCGTACTTCCACCGCGCTTTCAGGATTTTAGCGTCCTCTTTACTATATTTGCACTCAGTCCTAAAGTAGATATTATCCATGTTGACCCAGAAACTATATAACGCCGAACTACCATTACCTGGCGCTTCTTCATCAACAGCTTCTTCCTGAACGATCTGAAGTGCTGAGTATTGGTCGAATTTAGGCTTTCTATTCTCCCAATCCGATCCATAGACTTCAAATACATCCGGTATCGCTACTCCTCCTGGGAGTTCGCGCATTCTTCCATTTCTGCTAATTGGTGGTTTTGACCTTTCACTAGTGTCTCCTTGCGGTTGCTGTGGTGGCGACATAGACAGTATAAACCTGTTTACAAACGGGTCGACAAGAGAATCATCAGTAACCGTTGCCTCATACTCTATCATGTCACCTATTGAAGAACTTTCTGGCAACCTTAGGCTCAGTGTAGCCCTTCCATTTTGTAGATTGAGACTGTAACTTCGGACCTGTCCCTGCTGGCCGCCGTTAAGCACGTGCAGGGTAAAGGATCCTTTGTTTTGGAGACGTGAAAAATAGTCACTAACTACATCAGTTTCGAATACAATTCTACACCGCATATTGGTTGCTACCTCTCGCTCAAGTCTTTGCCCGTATGGTAGCTTTTGGAATTTGAAATATGTAGGTCGATATCTGCCCTTAAAGGGCTTGTCAGTGGAAGCTACTTCCATGGTCTTGAATGGGTTAGATAGTCTTGTGCCAACAGAGAACAACGACAAAAGGGATGGGGATGACTTCAATATGAGTTCTAGTGCTTTCTCCAGGGGTTTTGAGTCACTAATCTTTGATTCAATTTCCTCACGGCGCCGCCGTTCACGCAGTTCCCTAAGACCCTGGTGGTCCTTTATCAAGATTTGGAGTTCGCGTTCAATGGCATCACGTAAGTCGCCACTTCTTAATCTATCACGGCTATTCATGAAAAGGTCTTCACGAGCTCTCCCACTAAGGCTACTGCAGTCTACAATCACCAATATTGAATCATCCAAACGACCCATGCCTACTGTTTTCCGACCGAAAAAGCTCAGGGGTAAGTGACCATGAGTTTGACCATTAATCGTGAATATTATGCCTTCGTTTTTCCTGTAGGTCTCGCCTTTGGCTTTCTTGAATGCATAAATTCTTGCGTCCATTGACTCCCCTTGTGCCATAAACTGGCATGTCGTGGGAAAGTCTTCTTCTAAATTTTCAGCCTTGTTATCTTCAAGACGAACAGTCAGGCCACTAAGTGTGGTTTCAAAACTTCCGGCATGTCCTCCGTAATCTCTACACTCATGAAGCCGAATCGGCAACGCAACTTCGGGGAGCAAGATGTCCAATCGGGAGAGAAGGCCATCTTTCCTGAACATCATTGTTCGAAATCCTGTAGCAGCATATTCGTAGAGTTTAATAGCTGTCCCCCATTGCGCCTCTCGCCTATAGGGATTTCTCCCCTCTGGGAAGATGGGAAGCCTATCAGCAGCAAAGCACAGAACATTGCCCGTGCGGGGGTGCTGCTCTGCATCTAGTGGAGCTAAATACGTATATACCGAGCTTTTTTGGCCAGTTGGTGGATCTTCCCGGCGGACCACGGTGAAGCCCCACATCTCGTCAGAAGGAGATAACTTGTTCTCTAATACTCCGGGATTTCGGCGGCTCAAGACGAATTGTAGGTTATACCGGCCACAAAACTGCAGTACTCCAGTTCCACCCATATTAAATTTGCCCTGGACAAACTGGATCCTCAGTTTGTTTTTCTTATCAAGGGATAGCAGTGTCACTGGCATCGATCTGGGTGTTTGTCCTTCACCAGCATCGCTAATAGTAAAGCAAGGATTGGTAACACTATCGGAAGCCGCACGGGCTCCACTTGCAGCAAGGGTGATTAACCGTGATACTTCAGTTCTTTTCGTATCTCCCCAGTTATCGATGTGACCAAGAGTCTCGCTCTTATTAGCATCTCCCATGAAGTAAAGCGCCACCGCCTTGTGCATGCTTTTCGGCGCGCTTGGATCCTGAGGAGGGATACCAGTCAGCCAGCACTCATTCATAAGAACGGCATCAACTGCATTGACCACTTTCTCCACGAGTGCGGCTTCGGGCCTACTTTGCTGATTTCCTATAACAGAGAAATTGTCTTCCCTATCACCATAGTATCTCCATAGAGTGGGATTATCCCAGAGTCCCTTGCTTTGCAAGATTTGAATTACCTCTGTTTCTGTATCGGCTTGTAAGAGAGACAAGCACAGTTCCTTCAGTTCTTCGTTATTCATTTCATCCTCCATAATACCAAGTATTACTTCAACGCTTTCTCACCTTCTGTATCTTCCTACGCTTCTTCTTTGTATCACGCAGTCGCCATGATGATAGAGCATACGTTCCTCGCTTCTTTGCACGTTTGAAGCGGCTATCTCGATTAATTCGTGACAACAATGTTGCAGCTGGGTCTTTGCCGGGGATGTATATGTTCCGTTCCTGCAATTTTAGTGCTATCTCTTTGTAGTGCAATGCCTGATGAACTTCTGTTAGGAGTTCGAAAGCAGCGTTGGTTGCAGATGACTTTGTGTCAGGGCTAACCGTAGTATTGATCATGGTACCGGCCGCATTGCTGTCGAGATAGCATCCTTCGAAATGGAGTAAGGCCTCAACGTGGTGTAAAGCTTCTTCCAATGGTTTTTTCTTGGTCTGTAATTCCTCTAGCTTGCTTGCGTACTCCTCTTGTAACCGGGAGATTACAGAATCTAATTCTCGGAGCTCTTTACCAAGGCTTTTGCGTCTCATCAAGAGAGCTTGCTTCACGTTCACTTCGTTTTTTGAAGAAAGCCCCTCTTCTTTTAGTAAGTTTTCGATATGGTCATTATTATCCATGTTATTACCTCTTTTCACATATGCTACGCTGTATCATACGCATATGATACGGTCTATTAAGGTAATTATATTACCATAAATCAAACTTGTCAAGAGGGCCAGAGAGGAATCTTGATTTCGCAGTTAATTTATTGCTAAACAAATCGGGTACATACTATACTGCACCATAAGATGGATTGTATGTTTTTTGCATGTCATCTCCGTTACCAAACGGGCCTGCTCGTCAGATCAGGCAGTACTACCTCATGTCAGGACCCCTGCCCGGGCAAGGTCAGCTACGGCGAATCGGCATACGCCAAGGGGGGTTAGCTTCGGCGAGTCGTCAGGCGGATCGGTCCGGGGGGGCCTCAGAAAAGGATGTGCCGAAGAGACACTCAATGACGTCCTCGATTTTGTCGAGCTTCTGAAACTTCGACAACGGGACCATTCTGACGTTGGGTCGCTCGCCCTTGGTCCCCTGAGAGTTTGCTCTTGTCTGCTTGGCTACCTTAAAGGATCTGATGTCTGTGATGTCCGGAAGCCTCTCCCCTGGAGCGGCACCGAACCAGTAGAACGGCCCCAAACGAAGTTCATCGTCGAACTTGATGATCAAGACGCAGCCGCTGGGCTTCGCGGCGAGGCGCAGATTGACATTCACATAACTGACTTTCGATTCCCGCTTGGTCGACTTGAGTTGGACATGCCGGACAATCGAGCTCGTTTCGAACACCAAGTCATATCCGCCATCGTCAACTTGGGGCTTGAGAACCTCCAAGTCATAGACGCCTGCCCGCCATAATTGCCGCATCACCTCACCCGTAAACAGGTGTTCGAGGAGGACTTCGCGTTGCGATGAGTGGAGACTGTGCTCAGAGCCTTCCATTATCAGTTCTGTGTGTGAATCAGAAGCCATCGCTGCCCTCCCCTTATCGATCGCCTATTCCTTGTAACTATTATAACCGATACGAACAGAAGCGACCAAGGCGACCAGGTAATCTATGACTCGAATTGGCTTTTCGTTCAATCTTTGTTGAGCACTTAGGGGGCTAAGACGAAAGGTTTTCAGGATACCAGCATAGGGCTGCCTGTGAGAACGGGCTTTGGAAAAAGAGCCCAGCCCCCCTTGACAGGCGGGGAGCGGAGATGTAGTACGTTGATACCAAGTTTTTTGGAGGTGGGCCGAAAAATTTCACCAACTTTTGAACGCAACCATTTAGGTGCGGAAATCTTGACAAGTCATCCCAAAAGGGAAAATAATAGGTTCACGGAGCTAGTTACGTTTATGAGGAGGTCATTTCGTGGAACATTTGCGACATGACCCTGATGAGCTGTGGCAGTGGTATTTCACTCTTAGCATTCGCATGGTTCTGACAATTCCCATCCTTGTGGTGTTCGGTCTCAACACCCTGTGGTATTTCCTGTTGATACCTATGGTTTTGATTGACCTCTTTCGGTGGAATTTCATATTCTTTCTTTTTTTGGGTCTTACTATAAGCTGGGTCATTGCCGCTATACCGGCGATAATCTCGTCTTTAGCATGGGTGCTCCTGCCTAAAGTCTGGGATGGGTGGAAAGCGTCAGCATTTGTAAAGACTCCTACATGGTTGTTATTGGCTTCAATAAGCATTTTCGTTCCTGGCATCGTAAGCGGTTTAGGGGTAGATTTATTGCAGTGGTTAGGAGTGCCCATGCGAGCTATAGAATGGTGGTGGACTTTCGGGGGGTTAGTACGCCCTTGGCAGTAGCTAATCTGAGACGGCATCTTAAGGAAGAAACGATGAAACTATACCTTATACCAATTCTAATAATCTTGCTGGTGGCTTCAGTGCTGGGAACAAGCTGCGGTCCGGGACTGCAAACATTTAATAAGCACGGAATCTCATTCAAGGTATCCGAAGAACTCAGACTAGAAGAGTACACCGTCAATTTCGAAAAACAGACCTTTCGGAGGGGGACTGCAAGCTATGAACAAGGAGCGATACTGAGTACTGAGAAGAATTTCACGCTCTTATGGCTTACAACAGTTCCTGAATTTACACAAGAAGAGGTAAGACTCTCTATTTTAAGTACGCCCAACGCTTTTGGGTCATTGGCTGGCACCTTTCAAGCACAAGTAACGGGGGATTTGGTCACAGAGCAGATAGCCGATTTCAAGGTAACTTTTGCGGATATGCAGTCTTCTTTGCCCGGATGGGAAGCGCCTGGGATAACTGCTGTTTGGTACTGTCCAACGAGCCAGCGGACGATACAACTCATATTAATTCATAAACAGCCAGAAAGGGAGATGAAGAGGTTCATTCGTAGCTTCGCTTGCGCATCTCACAAGTAGCGAATCCGACGTGCCCCCGAAAATTGGTAAAGTTAAACATTCTGACGGAATGTGATCCGGCAATCCTGACAATTGGGTCATCGCCTTTAAATCTCTGTAGGGAATCCATAAGTGGATTCGAACCACTAGCCAAGGGAGCCGAAGACGACTCTTCTAGTCTTTAGCACGTTGCCGGAACCCGTTTTCCGTACTATCAATCATTTTCCTCAAATTGGTGGCGACTTGAACAACATTGGGGATTTCTTTAATTAATCTCGGCCATCTCTCAACAAGATAGACTAAAAGATATAATTGGATCGTGAAAAAAGACCATAGACTACGTAGAAAGTAGAATTCGTATCCGATCTTATGTTCCTCATTAAATATTGAAGCCTCAAAATAACCCTGGTTTTCAAGGGATTTATAGGTTGGATGAACGCCTACATTGGATAGAACTCTTTTAATTTCCTTTGCCGTCTCGCTTTCCAACTGACTCGGGGTAGGAATCTCCATCTTTTTGTTTATATCCTTCCCAGTCAAAAAACGAATCGCCTGATCATCAAGGACTGAACATATGTGGGCATTCTGAAATGATTCGTAACTTGTTCTCAAACAAGACATGGCCGGCCCAATATAGCCTGTCAATAAAAGTATTCTTGAGGCTTTCATGTTTCCGATGGAATGATTCAGCAGCATTATCTGAGTGGTTAAACACCTATGCTCTGCACTTGCTTTCAATAAGTCATCAAGTGAATGTGATGGTTTGTTATACGGAGACTGGTCTTTTAGCAGTTCACCATACATCACAAGAACGTCAATGGCGTCTTCTAGTGCTGCAATTTCACGAGTAAAGTCTTGCTTCAATTTATTGTAAACGTTTAACTCAAGTTGCCTCGTGACTTGACTCCCATAATTCTTGCAGGATTAGATCTCAATAAGCGTCATTGTCATTATACCATGCCGCGGACAGTCAGACCGCTTCTGAGCAGTGTGGTTGGTTGTTAGGCAATGCTCAACATTCCTCGGTTTTGTTCAGCGTCGCTGCATCCCACTAAAAGTCAGAAGGTGAAACTTCAAGAACTAGCTATTATGTCGGTAATCCTGGGGGGATGGGGTGTTAAAATTAACGATAAAAATAATCAATGAGGAGGTCCCCCAGAATGACCTACAAGATCCAACGGGAACTGGTGGATGGGAAAGTAACAAGACTATCCCTCGGGGTAGCCGAAGTAGACGCCTATCTCAAGTTTATCCAATACCGATGCCGTCCTAATACCTGGATAAGCTACGGCTATGATCTCCAGATATTCCTGAATTTCATCAGGAAGCCGTTACTGGAAGTAACCTCAGCTGATATTCTTGCCTTTATTGACAGCCAGCAATCGGTGCCTAACCGGCAGGGCAGAACGAACGGGCTCTCCAGCAAGGGGCCCGGCCTTTCCAACCGGACAATCAACCGGCGGCTTGCCGCAGTCGCCAGCTTCTACGAATATCTCATAATATTCCATGACCTTCCCAGTAAGAATAATCCGGTACCGCGGAGTTTAGCCAAACGGAATGCCTTCTGGGCTAACCGATATGGGCATACAGCTTCTCTGGCACTCATCAGGGTACCGCAGACTTTACCCAGGCCGTTGGATCCGGAAGAGATTAGTCCTTTTGTGAATTCTCTGTTTACTCATCGAGATAAAGCTATGGTAATGCTGATGCTTTTAGCCGGTCTCCGGAAATCGGAAGTCCTGAAACTTGGACTGAAAGATATCGACTTCAGTCAGCGTACTCTCATGGTGAGAGAAGGAAAGGGCGGACATCAGAGAGTAGTCGCCATATCAGATACCGGTCTGCAGGAAATTATCAGCTACCTGAACGCAGAGAGACCTGCCAGTCGCTCGGACAAGGTATTTCTTGTCATGAAAGGAAAGCACAGGGGCCAGCCATTGACCGTAGGGGCTCTGGATACCATCATTGAGTACCACCGGAGAAAAGCAAACACTCCCGGAATCCAGTGCCACCGCATGCGCCATACCTGTTTCACCCGATTACGCCAGGGCGGCATGTCGCTGGAAGCCCTACAGGCTCAGGCCGGGCACAGCAGTATCAACACCACCAGGATATATCTACACCTTTGCCCTCGGGAGCTTCAGGAGGAGTATCTGCAAATGTCCGACGGACTCTTTTCGTCTTTAGCAACGAGCGGGAGGTCGGCCAATGACTAGTCAACTGCTGCTAGATAGGGCTGACCTTGAACTCACCCTCAAAGATAGCTGGGATAAAGAAAACGGATCGACTAATGAAATAACGGCGTATCACGACTGCCTGGTAGGGAGCTACATGTCATATTTGAAGGCGGCCGGTTATTCAAGGATTCCTCATGAGATCCTCGTATTTGAGAGAGCAGCCAGGCGATTCCTCAGTAAATTCTCCGATCCCCAGGACTGGCTTGCTCTTTCGGTGGAGGAACAATATCGCTGTGACCATAAAGAGCGCAGCTTTGTGCACTACCTCATTTTACGCCGTCTTTTACCAATGCCTTTGCCCTACATGCTTACACCCAAACCACGCTTTTACCAGATGGCGATTCGCCTGATGGAGCGGGAGACTTTTCAGCACTATCGGAAAGCAGCTCAACGTCTCGGCTACAAAGAGCAGAATATCAAAGACCAGTTTTGCGCTCTTCTCTGCCTGATGACCTGGACGCAGAAATCTATTGATGCCCTTACCCTCGATGATCTGGAGAATTTTATCCAGGAGTTACGCGAGGCATATATATCTTCAAATCGGCAACGAAGATGTACAAGGAACGGGCTTCCAATCCGCTGGGATAGCCAGCTGAGTAGCCTGCGCAATGTCCTTTACCACATGGGAATTATCCCTCAGCTAACCCGTAGCACTCGAAGAACCAGTTTCGAAAAGCAGTGGAAGGATATCCCGCCGGGTATCGCTGCTCCGGTCCGCCGCTATCTACAGCAGATGGGGCTATCACTCCGCCCCGAGTCGGCTTACCAGGAGAAGACTCGCCTATTTCGTTTTTTCTCCTGGCTGGCTGAGAATTATCCGGAGATAATCCAAATAGAACAGATACGACGCTGCCATATCGAAGCGTTTAAGGAGTACATACGCTGGGTCCCTCCTCAGCACAAATCCAATCGTGTACCGGGTGATATATTATGCTCTTCGTCCAGATATCATATACTCGCGGCTTTATACTATTTCTTCAATCGTATTGCAGAGTGGCAGTGGCCGGAGGCTCCAAAACATATGCTTGTATTTACCGGAGATTTCCCTATCCTGGATAGGCCATCTCCGAAATTTCTGGATGAAATATCGGCGGCGAGATTTTTAGAGGCAGCCAGAAATCATCCCGACCTGTTTACGCGACTCTGTGGCGTTACTCTCATACTGACCGGGATGCGCCAGGGTGAATTCCTTAATCTAACAGCTGACTGCGTGGTCCAGATCGGTGAAAACTACTGGCTGCGTGTCCCTTTGGGTAAAATGCATAACGACAGATACATCCCGCTTCATCCCGAGGTAAAGCAACTCATCGATGAATGGGTAGCTCAGAGTCTACCGAAAGAACCCTATGATTTCCTGTTTACCTCGCATGGATATCGGCTGGGAAGAGGTAAAGTAGCTCTGGCGATAGAACGAATCGGCAAGTCAGCCGGCATTAAAGAACACATTGCACCACACCGGCTTCGTCACACTTTAGCTACTCTGGCTATCAACCGCGGTATGCCTTTAGAGAGTATCGCCGCTCTCCTCGGTCATCGCTCTCTCTCCATGACCATGGTCTACGCTCGTATCGGTAACCGTACCGTACAGCAGGAATACTCTCAGGTAAGCGAGCATCTGGAGGAGCTTTGTAATCGGGTGGACCTACTGAATCGCCAACCTACCCTGGTCGAAGGAGATCAGATGCGCCGGCTGCGGCAGGATCACTGGCGGATGCTTGGAAACGGCTATTGCACCCGGCCGGACGGTGTCCCCTGCGAATACGAGACCATCTGTGAATCCTGTCCTTGCTTCTCGACCACCGTCGAATTTTTACCTATCCTGAACAAGCAGAAACAGGACGCTGAAAACAAGAGACAAACTCAACGAGTGGAGGTGTTTGCCAGGCTCATCCAGAACATGGATCAGTCTGCTTCTGAAGCTAATGACTTACCCTCTTGATTATTACCTGCATAATAGCTCGTTTTACAATGCCTCGGGAACGGAGAGTTAACGTTTAAAATTAATAGATGCTCCCGTTATATCTGCGAATCGGGTAATGTTCTGATACTATGTTTAAGAAAATAAAAAGATTAACAGAATCGGTTGTTTTTCAAACTGCCATTGACAAACGTTAGGTATAATAACTACGTATTCGCGTGATTCTCCGTGAATTTCATAAGCAGGATGTTGACAACGATATGTATTAGTAGTAGATTAACCTCGTAATATGTAAAGTTAAACTTGTTAGACATGTCTACATTAGAACGTAAGGTGTAGAGTTTAATGAAATGCTAAAGGCACCACAGTCGAAAATCGTAAAGATTTGTAGTGCCTTTCGTGTTTTTCAAACTTGATATGCCTAGAGTGGGCCTGACAACTAAATGTTGGTACATTATTTAGGATAAACAGAGTTTAAGGGAGGTAAAGTATGAAATTCCCCCGTCTTGAGATAGAGTTAAAACACTCACCTGAAAGCGTAAGGAAGGCACTTGTAGATAAAGAGCTGGAACCATATTTCAAGGAGTCCGGATGGCTGACCCAAGGCAGCGTAGCACGGGGCATCCGCTGGCAAGCTGAATCAGATAGCAACTTACTAGGGAAGCTAAGCTACTGGAGAAGTAAAAACCTGTGTGTCTTTCGGTTTCGAGTACAACTCGAACCATCGGGGACTGGGACAAAAGCAGTCCTTTTAGCGCAACATGGACCATTTAGTCCCTTCTTGAGGTTTCTTCTTTACTTGATAGGAATCTGTATATTTGTAGTTGGTGTGGTATTCTCGTATATAGGTGACAAGGCAATCCAGCGCGGTCTTCAAAAATCTGTCGAGTATCTTGAGAGACACTTGAAGATGTGGGACGAATCTGCTTGACGTGTAGATAAAGTTATAATGCACCTTCTTAGCGTAGTTTTAGCTAAAGGAGGTTGAAATGAAAATAAAGACGTGCTTTTTGATTTTTTGCCTTAGCATAATGCTAATCACTTCTTGTGAAGACGCTCTAGTTATTGAACCGACACCTCTCGAAGGCCAATCGCAGGAACCATATATCGATAGGATTTCCCCCGAAGCAGAATACGTCGGCAGATCGGCTACCATCATTGGCTCCAATTTTGGAGACAAACAACTGGCTGGATGTTACGTCAAAGTAGGAAATTCGCTTGCCGATATTCAATCATGGCGGAACAATGAAATTAGGATAACTATTCCTAGAGACTACGGTACGGGAATTGAGGACGCCTCATTTGTCACTAATATCTTAAGTTTAGCCTTAGCGGGATGGATGGGCGTTTTACCAGTAGAGGAAGTATCAAGCAGCTTGGCTGACTATTTTCTGGACAAAGCACAAATGCAAATCACGTTCGATTTTGATGAAAACGCACCGTGGTGGGAAAACCTTCCAAAATTTATGGCAGCTATTGGCCTTCCTGGGGTGGAGGTCCGACCTGATGGTGAAATGAGTATGCTTGTCAGTGTGAGGACCTCGGTGGGAGAAAGTAACGGGGAACTATTTATCTTTAAGCTCCCTCCAATAATAGCCAAAATCGAACCTTCGCAACCTAAAGCTACTGGAGGGCAGTGGCTTAAAATCAAAGGCTTAGGATTCACGTCCGATTCTAAAGCCTTGCTGCATATGGGAGGAAGTACCTATACGATACCTCCAAAGAGCTTGAATTTCAAATCTCCGAGTGAACTGGAGGTTTTTGTAGAACTGACTATATCTAACACCGCCCCAAATGCAGGTTCGACCGCACCTTTTTTATATGACATCCAGGTGATATGTTCTGGTGATATAGCCTCAAATTCTTTCCGGTTTGAGGTAGCACCCCGAGATACAACGCTTTTTGTTGATGAAAGATTAGCTTCACCAGTAGTGATGGGGAGTATTAGTGGCAAGACTGGGCAAAGTCTGAAGTATTCAGCTTTTATTTCGACACCGGATACCGCGGACGATTTAGAATATTGCTTTGATTGGGGTGATGGGAGTTATTCTGAATGGAGTTCTTCCGATAGTGCTTCACATACGTGGGCTGACGCTGGGACGTATCGAGTACGGGCGCAAGCAAGGTATGTCGGCAACCATGATAATGCTTCTGACTGGGGTTTGGGCCTTAAAGTAGATATTATTAACTCTGACGCCGAATCACCTGTTACCCTGACTCTATATGTACATGAAAACAGTACCAGCGGACCGGTCATTACCGGAGCGCAGGTGACCGGCCAAGATGAAACAGGTAATAGCTTTGACCAAGTGACCAACTCTAGTGGCTATGTTACTATCATCGGGACACCGGGCATATGGCAACTTACTGTTGCTAAAAGTGGATATCAATCTGATTCATCATCACCAATCTTTTCTTCGTCTCGTGAACACCACGTGTTGTTGATAAAGGTTGAAACCATTGACCCCAATTTAGAGTGTTTAGCCAGGGTGATTATGTCTGAAGCTAGTATAGGTACCCACGAAGAGCAAGTTAGCGTTGCTTGGACTGTATTCAATCGTTTAAGAAATGGCACATACGGAACCACTGTCTGTGAAGTGGTTAATGCCCCTGGGCAATATGCTCATAGCCAAGAGCCTTCGTCCACCGTCACCCAGCTAGCCAAAGAGTTGCTAGCAAGTCCCGGCATTGACCCTACCGGAGGCGCTACTCACTTCTTCTCACCTATTAGCATGCCAAAGGAGGGTGACTACACGGCTGGGTATGATGTGGGGGGAGGATTGCATGAAGTTTCAGGTATAGGCAAGCGAGTTTATTTTCCCTCTTGGACAGAGACACTTCAGTGGGTGGGAGGCATACCGAATGTTAGGCAAATGTATTTCATGTTCTATCGTCCCAAAGCTACTGCGCAGACCACGTCCCTCGGCTTTACCAGCCTGACGCCTTCGACGATAACGACCAGCACCGCGCCCTATGATGCCACGCTCTCGGCTGGCGGCACCAACTTCAACAATGTTGACCAGGTAATGTTTAGCTGGAGTGGGCCGGATAGTGGCAGTGCGACCTGGAATAAGGGGGACAGCAACTGGAGCAGTAAGGTGACGGTCAACTCCGATACTTCTATGACCCTGCAACCCAGGGTACTATATAATGAAAGTGGTACCCAGTCTAAAACGTGGACCTGGACAGTGACATTGAGGGACACCAGCGGCGCAACGGCCTCGCGATCCTTTACGGTGACCTACACACCGCCGACCACGACTTCTTCTCCACCAACACTAGTAGATGTTGGTATAGCGGCGACACCATGGCCTCCTCAAACGTATTTGCAAGCAAGGCCGGGAGACACGATTTACACTTTGTACACCTTTAGCTATTCCGGGCCCAACACCCTAGTTAATCTGAAGACAGCCATCTTGGATGCCAATGGCAACGAGACTGGAAATCAGGTTACTGGCTCGGGATTCCAAATCATTAATCCATTCGAAAACCCAATTAGAGGTGTGGGAATTGAGTATAAGCTCTCAGATGAGGCTATCCCCGGAACGTATGATGTTAGGTTCTCTATATGGAACGAAGGCAACACACAGCAATATGATTCAGTGCTGAAGTCAGGCTGGCTCGAGATAATGCCAGCCACCACACCTCTCAGCTTTACCAGCCTGACACCTTCGACGGTAGCGACTAGCACCGTGCCCTATGATGCCGCACTCTCAGCCGGCGGCGCCAACTTCAACGATGTCAATCAGGTGGCCTTCAGTTGGAGCGGCGCAGCCAGTGGCAGCACGACCTGGAATAAGGGTGACAGCAACTGGAACAGTAAGGTGACGGTCAACTCCGACACCTCTATGACCCTGGTACCGCGGGTAGTGGAAACGAGTCCCACCTGGTCGGGGACGGTCAGTTGGACGGTAACCTTGAAGGATACCACTGGCGCGACGGCATCAAAGTCTTTCACGGTGACCTATACACCGGCCGCCACACCTCCCAGCTTTACCAGCCTGACACCTTCGACGGTAACGGCCAGCACCGCGCCCTATGATGCCACACTCTCAGCCAGCGGCACCAACTTCAACAATGTAAATCAGGTGGCCTTCAGTTGGAGCGGCGCAGCCAGTGGCAGTGCGACCTGGAATAAGGGGGACAGCAACTGGAACAGTAAGGTGACGGTCAACTCCGACACCTCCATGACCCTGGTGCCTAGGGTGGTGGAAACCAGTCCCACCTGGTCGGGGACGGTCAGCTGGACGGTAACCTTGAAGGATACCACCGGAGCGACGGCATCAAAGTCTTTCACGGTGACCTACACATCGCCTTCACCAACCCTGAGCTTTACCAATCTGACACCTTCGACTATAACGACCGGCGAATCCACTTATGATGCCACGCTTTCAGCCGGCGGCACCAACTTCAACAACGTCGACCAGGTAAAGTTTAGCTGGAGTGGCCCGGATAGTGGCAGTGCGACCTGGAATAAGGGGGACAGCAACTGGAACAGTAAGGTGACGGTCAACTCCGATACTTCTATGACCCTGCAACCCAGGGTACTATATAATGAAAGTGGTACCCAGTCTAAAACGTGGACCTGGACAGTGACATTGAGGGACACCAGCGGCGCAACGGCCTCGCGATCCTTTACGGTGACCTACACACCGCCGGCACCGGTAGCCCCGACAATCAGCGGAATTAGTCCAGCGCAACCTACCGCGCAGCCAACGAGACAATGGCTGACAATACTAGGTAGTGGATTCGTTTCTGGTTCTCAAGTAACACTACGCATTGGCGGAAGCACATATATTATTCCTTCTGACAGAACCGAGTTTGTAAACTCTGGGCAGATTAAGGTCTATGTTGGTCTTACAGATGCTGGTTCTTGGAGTGCACAAATAACCAATCCCGATGGACTCTCATCTAACATATTTAGCTTCCAAGTAGTACCTTGAACCATTAATAAATAGAAAAGATGCTGTGTGGACAAATGCTGAGATGGAGACCCGAAGTGGTCGCCGTGCCTTTGCATCATAGACAACCTGTCGTTATTCCACATTCAAGTAAAAAGTGACCCGCTGCACAATTTAGCGAAAAGTTCAATTCTAGCAGATATGATATTATTGTCGCCAAGGCCGGAAGACACGGCGCGCCTATTCCTTGTAAAAGGAGATAAGAAATCATGATATACCTCGTTCGTCAGGGTGAAACTGACTGGAACTTATTCAAGAAGGCCAATGGTTGTACCGATACTTATCTGAATCAGACAGGAATAGCGCAGGCAAAACTGCAAGCCGAAAACCTAAAGAACGTTAATTTTGATACTTGTTTTTGCAGTCCCCAAACGCGAGCGCGCCAAACCTGCGAGATCATCCACAAAGGACCGATTGCCTTCGATGATAGGCTCGCCGAGATAAACTTGGGTGAGTTTGAGGGAACAGACGAATCTGCAGAAGCGATGAAACTTTATTGGCAAGCAGTCATGAGTGGCGATAAGGGCACGGAAAGCTGGAAAGATTTTGTGAAACGGAATTGCGATTTTTGTGACATGATTACTGAAGAACATCAAGGGGAAAACATTTTAATCGTTACTCATGCTGGAAATGTACGGGTAATAGATTATTATTTCAATGGCAAGCCCAAGGACTACAATTTTAATAAACAAACCGTCATCAAAAACGGCGGACTACTTAAATTTGAAAATTCAAACATCTAATTTCCGAGTTCCCTCACCGGTCAACAAAAGGGCAGATTGTTCACCCCCTAACAAACAGCGACAAGTTGTTTCCATTGGTGGGTAGCACACTCCCTTTGCCAACATTTCGCCAACATACTGGTTAGCACCCAGTGGCACTGTGGGGCACAGCCAGATACAAAAGTCAGTTTCGCCTTGAGCAGGACAGCACAAAATCGTATCTGGTGGCACTAGGTAGCACAGCCACTTTCAATCTTCGGAACCGGGTGTCGTGGGTTCGAATCCCTCCAGGCGCGCTTAAATTATGATTAGTCAGGAGTTGGTTAGCAGATTAGATAGATAGAGTATCCCGTATCATTTTCCTGACCTTCTCTATATCACGTGCGGATAATTGACCTAAAGTCCTTTGGATTTTATTGTTTTCGGCGGTAAATAGTATCCCATGACAATAGGAGCGACGATTTAACCTAGCATCTGCGATATCTTGAATTTCTATAGCTCCTGTGACTGAACCGGGCGACCCAGATACTGGTGCAAAGATGAATATACCCCAACGCTCATTGAAAATTCTGTGGGATACAACTACTGCTGGCCTTAACTTTGAACCAGTCTGGTCGAGGAATTCAAAGGTAATTAAGATAACGTCACCTGGTTTAGGAACTGACAAACTCGTCATTCACTTCGTCACGCCAGATATCAGCTAGTATAGGATTTGCTATACTGCTGTGATGTATCAGCCTGGAAATTTCAGATTCACTAAATGGAAGTATCTCATTATCTTGTAAAGGGGAAGGCTGTATAATCTCAGGAATAATGAATTTTAAAAACGGTAAAATCTCGGTTTCGATAGATACAGATAAACCAGTGTCGACAGCAATTGGGATACCAGCAGATTCACCGTAGCGGGCTGAAATTATTTGTGAAGAATCGGTAGAAATGCTCGAGTAATTCGAAATAATGCTCATTGAATTGCCTCCCCGTCTCGCATTGATCTCCATCCTTGATAGACGATTCGCTCGCCCACTTGGTCAGTTTGGGTCCCATGTTGCGTAATTTGTATACGGATAAGTTCTTTATCTGCCAAGAAAATGTAATGATAGAGACTTTCATCATGAATCATTTCTATAGCCGCACGCTCATATGTAACACGTTTAGATTGCTCAGAGCCAATATCAAGGACTGGGCTGTATGGTTCTGTCAGACGGAACCAATCCGCATATTGCTGGTATAACTGCCACATAGCCGTTTCTAGTTGCGTGGTGGTCTTTTTTAGTGTAAGACCAATAGAGTCACGTGCTTCATCTCGGCCTATTAAATAACTGTGAGTTGGCAATTCTTTCGTTAGCTTATCAACAATTTGTTCTATTTTACTTCGGTCATCCATGTGAAGCTCTAGTAGCCGATGGGCTAGAGCCCCGGTTTGCTCTCGAGCTCGATAAACGGCTCCCAAAGCAAGTGGATGAACACGAGTAGACAGAACCTCTAAAATTTTAACCAAGCTATCTTGGTCGCTGATTTTTAGTTCGTTACGTGCTAAATCGAGAAAACCAGTAAGGTCTTCGACACTAATCTGTAATAATTGACGTGGTCCTTGTGGAATTGTACCTTCTGGCATTGGATTAAAGGGAGATGCCACTGATGGGTCTATAGGACTAAGAAAACTATGTCGTCCGAGATATAGCTCGTCAGCACCGAGAGCAATCAGTGTCCCTGTACTTAAAGCTCGAAAAGGAACAACGACAGCAAATTTATTACCATATTGTCGGAGAAGGTTTACCATACCCCAGCCAGTAATTGTGTCACCACCAGGTGTATAGATGAAAAGAGCAATACGCTCTTGAACACCTTCGAGCCTAGATAAGAGCGACGAAAGTAAGGGAAGGGAATCTCCGGCAATTCTTGTTTCCAAGCCTAAACGGTCACCGGTGACAAGGGTTATAAGGCGTGCGTTTAATTCTTCTTCTATAGTTTTTATTAATCGCTTACGGTCTTCAATACTCATATTATTAGTATAAGTCAAATCTTGAGTCTTAGTAAAGAAAATATACCACTGTTTATATTATATGTCAATGAGGATATCCCGAAGTGAGGTTAAAAGTTATTACCAAGTTAAATAATAACATGATTAGAAAAGACATAAAAGCTAAAGATGACGCATGCTTAAAAAACTCTAACATTTTGTAAACCGTTTACTTTCATAAACAAGAAAACGCCCCCCAAGAACTTCTCAGGGGGCATTTTTAATCTTACCTCTTAAAACTCTACCCTAAAGCTTTTCAAACACGTCGCGGACTTTAGCATTCAGGCCGCTGCTGATTTTCTCCACCGCCTCGTAGCGGAGCCGGTGCAGTTTTGACTGCTTCTCCTCGAACTCGCTGCGCGTGTAGAGTCGTTCCGGGTGCACCATGATATCGTCGACCGCTCGGATGGCCGTCGGCACTTTAAAGCCGGTGGGGGAGTCCACCCAGTCCTCAAGGCCGCTGCGTAATAGCGAGTCGAGTATGCTCATGGTGTGGCCCACGTTGATATCCTTGAAGTGATAGCCTTCCCCTACCGAGCCCGTGTTCATCAGGTAATAGTTGACGTGGGGGAGGTTGGAGAGGATATCGTAAAAGCGGTTGGCGTGGGCGGCATGGTCGCCGGCGATAAACGGGTCGTAGAAAAACTCGGTCCTGATTTTACCCGCCCGGGTGGGGTCACCCGCGGACGACTCCATGGCCTGCCCAAGCACCATAAGAGCGGTGGCCTGCTCAAGGTCGAGCTTCGATATCGCCGGTATAATGGAACCCCGGGTGATGATGACAACATTGTCGATTCTCTCGACGTCGATGTGAGAGCTGGCGTGCATAAAGTCCTTCCGCATCACCACCGCGCGCCCGTTGGACGTACGCTCGAAGTTCTCAAAATCGAAATCGCCTTCATCGGTGACGTACACGTTCTCCAGAACGGTCTCGGTCTTCAGCAGACCGTAGAATATCTCGACCTGCTCCGCCGGGTTGACGCCCTCCGTCTTAACGAACACGCCGCCCTGCTCGAAGCCGTAAAACGAACCGTCCGGCATGAGGGTGCCGCCGTCGTCCTGTATCAGCCACGACCTCTCCATGCCCTTCCGGGCGAGAATCTGGCAGGTGGTGGTGGTCTTGCCGTTGGCGCTCAAAGCGATAAGCAGCGTCCGCACCGGCCTGTAGGCGCCGTGGGTTGTCTGGAGAAAGTCCTCACGGCAGCCGGCATGCAGGAAAAGACCGCCCTTCTTCGTCTTGGCCGCCCAGTCCTCGCAGGCGAAAACGCCCTTCTTATATTCGCCGATGTAGTTGCTGTTCCGCACGATTTTGACGGCGCGGCCATCATCCAGGAAAGCCAGCCTGATGGTGATGTCTTTCTCGGGGAGAGGCTTCGTCCTATTGGCCTCCCAAGCCTCGTCACCGAAAAATACCAACTGATAGTCCGGCTTCTCAACGGGTTTTTTCACCGGAGCGAACAGGTTTTTACCGCCGTAAGCGACATGGGCAAACTTCTCCGGAATAATCAACCTGACGACCGTACTGCTGTTCAGGTTGCCCACGATGCGGTCGACGGATATCAGCTTCTCTTTGGCCAGGGATTCCTCGCACCGGGCCAGCAGCCTCATCTCATCGTCACCGAAGGGGTCGTCGACGCTGTTTTTGGTGAAGGCCTGCGCCCGCGAGGTAGGCTCGCTCTCGGCGACGAAGTTATCGTAAATCGTCTTGACGGTGCCCTTCTGCTTTTCAACCAGCGCCCTTAGCTCGGCGTCAGAAGGATTATCCAGCAACCTGCCTTCGGCTCTGGCTTTCTCCCAGATTCTTTCAGCAGTCCGGGCAAATTCTTCCAGGTTTATTTTCGATTCCATATCAAACCTCTCTAAGACTTAATCAGGCTTTGCCGGCCACCGGCACAGCATCCCTATATCACAAAAAAGACGAGAAAAAGCGGCCCGGCATAAGCCATTGAGAATTATCTCCTGATAATCCGGAGGTCAAATTAGTAATTGATACTTAAATTATAACATATTTATTCTAAAAAAAAAGTGCCGGCGCACCGTATTTTGTTCTTAATGGGCTTCCCTTAATAAATCACCAATTGTATAATCAATGGTAAGGGACGGTATACAAATTTATGATTCGCATATGCGGGGCGGAAGATACCGGAAAAATGTACGGCATCATTAACGATGCCGCTAAAGCCTACAATGGCGTCATCGAGGCCGATTGCTATCACCAGCCCTATATGCCCGAGGAGGAACTGGAACAGGAGATGAAACGGGTAATCTTCTATGGCTGGGAAGTCGGCGGGGAGCTTGTCGGCGTCATGGGCATCGAGCCGATTAAAGACGTCACGCTTATCCGCCATGCTTACGTGCTGCCGCAGTACCAGAAACAGGGAATCGGGAAAGGGCTGCTCGACCACCTCAAGGAACTGGTAACTACCCGGAGCCTGCTGGTAGGGACATGGGCAGCGGCATACTGGGCGATTGATTTTTACCGGAAACACGGATTTAATCTTCTACCGGACAAAGACGCACTGCTGGCGAAATACTGGGACATTCCACCACGCCAGATTGAAACCTCGGTAGTGATGGGAATAATAATCAACGATAACTGAAAAGGAGCTGTTATGGGCAAGGTCTGGATTAGCAGGCTTATTCAGGCAGCGGCAATCACCATCACCCTCGCCGCGGTATGCCAGGAAATGGAAAAGCCAAGCGAGGAAAGGCACTGGTACGGCAAGCTGGGCCTCATACCCTACGACTTCCGGCTGCCGACAATTGAGCGATTCAGAGAATCCTACTGGAACAAGGCCAACGGCCGGATTTTTTCGCCGGAGGTCTGGGGAGTCGGCTGGGGGATTAACTTTCACGCGCTACTGGAAAAGATGAGAATCATCGGCGAGTCTTACCTCTCCGAGAACGATTTCCTGATGCCGACAAAATCGCTTAAACAGATACTGGAAAACCGCCCGGTGATAGAATAAAGGCCGTTAGAGTTTAAACCTCTCCCCACAACCCATCCCGGTAAGGTTTCACCAACTTTACAGGCAGAAGCTGATTGGCCAGGTCTCCCCCACTCCCGGCATATACCTTGATATAGTTGCCGGTCAGGCCGGACCAGACGCCGCCGGCCTTCTTCTCCCAGAGGACTTCCAGCGTTTTACCCAGGAACCCCTGCTGAAATATTTTAGCGCTTTCTTCAGCCAGAGCCAGCATCTGCTGACTGCGCTGCTTCTTGACTTTTTCAGATACCTGCTGCGGCATAGTAGCTGCCCCGGTGCCAGGGCGGGGGGAATAAGGGAAGACATGAATACGGGCGAACTCTAACTGACGGCAGAAGTCGTAAGTTTCCCGGAACTCCGCGTCGGTCTCGCCGGGAAAGCCAACGATGACGTCGGTGGTGACAGCCGCCTCCGGCAACGCGTCTCTAATCAGGGCGACCACACTCCGGTATTCGGCGGAGGTATAGCGCCGCTTCATTCGCGTGAGCACAGTGTCGCTGCCGCTCTGTAAAGACAGGTGAAAATGCGGGCAAAGCCGGGGGTTTTGCCATAGCCCGATAAGCTCCGGCGAAATTTCCGGGGGCTGGAGGGAGGATATCCTCAAGCGGGGTATTTCCGTTTCCAAAAGGACCTGCTCCAGGAGCCCCCTGAAGCCGGTGCCGTTACAGTTATACGTACCGATTTCCGTACCGGTTAATACCACCTCTTTACAGTCGTTAACCGCCAACTCTTTTACAAGGGCAATCACCTTTTCCACCGGCACGCTTTGCTCTCGGTTCCTCACCAGGGGCACGATGCAGTAGGCGCAGAAGCTGCGGCAGCCGTCCTGCACCTTGATAAAGGCACGGGTACGGCGGTCTCCCTGATGCGGGGTTATGTAGGCCGGGGCCGACGGGCTGCTCACACTGCCGGCATCCCCCAGCAATTTTAAAAGGTGCCATTTCTGCCGGTTATCCAGAACGAGTTCGACTCCCTCAATCCCGGCTAGCTCATTAGGCGAGCGCTGGGCATAGCAGCCGATGGCTACCAGCCGCGCCGCCGGATTCCTGCGGCGGGCCAGCCGCAACAGGTGACGCGACTTGCGGTCGGCGACGTGCGTTACGGTGCAGGTATTCAGGATATAGATATCGGCTTTGTCCGCCGGCGATACCAGTCTATAGCCGGCCCCGGCAAGCTGACGCGCCAGGGACTGAATTTCCGCCTGGTTCAGCTTGCATCCCAGGCTTTCCAGGGCTACCGTGGGTCTTTCGTCTCTTTTTTTCATTGACGGTTATTCCGGGTATGCAATGATGATGTAAGACATTATACTGTTACTGTTCCCGCGGGGTCAAAAAACGCCTGCGGACTTGAAAATAAATGCAATATATGTTAAAAATTAACTGAATTCCTCTGCGAATTTTCATCCCCCATTAAGTTAAAAAACAAGGAGGTTACTACAATTAACAGCCAACTAAACAGAGTTGTAGTTACTGGCATCGGGGCTCTTACCCCGCTCGGCCTGGACATGGCCACTACCTGGGACAATCTAATTGCTGGCAAATCCGGCATTGATTATATAACCCTTTTCGACACCTCGGACATGGAGGTCAAGTTCGCCGGCGAGGTCAAGGGGTTCGAGCCTACCGACTATATCGATCGGAAGAACGCCCGCCGCATGGACCGTTTCGCCCAGCTGGCGGTTGCCGCCGGCATCCAGGCCGTAAAGCAGGCCGACCTGCGAATCGATGCTTCCAACCAGGACGATATCGGCGTGTTCATCGGGAGCGGCATCGGCGGCCTGACCACGCTGTTCGAACAGATAAAGGTACTGCTGGAAAAGGGGCCTGATAGGGTCAGCCCTTTCCTGGCGCCGATGATGATATCGGATATAGCCGCCGCCCAGGTATCAATTGCGCTGGGGGTCAAAGGGCCGAACCTGTGCATCACATCAGCCTGCTCCAGCGGCTCCGACGCTATCGGTGCGGCTTACGAGTTTATTAAAAACAATAACGCCCGGGTAATGATTGCCGGCGGTGCCGAGTCCATCATAAACCCGGTAGGTATCACCGCCTTCAGCTCCTTGAAAGCGATTTCCACCAGAAACGATGCCCCACAGAAGGCCTCCCGTCCCTTTGATAAAGACCGTGACGGTTTTATCATCAGCGAGGGGGGTGTGGTTCTCATCCTGGAAAGTCTGGAGCACGCCCTGAAGCGGGGCGCGAATATCCTGGCGGAAATCATCGGCTACGGGGCGACCGCCGACTCTTTCCACGTGACCCAGCCGATGGAAAACGGCGAGGGGGCAGCTAAAGCAATGCAAATGGCCATGAAACGGGGCGGGATAAAGCCGGATGATATTGATTACATCAACGCCCACGGCACGTCCACCCAGCTGAACGATGTCATGGAGACAAAAGCCATCAAGGCAACCTTCGGGGAGAGGGCCTACAAGATACCCATCAGCTCGACGAAGTCGATGACCGGGCACATGATAGGCTGCGCCGGCGCCATCGAACCGGCCATCTGCATCATGACGATTCTAAACGGGGTCATACCACCGACGATAAACTACGAAAACCCAGACCCCGAGTGCGACCTGGATTACGTACCCAACACCGCCCGCCCGGCCAAGTTGAACACGGTACTGACCAACTCCTTCGGCTTCGGCGGACACAACTCGGTACTTATTTTACGGAGATACAACGAGGCATAAATTTGAGCCATAGTCGCTGGAACCTGCTGCCGCCCGTAACCGACCAACAGATGGTCAGCGACTCCGGCTTTCCCCCGCTGCTGGCGCAGCTACTATACAATCGCGGCATTACCCGACCGGAGGACTTCAAGGCGTTCCTTGCCAGCGACGAGAGCCTCTTGAGCGACCCTTTTCTGCTCCCCGGCATGGAAAGGGGGATTTCCAGAGTCTACCAGGCCCTGCTTTCCGGAGAGACCATCGGCATTTACGGAGACTTCGATGCCGACGGTATGACATCTACCGCAGCACTCGTGCAGGGCTTATCGTTCCTCGGGGTCAAGGCCGTCCCCTACATACCCCACCGCCAGACGGAGGGACACGGATTGACCACAGCCGCCCTCAAGGGACTCCAGGAACAGGGCGTGAGCCTGGTTATAACGGTCGACTGCGGTGTTACCGACGCGGCCGAGGTAAAAAAGGCGATGAAGACGGGACTCGACATCATCGTCACCGACCATCACAATCCCCTTGAAGCAATACCGGAGGCCATAGCCGTTATCGACCCCAAGCTGAAGGATTCGGCTTACCCGTTCACGGGGCTGGCCGGGGTGGGGGTAGCTTTTAAACTGCTCCAGGCGTTGTTCAGCAACCTCGGCAAGGAGGAATTTTTAGAGAAAGTAATCGACCTGGTGGCTATCGGCACCGTCGCGGATATGTCACCGCCGCTGGGCGAAAACCGCTACCTCATTAAAGCAGGCCTGAAACAGATGAATGCCAGACCGCGACTCGGCCTCAAACAACTGATAAGCCAGATGCGGCTGGAGCCGGGCCGTCTTAACGAGGACAGTATTTCCTGGGTCATCGCCCCCTGCCTGAACGCCGCCGGCAGGCTGGCCGACGGCCTGACCGGCTATAATCTACTCGTCACCGAATCGCCGCAGGAAGCGCAGGAGCTGGCGCTATGGCTCGCCAGGAAAAACGAGGAACGTCAGAAAATGACCACGGCGACGATGGACCGGGCCAGGGAGCAGGTTATCGCGCAGGGGCTGACTCCTCTACTGCTTACCGCCGATAAGGAGTACCCCATGGGCATTGCCGGCCTGGTGGCCAGCCGGCTTTCCGAGGAGTTTTACCGCCCTTCGATAGTAGTGCACACGGCGGATAAGGTAAGCCACGCCAGCTGCCGCAGCATACCCGAATTCAACATCATCGCTGCCCTGAACAAGTTCAGCCACCTTTTTACCCGCTACGGCGGCCACGCCGCGGCGGCGGGATTTACCCTGCCGACGAAAAATCTGCCCCGGCTCGAAGAAGAGCTGGGAGCGCTGGCTGCCGAGGAACTGGCCGGGGTGGAGCTGCGCCCCCACCTGGATATCGACGCCCTGGTTACCCTGCCCGAACTCGGCGGGGACACTTACCAGACGACGCAGCTCCTGGCGCCGTTCGGAATCGGCAACCCGGTGCCGATTTTTATGAGCAAGGGGGTGGAGGTGCTGGAAAGACGCACCATGGGCAACGGCGGCGAGCATTTGCGGATGAAGCTCAAGCAGGGAGGCACGGTCTGGGACGCGGTGGCATTCCGGCTGGCCAGTCACCGGGATGAGCTTTCATCGGCTATCGATGTTGTCTACAACCTGGAGATAGACAGGTGGCGGGGGAAAGAGCAGTTGAGGCTGAATATACTGGACTTTCAGGGGAGCGACTAGGATTCCACCTCCCCCTTTTTTACCCAGCGCGTCTTTAAAGCCATCAGGGTGATGGTGATAATCAATACCACGATGGAGATAAGCTGGGCCTCGTGCAGGCCGAAGAGCAGTTCCCTGCCCACCCGGATAAAATCGATACCGAGTCGCCACACTGCGTAGAAAGTCAGATAAACCAGGAACAGCGAGCCATCCGGGCGGAAGCGCTTCCTCAAGGCCAGAAGGATACCAAAGACAATCAGGTTATAGATAATTTCATAGGGCTGCGTGGGGTGAACAGGTATTCCCAGCGGGCCGAGGCTCTCCGGATGAGTATAGATAACAGCCCAGGGCAGGTGGCTCTCTATCCCGTAACAGCAGCCGTTCAGGGTGCAGCCCACTCTGCCGATAGCCTGCGCCAGGATGATGCCGGGAGCCAGCATATCCGCAAAGTAGCCGAAAGAAATTTTCCTGAACCTGCTGAAAATCCAGATGCCCAGCGCCGCCCCGAGGACGGCGCCGTAGATGCTCAGTCCCGAACCGCCGATTATCTGGCCGGGGTACTCCATAAAGTAGTCCCAGAAGTCAATGACATGGAGCAGGCGGGAGAATATTATCCCGGAAGGAATGCCGACGATGGCGGCGGTGATAACCGTATCGTAAGAGACCTTCGCCCCCTTTTTCACCGACCACATCGCCCACAGGACCAGCGACAGCACCGCCAGGGCTACCATAATGCCGTACCAGCGGACACTAATTTCCCCAATGGTAAAGGCAATGGGACTTATATTATTATAAATCATCTTATCTCCGGAGCGTCATGAGCATAAGGCTTCGACGAAGGCTTCAGCATCAAAGTCTACCATATCCTCCAACCCCTCGCCAACCCCGATTAAGCGAATGGGCACCTTTAGTTCGTCGCAGATAGCCAGCACGATACCGCCCTTGGCCGTGCCGTCGAGCTTGGCCAGGAAGATGCCGGTGACCCCGACCGCCTCCGTGAAATGCCTGGCCTGGGTCAGTCCGTTCTGTCCGGTGGTGGCATCCAGCACCAGGAGCACCTCGTGCGGGGCCGCGGGGTCCAGTTTGGCGGCCACGCGCCGGACTTTCTTAAGCTCTTCCATGAGATTGTACTTGGTGTGGAGCCGGCCCGCCGTATCGATAATGACGACGTCCGCCCCCCGGCTTTTCGCCGCCTGGAGTGCGTCATATGCCACCGCCCCGGGGTCGGCCCCCGGCTGGTGCGCGACGACATCCACCCCTGCCCGTTCTGCCTGCTTTTTAAGCTGGTCGATGGCCGCCGCCCGGAAGGTATCCGCCGCGGCCAGAAGGACGCTTTCTCCTTCTTTCTTCAATAGATAGGCCAGCTTGGCGATGGAGGTCGTCTTGCCGCTGCCGTTGACGCCGACGACCAGATAGACTTCAGGGGGAACGATACCGACGCTTTTCTCTACCGGCGGAATATCGAGGATACGCACCATCTCCTCTTTGAGGGCGGCGCCGACCTGCGAGCCGTCCAGTTTTTCTTCTTCGGCGCGCTGCTTGATAGTGCCGATGAGCTTTTCCGTGGTCGCCACGCCTACATCCGCCGAGATGAGCAGTTCTTCAAGCTCTTCCCATGCTTCTTTATCAATCGTGGCGCGGTCGAACAGGCCCATTGCCCTGCCGAACCAGGTATCATGCGTACGCTTAAGTGCTTTACTAAAGATGTTAATGGGAGTACCTCCTGTTAATAGTATAGGTTAGTCGCTATACGAACGGAAAGTCTTTAGTGACATGGTAGCCCGGACAAACCTCAAGACGATGCCCAGATAATGCCGTCCTTGACATACTTGGGGGCCAGTGAAATGGCGAGAAACAGGAAGGGTCGGTCGACCTTAGCCACCCTCAACGGACAGTGCCTCATTCCTTTGGGCGCGTAGATGAGGCAGCTTTTGGTGAGCATGTATTTTTCGTCTTCCAGCCAGAACTCTACTTCCGCGCCCAAATCGTGGGGATTTTGAGGGTCGTTGCCGATAAAACCCACGACCTCATCATAATCATGTACGTGGGAGGGGGACCCTTCCTTCTCCGTAGCTTTCCAGTACCAGGAGCAGATTACACTGAATGCGCCCTTTAATATCTCGTCCTCCAGCCACAAGATGCGGGTGGCCCTCTCGTCGTAACGGTTGGCTATGTCCCATTCCTGGGCGTTCTGCGGGGTTTTTAAATCGGTGAGGATATATTTCTCATATTTTCTCGCGGCCATTTTGCGCTACCTCCTGCTAAACTTAAGGTATGACGATATTGTAGCACTTTCCGGTGAATATCAAGAAATATAGGGGGGTATTTATCTTAAACCTCACCCCCTGATTTTGTGGTGAACCTATCCCCCTTTGTCCCCCTTCCCCTGGGAGGAGCCTTGCCTTAAAAGTCTTAATTTTCAGTGAGTTTTGGGGTAATTTAAAGAAAACTTTACGAAAACTTTATGAAATAGCGGTGTAATATGGTTGACAACAATGGTATCATTAGTGATACCATTTAATAGGGATGGGTTCTATAGAAGACTTTGTTCAGCAGTTTGAAAGGAACCCCCAAAATGTTGGGTTTGATGACCTTTGTAGAGTTTGTAAACATTATTTTGGGGAAGGTCGCACAAAAAGTAGCCATCATATTTATAAAACACCTTGGCAGGGCGACCCAAGAATTAACATACAAGATGATAACGGAAAAGCAAAAGTCTATCAAGTTAGACAAGTAGTAAAAGCTATAAAGAAACTCGAAGGAGTATGAAATGGTAACAAAAGCAGCAGTGAAAAATGACCGTTATACCTATAGAATAACATGGTCAGACGAAGATGGGGAGTATATAGGTTTATGTGCGGAATTCCCTAGTCTAAGCTGGCTTGCCGGTACTCAAGTAGCAGCATTACAGGGTATAGGAAATGTAGTGGCAGAAGTCATAGCAGATATGAAGTCAAATAAAGAGCCAATTCCTGAACCAATTACAACTAAGCGTTATTCAGGCAAGTTTACAGTGCGCACAACCCCAGATGTGCATAGATTAATTGCTATTCAAGCAGCAGAATCTAATGTAAGCATTAATCGCTTTGTTTGTGGGAAACTAAATACGATAACAGTTTAGGTTACTTCCCCCACCTAGCCAATGCTACTTTCTTAGCTATCTCCACTCGTTTTGTGTCTGAAAGCCTTTCGGCTCTGACTTTGCCCCCCCTCCCTTTTACTTTTTAGGCAAACCTCCCCGTTTACGAAAGGGGGAAACTGGTGGGGGCATATTGCGGGATAAGCAGAGGATGGTGCGAGGGCGGTATGGGTGGGAAAAGATAACTAAAAGAGGAGGGGCGGAAGGGGAGTAGTTTTTATAGAGAAGTTGACAGGTAGGAGTATAATTATGTTAAATACCTTAAAAAAGAAGGTAAAAGCTATGGAATTCTCAGTAATATTCACCATTATATTCCCTGTTATCACGCTTGTTATTGGCTGGTTACTTAATGTGTTATATAGGTATTTTATTGCTAATTACGAAAGGCACGGTGCTATTGGACAAACACTCTCGAATCTATTATTAATCAGAAGTCATATGGCGAACATACAGGTATTTTCAAATTATATAACTACCAGAATGAAGCCACCCCTACCAACAATTCCTGAATATAAGAAATTGTATAGGGAAATATTTCCATTTTATGATGAAGCACACCAAAAAATAAATGATTCTATTACAGTTATCGCCTCTTCCGATCCAGTATTAGCTTCCAAGCTTAGGTTAAATGAACTCGGTGTAGACATTTTTAGTAAATTGTCATCAAAAGTGGAAAGTTATGACGATGAAGACCGACTTTTCCTAGATTTTATATCTAATATTGATGACAAAATACTCCCATATCTTGATGATATCATTCTCAAATTAGCAAAGAAACACGGAAAACTTACGCACTTTCGTGCAAAACGCTTTATGCGTGAAAAAATTGATGTAACTGGAGATATGGATAGTGCTCTTAAAGAATTTCAAAAGAAGCTTGAGGAATTAAGAGAAGAAAAAACAAAATGAATATAAAATGTTTCTATTAATTCTAATTTGTCTCTTTCGAGTTTAAATCATACGGTCACGTATATTATTAAAATGGGCATTTTGCCCCTACCCCCTCACCAACTCCCTCAAAATAACCCCCGCGGCCGCTTTATCTAAAGGCTTATTGTTGTTGCCGCACTTGGGGGACTGCACGCAGGAGGGGCAGCCGTCTTCGCAGGGGCACTCGGCGATGACGTTGAGGGTCGCCTCCCACAGCTCCGTTATCATGTCGTACCCCTTCTCGGCGATGCCGATGCCGCCGGGATAGGCGTCATAAATAAAGACCTGCGCCCGGCCCGTATCGGGGTGGAGGGGGGTGGAAACGCCGCCGATGTCATTACGGTCACAGAGGGCAAACAGGGGCAGGATGCCGATGGCGGCATGCTCGGCGGCGTGGAGTCCCCCGGCAAAGTCCATGTTCTTCTCCACGATGATAGAAATCGCTTTTGGAGGGACGTCAAACCACAGCGCCACGGTGGGGAAGGTAATGGTGGGGAGGTCTAAAGGCCCCTCCCCGATAACCTCCTCGGAGAACTGGCGGTACTTCTTGAAGCCCACCACATCGATGGTTACCTGAACGTCACCGATACTGACTTTCACCCCTCCCGCCGTCTTACTATCACGCACCTTCTCGATACGCAGGTCGTGGATTTCCTTGGTCTCGGTATAATAGGTAACGCGGGTCGGCTCGGCGTAGGCGACGCGATTGGTCAAGTCGAGCTTCGTTATCAGGTAGGAGTCACCCTGGTGCAGGTAGACGGCGCCGGGGTGCACCTGGAAAAAGGCGACGCTGCTCTCCACCGTTTCCATCAGCGACCCCGTGGAAACGTCGACGACGGCGTAGTCCTCCCCGGAGGACGAACGGATATTGATGTTCTGGGCCGGATAGGAGATGCTCGGCGCCAGGTAAAATTTGCCGCGCCGCTCCCGCAGTTTGCCTTCCTCCGCGAGGGCATCCCTCTCCTTTATGAAATCCCCGCCGAATATCTCCTCGTCGATAGCGTCCAGGGGGCGCTCCCAGGCGGCGCAGAGCAGGTGTTCTTTCAGGATATAGGGATTATCCGGGTTGACCAGCACGTGCTCGAAGCCCTTCTGGAAAAAATCGGATGGGTGGCGCATGAAATACTGGTCGAGGGGATTGTCCCAGGCCACCAGGAAGCTCAACGATTCTCCCTGGCTGCGGCCGCTTCTGCCCGCCTGCTGCCAGGTGCTGGAAATGCTGCCCGGATAGCCGTCAAGGACAGTCGCCTCCAGTCCGCCGCTGTCGATGCCCAGTTCCAGGGCGTTGGTGGCCACCACCCCCAGCAGCTCCCCTCCGAAGAGTTCCCGCTCGATGCGGCGGCGGTCCTCCGGCATATAGCCGCCGCGGTAAGGCATAATCAGCCGGGAAAGCTCGTAGCTCTCCTCCTGGAGTCGACGCCTGGCATAGATATAAATAAGCTCGGTGAGGCGGCGGGTGCGGGTAAATGTCAGCGTGCGGTTGCCCTGGCCGACAAGCTCCGCAAACAGGCTGGTGGCCTCCCAGTGAGCGGAACGCCGGGCTGTCTTCTTCTCGCCGATGAGGGGCGGGTTCCAGAAAACGAAGTCCTTCCAGCCGCGCGGGGAGCCGTCCTCATCGACCACCTCGCAGGGGAGGCCGGTAAGTCCGGCGGCGTGCTCGCCGGGGTTGGCGATGGTCGCCGTACAGAGAATAAACTGCGGGTCGGAACCGTAGAGTCGGCAGAGCCGGCGCAGGCGGCGCAGAACGCCGGCGACATGAGAGCCGAAAACGCCGCGGTAGATATGGGCTTCATCCACCACCACGTATCGGAGGTGGCGCAGCAGGCTCGCCCACGACTGGTGATTGGGCATGATGCCGATGTGCAGCATGTCCGGGTTGGTCAATATGACACGTCCGTATTTCCTGACGTCCGCCCTCTCCGAGCGCGGGGTATCCCCATCAAAGGTGGCCAGGGCCTCGGGGGGCACTATCGATGGGGAGAAAAGCTCGTGCAGCTTGCGCAGCTGGTCCTGGGCGAGGGCCTTGGTGGGGAAAAGATAGATAGCGCGGGTGGAGAGGTCGGCGACAATCGACTGCATTACGGCGATGTTATAGCAAAGGGTCTTGCCGCTGGCGCTGGAAGTGGCGATGATAACATTCTTTCCCCGGCGGATGTGGTTCACCGCCTCCGCCTGGTGGGAATACAGCGGCGACAATCCGTGCTCATCGAGGGTATCCCGAAGAACTCCATTCAGCGGTTCATCGAGCTTGCCATAGGAGGCGCGACGGGGAGGGATGTGCTCGATGTGAGCAATCTGGTTGTCATAGGCGGTCTGCGACCGGAGATGATTGAGGAAGGCCTGGATTTCCATGAAATTTCCGCACCTACACGTCTATAATTTCGATTTCATAATCAAGCATTTCTGCCTCGAACCGGGCTCCTTCGATAAAGGAGACAACCCTGGAAAGCACCTGGTTGGTATGGCGCTTGTTATTGCTGATGCAGCAGATACCGACGGTAGCCCGCTGCCAAGCATCGTTATCGTCGACCTCGGCGACGGCAACCTCGAACTTGTTGCGCACCCGACTCGTGATAGACTTAAGGACCTGCCGCTTGCCCTTGAGGGACATATTTTCCGGCAGGCGCAGGCTGACCCTGGCAACACCTACATTCATATAATCATCTCAAACCGGGGGAAGGCATTTTCACCACTAATCTACCATCCGCTACCAGCAGTGTCAAACGGGCGCCGGGGCTAAGGCTTTCTGATGAACCAGAGAAAAACAAGGAGACCGAGAAGGGTCAATACCGACGCACTGTAGAAAGTCGAAGCCAGGCCGAAGATGTTGGCCAGACCGCCCAAGGCTATCGGCCCCACCCCGTTGCCTATCTGCATGGCCATCATGAACATCGTCATGGAAGCGCCCATGCCGTAAGTGCGGCCCACCTCGACGACGTATGCGTTGGAGGCCGGCATACTGATTGCCTGCCCCAGGGCGATAAACATATAGGTAAAAAGCAGCGGCCAGAAGTGCCCGACCGAAGGCAGCAGCGCCATCGCTATCATGACGATACCGGCCCCGACGACCACCATCATCCGGCGGCTGTGCCTGTCGGCGAGGCGGCCGGTAAACGACTGCACTAAAGATACCGGGGTGCGGGTCGCCAGTAAAATACCGATAAGGCTCGCGCTAAGACCGAGCTTGATATCGGCGAAGAGTGGCAGGAAAGCCATCAGGCTGGAGGTGCCGAAGCCGGCGGTGATGCGGTAAGCAACCACACCCCGCATTACCTGACTCTTGAGGGGCGACAGCGGCGAGCTGTGCTCCCGGGGAGTAGCCTTACGCGGGACTTCCGGGAGAAATATCAGCGTCGCGACGAGTCCGATAAAATTGGCGATTGCCATGACGAGAAAAGTGATGGTGATGGAAAACACGTCGGCCAGGACGCCCCCAATCAGAGGGCCCATGCCGATGCCTCCGAAAAGAACCGCGTTGAAATAGCCCATCCACTTCCCCTCATCACCTTCCGGCGTAATATCACCCAGGTACGCCTGGGCAATAGGCAGGTGCGCCGATGCCCCCAGGCCCTGGAAGAGGCGGATAATAATAAGATGAAGCGGATTTTGAGCCCAGATAAACGCCACGGACGCCAGCGTCATTACCGTCAGTCCCGCCAGGAGAAATTTTTTACGTCCGAAGCGGTCGGACATGCGGCCGACAAACAGGAGCGTAGTCAGACCGCTGATGCTGAAAGAGGCCTGCACCATGCCGACTTCCAGCGTTGAAGCCCCCAGCTGGTCGGCATATATCGGTAAAAAAGGCGTAACTATCCCCATGCCCAGCATGGATACGAACATGGTGCTGACGATGACGAAGAAAGCTTTTTTATTCATGGGGAATTATTATATAGTATACGTGAATCTACCCACCCGACAAACCGGCAGTGGCACGATGAAAATAACTATACCCTGTCGCGGCCGAAGGATTGTTTATGGATTCGGTAATATTATACACCCGGAGTACGGCGGCACTCCAGACGGAGCGCTCCCGGTAGTTTAACACGAATTTTCCCGGTATTGTTACAGATAACTATTTGTCTGACATAATAGCATGTGATAATATTATGGTAGGATTATATAGGATAGTCCCGAAGCCGCGCACCTTGCATGGCAGGAGGTTCAAATGCCCAAGATTTATCTTATGGATGTAACTAATCGTGACGGCGTGCAGACAGCCAGACTCGGTCTATCCAAACTGGAAAAGACCATGATAAATATATACCTGAACGATATGGGAGTCTTTCAATCGGAGTTCGGCTTTCCCACCACCAGGCACGAAATAAACTACCTTAAGGCCAACCTGGAGCTGGCGGAGATAGGCGTGATAAAAACGCTCCGTCTGGGAGGATGGATAAGAGCCATACCCGCCGACGTCGAGCAGACCTTCCGCAACGTGCCCAATATCAATCACCTCAATCTCTCCATATCAACATCCGACCAGATGATTGAACACAAGTTCCAAGGACGCAAGACACATGACGATATCATCAAGGACATGACCGAGGCGGTCGATGCCACCCGCGCGGCCGGCGCCGAGTCAATCGGCGCGAATGCCGAAGATGCCTCCCGGACGGATATCAATTACCTCGTAGAGTTCGGCCTGGCCGCCAAGGAACACGGCGCCGACAGAGTACGGTACTGCGATACGCTGGGCTACGACAATCCTTTCACCATCTACGATAACGGCAGGAAAATGGCGGAAAAAATAGGGTTGCCCATCGAGCTCCACTGTCATAACGACCTGGGCATGGCCGTAGCCAACTCCATCGCGGGGGCCATGGGGGTTATCGACGGCGGGCAGGACGCTTATATTAACACCACTATCAACGGCATCGGCGAAAGGGCCGGCAACGCCGACCTCATAGCGGTAATCCTGGCCGCTAAAAAATCTAAAGACCTCGCCCAGAGGTACGAGCTGGGCGGGGCGATTAAGCTTTCCATGGCATACAAGATAGCCAAGTTCGCCAGCTACGCCTTCGACGTGCCCATACCCATCAACCAGCCGGGCGTCGGCGCTAACGCCTTCGCCCACGAATCCGGCATCCACGCCGACGGCGTTCTCAAAGACCCGGAAAATTACGAGCTATATGACCTGGAGGAGCTGGGGCGGGGAGAGACCGAACTCGTGGAAACCGGACGCGAAATCTGTACCGGCGAATACGGCGGTATATCCGGTTTCAGCCACGTAATGGGTAAGCTGGAGGTGCCGGTCAAGTTCCCGGACAGGGAGAAGGCCAATGAGGTTCTGGAGCTGGTACGCTACGCCAACGTAGAATCACAAAAACCTCTTACCGAAGACCAGCTGCTGTTTATCGCCAAATACCCGGGGATTGTCAAGAAGCTGCTGACGCTGACGCCGCTGGCCTAGATAAACGTAGACGATAAGCGGAGGCCGACCTCCATAGTGGTATCTCTATCTCAAATAATCGTGTTTGTAATATGGTCAGTGAACTGCCGGAAATAAACCTGAAACCAATCGGCACCGTCCGGAACGAGATAAAGGAGCCGGTACGGCGTCCCAGCCGGGACGTGGTCTCTGAAATCGTTGTAGACAGGAGCCTCACGGAGGCGCTGAATAACCTTGACGAATTTTCTCACATCATCGTTCTCTACTGGATACACAAGTCACCCCATCGGGTACCGAATAAAGTGCATCCCCGGGGTAATCCAGAGAACAAACTGATGGGGGTATTCGCCACGCGCTCCCCGGACCGCCCCAACCCCATCGGGAAATCCACCGTCAGGCTGCTGGAACGACGGGAGAACGTACTTAAAGTCCAGGGACTGGATGCTATCGACGGGACGCCGGTACTTGATATCAAGCCCTATATCCCGGGCTACGACTCGGCGGATAATGCCAGAACGCCATCGTGGGTGGTTAAACGATAAACGAGATTTTGCAAAACATCTATCACCGGCTCATGGCGCGGTACGGTCCGCAGCACTGGTGGCCGGCGCAGGAACCCTTCGAAGTAATAATCGGCGCGATACTTACGCAGTCGACCGCCTGGACCAACGTAGAGAAAGCCATTGATAACCTTAAAAAGGCCGGAAAGCTGTCCCCGGAAACGCTGCGCCGACTGCCCGACGAAGAACTCGCCGAACTCATTCACCCCTGCGGCTATTACAACGTCAAGTCGCGCAGGCTCAAGGCCTTTACTCACTGGCTGGGTGAGCGATACGGCGACGACCTGGACAAACTGTTCGCCCAGGATATCGACCCGCTGCGCCGACAACTCCTCGGCATCTACGGCGTCGGCGAGGAGACCGCCGATTCCATAATGCTCTATGCCGGCAATAAGCCCGTCTTTGTTATCGACGCTTACACGCGCCGCTTCATGAGTCGCGCGGAACTGGCGCCAGAAGTTAACAGCTACTCCGCCTACCAGACACTATTCATGGAAAATTTACCGGCTGATGTTAATATGTTCAACGAATACCATGCCCTGCTCGTACGCCTGGCTAAAGAGGTGTGCAGGACCCGCCCGCTCTGCGGCGAGTGCTGCCTTAATCCGGGAGATAAAGACACGTCAAGCGGCCGATTCCCCTGTTCTGTCATCAGCAACAGGGATTAATAATACTTATATTCAATTTCTACCTTACCCCCTGTGTCCCCCTCTCCTAACGAGGTTTCACAGGAGAGGGGGAATTTTTTAAAAGAGGGGCGAAGCCCCTCTTGGACGCCCCCTTTTTGTGAACGTAGGACTTCGCCCCCTCTCGCTATGCACTCCCCTATTTGGGGGGGGGGGGGTAAAATCCCCCTTAATCCCCCTTTTTCAAAGGGGAAAACCGGGTGGGGATATCCCGCGGGATAAGCCGACGGCCAGCTTTAAAAAACCAAACTGTAACGAAATGTTTACATGCAGGCTGGGGATATTTATGTTTTAGTTACCATATTATTGATATTCTGATAACGCTGAATGATATACGGTTACACACAGGCAACAATCAAAAGGAAAATAATATAAAAAGTAACGCCGGGAAACAGCGTTGTTACTTACTTAGGTGAAAGAGGAGGGCATTACAATGCAAAGATTTTGTGAGAGGTTGATGAAAAGAATACACGGTAAAGAAGAAGGCATTACGGGCCTGGAAACGGCTATTATTCTAATCGCCTTTGTTATCGTGGCTTCGGTGTTTGCTTACGTGGTCCTTTCCGCCGGTCTGTTTTCCTCGCAGAAGGTGAAGGAAGCCGTTAATGCCGGACTGCAATCGACCATGGCCACGATAGAAATCAAGGGTAACATAGTCGTCAAGATGGTAGACAGCGAAGTAACGGATGTCTACTTCTGCGTGGGTATACCCCAGGCCGGCAGTGCGGTCGATTTCAGCCCTTCAACGGAGAATATAAGCCCTCTGGTCATCTCCTACAGCGATGCCGATAACCTGCTTCCAACGGTAAACTGGACGATTGAAAAGCTCAGCACGATTAATAGCGACAACCTTCTCGACCCGAACGAGCTGTTCCGAGTTATCGTAGCCATACCGTCTACGGGTAATGTCAGCATCGGGCCTTACGATAGTTTCGCCCTGGAGGTCAAGCCGGCGGACGGGCCGGTACTGGTCATCGAGCGCACTATTCCGGGCAGGGTAAGCCAGTACGTGAACCTGCACTAAGGATAAGGAAGGCTGATAAAGAATAAAAAACTGCTTGAGTCGATGTAAATAGTCCAAGCAGTAAGAGAAACAGAAGAAGACCGGCTGCCTTAACGGCATCCAGCTAGAGAAGCGAACCAAGAAGTGGCGTAATATGCGTCACTTCTTGCTTTTTCTGGCCCATAATTCCTTGAGTATCCGGCGTTTACTATCCAGCGGCAGGGGTAAATTATGCTCGAAGAAGCCTACCTGCTCTAAGGGAACACCGGCCAGGTCGGCCAGTTCCTGTTGAGAAAGATGAAGGAAAACGCGGAGTCGATGCACTGTCGAGCCGCGTGTAGATTTTTTTATTAACGTCAGCGCTGCCGTCATAACTTGTGCCTCTACCCGCAAGGATACATTCCACCAGGTGGACGTACAACCAAGTGTATACCTCGTTCAAATGGGGGTTCACACCCAATTAATCGATTATCATCGTTACGACTGCGGAAGAAAGGTAACATCGGTAATAAAAGTTAATACTGGAGAGAACCCCCACTAAAAATCAGGGGAGACACGGTGGCGACACGATAATGACGGGTGGTAGGTTAGGATAGATACAAAACCTGCCGGGGAAAAGGAGGGACGAGGAATGAGATGGCTTGCGGCATTGACGATGCTGCTTTTCCAGGGACTGGCCGTCTGCACGATAGGTATCATGATGACGAGCGGGCTGGGCTTCGGCGCGGCCATGCTGACGGCGGTCTCCGAGGTAATTCTCGGCGTTATCATCATCAGGATGATGCTCCGGGACATGCATGAAGCGCACCAAACCGTCTGATAACTTGCAATAACGGCATACCGTCTGGTAAGCTTTCAGCCAGAAGCTAAACCAGGCAGGATGTCAAAGTGTGTCCAGATATATCAGTCCAGTTAGCTCCCCGGAACAAACGGGGTTTGCTCCTGGCCAACCCGGTAATGACGGCCTCCGGCACGTTCGGGTACGGGACGGAGTACAGCCAGGCATTCGATATTCAAAGACTGGGGGCTATCGTCTGCAAGGGAACCACCCTCGAACCCAGAGAGGGCAACCCGCAGCCCCGCCTTTTTGAAACAGCCTCCGGACTGCTCAACTCAATCGGGTGGCAGAACATCGGCGTCAAAGCCCTCGTCGAAGAAAAGGCGCCCGTATGGGCGGACTGGCGGGTTCCGGTCATTGTTAATATCGGCGGGGATACCGTCGATGATTACGCGCGACTGGCCGGAGAGCTGGACAGCGTTAGAGGAATCAGCGGCATCGAGGTGAACATCAGCTGCCCCAATGTAAAGGTCGGCGGCGCCGCTTTCGGAGTCGACCCGGATTCCGCCGCCGGGGTAACCGCCGCCGTCAGGGCGGCCACTTCCCTGCCGGTTATCGTTAAACTCACTCCCAACACGTCCGATATCGCCGGCGTGGCGTCAGCCGTGGCGGAAGCCGGCGCCGATGCCGTATCTCTCATCAATACTTTAAAAGGCACGGCCATCGATGTTAACAAACGGAGTCCAGCGATAGGTAACGTTATATGCGGGCTGTCCGGCCCGGCGATAAAGCCGGTGGCGCTGGCCATGGTTTATGAAGTAGCCGGGGCTGTCGATGTGCCGGTTATCGGCTGCGGGGGAATCGCCAGCGCCGAAGATGCTCTGGAATTTATCATGGCGGGAGCCAGCGCCGTGCAGGTGGGTACGGCGACATTCGGCAATCCCCGGGCCTTGCTGGACGTGCTGGAGGGAATCGAGCGGTTCATGGAGGAGGAGGGAATTCAAAACTTGGGCGAAATTATCGGAGCGGCGGGGGGATAATCCAACCTGCATTGAGCATCTTTCCCTGATGTAATATAATTAATATGTTGTAATAGCTCGCGTATATGTGCAGTTACGGAGGGGTCGCATAGTGGCCTAGTGCGGGCGCCTGCTAAGCGCTTACCCTGGGAAACTGGGGTCGAGGGTTCGAATCCCTCCCCCTCCGCCACGAAATTACTTTTTATCCTGGATATTTACTCCCCAGAGGACACATCACAAATGCCCAAATACCATATCTGGACCATCGGCTGCCAGATGAATAAAGCGGAGTCGGAGCGGCTGGCGAGTCGCTTCGAGGAACTTGGCTACGAGGCTACGGACAAAGTGAACGAGGCCGACCTTATCGTGCTGAACAGCTGCGTGGTGCGGCAGAGCGCCGAGAACCGCGTCGTCAACAAGCTATACGCTTTAAGGTCGTTGAAAAAAGCCAGGCCGGATATAACGCTGGCGCTCACCGGCTGCCTAGTAGATTCCGATACCGACCGTCTAAAAAAGACCTACCCGCACGTAGACCATTTTTTTAAGGCGGGTGGCTACCCTCCCTGGCTGGAAGAGACCGATGAGCTATCGCTGCCCCGCCACCCCTCACCCACCGAGTACGTGACGATAATCCAGGGCTGCGATAACTTCTGCTCCTACTGCATCGTCCCCTACCGGCGCGGTCGCGAGAAGAGCCGCCCCATACCGGAAATCACCGGCGAGGTGAGGGAACTGGTGTGGCGGGGGGCTAAAGAGGTCACCCTGCTGGGGCAGAACGTGGACTCGTACGGGCATGACCTGCCCGATAGACCGGACCTGGCCGACCTGCTGGCCGAAGTCAACAAAATCGAAGGGCTGGTGCGACTGCGCTTCCTGACCAACCACCCCAAGGACATGAGCGCCAGACTCATCAAAGCGATGGCAACGCTGGATAAAGTCTGCGAGCAGATGAACCTGCCGATACAGGCGGGAAGCGACGAAATTCTCACGACGATGAAACGCGGCTACACGGTGGCACAATACCGCGAACTCGTCGGGCAAATACGGGAGGAAATCCCCGGCGCGGCCTTGAGCACCGATGTCATCGTCGGCTTCCCCACGGAAACCGAAAACCAGTTCCGGCAGACTCTGGACTTGCTCTCCGAGGTAAAGTTTGATACAGTTCATATAGCCGTCTATTCGCCCCGGGAGGGGACGGCGGCGGCCAGGGAACTCGAGGACGATGTACCGTCCTCCGAAAAAAAAACAAGATTCAATAAACTCGAACTGATACAGGAGGAAATTCAAACTGAAATCAACGCCCGCCTGCAAGGCAATACGGTGAAAATACTGGTGGAGGGCAGGAACAGGGGAAAATGGTACGGCCGCACCCGTACTGACAAACTGGTATTCTTCAGCAGCAACGACAATTACCTCGGGCAGCTGGCAAACGTAAAAATCACCAGAACAAGCCCGTGGTCACTGCAGGGTGAAATATAATCCGGCAACATTAATCAGGAGGGGAAATGACTAAAATATTAAAGACAGGCATCATCGCGGTACTGCTTATCGCGGTCCTGGTATTTTTCGGCGGCTGCCTCCCGGCGGCAACCGAGGGGGAAGAAGGCTCCGGCAGCATCTGGCCCATGATTATCTTTCTGGTAGTAATCTTCGGGCTGTTCTACTTCGTCATGATAAGGCCGCAGCGCAAACGACAGAAAGAACACCAGACGCTGATGGAAGGGCTGCAAAAAGGCGACCGGGTGATAACCGCCGGCGGCGTCTACGGGACAATCGAAAGTCTTAGCGAAGACAGCGTCGTCATAAAAGTCGAAGGCGGAACCACCATGAGGGTCGCCCGGGGCAGCGTCGCCGTACAACGAGAGAAGTAGGCAGTTGAGCACCGCCGACCTAACGGATAAACAGTTCGATACCATTATCGACCTCGCCCTGGCCGAGGATACCGACCACGGCGATATTACCAGCGAAGCGCTGCTCCCGCCCGACCTCACCGGAAAGGCATCAGTTCTGGTGAAAGAAATGGGCGTATTGGCCGGCATCGGGGTGGCAGGGCGCATCTTCCTGTGCCTCGACCCGTCACTGGAAATCGAAATACTGATTAAAGACGGGACTCCCGTGAAGTCGGGAGATATCGCCGCAACGATAGTCGGTAACGTGAGCAGCATTCTCAAAGCGGAGCGGGTAGCCCTCAATTTCCTGCAAAGGCTTAGCGGCATCGCCTCGCTGACGGCGCATTACGTGGCAGAAATCAAAGGGCTAAAAACCAGAATCGTTGATACCCGCAAGACCACTCCCGGCATGCGGTTGCTGGAAAAATATGCGGTGCGGATGGGCGGGGGTCATAATCACCGCCTGCACCTGGGTGACGCCGTTTTAATCAAGGACAACCACATCGCCGCGCTGCGTGCCATGGGTATGAACCTGGAAGATATCGTGGCCAAAGCCCGGCAGAATGCGCCCGCGGGGATAACCATCGAGGTGGAGGTCACCAATACCAGAGAGGCGCAGGAAGCTAAAAAAGCCGGGGCCGATATCATCATGCTGGACAATATGACCGTCAACGAGATGCGGCAGGTGGTGAATCTGGTCTCGGGTCAGGCTAAACTGGAGGCCTCGGGGGGCATAACGCTGGCCAACATCCGTCAGGTAGCCATGACGGGGGTGGATATTATTTCCATCGGGGCGCTGACCCACTCTTTCCGGGCGCTGGATATCAGCCTCGAGATGGAGTCGCAGACGCTGAAGCTGCTCTAGGCAACGCTACGCGGCGGCTTTCTGGCGCTGGAGAGATAACTTTCCTGGTTATCCTCTATCTTAATATCTATCGCCAATACTACTCAGGAGATAAGGCAGGAAAACACCGGTACCCGTGCCGACATCCAGCACGGCGGAACCGGGTCTTATGTCAAGTCGGCAGGCCATCCGCTCCAGCCTAGTGGCATCTTTTTCCGACACCTCGTCGTCCCAGATAGTCGCTCTACCGTTGAAATATTCTTTAATCATGCCTTTTTCTCCGGAGCCGGCTGATTCTGCCAGCCTTTCACCTTCCTCTTGGGAGAGAAGATAGCAGCTATCATGAATATTACCGACGAGGTAACGACGATGGTGGCGCCGCTGGGAGCGTTAAAGAAGTAAGAAAACAGCAGCCCCACCCATCCCGAAAGCACCCCGAAAGCAGCCGAGAGCAGAAACATCTTTTTCATATTATAGGTTAGCTGATAGGCTGCGGCGGCCGGATTTAAAATGAGGCTGAAGATGAGCAGTCCCCCTATGGAACGGAGCGAGGCGGTAATGGTGGCGCCGGTTAAAAACAGAATCCCGTAAAGGAATATCGCCGCCGGTATACCCACCGCCAGCGCGGTATCACGATTGAAAATAGTGGCCTGAATCTCTTTAAAGAAGAAAAAGACCAGCGCCACCACGACAACGGCTACGATGCCGAGGAGGATAATATCGCCCCTGGTATTGGTCAGGATGCTGCCCCAGAGCAACTCGAGGGCGCCCGATTTTGTGCCGGGCATCAGCCCCATGAATAAGAAAGCCAGTCCCAGCATTAGCGAAAATATCACGCCTATAGAGGTTTCCGGGCTTAGCTCGCCGCGGTCAGCGAGCGGTCCGATGATAGCGGCAGAAAGCAGAGAAACGCCGAAGGCTCCGACCAGCGGATTGAATCCCAGCCAGAGTCCGAGCAGGGCCCCGGCAAAAGCGGCGTGCGACATGCATACGCCGATAAAAGGCATGTGCATCAGCACCACGAAGACGCCTATAGTAGCGCAGGCGATACCGCCCAGAAAGGCGGAGAGAATGGCGTTCTGCATGAACTGGTAGCCGAAAATGGAGAGATCCAAGTCGATGTCCCCTTACTGCCCGACCGCTACCGTTTTTTTGCGGCGACTCTGTACCACAGCGACGGGCATATCGTACAACTCGCTCAAGTTGTTATCCGTGAGCAGTTCCGCGGGGGGACCTTCGCCCCAGATAAAACCATCTTTCATCAGTACCACGCGGTCGCAGGTCACCGGCAGACAGCTAAGGTCGTGAGTAACGAAGAGGGTGGTCAGCGACCTGGTATCATGGACCATCTTCACCAGTTCCAGAATATCACTCTGCGCCTTCCAGTCCAGCGAGGCGGTCGGCTCATCCAGTAAAAACAACTCCGGCTGCTGCGCCAGGGCGCGGGCGATGGACACACGCTGCATCTCGCCGCCGGAAAGGTGACCGATGAGACGCTCGGCGAGATGGGTCATCCCGACCAGTTCGATTGCCTCGTCCACGATTTCATAGTCGCTTTTATGCGGCCTCTTAAACAGTCCCAGAATCCCGTAGCGGCCAATCATCACCACTTCGCGTACGCAAATCGGCATACGCGGGTCGATATTCTGCACCTGGGGCACGTAGCCCACCCTTTTTCTCAAGGAATGGCCGTTCCCCTGGGCGAGGTACTGTCCGAGGACACGCACCTTTCCGTCGAGGAGCTTACCCATGCCGTTGACCACGGTGAGGAGGGTGGTCTTGCCGGCGCCGTTAGGGCCGATGATACCCACGAATTCACCCCTGGAGACCTTCAGGGACACGCCCCGGAGGGCGATATCCTCCCGGTAGGAGACCACGGCTTTGTCAATAACTATCAGAGGATTATCCATAAAATCGTCACCCTTTATTCAATTATAAAGAATTACCTGGCTATTGCGTCAAGTATCAGGACTATATTCTTGTCGATGGCCTTCTCCCAGGTCTCGGTATCATCGAACCCGCCCGGGAAATTGGAGAGAATTATCCGGGTACAGCCCAGTTCCTCGGCCAGCCCGGCCCCGGCATCCTGGCCGCTCTGGAGGTTATCGATAATCAGGCTCACGTTCTCCTGCCTGCCTTTATCGACCAGCTCCTTCGTCACCTGGGGAGTGAATGAATCAGGTCTGCCGTAGAAGGTAACAACATTGAGGCCGACCCAATTGAGAAACGCAGCTTGCATGCCAGAGCAAATAACATTGATACTAGAGAGGTTTTCACCAGCCAGCTTGCTTTTAATCTCAGCTTCTTTAGTCTCAACTGTATTTTTGTATTCATCCGCCGAAGCTTGATAATCACCGATATTTGCAGTATCTACTTCAGACAAGGCGTCGGCTACTCTGTCGATTGCCACTTGCTGGACTGAAGGTACCATCCAGTTACTCTGTGGATTACTCGGTATATCAAGCGAAATAACAGTAAGGTCTGGATTGTCGGCGGAGTCTATTAGCTCCTGAGAAAACATCTCGCCCTGCCAGCCATGCAGGATAAAGAGAGAGGCATCAGACAGCTTCTGAACATCACCGGGTGAAACATCGAAGTGTCCGGGGCATTGGGCGGGGGGAATAATGTTGACTACATCAACCATGTCGCCACCTATCCGCTCCACTATAGACGATATTAAGGAAGTGCTGGTAACCACCTTAAGCTTGTCTTGATTCTCATCGGCGCACCCGCCCAATATGGCTGATACAATAAGAGTTAACGCCAATAGAGCCGCAACGACAATGTGCATTTTTCTCATCGTAGAACACTCCCTTCTATATTACGCTCGAAACAACTATTTCAATTCTGTGCAATTGCAACTGTTTGCAATAAAAGTTTAAAAAAAATTGTGTCCCCTGCCCCACACCCACCTATTTTACAATCACTTGCGAAAAATATCAACTACTTGCAACTGCAATTACTTGTAATAACACAGGAATAACCAGCCGCTGTCAAATAGCCGTTTTCTCAAGGATAACACGACTCGACCTGAAATCGATTTCTCTGATGCTGGCGGCTATCTCCTGTCTCTCGCCGAAGAGACTCGTCACAAGGAGTTTGCCGTCCTCCGCCTTGATAGAAGCGATTTCCTCCATCAGAAATTCGTTTTCACCCTTCCCGCCGATGTATGCCTTTGCCAAACACATCCTCTTACGCCTCCAGTTTCCTCAATATATTGGATAGTATTTCAGTAACTTTATCCATGTTCCCTACCGCCTGTAATATCTCCCCGCCTACTTCCGCCTCTCCCATCTTATCCGCCTTTTCCGCCCATTCTTTGAACTCTTCGCTGTGTTCCTGGTTATGCTCTATCCAGTACTTCAGCAGAGTCTTCAATTTTTCCTTTTCATCGCTGCTCATACAATACCCCCTTTACTAAAATCTAACCGGATTTTTCCCGGCTGTCCAGCATGACCGTTACCGGACCGTCGTTGTGAATTTCCACCTGCATATATTGCTGGAAGCGCCCGGTGGCCACTTTCAGTCCGCTCTCGCGGGCCAGTCCGACGAAATAATCAAACAATCCTTCCGCCCGCTCCGGCGGCGCCGCCCCGATAAAACTTGGCCGGCGGCCTTTGCGGGTATCGGCCAGAAGCGTGAACTGGCTCACCAGCAGGAGCTCCCCGCCGATATCCAGGGCAGAAAGGTTGAACTTTTCCCCGGCATCAGCAAAAATGCGCAGGTTGATAATTTTCCGTATCAAATACTGCGCATCTTTTTCCGTGTCCCCGTCGGCCACCCCGAGAAACACCACCAACCCTTTTCCTATCCTCCCCACGTCTTCACCGGCTATGCCGACGGAGGCTTCGCTGACCCGCTGAAGGAGTGCTTTCACTTTTTGCTCTTGCCGGTCTCCTTTTCGCCTTTACCAGCTTCAGTTGCCGGATTTTTCCGATGGTCCGTTACGTAGAAACCGCTTCCTTTGAAAATAATGGGCGCAGGGTGAAAGATGCGTCTGGCTATCTCTTTACACTGCGGGCACTCCGCTTGAGGTTCGGCATTAAAGTTCTGTTTCACCTCAAAGCGATGGCCGCACTTGCTGCATTCGTACTCGTAAATAGGCATGGAATATCACCTCGCAAACTCATCCTCTATATAATATTGTACACGAACGACGCTTCTCTAGCAAGCTGACCAAGCTACAATGAACCTGCTTGATATATTGTCTGCCAGAGTCTTCTCTGCTATACTTAACAGGTACGCCCCCATCGTCTAGAGGCCTAGGACACCGGCCTTTCACGCCGGCAGCAGCGGTTCGAATCCGCTTGGGGGTACTTTTCATTCCCGGCAGGTAAAAGAGGCACCGGCTTTCGCGGAGTATGCTCCCACGTCGCACGGTGTTACGGCTATTTCAGGTTATACTCGGATAGATGCAGTTCTCTCCAGGACTCTACGCCGTTAAATTCGGCGGTGAATATCAGGGCGGGGTCGTCCGTCTCTTCGACATTGGGTATACGGGCGCTGTTATCGCTACTCATACCCCGCGGCACGTAAAAAGCAAAGGGCAGCGGGTCAGCCCCATCCGCCACGGCTTTATGGTAATTCCCGACGACATCATCGTTCCGGGATATGGCTTCCGTGGTGCAATACCTTGAGCCGTTATACTTCATGTCTGCGTAACGGAACGCCTGCCCGTACGGCGCCATCATTATGTCAAATCGCCGGGGGAACATCTGCCCATAAAGCTGCCCGAACTGCGCCTGGTGAATGAGGAACTGCACGCTCGGCCACTTACCTTTCCCCCACGTCCTCCCGGGAAAGAAGGGGTCGGGCATTTCCTCCCCGGCCCGGGACATCTGGTATGCCCGGCCCACCGCTTGAGCAAACATCATGTTAGACCCCAAGTTGTAGCTGTTTACGTTCCACTCCTTCCGTCGGAGCTTCATACCCGCGGCGGACATGAGAAAAGTAACTTTTAATAACTGGGACGGATCTATATCCTGCATCCTCAAGGTCATGCCGTAAGCCATCGTGACGGGATTGCCGCCCTTGCCGGTTTCCGCATAATCGATAACGCCATCGCCGTTTTCGTCAAACGCTTCCAGTATCTGCTTCCTGAAATCGGAGCCCGTCAGCTCATCATTCGCGTCCAGGTAGGCGAAAGCCATCGCCTGGAGGTCGACCATAGCCTTCATCGCCGCATGGTACATGGTGGTGGTGAGAATCTCGGTAAAGACACCGCCGTCCACACGACCGAGCCTGCCGCCCAGCGAGGCTAACGTTCCTCCCTGCCGCAGGTCTTTACCGACGACGTAGAACTCCCGGCGACCCAGTCCCCGGCTCTCGCAGTGCTTCAACCCGGTATAGCGGGAGAACGAGGAATCGTACCCCTCTCCGGTAACGATGTTCTTCCCTTCTACTTTTGGCATGGGGACTTTCTGGATAACGTCCGAGGTCAGGTGATACTCCCTGCGTATTTTATCGACTTCGCTCATGGGCACCATGGTGAATAAATAGCGGGAAGCGCAGGTATCCACCGCCACGGGGTCAGCGCCGGCGAAGACGAACCCCTCCGGCACCGAAACGCCGTCGGGGCCGCTGTGATTGATATTGGCCGCCTCGATTCCATCGACGACGTGCAACATCATGATATCCTGGCCTTTGACCGCCTGGATAGCGTCGGCGATGTTGGCTTCCATGCCGCCGGTCCTCTTCCAGACAGGGTTGCCGTTTTTATCCGGGATGGGCAGGGTGGTATCTTCATCGATTTGAAGGTCCCAGCGGCCGTGCGGGACACTCAATTTGAATCCCGGCATTTGCAGATTGGGAACGGCGTATTTCCAGGCGTATTTCCCCGGCTCTTTACTGGCATTCGCTTCCATAGGGTAGAGACCCATGCCCAGGTTTTTCAGGGTAATAGAACAAAGCTCCAGGCTATGGACTTTCAGCCTGGCGGGATTTACCAGGACACAACCGGGCCAGTCGCTTATGTCCTGCGGGTCGGACGGGTCGCCGCCGACCACCGCCTTGTGGAGCGTGATAGTCTGAAAATTAACGCCGCCGGTGACCGGCACGTCGCGGCCGTTGGAATAATCGCCGGCGATTTTATTGATATCGTATAAAAGGAGCTTATCGTTCACTTTGCCCATCGGCAGGCAGGCACCGGAGACGCTTTCCTCGTAACCGAGCATGGGGTCGTCCTTGTGCCCAGGGTCGTGACAACTGGCCAGATATTTACGGGCGAAGTAGAACCCCCACCCGCCGTAATAATCGCCGCTCCTGCCTTCCATTACCGCCAGCGTGGTATATTCCGTCTTATAAATCCGGGACGCCATGAGGGCGGCCATGGACATGGACGTGCCCGCTTCCCCCAGAGCCATCTGATGATAGGTGATGCCAAGTCGGTCATGGAACCAGCGCATCAGGGCGGCGATGAACTCCCAAGGCGTGCATGACTCTGGCATATTGGGGGCGAGAGTCTCAAAGCTAATGGTGGGCTGGACGACGAGGTTGGGTTTGAAGAACAGCTTTTTACCCGCCGCCACCTGCTTTTTGACTCCGCCGGAGAAAGGGGCTTCGGCATCGAGGGAATCCATGACACTGCTCACGGTGACGTATATGTTGTCAATTCTCCGGCAGATTTCCCGCCAGGCTTTCTCCGAACCGTTCTCAATATATTGTTTTAGCAACCCGGAGACGGGACCGTAGCCTTTAGCCGGGTCCATCTGGGCGGCACCCACCGCCGAACCGCCATTGTCCAGTCGTCTTTCACCAACCGGCGATTGAACCGTTATGACTGATTTTGAACTCATCTCGATAATAAATATCCTCCGAAGAAAATCTTATTTTTTATAGTAACGGTAAAGGCTCTCTATATTCATGCGCAGAAAACCCGCCGCCGGCCCTTCCTTGGGCATGTGGGCGAACTGCGGGGCCTGGGGAATCTTTTCCTGGGCTTCTTCCAGGCTCATTCCCCTGCTGATAGCGTCGGTCATGGCGTCCATCCAGTCCTGAACACTCCCGGCCATCTGCGAGAAGCAGCTTTTATTCGTGACTTCACCATGACCGGGAACCACCTTATCAACGTCCAGCCCCTCAAGTCGTTTCAGGGTTTTCAGCCATTCGTCGGGCACGGCGTCGCGGAAGATGGGCATACCCAGATTAATGTTATCCGAGGTGAAGACTATTCTTTCCTCGGGGACGTGGACCGCCAGGCTGTAGGGAGTGTGGCCGGGCATATGAATGAGATGAAATGTATAGCCGCCCAGATAGAGAGTGAGGCTCTCGGAGAAGGTGATATCCGACGGTCGAAAGTAGAACTCTTTATCAAGGGGTAGACTGTCCGGGGCCATCATCTGGAGCATGCCCGTGATTTCCTCCGGCTTGGCAGCCAGCAGGGCGTCACGCGTACCATCCTGGGTGACGACCATGCCCCCGAAATAACAGTTGCCGGCGATATGGTCACCGTGGGGTTCGGTATTGATGACGTAACGCACCGGGCCGAATTTAGCGATTTCAGCCGCCACTTTCTTAGCGTTGGCCGGCACCATCGGGGTATCAATCACCACCACCCCGTCCTTCGTGACCACAACGCTGGTGTTACAGACGCTTAACTGGCTTTCAACATAAACATTATCGGTAATTTTTTGCATATGACTCCCCTTTCTATAATCGCAGGAAATCGAGCGGTTTACGAGGCGATACGCTATATTCTGATATATCGGTTATTCAATACTTTAAGGGGCTGTCCCGGCAATGTCAAGTCAAAGAGTCGATATTTCATATCGACTAAACACCATGCCATATAATTGTCAGGGTTATTCACCATAAGCTACAATATCAATATACTATCTTTACCAGCCGGCTGATGGTAAACGAGGATGAAAAGGAGGACATATTCTATGAAACCGCTCAACGTGCTGGTCATGGCCCCTTCCTTCGACAGGACGGTGCCGCATGCCGACGAAGAAACCATGCAGAGGATTGCCCTTGCCGGCGCCGGTATCAACGTCATTGATGCCTCCGAACCGGCGTTTGCCGAGTACCAGGGCGACTCTACCGCCGAAAGTAAGCTGGACGCCATGCTGGCCGAGACAGAGGTTATCTACGGGCTTATCATGCCCCGCGACATCCTGAAGCGGGCGCCCGGACTGAAATGGGTCCAGACAATGTCCGCCGGCGTCGACCGCTTCAGGAAAACAGGAATCTGGGACAGCCCGGTGATATTGACCGGGGTCAGCGGCATTCATACCACCCCCATCGGAGAATTTGCCCTCCAGTTCATGCTCATGTTCGCCAAGGAGGCGCCGCAGTGCTTCCAGATGAAGCAAAACCGCAAGTGGATAAGGTATACGCCGACGGTGCTGCGCGGCAAGACAGTGGGTATCGTGGGCCTGGGCAATATCGGGCGGGAGATAGCCAGGCTTTCCAAGGCCTTCGGCATGAGGACCATCGCCACCCGATGGTCGGTCAAACAGTCGAGGCGGGGCAGGTATGTCGACCTGCTGCTTCCGGCGACACAGCTAAACCAGCTGTTATCGGAGAGCGACTATGTAGTGGTCGCCACGCCGCTGACCCCCGAGACCAGGGGACTTATCGGCGAAAAGGAGCTACGCGCCATGAAACCCTCTGCCTATATCATCAACATCGCCAGGGGCGGTATCATCGATGAAGAAGCGCTCATCCGCGCCCTCGAGGAGAAACGAATAGCCGGGGCGGGACTGGACGTGGTGGCCTCCGAACCCCTCCCCCCCGACAGCTCACTCTGGGACTACGACAACGTAATCTTGAGTCCCCACGTTTCCGGCGGGATGGAGGACTACATGGTACGCGCCACCGATATCTTCTGCGAAAACATCAAACGCTACCTGGACGGGAAAAAACTGCTGAACGTAATTGATAAAAAGAGGGGCTATTAGAGGCTCACACGGAAAAGGAGGCGAAAATATATGCCGATGACAATGGAAGAACTGGAAGCCGAAGTTCAAAGCCTGAAAGAACAGGTGGCCGAGGGCGCCCGGGCTAAAGACTACCTGGAGATATGGAAACTGCAGTCGCTCTATTCGCACCTGTACTACATCGGCAGGAGGGCGGAGATACCTTCGCTTTTCGCCCGGAAGACCCCGGGGGTATCCCTGGAAATAGAAGACAGCGGCGTTTACGAAGGCATCGAAGGCGTGAAGCGACTCTGGGGCACGATATTCAGCGAGAAGGCCCACATGACACCGGGGTTCCTGGCCATACACATGACCGTGAACCCCATCATCGAGATTAATAAAGAAGGGACGAGGGCGAAAGGCATCTGGCACTCTCACGGATTTGCCTCCATGGGGAGGGAAGGGAACCTCACCCAGTTCCTGTGCCTGGGTAAATACGACATGGAGTATGTTAAAGAGGACGGCGAGTGGAAAATACTGAAGTTCGTCTACCGTCTCGGCTTCATGTGCCCGTATGAAAAAGGCTGGGTGGAGAACCCCCAGGCCGCCAGCATCGCCGCCTCGCCGGAGAACAGCCCGGATAAGCCCACCACCTACCACAAGCCGTACCATAAAGACAGGGTAAACATCATGCCGCCGCCGCCACCGGAGCCTTACGAAGACTAGAGGGCGTTGCCCAGCTGTTTGGTCGGCTTGAGGATTACCATCAATACCAGACCGATAACGCTCAAGGCGGCGCAAACTATAAATGCGGTCTGATAGCTTCCTGTTACGTCACAGATATAGCCAATTACCACCGGCCCGACGGCACCCCCAAACGTAAAGCCCAAGCCCATGACCCCGTAAATCAGGCCGTGAGAGGTCAGCCCGAAAAGTCTGGCTACCAGAGGTGACTCCGACGTGCCCATGCTGCCGAGAGCCAGGCCGAACACGATGGCGAACAGGTAAAGCATCCACAGCTCACTTATCGGCACCAGCCAGACCAGGGCAACAACTGCCAGAATAAAGCCGATAATGAAGGCTTTGCGGTTGCCGATTCTATCGCCGATAAAGCCGCCCAGCACGAAATTACCCACGATACCGATGCCGCCGTTGACGGCCAGCACATTGGCGGCGTTGATATCCGATATCCCCAGTTGGGTTATATGCGGCACAAGGTGTACCGTCAGGCCATAGGCGACAAAGCCGAAGCAGAAAAATACCGAGACCACCAGCCAGAATTGGGGGGTACGAGCCGCCTCTTCCAGGGAAAGGCTTTGAGAAACGTCAACACCTGTTACCGGTTCTTTACCATCCACGTCATCCGCGACTTTTTCAACCATCCGGGGGGCGCGTTTCAACAGCTGCGCCGCCAGTATCACCACAATAAAAACGGCAACGCCCAGAATCACGTACGATTGCCGCCATTCATAGGCGGCTATAAGCCGGCTGATTACCGGCGGGCCGACCATCTGACCAATGGTCAGACCCGAGATGACAATCCCCGTCATCAAGCTCCGTCTCCCCGTAAACCACCTTGCAACGGTGGATAGCAGCGGCACCCAGAGACCGCTCATACCGATACCTATAATCACTCCGTAGAAGAAGTAGAGCTGCCAGACCGACCCGATTTGCGACATAAGGAAATACCCCACACCCAGAAGCATGCCGCAAAACGTCACCACCAGGCGCGGCCCGAATCTATCGGTAAGTCCGCCCATGACGATACCCAGCAGGCCGGAGATAATCGAGGAAAGCGAGTAAGCCCCGGAGGTAACGGCCCGGGTCCACCCGAATTCCTCCAGGAATGAGTTAAAAAACACCCCGAAGACAATATAAAGTCCAAAGGAGACTATCATAATGATAAAGGCGGCCCCGACTACGAAATAGCCCTGGATAGACCTCTGCTGTGTCTCCGGGGATGGGAAGTCTTCTTGACCGGTCACGCTAAAACATTTCCTAACCAGCTCATACTATCAGAATATAGCTATTATAACATATGAGACGCGATATTCCCCGTTTAAAGGTAAACGGAATCAGTCAAGAGGATAAACGGCAGATGTGTTCTCGCTACGGGGACACGCGGTAGGGTAGCGAGCGGGCGACGGTCAAGGCAATATCTGCATCACCGTCCCATCAACGGTGAAAACATAATGACACCCCGACTTTAACAAATCGGCTTCAAGGCCATGCAGATAGTCGGTTAAAAACAGCGGCGGCGTATCGCCGGTGCGGACTTTACTCATATCTGCGGTGGGGCCCACGGCCTCCAGGACACCCGAATGACTATCGTAGAGCATTTCAACTACAGCCGTCTGGATATTGTGAAATTCGGATTCCTGCGCTCCCGCCTCGGCTTTGCCTATCATTCGAACTACTTGCGGGATAGCCACCGACGCAAGAGTAGCCAATACGGCCACAATTATACAAACTTCCAGAAAAAAACCAGTTGCCTGTTTATCCTGCATATTCCTTGATTAGCGCGCCATGCTGCCTGATTCGGGTAACCGCGACGCTATAGTACTAATGTAATAGGAATTCATTATTGAGACATCAATAAAAGTAACTATTTCCTCTGGGGGGTATCCCTCAATTCCGCTAATAATGGGGGTTAACCCTTAAGGAAAATAGAGGGTTTTCTGCTTTTCAGGGTTGCACCGCGTGTATTAAATTAAATGTGGGAGAATGAGCAAAAAAGTATTATTGATAAATAACATTAACGCCCGTCCCATTACCCCGGAACTGCTAACAAGGGCGGGTTACAGCGTTGACGTTGTGTACGACTCCGCCGCAGGTTTGCGAGAGCTGGACAATCAAGCCCACGACGTGGCGATTGTTCAGGAAAGCCCGGCTGCGGAAATCTGGCAGCTTTGCGCAAAGATACGGGCCCGGACCGGCATTCCGCTTATCGTCATCAGTCCCAGCGCCAGCACCGAAACCTGCGTCAAGGCAATCAATGCCGGCGCGGATTACTTTATGCGCAAGCATTTCGGCCCGCTGGAGTTCCTGGCGAGAATCAGCTCCCTGCTGCAACGCACCCCCGCCCGTCAACCCGTGACTGCCGGCCTCTAGCCTGAAAAGCGGCTGACGATGCCGCAGGAAGAACGAATATGACAACGCAGAACATGTATAAAAAAATAGTGGTACCGCTGGACGGCTCTCCCCTGGCCGAGGTAGCCCTGCCTTATGCCGAAGAGGTAGCCGGAAAGATGGGTTCTGATATAGTGCTGCTAACGGTTCTCCCTTCGGAGGAGCCGGATGAGTACCTGAACCACCAGAATTATGCCGGGAAAATAGTTGATATCACCAAGCGGCAGGTGGATAAATATTCTGAAAATACAGGTAATAAATCTATCAAGGTAGGTACGGCCACACGGACCGGCAACCCCGCCGAAGGGATTCTGGACTATGTCGAGAAGGGTTACATGTGCCTGATTGTCATGGCGACCCACGGTCGTTCCGGCGTCGGGCGCTGGGCGGTAGGCAGCGTCGCGGATAAGATCGTCAGGGCAACTACGAGACAGCCGCTGCTGCTTATCAGGGCCAAAGGCGCCCACCCCGACGTACGCGCCAAGCGAATTCTAAAGAGAGGATTAATACCGCTGGACGGCTCTACGATAAGCGAAGCCGTAATCCCCTATTTCAGCGAGGTCGCCCTGCAACTACAGATGGAACTTACCTTACTTAGAGTAATCCCCAAGAACAACGGCTCACTTGCCAGCGCCGATGCCTATCTTGGTGACTGGTGCCGGCAGCTCGAAGATAAAGGCGTCAATGTAAAATACGAGGTAATGACCGGTTCTCCCGCGGAGCAGATTATCGACCTTGCCGACGAACTCGCCAGCGACCTTGTCGTCATGTCAACGCGCGGACAGACGGGCGTCAATCTCTGGTCCCTGGGGAGCGTAGCGCATAAAGTCCTGCTCGGGGGCAACACGCCGCTCCTGCTGATAAGGGCCTGATTCCCGAATTTATAAACCCTCAAAAGAACGCGCCTGCCCCATCCTTATACACTTGCTTAATTCACCTATCTCTGCTATTTTGGAAATGGCCGGTCGCGCAGCAGTCACCGCCACGAAAAACCGGCCACCCCTTAACAGGTATCATATCTCATTGACATGGACGACAGGTTATTTATAAAAAGGCTGGTGGTAGGCTCGCTATCAGCCAACTGCTGGATAGTCGGCTCGGAATCTGCCGGAGAAGGCATGGTAATCGACCCCGGAGGCAACTCCGAGGTTATTCAGAAAGCGATTGCCGAGTCCGGACTCGATATCAAAATAATCGTGCTGACTCACGGCCACTCCGACCACATCGCCGCTCTTCATGAGACCCTGGACATGACCGGCGCCGAGGTGGCCATCCACATCGAAGACGCGGATTTCCTGAAGGGGCGGGGTAACGTCAGTTCGCAGTTCGGCATTTCCTATAAAACCCCGCCTCCGCCGGACAGGCTGCTCCGGGGAGGCGATATCATCGACGTTGGCGGCTGGAGCTTCTCGGTAATACATACACCGGGCCATACTCCCGGCAGCATCTGCCTGCTCACCGACTATAAAGTATTTACCGGAGACACGCTTTTCCGCCGGGGTATCGGCACCACGCTGATGCCCGGCAGCAGCCGCCGCCAGCTGATAAACAGCATCCAAACCAGATTAATGATACTGCCGGATGACACTATCGTCTATCCCGGGCACGGCCGGGAGACAACAATCGGAGCCGAGCGCCGGGACAATCCCTATGTAACCGGCAAGCGCGATTCGGGCTACTGGTAGCCCCGATTAATCAATCCATCCCCCGTCTTTATCTTCACTTTCTTTTTTAGACTCATTACGTTCTGATTTACCTGAACATACTTCACTTTTTTCATCCCCTTTTTCCCGGTCCCCCTCCAGCCAATCTGTTTCACAAACCGGCAGATACTTCCGGTTGGCGAGGGGGATTTATCTTATAAATGTGATTTTTTTGTAAAGGTTGTCCCTTACTTTGTGATTTGGTTGTTATCCCTTGGTACTAAAGTAATCCCAGCACTTTCGTCAACAAGGTTAAGCACGTTAATAGTGAAATTAACTTCGATAAGGAAATATTAATAAACCCGTTTAACCGGGTTTTGGACGAATCAGCCCAAACGACCCAAAGGAGGCATGTCTTGGAAATAAAAACGGAAAATGCTTACCCGTTGTATATGACCACCGGTGCCGTGGCCCGGCACTGCGGTGTTAGCAAGGTAACGGTCTTGCGATGGATTGAAAAGGGAAACCTGATAGCCTTCAGGCTCCCCGGAGGCCAGAACCGGATACACCGGGATGACTTCTATGCTTTTGCGGAAAAACACAACATACCACTTAGAGGCGGCTAAAGGTAAATATCAGCCGTCCTTATTAGTTGAAAAACCTTCAGCAGGAGGCAAGTAGCAATGTTTATGTCGAGGAAATTACCCGTTTCAGCATTTAGTTTACTTTTTCGCGTTTTGGTTATAGCTATCTTTCTCATCGGGTTACTGCCAATCCCGGCGCTGGCAACAGTAAACGGCACTGTTGCCGGGCAGGTTACCGATAGTTCTACGAGTAACCCTGTTTCCAGCGTTTCCATTTCCGTCTTTGCATCCGGTTCCCAGACGCCAAGCTGGTTTGGGAACAGCGATAGCAGCGGGAACTATACTATCGAAGTTCCCGCAGGCAACAATTACCTGATATCCGCATTTAAAGAGGGATATGTCACCGGACATATCAGTGGAAAGAATGTTACCGATAATACCACGACCGTGGTAAACTTTTCGCTGGCTCCCGGAGGTATTATCCAAGGTACAGTTACAGATAATGCTACCAATCCTATTCAGAATGCCAATGTCCAGGCTTATCTCCCGGCATCACCGGAAACATTTTATAATTCCATGCCGACCGATGCCTCCGGACATTTCAGTCTTACCGTGCCCCCAGGGGAGGGATATACCATCGAGGCAGGCAAACAGGATGTCGGCGAGGCCGACCAGACCGGCATCTCGGCGGTTATAAGCTCCCCTACCACGGTAGATTTAACGCTGCTAATACCTCAACAACAGGACAGCACGCCGCCGGCCGATATTACCGACCTGGCGACCGCCGGTACAACCTCCAATAGTGTCAATCTTACCTGGACGGCGCCGGGCGACGATGGCACAGTCGGAACGGCTAACCAGTACGATATCCGCTACGCTACCTCTATTATCAATGATAATTCGAAGTTCGAGAGCGCCGCTCAAGCCCCCAACATCACGTCACCGCAGTCCGGCGGGGATACCGAGACCTTCACGGTCACCAGCTTGAGCGCTAATACCACCTATTTCTTTTCCATTAAGACCAAAGACGATATGAATATCTGGTCCGGCCTCTCCAACCCGGCCTCGGCCAACACCTCACCACCACCACTCACGCCTTACTTTACCATCAATCACAGTCAGGGCATGTCTTCCTTCATGCTCGCGGCCGGGGATAATATCACGGAGACAATCAATATAACCTCGGTTAACGATTTTGAGGGAACCGTTAACCTTCATTTCGGCGGACCTCCCGGGATAGAAAATTTTTCAACCGTATCGCCCATGCAGATTACCCTCACCGCCAACCAGACACAACAAATTACCCTGAACATCGGCACCGGCCCCTCCATGCCTTCCGGCACCTACCAGTGCGGTATGGGCGGACAGACGTCCGCTTACGGAGGACAGGAGAAGGGCTTCTTCCTTACAGTTATTATAGGCGTACCCGGACAGCCGATGTTATCGGCCTCGCCTCCGGTAATCGCCGCCGGCGGCCAGGTCAATTTCTTCGCCTCGCAGTTCCCTGCCAGCGGCAATATCACCCTGAAATGGGACTCCGGCCCCAATGCGGGAGTGACCATAGCGGAAGGCCAAGTTTCCGGCGACAGTACGTGGAACGTACAGGTGACGATACCGGCAGAAACGCCCGGCGGCAACTTTGCTATTAAGGCGCTTGCAGGGCAAGCCGGCGCCGTATGTCACATAACCGTAACCGCCGGTTCCGACCCCGATTACCTCCTGTCAGCCTCGCCGCAATTCGTCTCCATCACAACGGGTCAATCCGCTAATATTACCATTTACGTATCCTCCATTAACGGGTTCAATTCGGCTGTGTCTCTCATGGCAGGAACAGCCCCCGGGGTTACCAGCAGCCTGTCAGTCACCAGCGTTACACCCGCCAGCGAAGACACGGCTTCGGTCGTTCTCACCATCAACGTAGCCGAATGGGCATCTCCCAACGTATACCAGTTGAATATCGATGGTTCCTGCACAGACCCGTCTATAAACAAGGTTACCAACATTAATCTCGATATACAGCCACCGGCCGAGTGGGGACCCGGTATCTCCTTATCGCAGTCTTACGCACAGGCCGGAGATACCATAACGGTTTCCGGCTCTAACTTCCCGCCCTCATGTAACGGGGCCAATGTTACCATCATGGAAGCTTTCTCCGGTAATACGCTGCAAACGATACCGGCTACAATTGCCGTTAGTAACGGCAGTTTCACCGGGACGTTTAGCGTTCCATCGCAAATTCCCTCCGGCAACTATCGGATTAAAGCAATTGTACAGAGCACCGGCGACTTCGCCGAGAGGGACTTCCAGATTCTGGGAACCGGGGAAACGTTTTCCCTGGGAGTCTCACCGCAGTCGACCACCGTAGCCACAGAGGAAGGGCAAAACTCTTCATCGGTCTCGGTAAACATTTATTCCATGGGCGGCAGCAACTCTACGGTCAACCTGGCCCTGGAGGGCGTGCCCAACTGGCTTACCTACCAGTTCGGCAATTTGCCGGTCAATACCGCCGCCGCCGGCGCTAACGCCATCTCGGTACCAGCCGGCGGTTCAGCCTCACGGAATCTGAACCTGACCGCCAGCATGTCGGCACCACCCGGCAACTACTCCATAACCGTCAAGGCATGGGTAACGGAAGGCGCCGAGCAACGGGTCTCCCTGGAACTGACCGTACAACCACCGGCCGGTTTCGGTATGACAGAGTTCAATTTGAGTCCCACCTTCGGCCAGGTCAACCAGCTGGTGAACTTCTCCGGCTCCGATTTTCTGGGCTGCACACCGAGCCAGGTCACCGAACTCCGGTTCGGCCCGGTTGATTTACTTACCTCGGATAACATGAGCACCATAATCGTACCTACCTCGGGTGATTCCGAGGGCAGGCTCTCAGGCACTTTCCGTGTCCCGTCTACACTTGGTCCCGGCACCTATTTTGTTGATATCATGGTGGGCTGGCCATCCGAGAACATGACCCCCACTAATAAGTTCTCCAGCAAATCATTTACCATAACCGGAGGTACTGATACCTTCGTGATTCAGGCATCCCCTTCGTCCCTCTGGGTCGAGCAGGGCAACCAGATAAGCACCATGATAAGGGTACAGGCAGTCGGCTCCACCTCACCGACAGTCGTTTTTTCGGTAGAAGGCTGCCCGTCTGATATTACCGCCAGCTTTACTTCGGACAATGTCACGGCACCTCCCGGCAGTATCGCCAGTACCGACCTCAACCTGAATATCAGCGAATGGATGCCCACCGGACACCACTCCTTTACGATAAAAGGTCAGCGGGCCGGCAGTGAAGAGGTGAACCGCATCCCCATTGATATTTACATAGCCCCACCCGAAGGTTACGACATGGCCTCCATATACCTTAATCCAACCGTAGGCTCAGCAGGAACCTGGATAACCATCAGCGGCAGCGGCTTCTCGGAGAACACCTCTCTGGCAAACCTGTATTTCGGACCGCCCAACGTACAGAACGACCAGATTGCCAACGGTACACTGCCGGCTATCAATACGGATGGCAGCGGGGCATTCTCGGCCGTGTTTCAGGTACCGACCGGTCTAACCCCCGGAACGTACCCGATAGAAGCGGTCGTGGGGACTTACCCTAACGACAGGAGAGCCATGGCCTATTTTACATTTGTCAGCGACCAGGCGACCTTCAATATCAACGTTTCGCCGATGATGATACAGACCGCACCGGGTGCCCCTGTCGGCACCACGGTAAACGTACAGTCGTTTGGCGGGTCTTCAGCCAATGTTACCCTCAGCATCGAGGGACCGCCGACAATCGAGTGGCGCTTCGATGGAGGTGCCTGGCAGACATCCGCCAATGTATCGCCATCCATAGGCAGCACCTTGATGTCGTCCCTGGAAATCCAGCCCAAGGCATCCACGTCTATGGGACATTTCTCACTGGCTGTTAAAGCCGTGTCAGGAAATACGACAGAAATACGCAACCTGGAACTTGACGTCGGGGCATCCGCCGACTACGACATGCCGATATTCTCGCTTAATCCTAATACCGGCACGGCGGGCACCAATGTGTCTTTCAGCGGCTCCAACTTCCCCCCCAGCGCTAATGTTACCAGAATCACCTTCGGCAGCGCCGACATAACCCTGGCGCAGACAATTACCACATCGCCGCAGCGTACATTCTCCGGCGCGTTTACCGTACCGGCCACCGTAGGCGGGCAGCCTTTAGCTCCCGGAACTTATCCCGTCAGGGTATTCGTAGGAGAGGTACAGGCCGACGCTATGTTCAACGTGTACGGCGGCGATGATACTTTTATACTCACTCTCTCGCCCAATTTCCTTCAGGGCGAGCCCGGCAGCTTACCGGAGACCTCGGGCATACTCAAAGCGCTGGGCGGAGCCGCGCCAACGGTTAAAGTAGCCGTGAAAGGCCTGCCGCCAGGTGTTATTACGGAATGGAATGGTATTAACCAGCCCATTTTTAGCATCAGTGCCCCACCGGGAGGCCAGAACAGCTTCAGACTGATGCTGGTCCTGCCCGGTATGATTCCCATGGGGCAATATCCGGCCACGCTTGAGGGCTGGGTTGACACCAACCAGAACAACACCTGGGACAGCGATGAGAAAATCACCCGTGTCAACCTTGAGCTATCGATTATGCCGCCGCAGGGCTATAGCATGGGTATGCTTTCGCTTAGTCCCACGTACGGTCAGGTCGGCGATATGGTAACATTCAGCGGTTCCGGATTTTCCGGCAATACTACGGTAACGAGCCTGACCTTCGTCGAGACGGACGTACTGACAGCTAATATCACCACCGCCCTCGACGGTTCATTCTCAGGAGTATTTACCGTCCCCGATACCGCCTACGGTAATCCCACAGGACCCGGGCGATATCCGGTTGACGTTATCGTGGGCACCTATCCCGACGACCGCATGGGCGGATTCGACTTCGAGGTAGTCTCTACCGACCAGAAATTCAACGTCAGCGCTTCACCGGGCTGGCTGGCCCGGCCGGCGGGTGATACCGCCAGCGTCAGCCTCTCGGTAAGGTCGCTGGTAACTAACCCACCCAGTCCCACCGTAATTCTGCAGGTCGAGGGCCTGCCCTATGGCATAACCGCCAGCTTTACCAGCGCTAACGTAACCCCGCCCATCGGCGGCATGGAGGGCCGCGAACTGCAACTGAATATATCCAATTCCTGCCCTTCAGGCAACTACCCCATATCCATCCGCGCTTATAACGCGGCAAATCCCGCCGAGGAAATCTGGACTGACTTCACGCTGGAAGTCACGCCTTCCTCCGGTTTTATGGACATGGGTATGGCCATGGTAACCCTATCGCAGAATTACGGTTCCGTAGGCGAGCAGATAACTGTCAGCGGTTATGGTTTCCCTAGCAATCAGAACCTTAGTTATATAGAACTTGGTCGCGACGATGTTACGCCCACCAGCGTAAACATAACCACCGACAATACCGGCGCCTTCTCCGCGGTAATTACGGTCCCGCCGATACCTCCGGGAACTCATCCGGTTGTGGTAAACGTACAGGAAACTGTCAGGATGACACCGTTTAATATCATGAGTGTTGATGATGCCTTTTCACTGAAAGTCAGCCCGAACTGGATGGAACCGATTCCCGCCGGCGACCCCAACGGACGGCAGATTGCCATCACGATTACGGCCCTGCCCGGTAAGACGCCGATAGTCACTCTAAGCACGGAGGGGCTGTTTGCCGCCTACGGCACCATCACCCAGAACTGGAACCCCGTATCCAGAACGGTTAATGTTACCAACGCCGGCGGCAGCGCCACGGCAATGCTGACACTAATAGCGTCAGAGAATTTACCGCCCGGCCCCTACCCCTTTAATATCATCGCCATCGACGAAAACCAGAACCGGCGTGACTTTTTCATGGAATTCCAGGTAGGGCCACCCGCGGGATTCATGGACACGGACTGGATGGCACAGGAAGGCGTCTATTTCCCGGATATATTCCTGTCACCCAACAGCGGCCCGGCCGGCACGCAGATAAGCTATACGGGCACCAATCTGCCGGCTGGCGCCAACGTAACATCTATTAATTTCGCCGGATATTCGATACCGCTACCATCCGGCGGACTTACCGCCGATAGCAGCGGTGGCTTCTCCGGCTCATTCATCGTCGATGAGGCCTGGGGCCTGGCTCCCGGCGGCATGTACTGGGTTGACTTCCACCTGGAAACCGACACCTGGTCGCAGAATATCGGCAACGACTTCAACCTTATGAGGGGCGATGCCGCCTTTAGCCTGGAAGCTAACCCGAACTGGATACCACCGATACCGCCGGACAGCTACGGGCAGACTATCATTAAATTGAAAGCCCTAAGCTATAACAGCGTTAACGTTACGCTGGCGGTAATGGAGGAGATGAACGGCTGGGGTATACCGGGCGGAGCCCAGGCGCACTGGAATACCACGGATGGCCCGGCTACCACCAACGCCACCGTCCCCAGCGGAAGTCAGACATCCAAGACCTTCTACCTTAAAGGAGCTAATCCCGGCTATTACATGATAACTATCGTAGGCTGGATAGACAGCAACGGCAACCAGATACTCGATAAACATATACCGTCGGAAGCAGACTCGGAATTCTGCATACCTCTGGACTTCGACGTGGAGCCTCCCGCGGATTACAAGAGCTGGGACATGGACACCATGATGGACGACATGGGTATGACCAACGACGATATGTACCTCTTCTACTTCCCTGAAATCGTCCTTAATCCCAACGTGGGTCAGGCCGGAACAAAAGTAAACATCAATGCCACAGATTTCCCGGCTAATGCCGCAGTCTCTCACCTGCGCTTCGCCGGCATGGACCTGCCTGTACCTACCGGGACCTCCTCCGATAGCAACGGAGATTTCAGCCTGGTCTTCAACGTACCCCAGACCATATGGTCCGCTCCTATCGGCTCCGGCTGGTACGACATCGAGGTGGAGGCCTATGCGGACGGCCAACCCCCGGTCTTTATCATGAAGCCCTTCCAGGTAACCACCAGCGATACCGCCTTTACTTTAAGGGCCGACCCCGACTGGCTGCCGCCTATCCCATCCGATAGCAGTGTCTCAACGTTAATTCGTGTCAGGTCTACGGGCACGGCCGCCAACGTTACCCTGTCCGTGGATAAGATTCCACCGGGTATCAATACGTCTTTCTCCAGCAACTCCGTGAACGTTACACCCGGCGGCTCCGGCACCACCACCCTTAGCCTGACGCCTACCTCTATCCCGTCCGGACACTACTGCGCCGAGATTAAAGGCACGGCCATTATTAATAGCATCGAGAAGATTTTCTATACCCATATCGAGTTCGATGTCGAACCGCCCCACTCGTTCATGGATTGGGATAGGGACACCATGATGTATGACATGGACATGGCTGACGACGATATGTATCTGTTCTACTTCCCGGAAATCGTCCTTAATCCCAACATGAGTCAGGCCGGGAAGAAAGTAACTATCAGCGCCACCGACTTCCCCGCAGGCGCCAACGTGACAAGGCTGCGCTTCGCTGGCATGAACCTCCCCGTTCCCGCCGGCACGGCCGCTAACGAAAACGGCGGCTTCACCCTGGTCTTCAACATACCCAAGACCATCTGGAACGCCCCCATCGGCCCCGGCTGGTACGATGTCGAGGTGGAAGCCCAGAATCCTAACGAACCACCGGTCTTTATTATGAAGCCCTTCCAGGTAACCACCGGCGATACCGCCTTTACTTTAAGGGCCGAGCCGGACTGGCTGCCGCCTATCCCGCCCGATGGCAGCACCACCACTATCCGTGTCCAGTCTACGAGCACGGCCGCCAACGTTACCCTGTCCGTGGATAAGATTCCACCGGGTATCAATACGTCTTTCTCCAGCAACTCCGTGAACGTTACACCCGGCGACTCCGGCACTTCCACCCTTAGCCTGACGCCTACCTCTATCCCGTCCGGACACTACTGCGCCGAGATTAAAGGCACCGCTACCATCAGCGGCGTAGTGAAAACCTTCTATACCCATATCGAGTTCGATGTCGAACCCCCCCACTCGTTCATGGATTGGGATAGAGACACCATGATGTATGACATGGGCATGGCTGACGACGATATGTATCTGTTCTACTTCCCGGAAATCGTCCTTAATCCCAACGTGGGACAGGCCGGGAAGAAAGTAACTATCAGCGCCACCGACTTCCCCGCAGGCGCCAACGTGACAAGCCTGCGCTTCGCCGGCATGAACCTCCCCGTTCCCGACGGCACGGCCGCTAATGAATACGGTGACTTTCCCCTAGTCTTCAACGTACCCAAGACCATCTGGAGCGCCCCCATCGGCCCCGGCTGGTACGACGTCGAGGTGGAAGCGCAGAAACCCAACGAACCACCGGTCTTTATTATGAAGCCCTTCCAGGTAACTACAGGCGATACCGCCTTTACCTTGAGAGCCGAGCCGGACTGGCTGCCGCCTATCCCGCCCGATGGCAGCACAACCACTATCCGCGTCAAGTCTACGGGCACGGCCGCCAACGTTACCCTGTCCGTGGATAAGATTCCACCGGGTATCAATACGTCTTTCTCCAGCAACTCCGTGAACGTTACACCCGGCGACTCCGGCACTTCCACCCTTAGCCTGACGCCTACCTCTATCCCGTCCGGACACTACTGCGCCGAGATTAAAGGCACCGCTACCATCAGCGGCGTAGTGAAAACCTTCTATACCCATATCGAGTTCGATGTCGAACCCCCCCACTCGTTCATGGATTGGGATAGAGACACCATGATGTATGACATGGGCATGGCTGACGACGATATGTATCTGTTCTACTTCCCGGAAATCGTCCTTAATCCCAACGTGGGACAGGCCGGGAAGAAAGTAACTATCAGCGCCACCGACTTCCCCGCAGGCGCCAACGTGACAAGCCTGCGCTTCGCCGGCATGAACCTCCCCGTTCCCGACGGCACGGCCGCTAATGAATACGGTGACTTTCCCCTAGTCTTCAACGTACCCAAGACCATCTGGAGCGCCCCCATCGGCCCCGGCTGGTACGACGTCGAGGTGGAAGCGCAGAAACCCAACGAACCACCGGTCTTTATTATGAAGCCCTTCCAGGTAACTACAGGCGATACCGCCTTTACCTTGAGAGCCGAGCCGGACTGGCTGCCGCCTATCCCGCCCGATGGCAGCACAACCACTATCCGCGTCAAGTCTACGGGCACGGCCGCCAACGTTACCCTGTCCGTGGATAAGATTCCACCGGGTATCAATACGTCTTTCTCACTCACGCAAGTTAACCTGCAGCCCGGCGACTCCGGCACTTCCACCCTTACCCTGACGCCTACTAACATACCGCCGGGGCACTACGGCGCCGAAATTAAAGGCACGGCTATTATTAATAGCATCGAGAAGATTCTCTATACCCATATCGAGTTCGACGTCGAGCCGGCCATGATGTTCATGGATACAACATGGATGGAGCAACAGGGTATCTGGTTCCCTGAAATAACCCTCAACCCGATGGCCGGACCGGTGAAAACGAAGGTAACTATACAAGCAACCGACTTCCCTGTAGGGGCGGCGGTAACACATCTCCGCTTTGCGGGCAGGGAACTGCCGATACCGGACAATGCCGAAGCCGACAGCAATGGTAACCTCACCCTGGTCTTCAACGTACCCAGCAACTACGGGGTCGGTCAATACATGGTTGAGGTAGAAGCCCAGAAAGAGGATATGCAATATCCGGTATTCATCGCCAAGCCGTTCTTCGTCGAGGACTCCGGTGTGACCTTCAAGCTGAATGTCGTTCCGGGCTTTATCCCCGGCGTGGAGCAGGGGAACTCCGGTAATACAACCATCTTCGTGGAATCGGCCGGCCAAGCTGTCACCGTGCAGTTATACGTTGACGGTCTGCCGCAGGGAGTCACCGGCACCTTTGACAGTGATACCATAACCGTACCTCCGGGTATCTCCAGCAGTACCAAGCTGAACATTACCACATGGGCTTCGACACCACCCGGCCACTACCCGTTGACCATCCGCGGCGTTATCGGTAATGAGGAGAGGATGGTACCTTTCGGTTTCGGCGTTACGCCGCCGGCTGCTATGCAGGTACCGGAGTTTACACTCGATCCCGACTATGCCCCGGCAGGCTACGCCGACAAGAAATACAAGGTAACCTTCTCCGGAACGGGATTCCCCGCGAGCCAGAGAGTCACCAGTCTGGAGTTTGGCTCACAGACAGTGGCTATACCCGGTGACCTTAGCACCGACGCACTCGGTAATTTCAACGGCGTCTTCCAGATGCCTACCGGGCTTGCCCCGGGAACCTATGACGTCAGGGTTGCCGTGGAAACACTGGCAGGCGGACATATCTATGACTCGCGGCCTTTCTCCATCAGAAGCGCCGAGGCTAAATTCATCCTCAAACCGTCACCGCCTTACCTGCCGCCGGTAGTACAGGGCGGCCAGGGCACGACTATCGTAAATGTACAGTCCGTAGGCACGACCGCCGCCAACGTTACATTATCTATCGACGGTCTGGCTCCGGGCATCACCGCCACCTTTACCCCGAGCAATATCGCGGCCGTATCACCCGGCGGCTCCGACAGAGCTACCCTGACAATTAATGTTAGCTCCAGCACGCCGCCCGGACCTTACCCGCTTAGCATACGCGGTTTCAGCGGTAATGAAACGGTAGCCGTTCCGCTGGGCTTCGGTGTCATGCCTGATATCGGAGCCGGCGAAGGCCACGCTACTATCACTATCAACCCGGCGCAGGCCAGGCCCGGCGAACACATCGGCATATCCGGCGCCGGCTTCACCAGCGGTAATACCATTACACTGACGGCGGCTCCTCCCGGGGCACCCCAGGCGATCGACATCACCCCGGGTACACTCACCGTTCAGACAGACGGGACCTGGGCTACGGAGATTACCATCCCTGAAGCAGGCCAGGTACCACCGGGAAGCTATATCATCAAGGCGTCCGACGGCCTAATGGCCTCCAAGCGCCCGTTCAGCATCGTCCCGGCTACCACTGCGGACTTCTTCCTCAACGCATCACCGCAGTTTATCGAGGTAGTCCGGGGGCAGAGCGGCAATACCAGCATGACTCTTAGCTCCAAGAACGGCTTCAGGGAACGCGTCGTCTTCGGCGTCGGACACCTTATACCCGGAGTTACTGCTACCTTTAAGAATGCTACCGGTACCACAATAAGTAAATTCGCAGGAATTCCGGGAGGCATCAGGGAGATAATCGCCCCGATAGAACAGACACCCATCCCCGGTGAAGATATGACCATTACCGTGGTGTTGGACGTCGATGCCGATACATCTCTGGGTCCCTACGACATCGGTCTTGAAGCGGGTTCCGGCACCGTCTACCGAACTATTCCGCTTGGCTTTATGGTGACATCTACCGGAGCTAACATCAATATCTCGCCGCAGAGCGGCTCGGCCGATACCGATATCACGATATCCGGTTCCGGTTTCACCGCCGGTGAAACCCTAACGGTGAAATTCGCCGGTAACAGCATCACCACCGTACCGGGCACTATCACCGCGGCACAGGACGGCACTTTTACCGCCGTTATCACCGCGCCATCGATGAATGCCGGCATCTACCCGGTCAGCGTCACCGGAGACACCAGCGGTATCACCATAGACCGGCCGTTCAGCCTGAAACCCACGGCGGTGAATTCTTTCGTACTATATGCGAGCCCGATGAAGGTTGACATTCCCAAAGGCGGCTCCGGCACTATCACCGCTAAAATCGAGCCGCTGGGCGGCTTCCAGTCCGCCGTCACTTTGACTCTCTCCGGACTTAACGCAATCAGCGGCGCAACCGCCTCTCTCTCGCCTTCGGCGACGATAACACCCAGCATCGGCACGCCGACGACCGCCACGCTGACCCTTAATGTTCCGGCGGGAGCCACCACAGGCAAATACTCGCTGGTGATTACCGGCACGAGCGGCGCTATCGTCCAGACAAGAACTGTCACGCTTAACGTGGTGCCGCCGGCCGATACGCCCGATTTCCGTATCAGCCTGGCTCCGAATACGGTACCCGTCAGCCCGAGCTCCAGCGGCAATACCACGGTTACTGTAAGCGCCATTAATGACTTTGCCGGAACGGTGAACCTGGCCGTTACCATGGCCAGCGCCAACGCCACCTGGCCCGATAGCGTCAGCTACACGGCCGGCAGCGTGACGCCTTCGACCAATACCGGGCTGGGCAAGCAGGCAGTAACCTTCACGACCAGCGCCGATGCCCTGCCCGGCACCTGGACATTCAGAATCACCGGCACCAGCGGCGCTCTATCGCACAGCACCGACGTCATGGTAATCTGCACACCTTCAGGCACCACGATTACCGAATATGCCTCTCCTCGCCTGGACCCGACCACGATTACGTCCAGCACTCCGATGGATATGCAGCCTCCGTGGGGTGATAAAATCACCATCAACGGCATTATCAACGACGGCGCGGAAGCCAGTATCATCACCCCGGCCAAGGTCGACGTAGCGCCGGATACCCTGGCCACGCTGCCTGAAGGCTCCTCGGATATGCTGGGAAGGGTAACCAATGTCGAGTCGAGCTCCCCCGTCGACGGCGTGGAGTGGGATATCGGCTTCCCCTTCGAGCCCGAGCTTCTGACAGCCGCCGGCCTTGATGAAGAGAACCTGAAGGTAGCCTACCTCAATCCCGATACCGGCGCCTGGACCGAGGTTACCACGACCATAGATACCACCAATAAAATAGCCTACGCCTCGCCCAGCCACTTCAGCTCGTGGACGCTGATTGCCACGCCGGAACCACCCGAATCTGAAGTGGTAACCGAGTACCCGTCCACCGGTGGTGGTGGCGGTGGCGGCAGCGGCGTTACGAGCCTGGCCGAATACGTCACCAGCGGCGGCCGATTCACCGCTGACGCCACCGCGGAATCCGTGGATGGTAGAGTCGAGATTATCATATACAAGGATACTATCGGCATGAACAAGGCAGGGCAGCGGCTATACTCCATATCCATCAAAGATAGCGCAACACCGTCACCAGCACCCGTCGATACCAGATTTGTCAGTTCAACTTACGATATCGGTCCCGGCGGCGCAATGTTCGACCCGCCGATAAGCCTGGTCTTTACGTACCTCGATTCGATGGTGCCGGCGGGTGTTTCCGAGGAGAACCTGGTCATGGCCACGTGGCAGGATACGAAGTGGGTTGCGCTTGAGGGCAACATTGTCGACCCGATTAATAATACAATCACCGTTCCTGTCAGCCACTTCAGCATATATACCGTCATAGCACGCACGGCTGCGGCCGACTTTGAAGTCACCGAACTTTCACTGGCACCGGCTGAAATTCATCCTGATGAGAGCACCACTGTCAACGCCGTCATTACCAATAACGGCGACCTCTCCGGCAGCCATGAGGTGACACTCCTGGTTAACGATAGCGTGACCGCAACCGAGGAAATCAACCTCGCAGGACACACCAGCCAAGAGATCAGCTTTACTCTGAAACCCGATAAAGCCGGCACCTATACCATAAATATCTTTGGTATAACGGCTACGCTGGTCGTTACGGAAGCGCCAGCCGAACAGGAAGCCGAGATTACGCCAGTACCGGCAGAGGCGGAATCCGAACAACCGGAGGAGACACCGGCGCCTGCCGAAATCCAACCGCTACCTTCAGAGGAACCGGAGGCGCCGGCCGATATAGCACCAGTTGTCCCCGAGGTATCGGCTCCGGAAACCGGGGCGGCACAGATAACACAGTTTAAAGATTGGTACATCTTCCTTTATGTCCTGGCTGCCGGTGTTGTCATTATCGGACTGGTCTACTGGCGAACTCACGCCCGTAGAAAAGCCTCCTAAAAAGAAATTCCCATTCCCGGACCGGCTTCCCCTCCCCCCTCTTCGGGGAAAGGGGGAGCCGGTTTTTTCACGCGGTAAAATCCGTCAACCTTTATTTATCAAAAAACTCACAAATAACCCTGTTTTTATCCTTTCCGCCAACCTAAAATACACATAAAAGTACCCCTCTTGTGACAATTTTGTGAAGTTTTATCGTAGCTCTGTGACCCTGCTGTGATACAACTTTCATATACTTCAAACGTATCAAACACCGCTAACACCGAATGTGATAACAGCGCCGGTTTCCAGGCTAATAATAAGGTTTCAGTGACGTGAAAACAGAGGTTAGTTTGCAGAATACATCCGAGCAATGGGCACCGGAATTTATCTCTGTCGGCTTTATTGCCAGGCGTTGCGGAGTCAGTAATACCACCGTATTGCGGTGGATAAGCACCGGCCAGCTGGATGCTTTCCGGCTGCCCGGCGGCCATTACCGTATCGAGAGAAACAACTTCTTTAAATTCCTGACGAAATACAGCATACCGGTAAGGGGTTCATATTATAAAACCGGGCAATAAAGACCGCGGCAATATACTTAATTGATATAAAAGCAAAAACGATGAGGTAAGCGCTTATGGGACAGATTTAATGTGTGAATACTAATATCTGAAATCACCCGGAGGGGGGGAAATACTTAAAAAATAATAATAATTCAGGAGGCATTATCATGCTCAGGTTTCTTAAGAAAATCAAACATGATAGCAAAGGTTTTACCCTGGTGGAGCTGCTTATTGTCGTGGCTATCCTGGGAGTCCTGGCGGCAGTCGTTCTGCCCAACGTTACCGGGCTGGCCGGCGAAGGGCAGACAGAGGCCGCCAAGGCCGAACTGGTCACCGTACAGACGGCCATGGATACGATGATGGCGAAAAACTCCATCACCTCAATTACAGCCACGGACGCGACCGCTAATATGTCGGGTTTTCCCACGGGAAACGTGCTGTATCCCACCTACTTGAGGACGGCCACGACCAAAGGGACCTATTCCTGCGATACTACCGGGCTGGTCAGCCAGGCAAGCACCGGCTACTAGAAGCATGCTCTGCGAACTTGATGCTGAATCGGGCAGAGTAAGAAATCAGGGTCATCCGGCTGCTCCACCGCCCTCATGACCTTGACGTAAAAGTGGAGGGGTAAAAATAATAACGCCGGCTGGTAATGGAGTATCCTCGTTTCCGGCCACGTGCAGGTAGATAATGAAAGTAAAAACAAAGTTAATTATCAGCTTCACGGCTATCGTGGCGCTATTATGGCTGATTACCATTCTGGCGGTTAATGGTTTCAATAACCTCCATACACATTTTAACGCCGCAGAAGAGAATATTATCCCGGACACCATCACCATGACCGAGGTAGAAACACTATCAAGCGAGATATACCGCGAGGTTTCAGAATACCTTTATCTTGATATAGAAGAGGCTAAAAACAGCGCCGAGCGCAAACTTGAGGCCCTTGAAGAAATCGCTTTTACCTACCTGCCGCTAACGGCGTACCCCGGAATGAACGAACACGGGAAGGACTGCATTCTTGCCGGTAAAACCTACGACTTCTATTTTTCTACCGTATGGATAATCGCCCTGAAAGAACGGGGGGCCAGTATTAATGTCTTGGCGGAGCGCGACCGCACCATGTGCCTACCTTCGCTGCTTGCCATGCAGGAACGCGCCGGCGAGCTAAAAGCGGCCAGCATCGGAGGGCTGGCAGCGCTCGAGAGGAGTTTTCGTACCACTTATATCAGCGGCTTGCACTCGATTCTTACCGCTGCCGGCTTTCTAACGCTCCTGGCTATCGCGGCTGCCATCATTACGACAAGGTCTATCGCGCGCCCGCTGCTTGCCCTGCGAGAAGGTACCGGGGAAATAGCACAGGGAAATCTCAACTTTAAAGTAGCCACCGACGCCAAGGACGAGATAGGAGAGCTATCCAGGGCCTTCGACAAGATGACAATGAGCCTTAGCACCAGCATGACCTCCATAGATAACCTTAACCGTGAAATCGAAGAGCGCAAGCGGGCCGAGGAAAAGCAACAGGCGATATTAACTACAGCCCTTGACGGCTTCTGGATTTGTGATTTAGAAGGTAAATTTCTCGAAGTCAACAATTCATATTGCAGGATAACAGGTTATACGCGTGAAGAGCTACTTGAAATGTCTATTCGGGACATTGAAGCTGTAGAAAATCCGGAGGAAACCGCCCGGCGTATTAAGGGAACAGTGGAGCATGGCTCGGACCGCTTCGAGACAAAGCATAGACGAAAAGACGGCAGGATAATTGATATTGAAATCAGTGTAAATCACTGGAATACAGGCGATGAAGAGCAGATGTTCGTATTTGTCCGTGACATTACCGAACGGAAGCAGATGGAAGAGGAAATTAAAGAATCAGAGGAAAAATTCTCCGCGGCTTTCCTTTCCAGTCCCAACACGATGGCGATTACGACGACTAAAGACGGTAAATTCATTGAAGTCAATAACAGCCACACCACGATTACCGGCTACAGCCTGGAAGAGACGCTCGGTCACACGTCAATCGAGCTTGGCCTCTGGGCGAAGGCAGAGGACCGCCTTCGCATGTTAAAAATTATGAAGGAACAGGGCAGGGTTTTCAACGAAGAATTTGATTTCCGGATGAAGTCGGGCGAAATACGCAACTGGCTATTCTCCGCTGAAAAAATCGACATCGGAGGAGAACCATGCATTATTTCTATCACTGTCGACATCACCGAGCTTAAGCGGACAGAGGAGGCCCTGCGGGATTCAGAAGAGAAGTTCTATAAGGTCTTTTCCGCCAGCCCTGATGTCATCGCGATAGTCAGGATTAAAGATAGCATATTTATTGAAGTCAATGAGAGTTTCGTCCAGTTAAACGGCTACCCGCGTGAAGAAGTCATCGGCCGCAGCGCCACCGAACTCGGCATCTGGGTGAATGAGGAGGAACGCGACAGGATACTGAAGATAATGAAGGAAGAGGGCAGCGTTCGTAATGAAGAGTTTCAAATGCGCACCAAGACAGGAGAGATACGTACCGGGTTGTTTTCAGCGGAAATAATCAACTTTGGCGGAGAGTCATATTCCATCGCCATTACCACCGATATTACCGAACGCAAGCGGGCGGAAAAGCTGCAGCAGGATGAAAATTACGTACTTACCCTCATGGGGCAGGGTTCGGAATTAAATGTACTGCTGGATGCCATCGTACGCCTGGGAGAATCCCACAACCCCGCCATCAAAGGCTCGGTGATGCTCTACGACCCCTCAAAAGAATTGCTGTTCCCGGCAGCCGGCCCGAGTTTACCCGCAAGTTACATCAAAATGATGGAGAACGGAATACCCATCGGACCGAACCTGGGGACCTGCGGAACCGCAGCCTATTCCAGGGAAAGAGCAGTTGAACCGGATGTTAAAAACGGCACCATTTTCCCGCAAGTAGTGGCCGAACAGGTCATTGCTCACGGGCTGTTCGCCTGCTGGTCACAGTCCATCATCGCATCCAACGGGGACTTGCTCGGCACCATAGCCAACTACAGTGAAAAAACAGGTGAGCCGACTGCCGCCGACCTCCGAGTGCTGGAATGGTCGGCCTATATAGCTGCCGTAGCTATCGAGCGCAGGGAGTCGGAGGAAGTCCTGCGCTTTTCGGACGCCGCCTTCAGGTCTATCCATGAAGGAGTTATTGCCGTAGACACAGAAGAAAAAATAAGCCATTGGAATGAAATTTGTGAACAGATGCTGGGAATAAAAGCATCAGAGGCCATAGGCAGGAAATTCACGGATGTTATCGAGGTAGCGGAAAGCCAGGTCGGCGGATTTAACGAGGTGTTGAAGTCCCTTAAGACCGATGGCTACATCCAGGATGAGCAGCTTTACCGTACCCCGAATGGAGAAATCTGGGTGGACGTTCACGTGCAGGAGATAAGAGGAAACGGCAAATTTTACGGAAGGGTGGTGCTTGCCACAGATATCACCCAGCGCAAGCGGGCGGAAGCGGAGTTGAAACGAGCCCTGTCAGAACTGGAGCAATCCAGCGTGCAACTTACGGCCACCAATAAAGAGATGGAAACCTTCAGCTACTCGGTCTCGCACGACCTGCGGTCGCCGCTGCGGAGCATCGACGGTTTCAGCCAGGCGCTGCTGGAGGACTACAACGAGAAACTCGATGATAACGGCCAGGACTACCTGAAACGCCTGCGCGGCGCCAGTCAAAAAATGGGGGAACTGATTGACGGTTTACTGAAATTATCCCGCCTGACCAGAAGCGAGATGCACGAGGAGCCGGTCGACTTGAGCTCACTGGCGGAGGAAGTTTCCACCAGACTTCAGGAAACGCAGCCGAAACGCCGGACGAAGTTCGTCATAGATAAAGGACTGACCGTCAACGGAGACCCCCAGCTATTGAGAGTCCTGATCGAGAACCTGTTCGGCAATGCCTGGAAATTCACCGGTAAAAAGCGGCAGGCAAAAATAGAGTTCGGTTCCAGCAACAATAATGGAAAACAGACCTACTTCGTGAGAGACAACGGCGCCGGCTTCGATATGACCTATGCCGATAAGCTATTCGGCGCTTTCCAGCGCCTCCACGATAATACCGAATTCCCCGGCACCGGTATCGGCCTGGCCACGGTGCAGCGGATTATCAACCGACACGGCGGGACAATCCAAGCCGAGGGGGCCGAGGGGAAGGGCGCCACCTTCTATTTCACTTTAGATTAAAGGAGCGCAGTAATGGTTATAAGAGATGAAACAATATTGCTGGTAGAAGATAATCCCGACGATGTAGAGCTAACCATGCGGGCATTCCGTAAAAACAAAATCGCCAACAATGTGGCCGTAGCCCGCGACGGCGCGGAAGCCCTGGACTACCTCTTCTGTCAGGGCACTTTTACCGACCGCGATGCCAGTGATGGTCCCAAGCTCATTTTACTCGATTTGAAATTATCCAAACTGGACGGCCTGCAGGTACTGGAACGACTGCGCGCCGACGAGCGTACCAGGCTCACTCCGGTGGTCATTCTCACCTCGTCAAAAGAAGAGCAGGACCTCGTCAGCAGCTACAAGAACGGAGCCAACAGCTATGTACGCAAACCGGTGGACTTCAACAAGTTCGTCGAAGCCGTTCGCCAGATTGGACTCTACTGGCTGCTGATAAACGAATCACCCATGCAGAATTGAGCCCTGCCAACGGATACAGATTGACAGCACTGTGATACAGGTGACGTAAGATGGAAGTAAAAACAACGAGAGTTTTACTTATTGAAGATAACACGGACGACCTCGAGCTGATAAAAAGGAAACTCTCCAGGTCCGCCAATAGCCGGTATATCGTAACAACAACCAAGGATCTACAGACCGGATTGGAATGCCTTGCCAAGGATGATACCGACCTGATTTTATCAGACCTCGGCCTGCCGGACAGCCACGGACTTGATACCGTGACCAAGCTTCTCTGCGAAGCGCCTCAAGTACCCTTAATAATATTAAGCGGATTCGATGATGAAGCCATTGCCATCAAGGCCGTGCAGGCCGGAGCGCAAGACTACCTGGTGAAAGGCCAGACAGAGGATTCCCAGATGGAACGCTCCCTTTCCTACGCTATTGAGCGGGCCCGTCTGCAGAGGGAACTGGAGCAGAATACCCATGAAATATACAGCATCCAGGAAAATTTATATAAAATCCTGGAAAATAACGCTGACGCCATCGTCGTGGTTGGTACGGACAAGCACATACTATTTGCTAATCCGGCGGTAGAATCACTGCTGGGACGCCAACAGAAAGAACTATTAAATCAACCTTTCGATTTCCCCCTGGGCAAAGGTAAAAAATCGGAGATTGAAATCACCCGGGCCGGCAATGGAAAAACCGTCGCGGAGATGAACGTGGTGGAAATCGACTGGGAAGGCAAACGAGCCTACCTGGCTTCTCTGCGAGATATCACGGAACGGAAACACGCCGAGGAAGCTCTAAGAGAATCAGAGGAAAAATTTTCCAAGGCTTTCCGGCACAGCCCGGAAGTAATCGTTATTACCAGTCTCAAAGACGATATCATGCTGGAGGTTAACGAGACTTTCCTCCGCCTTACCGGCTATTCCAGAGAGGAAGTAAAAGGTAAAAAATCCGCGGAGCTGAATATCTGGGCTAACCCGGAAGACCGCGACGCGATGATAAACATGTTAAGAGAAAAGGGCATAGTCAACAACGAGGAATATCAATTCCGCATGAAGACGGGCGAGATACGCACCTGGCTATTCTCGGCGGAAATCATCAATATCGGCAACGAACCATGCATACTCTCCGTGACAACGGATATTACCGAGCGCAAGAAGGCGGAAGAAGAGCTGCGTTTCTCCGATGCCGCCTTCAAGTCCATCCACGAAGGCATCATCGCCATGAATACGGATTACGTTATCACCAGCTGGAACGATATAAGCGAACAGCTATACGGAATTAAGGAGTCCGAGGCTATCGGCAAAAAAATGTTTGACATTATCGAGGTAGTAGAGACCCATCCCAGTGAAAACAACAATAGAATCAAGACTCTCGAAGATAACGGATATTACCAGGAAGAACAACTACACCGCACGAAGTACGGCGAGGCATGGGTCGACATGAGCATACAGGCGATAGAGGACAAGGGCGAACGCTACGGCTGGGTGGCGCTGTGTTCAGCTATAACCCAGCGCAAGCTTGCCGAGGAAGCTCTAAAACGGAGCGAGGAAAAATACCGCGAGCTTATCAGCAGCTCAATCGACGGCATCGTATCTACCGACGCAAAAATGAGGATTACCATCTGGAACCGGGGGGCTGAAAAAATATTCGGCTACACGGAAAAAGAGATGCTGGGCCAGCCCCTTCTGAAGATAATCCCGGAAAAAGACCGGAAAGGTATGGCCAAAGGATTCAATTTTGTTAGTAAGACCAGTAAGAGCAAGGTCTCCAACAGCGTAATGGAAGTTACCGGCAAGAACAAAAACGGGGATAAAATACCTATTGAACTATCTATTTCTGTAGGAAAATCAGACCAGACTTACATCACCACAGGCATTATAAGAGACATCACGGAACGTAAAGAGGCGGAGGAAAAGCTGCGGAAAATCGAAGAAATGAAGTCGGAATTCCTTTCCAACGTCTCGCACGAGCTGCGGACGCCGCTGCAATCGATAAGCGGCTTCACGAAGCTGATTCTGAACGGCAAAGTGCCCGACCCTGATACTCAACAGGAATTCTTGCAGATTATCGACCGCGAGGCTCTGCACCTGGGCAATCTCATCAACAGCCTGCTGGATTTGTCACGGCTGGAATCCGGCCGCTTCCAGATAAACAAGCAACTCGTACCGATACACGACATCATCATCGATTCCGTGGGGGGCTTCCATACCCTGGCCCGCGATAAGGGCATCTCCCTTAGCGAAGACATTCCCGCGGAATTGCCGGCAATGGAGGTAGACGGCGAACGGATAAGGCAGGTGGTCATTAACCTTGTCAGCAACGCTATCAAATACAGCGACCCCGGCGGCAGCGTCGATGTTAAGGTTGAGAGAGTTAAAGAAGCACTAATGCTCCAGGTTTCCGACCGCGGTATCGGCATGTCCCAAGAAACTCTAAAACACCTCTTTGAAAGGTTTTACAGAGCCGAGGATAAACTGGCCAGAGGCGGCACCGGCCTCGGACTATACATTACGAGGCAGATTATAGAAGCACATGGCGGACATATCAGGGTAGAAAGCAAACTAGATGAAGGCAGCATCTTCAGCCTGACTCTGCCTTTTAACGATAAAGGAGGCAATGAACATGGAAAAGAAGATACTGGTCATCGAAGACGACCCCGCTATCTCAAGGCTGGTTGATTATTCCTTGAGACATGAAGGCTATGCAGTAATACAGGCTTCAAACGGTCTGGAAGGAATAAGGAAAGCACATAATGAAGCGCCGGACCTGGTTATTCTGGATGTCATGCTGCCGGGCATGGACGGATTTGAAATCTGTCACCGTTTGAGGGCTGAACCGGATACCGCCCAATTGCTTATTTTAATGTTCTCGGCTAAAGCCCAGGAGATAGATAAGAACACCGGGTTGAAAGTCGGCGCAGATGATTACCTGCCCAAACCCGCCTCCCCGACGGAAATAGTGAGTCGTGTAGAAAAACTACTGGCTCAAAAGAAACATACCGCAACAGCCCAGGAGAAAGTGAGTGGACAGCGATAAAAACAGGTCCCTCTCCACGGACAGGATCGCCAAGAAAAGCCTGGGTGAGATGCTGGTCGAGGAGAGCCTCATTACCCCGGAGCAACTGGCGGGCACCCTGGCGCTGCAGCAACAACAGGGAGGCACTCTTAGCGATATCCTGCTGAAACAAGGATTCGTAAAAGACGAGCAACTGGCTATCGTCCGCAGCATTCAGCTCAACCTGCCGTTAATCGACCTGAAGAGACATGCGATTCAATCCCAGGCGCTGCGGCTTATCCCCGAGGACATGGCCCGTAAACACACGCTTATTCCGCTGGATATCGTTAATAACTCCCTGATGATAGTCATGGCCGACCCTGAAGATATCCGCACCATAGAAGACGTGAAAGCCCAAGCGAAGATGAGAGTAGAGGTGGCGCTGGGGGTACACTCCGACATCGAACGAGCAATCAACCTGAACTACAGGTCGAGCAGCGCCATCGAAAAACATGTCAGCCAGTTTACTCCTGCCGCCACGGATAAAACCGATGACACGGAGCCTTTAACCGCCAGGACGCCGGTTGCGGAGACGCTCGACCTGCTGGTTACCCAGGCCGTCAAGGACCGGGCCTCGGATGTCCACATAGAGCCGCAGGAGGACAGGCTACGCATCCGCTACCGGATTGACGGCATCCTGCATGATATGTTTTCTTTTCCGCTCAATATCCACAGCACCTTGGTATCGCGCGTAAAAATCCTGTCCGAGATGGATATCTCCGAGCAGAGACGCCCCCAGGACGGGCAATTTTCCATCAAGCTGGGCGGCAACGAGGTCGATATCCGCGCCGCCACCATGGAAACGCCCTACGGCGAGAGGGTTACCCTGCGAATTCTGGACAAGTCCCTGGCCCTTTTCACGCTGGCCGAACTCGGCTTTCAACCCGATGTTCTTCAGAATTACCAGATGATGTTGAAGAGCCCTCTCGGCTTGATACTGGTAAGCGGTCCCACCGGCTCGGGAAAAACCACAACCCTCTATGCTTCCATAAACGAGCTTGACCGCAACGAGCGTAACATTATGACCATCGAAGACCCGATAGAATACAGCTTCATGGACATCAATCAGACCCAGGTAAACGTTAAAGCCGGTATTACCTTCGCCAGCGGCCTCCGCGCGATAATGCGGCACGACCCGGACGTGATACTCGTCGGTGAGATAAGGGACACGGACACGGTAACCACCGCCATTCAGTCGGCCCTGACCGGCCACCTGGTAATGTCCTCAATCCATGCCAACGATGCTGTAGGGGTGCTTTTCCGGCTGATGGACCTCGATGTCGAACCTGCTTCAATCTCCTCGACACTTATCGGCATCGTCGGCCAGCGCATGGTCCGCCGCATCTGCCCCAATTGCCGCTCTCCCTACCAGCCGCTCGAGGAGGAGCTGCGTTCCGTAAATCCCGAGATACGGGAACAAATCGCCACATTTTATCACGGCACGGGGTGCAATCTCTGTGCCAATACCGGCTATCGGGGCCGGACGGGCATTTTTGAAATACTGGTTATGAGCGAGGAAATCCGAAAGATGCTGCGCAGCCACGCCAGCGCCGGCGATATCAGGAAGCAGGCTATCGCCGAGGGCATGGTAACGATGAAACAGGATGGACTACTCAAGGTTAAGAAAGGCGTAACGTCAATCACCGAGGTAATGCGCAGCGTATTTTCTATCAATTAGCGAGGGAGCATTTAAGAATCAAGCAATGGCTTATAAATACACAGCCTATACCACCGATAAACGATTTGTCCAGGGTACGATTGAAGTGACTTCGGAGAGTCTTGCCGAAGGCGCCCTGTACCGCGCCGGATACCAGAGCATCATCAGCCTTAAGGAAGTGCCGCGCGGACTAAGCCTGGAGAGCCAGATACCGACTCTTTTCGGCGTTAAAACGCAGGAAGTAATCGACTTTTCCAATCAGCTGGCCACGTTGATTGAGTCAGGTATTACCATACTTAACTCGCTGCATCTGCTCGAAGGGCAGAGCTCCAAGAAGTCTTTAAAAAAGACTATCGACGGGCTTATCGAAGAAATCCAGGGAGGCAATTCACTATCGCAGGCGTTAAGCCATTATCCGCAGGTATTTTCCAATACCTACTGCCAGGTGATAAAAGCCAGCGAACAGGCAGGCAACCTGGAAATCGGCTTGAGACAGGCCGCAAGTTACATGGAAAAACAGTCGGTGGCCAACCAGAAAATCAAGCGCGCCATGCTCTACCCTGCTTTCGTCCTACTCATGGCTGTGGGAGTATCCATCCTGCTCATCACCGTGGCGCTGCCGCCGCTGGTGAACCTGTTCAATTCGCTAGGAGCGGAACTACCCATGATGACAAGCCTGCTTATCAACGTTACCAGCTTCTTCCTGGACCGCATCTCCTATGTTATCGCCGGCATACTTGTTATTATTATGTTAACCATTAGTCTGTTAAAGCTACCATCGGTAAAGCTGTTGAAAGACAGTATCATGTTAAAAATGCCGGTCATCGGCAATATCAGTATAGAGCGCAGCGTGCAGAATTTCTGCCAGACGGCTTCCATGCTGCTGAAAGCGGGTCTGCGCCTGCCACAGATAATGGAAATAGCCATCCAGACCAACCGCAACCGGATTATCCGGCAGGCATTGAGCAAGGTCAGGGACAGGCTGGTCCAGGGAGAGGGACTTTCCCAGCCGTTGGGCGAAATAGAGCTGTTCCCAACGCTTCTGGTGGAGATGGTCATCGTGGGCGAGAAAACCGGCGCCATGGACAGCACTCTCTCCGTCCTGGCCGATTTTTACGAAAAGAAGGTCGACCGCAGGATAGACGCCCTGATATCCATGATAGAACCGACGCTAACGGTAGTTATCGGAGTGGTGGTAATTTTTATCGCTCTTTCCATGATAACGCCGCTTTATTCGATACTAAGGTCGATACATTGAATGACCATAACAGGCAGTAATAATGACAACGCATTTAAAACGAAGGCTGGCACTTTTAATAAACCCGGCCCGGGGCCAGAAAGGACTGGGACTGGTGGAGACGCTGGTGGCGGTGGCTATTCTGGGCACCTCTGTGGTTGCCTTTGTCGTCGCGCTTTCAGCGGGGTCAATAGCCGTCACCGAGCAGGATGAAGAGGTCGTGGCACAGGGACTGGCGCAGGCTCAACTGGAATATATCAAGAGCTACGTTTACGACGCCGGAGTCAGCACCTACCCCGCGATAGCGGCGCCGGAAGGCTATACCATATCCGTAGCCGTCAGCTCTGTTCCTAATACCGATGCCGATATCCAGAAAATTACAGCCAGTATACTCCGGGGTGGAGAGAACGTACTAACGGTCGAGAACTATAAGGTGAACCGATGAACGGACAGAAGGGCATGACCATGGTGGAACTGCTGGTGGCAATCGCGGTTACCGGCATCATCGTCACGTTCCTGGGAACGGCTATCTACCAGATAATTAACGTTTCCGAGTACGGAAACGACCGACTTACCGCCATGCACGAGCTGCAGAATGCGGCGCACCGGTTCAACCTCGACGGGCAGAAGGCCGTTACCGCCAGCATCAACGACGGGCTGCTGCTGACGATATCAGAGACATCGTCGATTACGTACGCGCTGGTGGGGACCGAACTGCGCCGCACGGAAGACGATTCACAGATGACACTGGCCCGGAATATATCCAGCGTCGATTTTTCCATCGATAATCGCGTTATCACCATGTCCCTGACTTCATCTCCGGAGGGCCGTGACAGCGTGAGCGAAAACGGCACCTATAAAGTCTTCTTAAGACCATCGGAGGGCGAATAATGAACGGCGAAAAGGGGCAGGCGCTTCCCCTGGCTATGCTGGCACTGGCCATAGGCACGCTGGTGATAACACCGTTCCTCGGCCACGCCGGCAGCAACCTCATCGGTTCGCGTGTCTACGAACAGGGCCTGACCGAGCTGTACGCCTGCGATGCCGGCATCGAGTACGCCATCTGGGGACTGCAGAGCGGCAACCTGGAGGTAGAGGAAAGCGCCACAGAGATGCTGCCGCAGTTTACCCTCAACAGTAAGACCGTCGAGGTTACCGTCGAGAATCTGGGGTCGAATATATACCTGGTAACCTCCACGGCCACCAGCGAAGACAGCCACAGCAGCACCATCGAGTCCACCTTATCAGCGGGCGGCGCCAGCTATCCTCCGGGGGATATAGTGCTGGGATGGAATGAGACCTATACCGGCGATGCCCTGGCCGACGGGGACATTATCCTCGGCAGTACGGCTAAAATCGCTGGAAACGCCTACGCTACCGGCAACATTATACTGGGCTGGAACGCAAGAATAACCGGAGACGCCGCCGCCGGAGGCAATATCATAGTCGGGACACAGGCAGACATTAACGGCAGCGTCCATGCCGACGGCGATATTCAGTTAGATTGGAGCGCTATCATCAAAGGTAACGCCTGTGCCAACGGGAATATCACCATAGGCAGTTCGGCTAAAATCAAAGGTGATATCTCCACCACCGGTAACATCGAGCTGGGTTGGAGCGCCCAGGCCAAAGGCGATGTCTTCATTAACAGTAATATCGAGGAACTATATCTGGGGAGTGAAGCTAAAATTAGTGATGACGTCTACATTGACGGTAACATCGAAGACATCAGGCTTGATTACAAGGCCAGAATCGGGGGTGGGGTCTATATCACCGGGAACATTCTCGGCGACCTTACAATGGGCTGGAAAGCCAAAATCAAAGACGGAGTTCACGAGAACTACTCCGGGGAGTTTCCCCCACCCCCCGAATGCCCGTCGCTGCCGACAGGCGGAGGCGGCATCACCATTATATCGTGGGATTAATGCCGATAAATCGGTAATAAGGAGGAATAAAAAAATGACTTTCGATTCGGGAGCGGTATCCAATATCTTTCTGGCCTGTATCGCCCTGACCAACCTGGTAATACTGGCGATACTTTATCAATTTTCTAAGAAACAATAAGCGAAAAGGGAGACCTCCGTGAAAACCAGGAAACTGCTTATCGTAATACTCGCGGTGGCCCTGCTCGCGGTATATTATATCCTCGGCACGGACTACCTGAAACAACGGCGGGAGCACGAAGCGCTGGCATCCGAAATTGCCGGGGCAACGCAGTGGTTAGCGCAGTTCCCGGCGCCGCCCGCCGACCTGGAGCAGCGGCTGACCGATGCGCAAACCAGTCTGCAAACCGCCAATACGACTCTTCCCGAACGGCTGAACAGCACGCGCATAATCAACGCCGTTCTCACTCTGGCGGATGACGTGGGAGTCAAAGCGATACCGCTGATGACACAGGCCTGGACCGTAGAGAGTATTAACGGAGTAAATATTTCCGTTTTCCGGCTGAACGTAGCCGTAAAGGGGACTTTCTTGCAGGTATCGAGCTTTCTAGACCGACTGGAGAATGGGGAATGCGAGGCGCTGGCTATAGAATACGCAACAATTGACAGCATAACCGACCCGTTTGGAGGAGAATGCGTTTACGGCGACATGCCGGAAGTGGACACCAGGTTCCAAATAGCCGTCTATTCCCAGCCCCCAGCCACATATATAGAAGAGGAAGGCGAGTAACAGATAATGCGCGTCGCACTGAATATCAGCAACAGCAGCATTCAGGCCCTTTCGCTAAAGGGAAGGCAGGTAAAGAGATGGGGAAACACCGCTCTTGCCGAAGGCTTGGTCAGAGACGGCCTGGTTCTCCAGCCGCAGGCTGTCGGCGAGACAATCGACTCGCTTTTTAAATCGAGTAAAATTTCCAGGGAAAACGTAGTTGTCACCCTGGCCGGCCTGTCTTTTACCTACCGATTCCTGAACCTGCCCCGGATGAAGCATGCCCTCCTCGAGGAGGCTATCCTGCGCGCCGCCAAGAAAGAAATATCGCTGCCCCTGGATGAGCTGTACCTCTCCTGGCAGCCTCTCCCCGGCAAGGGAGATGAGCAGGCTTTCTTCGTCCTCGGCGTACCGCAGAATCTCGTTGACGCCGCGCTCCAGACATTGAGCGCCGCAAAAATAGAGCCATATCTCATGGACCTGCGTCCGCTGGCACTGGCCAGGGCGGCTAACCGGGGAGACGCCATAGTCGTCAACCTGCAGCCCGATTGCTTTGATATCGTCTTCATCGCTAATGGCATCCCCACAGTGATACACTCTGTCAGCCCGAGGAGCGAGGGGGCCACCCTTGAGGATAATATCCGGCGTCTATCGGATGAGCTATCCAAAATGGTAGCCTTCTACCAGAGCAGCCACCCGGAAAGTCAGTTGAACACCACCACTCCCCTGCTACTGACCGGTGAACTGGCCGCCGAAGCCCCGGTAGGCGGACTGCTCCAGGCCGAGGTGGAATTTCCCATGGAACCACTTGTCCCGCCGGTAGAATTCCCTTCAGACCTGCCCGTCGCCGCTTACACGGCCAGCATCGGCCTTGCCCTCAAAAACACCCCAGCCAAAGCGGCAGCTAAAGGAGAGGAAAGCCGTTTCCATGATATCAATATCAACATACTCTCCGGCAAATACCGGAAAAGCAAAGCCAAACCGCTGCCCGCCGGATACATACTTCTGGGCGTTTTCCTGGCAATTGCCGTTATCTTTCTCTTCCCTCTTTACCAGAGCCGGAGCCAGCTGAAAGCGGAAAACGCTGGACTGCAAGTCGAGTTAAACAGCATCAGCCGACAGGTGAACCTGACCAGCCTCATCGCCGAAGAGACAGCCAAAAAAGAAGACGCTATCGGCGAAATACTGGCCGGCGCCGAGGCCCTGAATTTAGCCAACCGAAGCATCCTGGGCAGCAGGGGCGTTTTTTTCAGTAATTTACAGCTGATAGTTGAAAAACTGCCGCCCCAGACTTATTTCACTTCAATAGAAATCGACAACGACACGATTACCGCGCGGGGAGAAACGGATAGCGTTTTCACCGTTATAGAGTACGCAACCGCGCTGGAGGGGGAGAAAGCGTTTTCGGAGGTACGCATTACCGAACTGGACGAAGATATTTCAACCGTGTCCGAAACCGAAGAGGCAGAAACCTCTCCGGAAGGAGTCAGCGTGATTACGTTTGAAATCCTTATAAATATTGAAAAAGGGTAAATTATGCATATAGACGACCTGTTGAATATGGCGAATTCCAGGGATGCCTCGGACCTGCACCTGAAAGCAGGCAGGCTTCCCGTTTTACGCATCAACGGAGAACTCGCTGCGCAGGAGGACATGACCATAATAACAGAAGAAACCATGCAGGCGCTCCTGACAGAAGTAACCACCGATGAGCAGAGAAAAGCCTTCGCCGACGAACTTGAAGCGGATTTTGCCTACCAGACCGAGGCAACCGGTCGTTTCCGCATTAATGTCTGCCTCCAGAGCGGCGGCATCAGCCTGGCCTGCCGACCGGTAAGGGCGGTAATCCCCACCATCGAAGAACTGGGACTGCCCGAGGTATGTAAGACGCTGGCTTTGAAATCAAGCGGACTTGTAGTGGTTACCGGCCCGACCGGCTGCGGCAAATCGACCACCCTCGCGGCCATGATGAACTATATCAACCAGACGGCAAAGCGCAAGGTCATCACCATAGAAGACCCCGTAGAATTCGTGCACAGGGACAATAAGTGCTTTTTCTCCCAACGAGAAATCGGCAGGGACACCAGAGCTTTTTCCAACGCCCTGAAACACGCCTTGAGACAGGACCCCGATGTCATACTGGTGGGAGAGATGAGAGACCTTGAGACCATAGCCGCCGTCCTGACGGCGGCGGAAACAGGCCACCTGGTGCTGACCACCCTCCACACGCCGGGGGCGCCGGAGGCAATCGACCGTTTTATCGATGTCTTTCCGCCGCACCAGCAGCAACAGGTACGTATACAGCTTTCTATAACGCTTGAAGGAGTTCTCTACCAGGTACTGGTGCCAAAAAGCGACGGCTCGGGACGCGTTGCCGCCGTGGAGGTCATGCTGGCCATCCCCGCCATCAGAAATCTCATACGTGAAGGCAAGACACATCAAATGATGAATAGCGTCCAGACGGGAGCCCAATGCGGCATGCAGACCCTTAACCAATCTCTAGCTAAACTTTACCGCAGCGGGATAATAAAAAGAGAGGAAGCCCTGTCACGGAGCAGCGACATAGAAGAACTGAAAGATATACTGGACGGACAATAAGCATGAAGAGGACTATTTATTGACACTTGACGTAATTGCTGCGATTGCTTACTATTATAAAAGTGCTTGTTTTTAACAGGCAGGCAAAATGAGCGGTAAGAAAATGGAAAAACGAGCAGGAAAAACGGCGGCGGAGAACACTCTGGGCAAGCGCGTTAACGAGCTAAGGTGTCTCTACGATATCGCCAGCATCACCGGCGCCGCTAACCTGACCCTGCGTCAGAGATTATCAGAGATAGTTAGAATCCTACCCCGGGGATTTCAACACCCCGAGATTACCTATGTCCGGATTACCCTCAATGGAGATGAGTATAAAACAGATAATTACCGGCAGACCGAACAGAAGATATCTGCCGATATCGTCATACAGAAAACCAAAATTGGGTCCGTGGAAATCGGGTGTATTAAAACACCGCCGTCTACGGATAACAGCCCTTTTTCCAAAGAAGAAAGACTGCTGCTGGATGCCGTCGCCGAGCGACTGGGAATGATAACGGAACACAGGCAGGCGGAAGAAGCGCTGAAAGATTCCGAGGAGAAGTTCTCCAAGGCCTTTAACGCCAGCCCTAACCTAGTGGCTATCAACAGGCTTGAGGACGGTAAATTCCTTGAGGTTAATGATGGTTTCACCCGTATTACGGGATATACACGTAAAGAAGCAATCGGCCGCAACGCCACCGACCTTAATACTTGGGTCGACGAAGGTGAACGCGAAAAATTGATAAAGGCGCTAAAAGAAAATAAAAAAGTACATAACAAGGAAATCGAGGTACGCCGCAAGTCAGGCGAGGTAATTACGGGGCTGTATTCCAGCGAACCTTTAGTCATCGGCGGCGAACAGTGCTACCTGCATACGATAACCGATATTACCAGCCTGAAACAGTCCCAGGAGATACTCCAGACGGTCTCCCGCGGGTCACCGCTGGGCATTTATATCATGCAGGATGGCAGGCTGCAATATACCAACCCGCAATTTCAGAAAACAACCGGCTACAGCAAAAAAGAACTACTTGGTCGGGAGTTGCTTAGTCTCATCGACATCGAAGATAGCGATGTGGTCAGGTCCAGCACGGTGTTCACAATCCAAGAGAAAAACCCCTACCCGTGCGAATACCGCATTCTCAACAAGACCGGAAGAATTAAATGGGTTATGCAAACTGTTACCCCCATCCACTACGAGGGCAGAGAAGCGATACTCGGCAATCTCATGGATATCACCGAACGTAAATATCTCGAGAGAAAAATAACCGAATATGAAGAACTTAGCAAAATGAAAAGCAACCTGCTGGCGACGGTATCGCACGAGCTGCGTACACCCCTGGCGACGATAAAAGGCTACTCTACCATGATACTCGATTACTATGCCAGGCTCTCTTCTGATGAAATAAAAGACTATCTCGTATCCATAGACAACTCGACGGACAGGCTGGCCAAACTTGTCGATAACCTGCTCGATACCTCACGCATGGAGGCCGGACTTCTCAACCTGGAAAGGTCTGCTACCGACATTAATCAACTTATAAAAAGAGTAGCCGCTGAAGCGAGCGTCAGGGCTAATCACCACCAGATTATTACAGAGCCTATTGCCGAATTACCCAGGGTAAACATAGATACCAAGCGAATCCGGCAGGTGCTGGATAACCTCATTGATAACGCTATAAAATACTCACCACAGGGAACGGAGGTGCTGATATCAGCGAAAAAAGCCGGCCGCGAACTGCTTATCAGTATTAACGACCAAGGCGCGGGTATACCCGCCGAGGAGCTGACCAGCATATTCGACCGGATGTACAGAATAGAACAGAGGTTATCCCCGGGTCTGGATGGTATCGGCCTAGGGCTGTATATATGCCAGGGATTGGTGGAGGCACACGGCGGCCGAATCTGGGCGGAGAGTACCGTGGGCCAGGGGAGCACCATCCAGTTTACTCTCCCTCTAGCCGTTGCGGGAAAAGGGAAATAAAAAGGTAAAACAAGAACGCGCTCTGGAAAAATTTTTGATTATAGAATATAATATCATTCACCGAAAAGTAAGGTAAGGTTATGTTCCCAAAGAAATCTCTGGTTCTGGTGGTTGATGATGATATCCGCATGCTGCGTATGATGAAACGCATACTGGAACTGGAGAGCTTCCAGGTACTTATAGCAAATAACGGAGATTCGGCTCTTAAAACATTCGATAAAGAGACGCCGGACCTGGTTCTACTTGATATCATGATGCCGGACATGGACGGATATACCGTATGCGAGCGTATCCGCGAGTTTTCCCAGATCCCCATAATAATGGTTACCGCCAAGGGCGGTGATAAAGAGAAAGTGGAGGGGTTGGATATCGGCGCTGACGACTATATAACCAAGCCTTTCTCCGCGAGCGAGCTGGCGGCAAGAGTCCGGGCAGTGCTGCGGCGTATCGGAAGTAACGAAGAGCCGCACGAGGCCACATTCCGCTACAGGGACCTGATAATAGATTTTGCTTCACGCCGGGTCATAGTGAGCAACAAGGAGCTAAAACTCACCTCCACGGAGTACAAACTGCTATCTTACATCTGCCTAAACTCCGGCCGCGTCGTCACGCCCGACCAGATCCTGAATAAGGTCTGGGGCGAAGAATACATCGGCGCTCCCCATCTCCTCCAGGTGAACATCGCCCGGCTAAGGAAAAAGCTGGGGGACGATGCTAAAAACCCCGCTTATATCATGACCAGGCCCGGCATAGGCTACATCATATCAAAGCCTTCATAGTCAGACAGCCGCCGCAAATAGAGACCGTTCCGGTTCGCCCTTGATGACAGGGTACCAGTACTATTTTCTATCCGCCTTTGACTTTTCTGTAAGGGTTCGCCTTTCCATTGTGACACCAGCGTGACTTACGCTCCGTACACTTGATATACCGCCAACGGAGAGCGGCAAATGTGTGGAAAGTCTTAAGGTTCACGCTGGTATTTTTTATATTGCTGTTTCTGGGCCCCCAGCTGACATCATTAGCCTACGGCGAAAGTACCGGCGATTCCGGGCAGGCCGGTATTCAGGTAGAAGCTGCCGAATCGCCGACGACACCGGAAATAACCATATTCGGTAAAGCCATAGGCGGCGTCACACCCGGCGACCTTTTTTATGTTGATGCCACCGGCAGTTCCTGTGATATATTAATCAGCCTTTATATTACCAACGCCGACGTACTGATATCACACCTTAGATATCTTAATCTTAAAGTAGCCGTATATTACGAGGACGAAAACGGCCAGTGGAGCAAGACGCCATTAAGAGATAGCTACTTACCCGCAGATACTTACCTTACCCTCCATAACAGCCCCGTGAATATCACACTGCCGGGTTATGCACGTTATAAAATCGCCATAGACTCCGGTTGTTACTACTGCATAAACGCCGGCACCGGCGGCGATAATATCTCACCCCAGTTTTAGCTTACCGTGGAGCAGGTATAAATGGCTTATCGTGATTTTTTTGTAACGCTTGAGGGCGCTTTTTTGATATATTTGTGAGTTATTTCGAGTATCCTTAACAGTGTCGGGCAAGGAGTAATATAAATGATACTCGTATGGAACAATGCGAAATCGTTTCAGCAGCATCTCGAAGATATGAGAGCATTCCGACAGGCGCATGACGCTTTTCAGAACGATTTAACGCTGTCCAGGAATATGCCGATTCCCTATAACGTTAATTTCGCCTGTAATACGGGAGGAGGCAGGCATATAATAAGAACTGGCAACAAAACGATTATCGTTCCGATATGGAAGGTGGAGCTTCCCACAGGTTCACAAAACTAAGAAGACATACCCATTTCAATAAACGTAAGGTGAGAAATCCCAGGCATGAATAACCGTCAACGCATCCTTTTAGTGGATAATGACCAGGATATGCAGAAACTGCTGAATCACACCCTGGACATGGAAGGCTTCGACACCGTTATCGTCGCCGATGGAGATTCGGCGGTAGACTGCCTGGATAGAGTGGAACCGGACCTGATTATTCTGGACACAACAACGCCGGACAATGACAGCTTCCAGACCCTCGACCAAATACGGGAGCATTCCAATGTTCCCATCATCATGCTTACCGCGGCATACGAAACGGAATTGCTGCGCAAGGCCATATCTCTGGGCGCCGACGATTTTATCCGCAAGCCCTTCGGGATGCGGACGTTCGTAGCCAGTATCCGGGCCAAGTTGAGACGCTCCAAACAAATAATCCATTAACATTTCCCCACCCGTCACGGCTTGATTTTTTATCCCCCCTACTGTATACTCATAGCGTAATTGAATGCATAAACAGGGGCACCCGAGCGCGAGCTAGGGCCTAACTGGAGAGCAAGTCGGTGAGATCCCGACGCGGCCGCGCCACTGTGATTGACGGGTAAACCGCCATTAGCCAGAACGCCAGCCTCTGAATTGCCTACGGCACTCCGCGGGGAGTGGTAGGACTTTTTGTTAAGTCTTTTTACCCCTCGGCTGGAGACGAGGGGCTTATTTTTTAAGGAATTACAAGGAGGAAAATGAAAAGTACGCTAATAAGAACAGGCATAGTTTTTCTGGTTGCCGCCCTTTTCACAGGCCTCCCGGCATCCTGTACGCTAACGTCCGAAGACCTGCCGCAGACGCCTGTCCTCATCACCGACCAGTTGGGAAGAACGGTTGCGCTGGAGACCGCCCACCCGCAGAGAATCGTTTCTCTCGCCCCGAGCCACACCGAGACCATCTACGCGCTCGGGTTGAGCGACCGCTTGGTAGCCGTAACCGATTACTGTAATTATCCCCCGGAAGCTGAAGAGAAACCAAGTATCGGCGGATTCAGCACCCCTAACATCGAGGAAGTGGTGGCGATGGACCCGGACCTGATACTGGCGACGAATATCCACGAATCCGAAGTGATTCCCCAGCTTGAAGCTAAAGGCCTGACCGTTGTAGCGGTAAACCCCACGACTATCGACGAGGTAATAGAATCCATGACTCTGATAGGAAAGGTCACCGGAGCCGGGGAAAAAGCCTCCGACCTGGTGGCTGATATGGAGAGTCGGGCTAAAGCGGTAACCGATAAGACAGGCGGGCTGACCGGGGCAGAGATGCCGCGGGTCCTTTACATCGTCTGGCACGACCCGCTGATGGCAGCCGGCTCGAGGACCCTGCACAACGAGCTCATACGAATGGCCGGAGGTATTAATGTCGCCAGCGACCTTGAAAGGTATGCCACCATCAGCCTGGAAGCGGTTATCGCCGCCAACCCACAGGTAATGATTGCGGGAGTCGGCATGGGAACGGGCGAGGACTTGCCCCTGCAATTCATCACCACGGAAGATAGGCTGGGAAGCACCGACGCCCGCATCAATAGCAGAATCTACGGGATAAATGTCGACCTCGTTGGCCGCCCGGGACCGCGTATCATCGAAGCTCTGGAGCAGTTCGCCCAGTTTATTCACCCCGAACTGTTTGAGGAATAGCCGTGAACGTTTATCATATAACCTATAGTCCCGATGCGAAAGTCGTCCATCTGCACTTCTGGGGCTGCAACCTGAGCTGCCGGGCCTGCCTGCTGAAACGGGAGATATACGATTGTCATTTGACGGAAATAAGAGACAGAATCCGCCAGCAACAGACTAAGGTAGGCCAGACTCCGGAGAAATTCCTCGACATGGAGGAAGTCATACAGGTACTAAGCAAGCTGGAGGTCGGCAAGGTGATTTTCATGGGGGCCGAACCAGCCATAGACCCCCGGTTGCCACAGCTTACCGAAGCGCTGCACCGGGAATTCTCAAGCTATAACGTCCTTTTGACCAACGGCTTTCAGATAGCCGACCTGCGCCACGTAGACGAGGTCGTCTTCAGCGTCAAGGCCTTTACAGACACGCTACACCGGGACTATACCGGAGCGTCCAATAGAAAGGCGCTGGAGAACTTCGCGACATTTTATAAATCCGGTATCAGGCTTAGGACCGAGAGTATTTTTATCCCTGAGTATATCGACGGCCTGGAAACGGAGAGGATTGCCGAATTCATCGCCGGAGTGGACAAGAGCATACCCCATAGAATCGACGCCTATATTCCCACTGGCGACAATCCCTGGCGTCGGCCGGCTCCTGGCGAAATAGAAAACGCCGCCAGCCTGGCCAGGAAACACCTCCAGGACGTGTCTTATTTAACGGGGAGCGAGGACCCGAAACACGAGATAATAAGGATTTACTGATATATGTCTTCTAATCCGTCATTAACCAGGACGCCGGCGGGTACTTACCTCTCGGGGAGGCGCACGCGCATCTTGAGCCTCCTGGGGCTTTCCGCCGGGCTGATAGCGGTCATCGCGCTGGCGGTAAGCATCGGCAGCGTTCACATCCCGTTCTCGACTACGTTCAGCATACTGCTGGACAGACTGCCGTTCCTGGACATCGACCAGAACTGGCAGAGCGTTATCGCCACCATCGTCCTGGACATACGCCTGCCCCGCGTCATCCTAGCCGGACTGGTCGGCGCGGCCCTGGCCACCGCCGGCGCCACCTACCAGGGTCTCTTCCGCAATCCCCTCGCCGACCCCTACCTGATAGGAGTGGCCCAGGGAGCTTCTCTGGGGGCTGTCATCGGCTTCCTGCTGCCGGTTGCCTGGAACGTACTGGGTTTCGGCCTTATTCCCCTGCTTGCCTTCGTCGGGGCGCTGTTTGCCACCGCGACCGTTTATCTGCTGGCGCGGGTGGGCAAGACCCTTCCCGTAACCACGCTGATTCTGGCCGGGGTAGCGTTGAGCGCCTTGCTAGGGTCGATTGTCTCCTACCTCATTATTTCCAGCGGGGAGAAGATGCACGGTATTATCTTCTGGCTGATGGGCAGCTTCGCCCTTAGCCAGTGGTCGGAGATAAAAGTCGTTCTGCCCTATATAGTCGTGGGGACGGCGGTCATCATTATTTTCGCCCGCCTGCTCAATGTCATGCAGCTCGACGAGGAACAGGCGCAGCAGCTGGGCGTGAACGTGGAAAAATTAAAGCTAATCCTGCTGGCGGCGGCCACACTGATTACAGCCGCCAGCGTTTCTTTCGTGGGGACAATAGGATTCGTCGGTATTATTATCCCCCATGCCGTCCGCCTGGTATGGGGAGCCGACCACCGTTTTCTGCTGCCGCTGGCGGTGCTGACCGGGGCAATTTTCATGATTCTCACCGACCTCGTGGCGCGCACCGTGCTGGCCCCCACGGAGATACCCATCGGTGTGATTACCGCTATTTGCGGCGCCCCCTTCTTCCTCTACCTGCTGCGGCGGCGTAAAAAGGCGATTTTCTAAAGCGTGAAATAAAGGGGAGTCCAAGAGGGGCGAAGCCCCTCATATAAAAATTCCCCCCCTCTCCTGCGGGACGCCTTATCAGGAGAGGGGACACAGGGGGTGAGGTAGGATAATACCCCCGCCGGGCAACTTTTTGAGGCTGAATATGATAGAACTGGAAATGCAAAAAGTAACACTGGGCTATGACCACCACCCGGTGCTGGAGGATATAACCCTCAAAGTATCGCCGGGAGAGATGGTGGGACTTATCGGCCCCAACGGCTCCGGAAAATCGACCATCGTCAAAGCGTTGAGCCGCGTCATCATCCCCGAGTCCGGCAAGATAACCGTAGACAAAAGAAACATTACCCGGATACCGAGGCGCGAACTGGCCTGCATAGTAGGGGTCGTTCCCCAGCTGCCGCTGCTGCCCAGCACCTTTACCGCCTTCGAAATAGTACTCATGGGCAGGAACCCGCACCTGGGCCTGTTCCAATCCGAAGGCAAACGCGACTGGGCAATCGCCCGGGATGCCATGGAAAAGACGGGCACCGCCGAACTGGCAAACCGGTACGTGAACGAGCTCTCCGGCGGCGAAATCCAGTGCCTGTTGATTGCCCGCGTACTGGTGCAGGAAACCAGGGCAATCCTCCTGGACGAGCCGACGGCCAACCTGGATATCGGCCGGCAGGTTGAAATACTCGACCTTATTAAAAAGCTCTGCACGCAGAAAAACCTGGCGGTTCTGGCCGCCGTCCACGACCTGAACCTGGCAGCACAATACTGCGACCGCCTGCTTTTGATTAACGAGAGACGCATCCATGCCGAGGGAACGCCGAGAGAGGTTATTACAGACAGTAATATCAAGGAGGTCTACGGGGCCGAGAATTGCGTTTACACCCACCCCGTCAACGGCCTCCCCACCGTGCTGCTGGGCGCGCACCAAAATAAGAACACCGGAACATAGTTATGGAAATTATTATAATAGCCCTGGCCGTGGCCATCGACCTGGCGCTGGGCGACCCGCCCGATGCCGCTCATCCGGTGGCGTGGATGGGCAGGGTTATCTCTTTCCTGGAAAAAGGCGGGATTAAACTCAATGCCACCGCCCAGTTTATTTACGGTATGTGCATGACCCTGTTTATCGCATTACTCTTCGTCCTGCCCATCTATTTTATCTTCCTTTATCTCGGGCATATCAGCCTAGCGGCTGCTATAATCCTGGGAGCGTTGATACTTAAGAGCACCTTCTCCATCAAGGGGCTGCGGCGCACCGCGCTGAAGGTCAGGCAACTCCTACAGGACAATAAGATAAAAGAAACACGCCATGAACTGCGGGCGCTGGTAAGCAGGGATACGAAGGACCTGCCCGAGCCGCTGCTGGTATCCGCGGCGGTGGAATCGGTGGCGGAGGGGATGGGCGACAGCGTGGTGGCCCCACTGTTTTATTTCCTGCTTTTCGGTTTGCCGGGGGCGATTGCCTACCGGGTGGTCAATACCGTGGACTCCATGATAGGCTATCACGGCAAATACGAGTACCTCGGCAAGTTCTCCGCCAAGCTCGATGATATTCTTAATTTCATACCGGCCAGAATCGCGGCGCTGTTAGTCGTCCTGGCGGCAACGATTATTAGGAGCGGTCGCCGCGCCTGGCACACAGCTCTTTACGAGCACGTCAAGACCGATAGCCCCAATGCCGGCTGGCCGATGGCCGCCATGGCCGGCGCTTTGAACGTGAGGCTGGAAAAGCCGGCGCACTACCAGTTAGGCGAAGCCAAGATGCCTCTGGTTCCGGAGACCATTACCGTCGCCGTGAGATTGTTTTCGATAGCGACGGCAGCCTGGGTATTAATATGCATCATCGCGGGGGGTGTTAAAATTGTCATTGCGACCTAGAAAGTCTATAGCCGGACTCAAGAACTGCGTGCACGGCGGCATCAACCACTCCGAACTAACAGCGCTGGGAATAGACGCCAGCAGCGTTCTGGACTTCAGCGTTTGCACCAACCCGTTTATGCCGCCGCCGGGAATAAAAGAAAAGATAGGCGCAATATCCATCGAGCAGTACCCGGATTCCCGGGCCGCCGAACTGAAAGGGCGGCTATCTGAAAGACTGGGAATATCCACGGCGAATATCCTGGTGGGTAACGGCACCACGGAGTTGATACGACTCGTTGCCCTGACCTATTTCCGCAATAACGACCGCGTGCTGCTTTTAGAGCCGACCTACGGTGAATATGAAGTGGCCAGTCGACTAGCCGGGGCCCGGCTGATAAAACACCGCGCCGTGGAAAGCAACAATTTTGCGCCGGATATAGAAAAAGTCCGCAGCATTATCAAGCAGCATCACCCGAGGGCGGTATTCGTCTGCAATCCCAACAATCCCACAGGAAGATACCTTTCCCGGGACGATATCGAAAAGGTGCTGGATATAATAGAAGACGGCCTGCTGGTCCTGGACGAGGCATACATCGACTTTATAGAGTCGCCCTGGAATTCTTTAGACCTTACGGAGCGGGGCAACGTGGTGGTACTGCGCTCCCTGACGAAAAATTACGGCCTGCCGGGACTGCGCCTGGGCTATGCCGTCGCCCGTGAAGAAATTATTAAAGACCTCCAAATCGCCCTGCCGCCATGGAACGTGAACGCCGTCGCCCAGAAAGTCGGAACCGCCGTCATGGAAAAGGACGAGCACCTCAAGCAGAGCCTCCGGCAGGTAAGAGAGGCCAAACGTTACCTGGTCGAGGGGCTTACACGACTCGGCCTCAAGGTACAGCCTTCGGACGCCCATTACTTCCTGGTAAAGGCGGGCAACGGCGCCGGGTACCGCCGTTCCCTTCTTAAGGAGAGTATCCTGGTACGCGACTGCACGTCATTCGGGCTGCCGGAATATATCCGCATCTCACCCCGCACCATGCCGGAGTGCGAAAGGCTCATTACGGCCATCCGGAACCTGCTAGAGGCAGGAGAAGAAACTTGAGGTGATATAACAACCACTTACGTATATAATTAATACATAGCTTAAAGGGGATTTCATGGATTTACTAAGAAAAATCATCAGGGAAATAAAACCGCCGGACAAAACGACGATGGACGAAGTCCGGGCCCGCCAGGACACGCTGACCAAGCCGGCGGGGAGCCTGGGCAGGCTGGAAGAACTTTCGATTCAGCTGGCCGGCATCCAGGGCAAAGCCCGGCCGGTTATCGAGAAAAAAGCCGTGATTACCATAGCCGGCGACCACGGCGTGGTCGACGAAAAGGTGGGCAACTGGCCCCGCGAGGTGACCGCCCAAATGGTTCAAAACTTCCTGCGGGGCGGGGCCGGCATCAACGTGCTGGCGCGGCAGGTCGGAGCCAGAATAATCTTCGTGGATATGGGTATCGCCAGCGACCTCAAGCCCGACCCCAAGCTCATCACCAGGAAAGCCGGCTACGGCACGAAGAACATGTGCCTCGGTCCGGCCATGACCGGAGAGCAGGCGATAAAAGCCATAGAGTCCGGCATAGATGTCGTTAATACCGAAGCAGACAAAGGACTGGATATCGTCGGCACCGGCGACATGGGTATCGGCAATACCACCGCCAGTAGCGCGATTTTCGCGGCCATGACCGGCAAGTCCATCGAAGAAGTCACCGGCAGAGGCACCGGACTGACCGACGAGCAGCTTGCCCTCAAGATAGACGTTATTAAACGGGCGCTGGAAATCAATAAACCGGAGCCTTCCCGGCCGCTGGAGGTACTGGAAAAAGTCGGCGGCTTTGAAATCGGGGGGCTGGCGGGAGTGATGCTGGGAGCGGCCGCAAGGCATATCCCGGTAATCATCGACGGTTTTATCTCCGGGGCTGCGGCCCTCATCGCGACGGCGCTGGCGCCGCAGCTCAAGGACTATATCATCGCCGCCCACGTTTCGGCGGAAGCCGGCCACCCGGCCATGCTGAAGCACATGGGACTAAAGCCGCTGCTCAATCTCGATATGCGACTCGGCGAGGGCACCGGCGCGGCGCTGGGGATATTCATCGCCGAGGCCGCCGCCAGGACACTGAACGAGATGGCCACCTTCGCCGAGGCCGGCGTTTCGGAAGGAGACGAAGTAGAAAAGTGAGTTTCCTGACCGCTATACAATTTCTAACGAGCATCCCGATACCCCTGAAACGCAAGCTCACCCCGGCGCAGCTGGGAGGCGCCACGGCCTATTTCCCGGTGGTGGGGCTTATCATCGGACTGGTACTGGCCGGGCTGAACTGGCTGCTGCTCCTTATTTTGCCAACGGCGGTGGTCAACGCCCTGCTCATCGCGGCGCTGGTGATACTTACGGGGGCTATGCACCTGGACGGTCTGGCCGACACCTGCGACGGCATCGCCGGACATAAGACGACCGAGGAAAGATGGAAGGTCATGCGGGACAGCCGTACGGGGGCCTTCGGGGTGGTGGGAATCGTCCTAGTGCTGCTGGTCAAGTATATCTCTCTAAACAGTATCCCACCGGTATTCATGACGGCCATGCTGGTTTTCATGCCGGTGGTCAGTCGCTGGGCTATGGTCTATGCTATTTACGCTTACCGTTACGCCCGGCCCGCGGGACTGGGGACGGCTTACAAGCAGGCGACCCGCTGGCCACAGTTTACCGCCGCCACCATTATCACCTTAGCCGTGGCGTTCGCCCTGTTCCCGTTGTTCTCACTGGCGGGTTTGATACTCATTTTCAGCATCCTGGTAGTCGCCACGGCGCTGGCTTTCTATTTCAAGCACAAGTTCGCCGGGCTTACCGGCGACACGTACGGAGCCATCGACGAAGTGGCGGAAGTTATCACGCTCTTGCTGGCCATCCCGATTTTCAGCTATGTGGCGCCGATTTCGCAGGGACAGTGCCTATGAAAAAAGCCAGGACACTAATGATTCAGGGGACAACCTCCTCGGCGGGGAAGAGCGTCATGGTAGCCGCCCTCTGCCGCATCTTCCGGCAGGACGGCTATAAGGTGGCCCCGTTCAAATCGCAGAACATGGCGCTCAACTCATACGTCACCGCCGAGGGCGGGGAAATAGGGCGGGCGCAGGTGGTACAGGCGGAGGCGGCGGGAATCGCCCCCACGGTGGACATGAACCCGGTGCTGCTCAAGCCGACCACCGACACCGGCTGCCAGGTCATCGTGCTGGGCAAGGTGGAGAGAACGATTTCCGCCCGCGAATATTATAAATACACCCCTTCACTGCTGAAAACGGTCGCCGACGCCTTCAATCGCCTCTCCACCGCCTACGACATCGTCGTCATCGAGGGAGCCGGCAGTCCGGCGGAGATAAACCTCAAAGACCGGGAAATAGTCAACATGAGAATCGCCAAAATGTCCGGCACTCCCGTGCTCCTGGTCGGGGACATCGACCGGGGAGGCGTCTTCGCTTCACTGGTCGGGACGCTGGAGCTGCTGGACGAGGATGAACGGGAACTCGTAAAGGGACTGATAATAAATAAGTTCCGCGGCGATGTCACCCTGCTCGAATCGGCCCTGGACTTCCTGAAGGAACGCACCGGCAAGCCAGTACTGGGCGTGGTGCCCTACTTCCGTGATATCCGCATCGCCCAGGAGGACTCGGTCTATCTGGATGAAAGGGCGTCAAATGCGGCCACCGGCGACCTGGAAATTGCCGTGATACGCCTGCCCCACATCTCTAACTACGATGATTTCGACCCGCTGGAAGAGGAAGGCTGCATGGTGACCTACGTTACCCAGCGTTTCGAGCTAGGGAACCCGCACCTCATCATCCTGCCCGGCACCAAGAGCACCGTCGCCGACCTGGCTTACCTGCGGCGCTCGGGACTGGCAGCCAGCATCCTCGCCAGGGCCAAGGCGGGCACCCCCGTGGTGGGCATCTGCGGCGGCTACCAGATGCTGGGACAAAAAATCCTCGACCCGCAGAGAGTCGAATCCAAAGATACGGAGGTCGCCGGACTGGGGCTGCTCAATGTAGCCACGGAATTCACCGCGGAGAAATCCACCACGCAGGTAGGAGCGCAGGTACTGGCCGATATCGGGCTGCTGGCCGGAACCAAAGGACAGGAGCTTACCGGCTACGAGATACACATGGGAAGAACCCGCAGCGAAGAGGCATTCGACGCCTTTCAAATTGTCGAGACACCGCAGGGAGCCGCCGATTACACCGACGGCGTTATCAATTCCAGCGGTATGATACTGGGTACCTACATGCATGGGATTTTCCACAACGACGGCTTCCGGCAGACCTTCCTTAATACCTTGAGAGACTACTGGGGCCTGGCCGAGGGCAAAGGCGATACTATTTTAAACAAAGACAAAGAATACGATAAGCTGGCGGAGCTGGTTCGCCGTAGCCTGGACATACCGGAAATTTACCGGATAATGGAGGCAGGGATTTGAAAAGCACCCTTGTCATCGGCGGCGCCCGCAGCGGCAAGAGCACGCTGGCGCAGGAGATGGCCCTGAAAGCAGACGGGAACGTCCTTTTCGTGGCTACGGCGGAGGCCGGCGACGAGGATATGAAAAAACGCATCGAAATGCACCAAAAATCGAGACCGCCCCACTGGGTGACCCTTGAGGCCACCACCCATATCGGCAGCCGGGTCGATGAAAATACCGCCGGAGCGGAGACTGTTATTATAGACTGTATCACCCTCCTGATAAATAACATCTTCATGCGATACGATGACAATACCGATACCGACCTCGCGGAAAAAGAGGTCACGGCGGAAATGCAGGAACTGCTCGACTGCATCGCCCGCTCCGACGCGCACTTTATCATCGTTACCAACGAGGTCGGACTTGGTATCGTACCCGCCGACAGGGTAAGCCGGCTCTACCGTGATTTACTCGGCAGGGCCAACCAGATGCTGGCCGCCCGCGCCGACGAGGTCTATCTGCTGGTAGCGGGAATACCGATAGCCGTTAAAAAGACGGCGGATTGACAGCTAACATACAGTAGTGTAACATATGCTAATCAACCGCCCCGTAAGAACCGGGGAACGCTAATTATTGAGAGGTGACGGATATGCCCTATTACATGATGCTGACGAATCTAACCGACGTAGGGAGAAAAACAATCATGAAGAACCCCGGCAGAATCTGGGAAGTAAACAAAGAAGTAGAGGCTATGGGGGCTAAAATAATATCCCAGTACGCCCTGCTGGGCGAGTACGACTTCGTTAACATCCTCGAAGCGCCCAATAACACCGTCATAGCCAGAGTCGCCGCCTCGCTGGGTTCCCGGGGAACCATGACGCCATTAACGCTCTCGGCGATTACCATCGAGGACCTGGTCAAAGAAGTACAGATGGCCAAGGCCCTGGAATAATAATATCATATTGTTTAAAGCAACCCGGGCCCGGGTTTCATCCCGGAGCCCGGTGATATTATGGTAGAGGCGGGAGAGACCTATGAAATGCCATCGCTGCCAGCATGACATATCCGAAGACGACAGCTTCACTCATTTAGGCCAGATATTATGTGAAGACTGCTATATGGACATCAGAAACCCGAACAGGTCCTGCGACCCATGGGCTGTTTATTCCGCTACCCGCACCCGCGAGAGCCAGGGCCTTTCCGACTTGGAGGGGCTTACGTCACTGCAGCAGGCTATTTACGCTTTTATCAAAAATAGAGGAGGGGTCACCGCCGAGGACATTATAACCAAGTTCAGCCTGACCCCGCGCGACCTGCAAAACCAGTTCGCCACGTTAAGGCACTGCGAGCTGGTCAAAGGTCAAAAAGAAGGCGACATGGTTTATATCGTTCCCTTCAACTGACTTTAAAATACGCGGGGCGCTCTATCCGCCGGTTATCAACGCAACTTCGCACATTTATTACCGAATGTCATATAATGGGACCGGCATATACATTAGCAGGGATTAATTATGAGACCGGGTCCGCTGGAAATTATCCTTATTATAATCGTTGTCATCGCCGTAGTGGTGATAGCGCGTATTATCCGCGCCGGCCGCAGTGCCGCCGTAACAAACGGGGCGCCGTCTAAAGATATCACCGCAAAATCCCCCGGAAAGAACAGGCTGTGGAAGTTTCTTAACAGGACGGGCATCGTCCTGATTATCGCCGGCATTGGGGGGCTGGCAGCCGCCGCCGGTCTGTTCCGCTGGGTCTTACAGAGCTACCTCTGGGCACTTGTCCTCATCGCCGCCGGCTTTATTATGGTACTTTTCACCCGTAAGAAAAGGTAAAAGCAGCATGACCGCTCATTTAAAACCGCTTAAATGGTATAAAGAACTGGCCGGGGGAAAAGGGCGTCTTGAAGCCGGGGCTTTCTCCATAGAGGGAGACAGGGCTATCCGGCAGATAATGAACGTTCAGCCCGATGAAATAACCGAGATTCTAGCAATTAATGAACCACCGGCTGCCTACCGCGGCTACCCCGTGCGCCGGCTTACCGAAAGCCAGTTCCGCTACGTGAGCAGCATCAGGACCCCGCAGGGCATCATGGCCGTAGTCCGCATACCGGAGGGCATTTACTCGGCCCGCCTGCCGCAGGACCCCGGTAAGAGAATCCTCCTGCTGGAAGATATCCAGGACCCTGGAAACGTGGGGGCTCTCATCCGGACGGCGGCGGCTTTCGACTATTCCGGGGTGATTCTGACGAGGAAATGCGCCGACCCCCTGTCACCCAAGTGCTCGCAGTCGACGGCGGGCACGGTGCTGTCTCTATGGCTCCGGCGGACGGCGCAATACCTAGCAATGGTACGGTCGCTCCGGCAGGAAGGCTACCGCCTGATAACCGCCGAGCTTAACGGAAAGGCCGAACCATCCGTCCTGCAGCAGAAAAAAATCCTGCTGGCGCTGGGCAATGAGGGAACTGGACTTTCCGAAGCGCTGCTGGAAGAGGCCGATTACCGACTGCGCATACCCACGGCGCGGGAAAAAGCGGAATCGCTGAACGTGGCCGCGTGCGGGGCAATTCTGATGTATCGGAGCGCCGGGGACGCTTCACCCTAATGATAAACGCCGAACTCCTCGGCGGCTTCCGTGATGGCGCGAAGATTATCAGGATTTCCTCTATCGATGCTGGCTCCTCCGGCCAGTATATAACCGCCGCCTTTACCGCAGACCTCAATGAGCTTGCGGCAATATTCCTTAACCGCCCGGGGCGTGCCCGTGCTAAGCAGCGAAGTGGGTATGTTACCGGCCAGACAGGCGACATCCCCCGGCACTTCCTTCGCCCTGAACATATCCGTCCGGTCGAAGTACCAGATTACCTTTCCTTTCGGCAGGTCACTGATTATTTCAAGTCGGTTGTTGTATTTTCCCTCGGCGAACAGGAACGGCACGATTCCTTCTTCAATTAATCCCATAATAACCTTCCTGAATGTTGGCCAGTAGAACTCCTCATATTGCTTTTCCGACATGAAGGTGTCATCTCCCTTGTGAAGCGCAAAGAACACCATCGGTATCCCGGAGGCATTGGCCATCTGCAATCCGCAGTCGATATTTATCGGCGTCAGCATCTCCATGGCCTCCAGGAGTTTATCCGGCTGCCGGTACATGTCCATGAAAATACCCTTGGTACCCCGCAGGGTATCGCCCAGAATGTCAAACGGGGCATGGGACTGGCCGCCAAAAAACGAAGGGTATCCGGCCGTCAGAGCTTCGCGGTTGAACTTCATTATCGGCTGCCGCCACTTAGCTACCTCTTTACCATATTCTATAATGGCCTGATACATCGCCTGGACTTCCGGCATAACGGCCGGCCCGAGAAATCTGTTGGGCATGCCCAGGATATGGGGAAGAGGCGAGAAATTCGCTAAAGGCGCCAGCGCCCCAATCGTACGCGGCAGGTAATAGCGAAAACAGAAATCTGACGGGTCTTGGAGTAAAACATCGTATTCGTCCGCCTTCATGTACTCACCCTCGACGAACTGCTCCATCCTGGCATCATCGGGCAGGCCATGTCCCGGCCATTTTGAAATAACACTATTAATGATTTCCGATGCCCTTCCCGGAAATACCATGCCGGGACTGCTAAACGTGTCCGCCTCAAATTCATTAAAAAACTTGCGGTACGCCTGTAATAGTTTTTGATTATCGTACATTACTTCTTTAAGCGTCATGCCGGCATGATAAACGGGGAAGTCTCCCGCCGGCAGAAAAACCGGTACCCGGTCCGGCTCTTCCAGTTTGATGACTTTGATAAACCTGGTTACTCTTTTCTTATATGCATCTTCAGCTTCCGGGCTGGAAAATTCAACGCCGGGCGGTGAAAGCCAGCGCTTGAACCGTTCCTCGCGTCTCTCCTCGGGGGTTAATTCCGTCCATTCCTTTGGCATCCTTAATCAACTCCAATTTAATACATTTAAAACGGGGTAGAAACCGAACCAGACCTCAAGCGGAAGACATTTTCTCTAACGATTATCATGTATTGACAGGCCATGATATAATGAGTTAATGTTCAGACAAGATGTGAATCCCGACATACGAAAATATATCACACATTTGAACAAGTTCACAACTATTACGTCACTTCATGGTATCACCAGTAGTCTTTCTTATCTGAACAACGAGATGTTTATTAAATATTACTGCAAAAAGCAAAAAGAGGTCATACCGGGGATAAGGGCCAGTTGCAGTTATATTGATTGATAGTAATATTGAAATAGGCTTTTCATCTAAAGGAGGTGATATATGTAATCTCGCAGGCAGGCTATAGAGAGCCACTAAGAATCCACAAAGGAGGCGCGTTTTAATAATGAAAAAATTGATAATAATTGCCCTTTCAGTTCTTCTTATAAGCGCATTATTTATAAGTAGCTGTGCCGAACCGGAAGAACCGGCACCGGCACCAGCACCAGCACCGGAACCGGCACCAGCACCATCGCCGGAACCGGCACCATCGCCGGAACCGGCACCGGTAGCGGGCGGACCGGAATACGGCGGCACCCTTAAATGTATCGCCGGCGCCATTCCCAAGGTCCTTGGCTATCCGCCGGAGTTCGCTCCTTCCGATTCCTACTTAATGCTCCCCGTCCTGGAGAGATTATGCCAGTGGGATGAAGCGGGAAATCAAATCCCGGTGCTCGCCGAATCATGGGAAGGCGACCCGGATGCCCTGACCGTTACCTGGCACCTTAGAAAGGGCGTTAAGTTCCACGACGGGACGCCATGGAATGCCGAGGCATTAAGATGGAATTTCCAGATGGCGCAAGACAATGCCCGATTGACCGATGGCCAGTACGTCGAATCTTTCGAAGTTGTCGACGAACATACCCTCACAATGCACCTCAATTACTTCAACTGGATGATGTTCGAAAACTACGGCTGGGCCCAGCAAATTTCCCCCACCGCGTTTCAAAACGCCGGAGCCACGGATGAGGAACGCATAGACTGGGCACGCAAGAACGCAGTGGGAACGGGTGCCTTCAAGGTTTCCGATTTTCAACGCGATGTAGTTATCAAATACGAGAAAAACAACGATTACTGGCTTGAAGGCATGCCGTATCTCGACGCTATCGAACTGCGCTGGCTGCCCGACCCAATGACCGCCGCAGCTACGATAGAAGCCGGAGAGGCCGATATGTGGTTCGATGTCTCCTCGGTTGAAAGCATTATCAATCTACAGGAGAAAGGCTTGAATATAAACTGGGGACCCGGCATGTTCGTCCCTCTGATTCCTCACTCCGCCGACCCCAATTCAATATTTGCCGATAAGAAGATACGCGAGGCAATAGAGTACGCACTGGACCGGCCCACCATTGCCGGGATGCTGGGACAGGGACTGTATGAACCCCTCCATCAGATGGCTTCTTCGACCTGGCCGGGTTATGTCGAGGGTTACGACCCCCGACCGTATAATCCGGATAAGGCCAGGGAGCTGCTGGCCGAGGCGGGCTACCCCGACGGCTTTCAGACCACGATACTCGCCACAGACACGTCAAGGGACGCCCTTGCCGCTTTACAGGCTTATCTGGGTGAGGTTGGCATCATCGTCGAACCGGATGTCGCCGACCTTGGCAGATACTTCGGCTCCGCCTTCGCCACGGGCTGGGATGACCTCATCTACACCGCATCCGGCATCAACCCGGATGCTACCGACGTGTTCGTCCATTACGGGCCCAACCCGATGAGCTTCAGAACCGGTAGCTTCTATAAGTCACCCGAATTCCTGGCTTTATGCGACGAGGCACTGAACCCTCAATTTAAAGATAGCAACGAGGCAATGCCCAAGATAAAAGCCGCGATAAAGCAGGCCGGTGAGGATGCCATGCTTGTGCCGCTCTGGAGAACCTGCAACGTGGCGATATTGCAGCCTTACGTTCACAGCGATTACTTCCTGATTCACGGTGTCATCTGGACCCCGTACGATGACTGGATGGAACAAGATTAGCTGACCAGAATAACCAAGCCGGGTGATTCGCTTCTCTCACCAGTACCGGTGAGGAGTGAATCACCCGGCATAAGCTAAAAATCTAATTCTGTTGATAGTCCACACCCCGGAGTAGCCCCCCAAAAATCTCCGCGGTGCGGTGAGAAGCTGGATGTATGCTCGAATGCTTTGCTGACCAGGATTCGTCATGACAACATATATCGTCCGGAGATTGGTACAGACGCTGTTTGTCCTTCTCATAGTAACGCTACTGGTATTCTTCATTATGCGCCTGTTACCCGGCGACCCCATTATTATCTATGTAGCCCAGACAGCCCAGCTGGAAGCCATGCCTCCGGAAATGATTGAACAGCTCCGGCATGAGTTCGGCCTGGACAGACCGATAATGGTACAGTACTTTAACTGGATGGCAAGCATCTTCCGGGGAGATTTCGGAACGTCAATATTCTATCACGAGAAGGTGGGTACGCTTATGGCGGAGCGTTTCCCCGTTACCGCTCACCTGGGCCTGTCATCTTTGATATTAGGTGCCATTTTGGGCGTTCTGGCGGGACTGCTTGCCGCCGTAAAGCGCGGTAAATGGCTGGATAAGGTTATCACCCCCCTGACTTACCTAGGCATAACTATACCCGTTTTCTGGCTGGGGATACTGATGATATACGCCTTTGGACTCAAGCTGAGCTGGCTTCCCATCTCCGGCTATACCTCGCCGTTCGAGGATTTCTGGTTAAGCACCCGGCAGCTCGTCATGCCCGTTACCTGCCTGGCTGTTTTCGGCCTGGCGGCTAACGCGCGCCAGATGCGGTCAAGCATGTTGGAAATTATACAGCAGGACTATATCCGCACCGCCTGGGCCAAGGGCTTAAGCGAGCGTTTGGTGATACTGAAACATGCCATGAAAAACAGCCTCATTCCAGTGATTACGCTGATAGGGCTCGGGGTGGGTATCATCTTCGGCGGTTCGGTACTCGTCGAGACTGTCTTCGCGATACCGGGAATGGGCCGTTTGATGGTCAGCAGTATCTTCGGTCAGGACTACGTGGTGGTACAGGCCATCACCTTCATCATCGCCGTAATTGTCCTGATAGTCAACCTGATTGTTGATATTTCCTACGGCTGGTTCGACCCCCGGATAAGATACGGCTAGGAGATTTGTAATTTTGGCAGAAAAACCCGATAACATAATAGATTTCCAGGAAGCGCCACCGCGCGTGAGCGAATGGCGGCGTTTTCGCAGAGTATTCTTATCGCGCGGGGTAGTCGTCTTCGGAATGGTCATATTATTGCTGCTTCTATTTACCGCCATCTTCGCTGCATGGCTGGCACCTTACGACCCTTATAAACCGGGCGAGGCAAAGTCCCTGGTTCAACCAAGCTGGGAGCACCCCCTGGGCTCCGATATTCTCGGCAGAGACACGTTGAGCCGGCTCATCTACGGGTCGAGGACGGCATTAATGGTGGGATTCATATCCGTTGGCATCGCTTCTGTTTTCGGCGTTACGCTGGGTGTCATTGCCGGGTATTTCAGCGGCGCTATTAATGTGATTATCATGAGAGCCATGGACTCGCTTTTATGTTTCCCGATGATTCTACTGGCCCTCGTTTTAGCTTCCGTCCTGGGCGGGGGCATTCAGAATGTCATCATCGCGTTAAGCATCGCCACTATACCCGGGTACGCCAGGGTAACCTGCGGCGTAACCCTAAGCATCAAGGAAAACGATTATATCCTGGCGGAACGCTCCATAGGTTCCAGCGACTTCCGAACGATGCTTAAACACATCCTGCCTAATGCCTTCCCGCCGCTCATTGTACTGATGACAATGCAGCTCGGGAATCTTATCCTGGCCGAGGCCGGTCTTAGCTTCCTCGGCATCGGCATAGAGCCGCCGGGAGCTGCCTGGGGCGCCATGGTCAGTGATGGGTATAGGTATTTGTTAAAAAATCCGGTGCTATCCTTTGCGCCGGGCCTGGCTATTATGCTGGTGGTCTTCGCTTTCAACATGGTCGGCGACGGCCTCCGTGATGCCCTCGACCCCAGACTTAGAGGCTTGCTCTAGATTACAGAATCGAGTGAAGCCCTTCGTGTATTATAAATAGCCGATACTACCTTTATCCCGAGATTTTAACCGAATCACGAGGAAAATAAATGCCGATTCCAGCAGTAAGACTTGTTTCTCGAATGTTTATCAGAAGGAGAATGAAGAGATGAGTACGTGGCACGATTATGTACAAAGAAGCGGCAAGGTTCCTGAATGGCCCTACCCGATTAACTACGACAAGGTCAACGAGGTAGTTACGGATGTCCTGGTAATCGGCGGGGGGGTCTCCGGTTTGCAGGCCGCCATTAACGCCAGGAAACAAGGAGTAAAGGTAGCCGTCGTCGAAAGGGGCCACGCCAAGCGGAGCGGCTCCGGCGGGGCAGGCGTCGACCACTGGCACGGCGCCGTTACTAATCCCTGCTCTGGGGTCACCCCGCTGACGTATACCGAGGCCTGCTACGACAGCATGAGGGGATGGACCGGCGGGCATGTCCGCTACATCATCACCAAGGAAAGCTGGGATACCCTTCAGGAATGCGAACAGATGGGCGTCCAGATAAGAGATGTGAGAGACGAGTTCAAAGGTGCCGATTTCCGCGATGATGAGACCAAGCTCATGTTCGCCTACGATTATAAAACCAGGCATGTTATCCGCGTCTGGGGATACAATATCAAGGTCAAGGTGTATGAAGAAGCCAAACGGGTCGGCGTGGATATATACAACCGGATGATGACCACCAGCCTGCTTACCGAGGGCGGCAACCAGGGAGGCAGGGTTATCGGCGCCACTGCCGTCGATACACGCACCGGCGAGTTCTACATATTCAGGTCCAAGGCGACCATCATCACTACCGGCGGGGCCGCGCGCCTCACCGTTTTCGCCCCGGAAATAACCGCCTCGGGCTCAATGTTCGATATGAACTCCTCCGGGGTCGGCCAGGCTATCGGCTGGAATGCCGGTGCCGAGTTCGCCTGCATGGAAGCGTCTGTCCCGGGAATGATAATCGGCTTCGGCTACGCCCCCTACAGCATGGCCAACGCCAGCAATACCTACCACGGTACACCGATAGTCGATGCCGACGGCAAGGAAGTGCCCTGGGTAGACGTGTTCGGCAGAGAGCTGAAAACCGTCGAGGACCGTTTCCTGCCGCAGGAAGGACAGCCGTTCCAGCTTGGCATAGGGATAGGTATTTCCCAGACCGACCAGGAACTGCGCCTGAACGACCTTACCCATGACCTGCCCGAACGCATACGCAAGGGCGAATTCAAGCTGCCCCTGTACGCCGACTTTACCCGCCTTTCCGAGGCGGAAAGAAGGTGCATCTGGGGCATGATGGTCGGCAACGAGGGTAAGACCCGCATCGCTATTTACGATACCATGTCCAAGGCCGGCTTCGACCCCGATAAAGACCTCTTCCAGGCGCCGGTCATGCCACTTAACGGATATCTTAACGCCTGCTACTGGGTCGGAGGGCCCAATACGCCTCCCACGATACGCACCCTTGAAGGCGGCGGCTTCCTAGTCGACTGGAACCTGAAGACGAACCTGGAAGGACTGTACGTAGGGGCCGGCTTCAGCCTCTTCGGCGGCGGCTGCCACGGCGAATCACACACCACCGGGCGCTACGCCGGAAGACACGCGGCGGAGTACGCTAAAACGGCTCCGGAACCGTCACCCGACCGCAACCAGATAGAAGCCGAGAAGTCCCGCGCCTATCACGCCACCAGACAGAGCAAAAACGGCAACGGCTGGAAGGAAATCAACGCCGCCATCGCCCGCATTATGCGGGACTACTGCGGCGAGTACAAGAGCGAACAAACACTGAACCTGGGCTTGAGACTCCTCAACGAGCTCAAGACAACCGAAATGGAATCGGCCTACGCCTCCAATCCCCACGAACTGGGACGCCTCCTGGAGTGCCACTCCTTAATTACACTCGGGGAAATTGTCCTTAAGGCTTCGCTGGAGCGTAAAGCCAGCAACTCCGTACTCAATTTCAATCGCCTGGACTACCCGGAAATGGACCCGCCCGAATGGAATAAACTCCTGCCCATCCACCAGGAGGATAATAAAGTAAAGGTCAGGGAACTGCCGCTGGACTTTCACCTCAAAGCGCCTTACGCCTCCGATTACGAGGAGAACTACCGGAAGTACAGCGGTGTTTGATTCCGGATTTCAGCAACTCATAAGGAAAGGTAAGTTAAAATGAGCGAGAAAGCATACATGATACCCAATCCGCCAACGCCTAACAAGGCGGTGGAGTTTAACCCCGAGATATGCATCGGCTGCAACCTCTGCGTGGATGTCTGCCCTACCGATGTCATGATGCCCAACCCAGAAAAGAAACAACCGCCCATCGTCGTTTACCCGGAAGAGTGCTGGTACTGCGGTGGCTGTGTCGAAGAGTGCCCGCGACCCGGAGCTATCACCATGCTCCACCCAACCCAGCAGCGGATATCTATGAACTGGAAGCGTAAGGATACCGGCGAGCTATTCCGCCTGGGCATGAAGAATCCCCCACCTCCCAACACCAGACCGCCTTCAGGGTAAGTCATTACGCACGCGGCATAAAAGAATATATAAATCGACCCGGTGCGCGCGGGGAAATTATGCAGACATTCCGGTACTACGCTGGCGGCGGATTATCGGAGTACGACAAAAGATGATATTCCATTACTCAATGGTCAGCTGCCAGGGTACATCGTCATCTCCTCTTGGAGAGCGTATGGAGAATTATCCCGGTAAATACGCAAAAGACGCCGACGATTAAAAAGAGAACAGAGAGCATGACGGTACCTATCGGCATCACACCGGCGTCCTGGAGAACATTCAGTGTCCTGATTCCGGCGAGTAACCCGGCTAGAGCTAAAATACCACCCAGGATACCGAAAAAGAAGAGGGGTTTCCTCTCCGAAATCATGACCATTATTTGAGTGAGCACTCCCAGGCCATGACTGAACGGATTTAACGTGGAGCCATCTTTAGTGTATTCTACTGAAATGGGGACCTCTATGATTTTCAGTCCTGTTGCCGCGGCGGCAGCTATCATTTCCGACTCAACGGCGAAACCTTTCTGGTGCAATCTAAGCTCGGTGATGGCCTTACGCGAAAATGCCCTAAATCCGGATTCAGAATCGGTGATTTCCTTCCTGACGAGTACGCGTGTTGAGAGTAGTAGAATTTTCTGCCCGATACGCCGGTAAAACGGGATACTTTTCTTCGCCCCCCCTCTTGAGCCGATAACCAGGTCATAGCCGTTCAAAACGGGCTTAATTAACCGGGGTATCTCATCGGGATTATGCTGGGAATCCGCATCCAGTAAAACCAGCACGTCAGTTTTTTTCTTCTTCATATCATTCAGAATACTCTGGATAGCCACGCCTTTCCCTTTATTTGTTGAATGAACGATAACTGTTGCCCCGGCCATGCCGGAAATTTCAGCGGTATCATCAGTGCTGCCATCATCAACCACGATAACTTCATCGGCATATTTCCTGGCCTTAAGCACCATGGTGCCGATATACCTTCCCTCGTTATAGGCGGGCATGGCTACAATAACTCGAGCTTTTTTGTGTTCTTCCATTCAATTACTCCGCTCGCTATCAGTAAGGTCAAATCCCCATTATTTTTCCACAATCTTAATATATAAAACCTAATCTATTATAATCCCGAAATAACCTGTAAACAATAGCGGGAAAGGGTTTCGCTTATAAAGACATTATCGACCTGCTAGGGCTCTTCCAGCAGGTATATCCACCTGTGTACTTTCACCAGGGACGGGTTAGAGCATTCCTGATCGGCATAAACAATGGAAATCCCGTAGCGTAAGCTGAAAAAGGTAACCAGCATTACCAGCAGTAATAGCAGGCCAAGCACCAGACCATAGTTCTTTTTACCGCTTTTAAAGGCCAGCACAAAAGTTCCCACCAGACAGAGTGCAGTAGGCAGATAACCGAAGTTCCTGATCATCCTTGGGAAATCAACATAATCGGGAAGTTCCTGGGGAACAAATAACTGCCGCGCGGTGGGCAGCAGCATTTTAAATATCCAGGGGAACGGCGCCAGAAAGGGAGGGCAAACGGCAGGAATACGAACAGACTGTGCTTGAAGTCCCCCTTTATATTAAGAATTACATAGGGAATCAGAATAATAATAAGGCAGATTGCCGAGGGTGCGTGGATAGCTACCAGAAAACAGGTAAGAATGAAAAGAACCACATAAGCCCAGACAGTCCTGAAATTGAAAGCAACGAAAAGAGCAAGCGGTATAAATATCAATCCCATCGCCAGGGGAACGATAAAAGCCGAGCCCAGTATTCCCACTGTGGTCGGTATCAGGGCTACGAAAAAGGCGGCCTCCCAGCCGAATCCCTGCCGATTAGCCAGAACGTAGGTTGAGAGTATAGTAATGATAAAAACAAAGAGAAGAGCACCAACCCAGGTAGCGAGGTATATTCCCAGGAAAAAACCGGCCAGCAAGCTATAGATAAACGGCCTGGTAATTTTCTCCTAATCACGCTCTATAAGGCTTCTAAAGGTCAATTGCCTTTGAAGAGCTGCCTTAATAGCTAAAATCAGGAAAGCCAGAGCCGTTGTACTGAATAGCGTTTCGGCCACCGTTATATCAACACTCCCCGTCCGACCAGATGGCGGCTTCGCGTGAAGGATCTGATATCCGTATCTTAAATGAGCCCCTTGATGGCTCATCTGTGTTTCTGGTGGAGACGGGGGAGAGAGCCTGTCTCAAAAGTCGGTCAATATGATAAAATTGGGCTAATACTATGGAGGTGAGCCCGATGCCACTACGGCCGTTAAATCGTGAACAAGCCTGGCTTCTACCGCCAACACTGGGAGAATTGAT
>Ga0315547_1000075_pt1 | contig 115034 bp, 102 predicted proteins | sample SalMarSW160240MG_2_FD_202542 | JGI IMG/M metagenome (GOLD analysis project Ga0315547, IMG submission 202542) | Salt marsh sediment microbial communities from the Plum Island Ecosystem LTER, Massachusetts, United States - Salt Marsh Sediment SW1601-240 ...
TCCGAAGCGGAGCTTCGTATTAAAATGATGACCTCAGGTTCGGAAAAATTGTTATTCCGAAGCGGAGCTTCGTATTAAAATGATGACCTCAGGTTCGGAAAAATTGTTATTCCGAAGCGGAGCTTCGTATTAAAATGATGACCTCAGGTTCGGAAAAATTGTTATTCCGAAGCGGAGCTTCGGGCTACAGTTAGCTACAGTTAGCAATATTATTATGAAAATTATAAGCATACTTTTTATCTTATTTTTTATCTATTATTGTTATTACTTAAAAATATTTTTTACGGGTTTAAAACGGAAATATCTTAAGGCTGTTAATGAGCAACCATTTGTGTCTGTAATGGTTGCAGTTCGCAACGAAGAAAACAATATTTCATACCTTCTTACTACATTACTAAATCAAGATTATCCACAAGAATTGTATGAAATAATCATTGCAAACGATGTATCAACCGACAGGACTTCTGAAGTTATTAAAGATTTCCAGAAAAATTTTGAGAATTTAAAACTAATTGATGTAAATATTTCAGATAAGGTAATTTCTCGCAAAAAAAATGCATTATCACAGGCAATTGCAAAAAGTAAGGGAGAGATTATTCTTACTACAGATGCGGATTGCATTGTAAAGACAACATGGATATCTGGTATAGTTCGTTACTTTGATAAAAATGTTGGTATGGTTGCCGGGCTTTCCACACCAAATATATTGAATTGGAGATGGGCAAATTTTGTAGAAAAATATGAATATTTAGATACTATTGCTCTTTTTTCTGCAGGTGCGGGTTGTATTGGGCAAGGCAGAGCATTTTCTTGCAGCGGACAAAATCTGGCTTATACACGAGAGGCTTATTTCTCTGTGGGTGGATTTGAAAAGATAAAGAGATATGTCTCTGGCGATGATGTCTTACTTATGCAACTCATAAGAAAAGCCGGATATAAAATCCGATTTGCTTTTGGTTATGATACACATAATTTAACCAAATCAGAAAGGAATCTAGGTAGATTCTTAAATCAGAGAATTCGCTGGGCTTCAAATGAAAAGGCACAAACAGCGATGAATCAAGAATTCTTCCTCTTTCTTGTTGATGTCTTTTTGCTGAATTTGATTATTATTATTACAATATTTTTTTCTCCTTTGATTTTTATTATTATGTTAATCATTAAAAGTCTTGCAGATTTTATTGTCATTAAAAAAGGTATAAATAGGTTCAAATTAGATAAAAGGATTCTTAAATTTTTTCCTGTCTGGGCTTTAATTCAGCCTTTTTACATTGTAATTGCTGGTATTGGAAGCAGATTGGGTTTGTTTAGATGGAAAAAAGATAAATAGGGATTTAATAAGATTTGTTTTTGAAACCAGATTCGTGTTCTTCGTACTCAAGCCGAGTTTCAAGGCTTTCAATAAATATCTAACAGGGTTGACAAAGAAAGTTAATATAAGAAATAAATACACTCTAAATTATTAAATAGAATAGTGAGGATTTAAGATATGAGATTCAAAGCACCTAAACGTAAACATGAGATTAAAGAAGACAAATTTATTACTGCCGCATTTGTTATTTCAGAATTTTTTAAAAACCATTGGAAAAAATTGCTTGCCGTATTAGCTGGAGTATTAGTGGTTATAATAATTGTTTTATCAATGGGTAGTCATCAGAAGAGTATAAAAAAACAGGCATTGACTCAGTTTGATGTTGCTATGTCATATTATTCAAATAATGATTTTGAAAAGGCAGGGAAAGAATTCAATATTTTGATAGAAAATTATTCATCAATAAAAGAGCACAATTTAGCATATTTGTATTTAGCAAAGATATGTTTAGAAAGAGATTCGGTTAATTATACGCAATCTAAGAAATATTTTGAGAAAGCAGCCTCTAAAATTAAGAATGACATTTTAAGACAAGCTGCAATGATAGGTATTGCGAAATGTTATCTTGGACAAAATAATGAAGAAAAATATTGTTCATATTTAGAAAAGGCAGCAAAAAAGTTTCCACATTCCTTCCAGACACCACAACTTCTTTTTGAAATAGCTGAATATTATTTTGAAAAAAACAATATGGAAAGTGCCAAAGATTTTTATAGTCAGATAGTTGAAAAATATGAGACTTCTTCTGTTTATTACAAGGCAAAAAATAAATTGTCCGATATTTAGCCACAAAGGCACTAAGACACAAAGAGAAATATTTATTTTCCAAGTAAAAAGAAAAGAATTATTTCATTGGTTTTGTGACTTTGTGTCTTGGTGGTGAAATTGTCCTCAAATGAAATTAGACCGAAAAATCTTAGGATGGGTTAGTTATGATTTTGCGAATTCATCATTCACTACCGTAATCGTTACTGTTATTTATAGCGTATATTTTAAAAATGTTGTTGTAGGGAAAGAGGGTTTAGGCAGTTCCTTATGGGGATTAGCTGTTAGCATTTCTATGCTTTTGGTTGCATTATCTTCTCCGATACTAGGTGCTATTTCTGATTTCACAAGGTCAAAAAGAAAGTTTCTGTTTGTGTTCTGTTATACTTCAGTTGTATTTACTGCGTTGCTTTTTTTTGTAAGACAGGGTACAATCTTTTTGGGGATGCTTCTTTTTATTATTGCAAATATTGGGTTTGAGGGAAGCCTTGTATTTTATAATGCCTTTTTACCAGAAATAACGGAGAAAAAGAACATTGGAAAGGTTTCCGGTTTAGGCTGGGGGATTGGTTATTTGGGTGGACTTGCAGCATTAGGACTTGCGTATCTACTTGTTCACAAAAGCACAACTCTGGTTTTCCCTATTACAGCTTTATTTTTTGGTTGTTTTGCTATTCCAATATTCTTGTTTGTTCCAGAAAAAGCGAGTTTACAAAAAGGGAGAAATCATAATTATATTAAAGTTGGATACAAAAGGTTGACACAAACTTTTAAAAACATCAAAAAATTTAAAGAATTAACCAAATTTCTTTTGTCCTTTTTTCTGTATAATGATGGAATCAAGACAGTAATAGTTTTTGCTGCAATTTATGGCGCTTATAGATTTGGTATGAATGAGGGGCAACTCATAATTTATTTTGTTTTCGCTAATATTGCATCTTTTATTGGAAGCATTATTTTTGGTTTTATCGTGGATAAAATTGGAGCAAAAAAAACAATATCAATATCTTTGATAGTTTGGCTTGGCGTTGTAATATGGGCTTTCTTTTGTCCTGATATTATGCAATTTTATGGAGTTGGCATCTTAGCTGGTTTGGCTATTGGGTCCAGCCAGTCTGCAAGCAGAAGTATGTTATCATTATTTACGCCAGAAGATAAACATGCCGAGTTCTTCGGTTTTTATGCTGTGAGTGGAAAAGCTGCTGCAATTTTGGGACCTTTAATTTATGGCTTCCTTGTACTTCTTTTCAAAAATCAGAGATATGCAATATTGAGTATAGCTTTCTTCTTTGTTTTAGGTTTAATAATATTACAAAATGTAGATGAACTATCAGGAATGAAAGCAGCCAATTTAATCTATAGAAAGGAATAAATATGTGTGGAATTGTTGGATATATTGGCAAAAAGCAAGCATTGCCAATTATAATTGAAGGTATTAAAAGATTAGAATATCGCGGATACGATTCGTCAGGAATTGCAGTCATAAATAATGACACTGAATTGATAATACATAAGAAAGAAGGGAAAATAATTGACCTTGAAAGGTCAATTCCAAATGATAAAAACTTTGTTTCGCATCTCGGAATTGCTCACACTCGGTGGGCAACTCATGGGCCACCTACAACAACAAATGCGCATCCACATTCTGATTGCTACGGCAAAATCGCAGTGGTTCATAATGGTATTATTGAAAATTATCAAGTTTTACGAAAAAGTTTAGAAAAAAAAAATCATAGTTTTAAAAGTGATACTGATACAGAGGTTCTGGCTCATCTCATTGAACACTTTTATCAAAAGACTAAAAACCTTCATACTTCAGTAAGATACTCACTCCGAATGGTTAAGGGCACATTCGGAATCGCAGTAATAAGCAAAGATGAACCAGATAAACTTATTGCAGCAAGAAGAGGAAGTCCACTTATTGTTGGAATTGGGGAAGGAGAGAATTTTGTTGCCTCAGATGCAGCCGCTTTAGTTGTGCATACCAAAAATGTTATATATCTACAGGATAATGAAACTGTAGAACTTACCCCGGATGACTTTACTATAAAGACTTTAGCAGATAATGAGGTAGAGAGAGAAATAAGCGAAATTGATTGGGATATTTCAATGGTTGATAAAGGAGAATTTGATTATTTTATGTTAAAGGAGATTTTTGAACAACCCACATCAATTGCAAATGCATTTCGCGGAAGAATAATGGAAAGATTCAATACCTCAAGATTGGGTGGAATTAATCCATACATTGATAAACTGAAGGATATAAAACAGATTTGTATTATAGCTTGTGGAACATCCTGGCATGCAGCTCTCGTTGGGGAATATCTTCTGGAAGATATTGCTAAAATTCCTGTTGAAGTAGAGTATGCATCTGAATTTCGTTATCGTAATCCAATTATAAATCCAGATACTTTAGTAATCGTAATCAGCCAATCAGGTGAAACTGCTGATACACTTGCTGCGCTCAGGGAGGCAAAAGTAAGAGGAGCAATGGTTATGGGTATTACAAATGTGATAGGCAGTACTATCGCTCGAGAAACAGACTTTGGTTCATACATTCATGCAGGAGCTGAAATCGGAGTGGCATCAACTAAAGCATTTACTTCTCAAATAACTGTTTTATTTTTACTTTCATTATTTTTAGGGAGGAGACGTCATCTTTCACCATCTGACGGTGCAAAATACATTCAAGAATTAGAAACAATTCCTGAAAAGGTCAAACAAATATTAGAGAATGATGATGAAATAAAAAGAATTGCTAAACAATATAAAGATGTAAGCAATGCTCTTTATTTAGGTAGGGGTTACAATTTCCCGGTAGCATTAGAAGGAGCATTAAAGCTTAAAGAGATTTCATACATTCATGCTGAAGGTTATCCAGCAGCAGAGATGAAACACGGACCAATTGCCTTAATTGATGAAAACATGCCTGTCCTATTTATTGCTCCTGAAGATTTTGTATATGATAAGATTTTAAGTAATATTGAAGAGGTAAAAGCACGAAAAGGAAAAATTATTGCAATTGCCAATAGGGACTCTGGCCGTATAGAAGAATTAGTAGACCATATTATATATATTCCTCGTACTATACCTTCGTTGACACCTATATTGACTGTAATCCCTTTGCAACTTTTAGCCTATCATGTCGCAGTTTTGCGCGGGTGTAATGTAGATCAACCAAGAAATCTGGCTAAAAGTGTTACTGTGGAATAAATCACTTTGTGGTTAAAGATTCACCACAAAGGTCACCAAGAATCCACAAAGGACACAGAGGATATAAAAATGTTTTTTAATTAAGAAGTGGCATAAAAGATGTTATATAAAATAATCTTTTCACCCTTCGTCCCGATTTCATCGGGGCTACGGAGAACGGGTGTGAATTTTATGCCTTCTTTGAGTTTTTTGTGGTTAAAGATTCACCACAAAGGAAATAAATTATGACAGAGAACGAATTAGCAAACAAAATTATTGGTTTGGCTATAGAAGTGCATAAGGCATTAGGTCCCGGATTGTTAGAATCGGCTTATAAAGAATGTTTGTTTTATAAGATAAAGCAAGCTGGTTTTTCAGTTGAGAAAGAGAAACCAATGCCTTTGGTGTTTGAAAATGTTAAACTGGATTGTGGGTATAGGATTGACCTTTTAGTTGAGAATAAATTAGTTATTGAAATAAAATCTGTAATTGCCTTAAATAATATCCATTTAGCACAAATATTAACATATCTCCGATTAGGTAATTTCAAATTAGGTTTACTAATAAATTTCAATGTTTCCTTGTTAAAAGATGGCATAAAAAGAGTTATAAATTAATCTTTGTGAACTTTGTGCCTTCTTTGTGACCTTTGTGGTTAATAAAAAAACCAAAATGTCTCATACAATTGAAAAATGCAATGCTTTTGCATTACGAATAATAAATTATAGTAATACAAGCCAAATAATACATTTCTTTTCTAATGAATTCGGCCCCATTAATGTTATAGCAAAAGGAAGTAGAAGCTCAAAAAGTAAATATCAGGGAATGCTACAACCATTAAGTAATTATGAGATTGTAATTTATAAGAAGGATAGCACACTTTCTTTGCTAAAAGAAATAAGCATAGTTAAAGATAATTTTGAACTTTTTAATAATCTTGAAAAAACTGCTGTTGCTCAAGGAGCCGCTGAACTATATCTACAATTAATGTTTGAAGAAAATGATTATGCTAAATTTTATAAGCTGTTAGACCAATACCTTTCTTACTTACAGAAAGTAGATAAAAATTTCATTATTATTTTCTGGAGATTTCTACTCAGAGTTACAACTCTGTTAGGCTTTTCTTTAAAATTTGATAAATGTGTCTTCTGCCAGACTACAGCCTCAGAAAAAATTTATGGTATTTTGTTTAGGCAAAACGGCCTGATTTGTATTGATTGTGTTAGAAAGAAGGAAATAACCGAAAGTTTCAAATGCAGCAGAGAAACAATAAAAATCTTACTTTCGTTAAGAAACATTTCTGATAAAATTAATGATATTAAGATGTCACAATTAGTGGTAAAAGAAATCAATACTATTTTTAAGACCTATCTCAGTTATAATCTTCATAGGAGGATACATCTAAAGAGTTTGGAAATTTTATAGAAGAATAAATTTTGAATTAAATTTGACAAGAAAAAGATAGTTCTTTTATGTTTCATTAAAAATTAGACTTGGAGTCCTTGACTCTGTCAAAGTAATGCTGATAGGCACACCTACTCCATAAAAACATTTTAGGAGATGAAATGCAGTTTAGAATAGAATTGAATAAATTATTACAAAATCATCCAAATGTATTGAATAATCTGCCGAGAAAAGAGCTAATCAGACAATCAGTTGAAAATAAAGAAGCGATTATTTCAGCTAATGGTGCACTTGTAACCTGGACACCCCCAGAATCAACAGGTAGAAGCCCTAAAGATACCCTCATTGTGAAAACAACTGAAAGTGAAGCCAATATTGATTGGGACTCCCCAAATAATATTCCACTTGAGCCAGAAACTTTTGATGTGGTTATAGAAGATGCATTGAATACTATAAAGAAAAAAAAGCAAATATATATAACTGACCGAGTTCTGGGAGCGGATGTCTCTTATGCGTTGCCTACCAAAACCATTACAGATAAAGCGCTTACTGCTCTGTTTACTGATAATATGTTTAGACCTGTTCCAGCAGATATACGAGAAAGTATATTTGCAGACAGAGAGTTCACTATGATCGTTTTTCCTTATGATAAGCTAAATTCAAAAAAGTATAAAGGTAGATTAAGAGTTTTGCCTGATGGCAGCACATCCAATATGATTATTGCTATGGATTTTGATAGAAGGATAGGGATTATTTTTGGTTCGGCTTATGGGGGCAGTGTAAAGAAACTTATGTTCACGGTAATGAATTATTATCTGCCAGCAGAAGGCATTTTACCATTGCACTGTTCCGCTAATGAAGGCAAAGATGGTGATTCTGCTCTTCTTTTAGGACTTTCTGGAACTGGCAAGACATCTCTATCTGCTGACCCGAGAAGAGCTCTTCTGGGAGATGATGAACATGGGTGGAGTGATAACGGAATTGCGAATTTTGAAAATGGCTGCTATGCAAAATTAATAAATCTAAACCCCAAAAAGGAAACTGAAATCTTTAATGCAGTATTTCACGATGCTGACTATCTTGAACATGGAGCAATTATTGAGAATTGTATGATGTATCCAGATGGAACTTTTGATGTTGATGATGAACGGTTAACTCCGAATTCACGCGGTTCTTATCCATTAACTTTTTTAAGTAATATAAAAAAATTATCTAAATCTGGGCACCCAAAGACAATACTGTTTCTAACTGCTGATGCAAATGGAGTTTTGCCACCTGTTTCAAAATTAAATCCAGAACAGGCAATGCTATGGTTCTTAATGGGATATACAAGTAAACTTGCGGGGACAGAAACAGGAATTGTTGAACCAGTAACAACCTTTTCCAGATTTTTTGGTGAACCATTTATGCCAAGAAATCCTGACGTGTATGCTTCTATGTTAGGTGATAAGATGAAGAAATACGGCACACAAGTATACTTAATAAATACAGGATGGAGTGGTGGACCGTATGGAGTTGGTGCCCGAATGGACATTAACCTGACTCGTGCTTTAGTTGATGCTGCATTAACTGGTAAATTGGATGATGTAGAATATAAAGAGAATAGAATTTTTCATGTGTTTGTCCCTAAATCCTGTCCTGAAGTTCCATCAAACATATTAAATCCAAAGAATACCTGGGAAGATAGGTCAGCTTATGATTCCAGAGCAAAAAAATTGGCTGCCGAATTTTCTGCTCATTTTGATAAGGCTTATGGAAATAAAAATATTGATGTCAGAATTATAAGACAATGTCCAGGCAGATGATACACCTTATAGGTTATCAATTATATGACACTATTTTAAAATTATACACTTTTTAAATTCTGAGATTGAGTTTGTAGTAATTTTGTAAAAGTAAACTCCGGATTTTTGCTCTTTAACATTCCAAGTTGCACAATAATTTCCAACATTTTTATAACAATCTTCAATTGTTTCTATCAGCTGTCCCTTCAAATTATAAATTTGTAACTTGACATCAGTGGGTTTTGGTAAGTAGTAGCTGATGTAAGTTTTTGAATTAAAAGGGTTGGGATAATTTTGTGATAATATTAAAGAGATAGAGTTCAATTGATTTTCGTCTTCAACACTTGCATAATTTAAAGCATCATTTGCATTTATTCTGCCATATCCATAATATTGATCCCATCCTGGAGTATCTTCATAAGGATCACCTACCTGGTCTTCAGCAGTATTTCTGATAATATTTCTAATTTGGTCAACAGTTCTTGTAGTATCTTGAGCTAATAGCAAACAAGCCAATCCTGTTACATAAGGCGTTGCTTGTGAGGTTCCGCTCCAATACCAATCATAATTTGTGTCAGATAGATAATATAATCCATAAATATAGTTTCCAGGAGCAACTACATCAATATGTAATCCGTAATTGCTTCCACCTCCCCAAGAGAATGGATTACACCTTGTATCATCTGTATCGGTAGCACCTACAGCAATTGTGTTAGAATAAGCTGCTGGATAATTAGGAGTAGAAGAATTGTAATTCCCCATTGAACATGCAATAAATACATTATTCAAGTAAGCATAATTCACAGCATCCTGTAAAGACGATGAGAAAGAAGTTCCTCCGACAGACATATTAATCAGTTTTGCACCATTATTTACTGCGTAATAGATTCCTTCTTCCCACCAAGAATAATATCCAAAACCAGAATTGTTTAGAATTTTACAAATCATTAACTTACAATTCCAGTCAACCCCAGCATAACCAATACTATTATTCGCATTAGCTCCAACTATCCCGGTTACATTTGTTCCATGTCCTGTTCCATCATTAGGATTATTGTCATTATATGCAAAATCCCAACCTTGATAATCATCAATATAACCATTACCATCATCATCAATACCATTACCTGGAATCTCTCCTGTATTTATCCAGATTCTGCTTGAAAGTTCAGGATGGGTTAATCTACAGCCTGAATCAAGGACAGCTAAAATGATAGTTGAATCTCCTTGTTCAACTTCCCAGGCTTCATCCATATCTATATCTGCATCTGGTGTACCTGGATGAACAGATGGAAATGTGCCGTCATTCTTCAATCCCCATTGACGGTAAAAGTATTGATCGTTTGGGATTAACCTTTGACCATTTTCCTTACCAATAAAATCAGGTTCAACATATTCAAATTTACCTGTGAGAAAGTAATCTTTTAGCAAACAATCCAAGTTACTGTTTAATTCAAACTTGAATATATAAATCCCGCCTAAATTAAGTTTTTCATAAATGTTTGTTTTTTCGTTTTCTCTTGGGAATAATCTTTTTATATCAGAGCAGTTATATTTGATGTTTAAAGAATCAATATCTGAATAACCTGTTAATACAATATCATTATGATGAATGCTGTAATTAACAGAGTAGTTAGGTTTGAATTTTACTATAATTACATCAGAGCGATAATTATTTATCAGTGCCTTTTGTAATGAATAGGTTAGTAGCTTAAATCCTGATAATGATGTTGTACAAAATAGAAGCAAGACTAATAAATAAGTCTTTCTAAACTTTTTCATAATGGTCATCTCCTTTTTTGGTTTTATTAACTGATTAAATTTAAGAATCAGATAGAAAAAATGTCAATAAATTTTTTTCCTTTTATATATAAGTTCACTAAAAAATCTAAAAACTTAAATAATACAAAATTTTTGTATAGATAGAAGCGTGAAAATAAAAAAAGTATGTGTCATCCTGAACGGATCCGCCAGACCCGATTTTATCCCCGATACATCGGGGTCTCGGAGCTGGCGGACAAAGGATTATGAAAATTACTAATAATTTTAAATAGGTTTAATTTTATGAATAAAATATTGTTCGTGTCCGTCTGGGCGCCTGTCTCCTCAGGCTCGGCGCCCAGACGGGCGATATATCGGGATTCTCTTTCTATGATTTATACCAGAATTGTGAAGCTTAATCTACATTCATTACAATAATATCGTTGCGTTTGTCGCTTTCTGATATCTCTGGTTGTTACGATGTTACTATAAATACTTTCTTTTTTGTTCTTAAACAACTACATTTTGGACATCGTTTTTTTTCGTTATCATCATGATACAAGCATAAATCTCTATTAACTACCTTGTCAAGTAACATTTATGGTCTTTTCAGACCCAGTTATTTGAACACTCCCTATTAATTAAAATATTCCCATAATTTGTGTCAAGGCTAAAACACAATCTTAAAAGTTGTCCCATTCATATGACTTAGTTCTATGTTCCCTTCTAATTGTTCCACTAAAGTATTTACTAATTGTAGACCCAGGGATTCTGTTTTTTTAAAATCAATGTCATCAGGAAAACCGATTCCATTATCACTTATAATGAATTTATATTTATCACCTTTTATTATACTCATATCAATATTTATATTACATTTTTCATCTTCAGGTCTTTCTTTAATGTTTGGAAAAGCATGTATTACACAATTTGTTACAAGTTCATTTATAATCAATCCACAAGGAATTGCTTTTTTAACATCTAATAGAATATTTTTAGCATTAATATTTAATTGAATTAATGAGGGATATTTAGAAAAAGAACTTAATATATGCGTTGTGATATTTCTAATATAGCTATCAAAAGCTATCCTATTGAGATTTTCTGATTGATATAATTTCCCCTGAATTTTAGACATAACCATTATTCGATTACTTGTTTCTTTAAAAGCTATAAGAGCTTTTTTATCTTCAATATATTTAGATTGCAGGTTGATTAAACTTTGTATAATTTGCATATTATTTCTAACTCTATGATTAATTTCTCTTAACATAACTTCTTTTTCTTTAAGTGAATCTTTTATATGTTTTTCTGCAAGTTTTCGTTCAGTAATATCGTTTAAAAAATTCAATGTGGCTGGTTTATTTTCCCATTCAATTAATGTTGAGTTTATTTCTACCCACTTTGTATTACCTTTTTTATCAATAATTCTGAATGGATATTTATATATGAATTCCTCACCCTTAAGTCTTCTTTTATGTCTTTCAACTACCATATCTCTATCATCAGGATGTATGAAATTAATAAATGGTTTTACAGATATCTCTTCTTTAGTATAACCTGTTATTTCAATAGTATTAGGATTGAAAAATTTTAAATAACCCTCCTGAGCAACAAAAATTGCTTCATTAGCATTATTTATTAGTTTTTTATATTTATCCTTGATTTCAGTCAATTCTTTTGTTCTTTGTTGAACAAGCACTTCAAGTAGTTCTTTTTCATTTCTTAATTTATCTTCTGCTTGTTTAATACGAAGAGCAACTTTTACCTGTGCAATAAGTTCGTTTCGTTCAATTGGTTTTGCAATGAATATATCAGCTCCGAGCTCCAATGCTTTAATTCTACTCTCTATATCTTTATAGATACCTGTTATCATAATGATAGGAATGTCTTTTATTCTTTCATTTGTTTTTAACCTTTTACATACTTCAAAGCCATCTATTCCTGGCATCTTTATATCAAGTAATATTGTATCTGGTAATTCTTTTTTAGTTTTTTCTATCCCTTCTACTCCATCTAAAGCAGTTATTACTTTACAATCTTGTATTGATGTTTCTAATATATCTTTCAGTAATATTACAATTTTTTCATCGTCATCTATTACTAATATTTTTTGCATAATTCCTCTTTAATATAATATTAATAAAATCATATTATTTTATCTCTTTGTAAGGTATTGAGCTAACTCCTCAAATTTATCTTTATATTTATGATAAAATGGAAGAAGTTTTTGATATTCTCTTACTTTTGAAATTTCTTTCAATTCAATTACTTGAATATCTTTGGGTAATTTCTTTTTGATTCTATGAAATGCTCCTATAAAAATGATTCCTACTTCGTCTTTTTCCAAAGTATCATCAATTCTTTTTGCTATGAATTTATCTCTTTGATTTAAGAGTATGTTTTTTATTAAATTATATTTTATCAATGCCATTAGTTTTTGCAGAACTGATTTAGCTTTTGTTAATGATATAAAACTATCCAATTCCTTCTTAACCAGGTGGAAATCTTCTGTCTTTACTAAAACACCACCTTTTTTAATGAGCATTGAAATTAATTCATAATTTTTACTTCCAGATTTAATTCCCTGTTCAACAATTTTCATACCAACGGCACCATCAGCCACCATACCATCCTGATAAATTTTCATCTTCATATCTGGTTCAAAAATTGAATAAAAATAATGTAAAATCGCATCCCAAAAACCATCAATTGTTTTTATGTGCTTTTCCCAGACATCCTTTCCTAAATTAGCAATACCTTTTTTATTTACATCCTTTGATAAAGAACCAAGATCAGCACTTGAATGTATTATCGGAACATATATCAGATTTCTCATTTTTTATGCTAAACTCTTTGCTTTTATAATAAGGTTTGCAGTCTTCTTTCTTAAATTTGCTATAATATGACAATTCTCACAATCTAATTTATTTTCATCATAATCAGAACAAGAAAGTAAGGCATTTACCTCTTTTTCCAATTCCTCTGCATATCTTGCTTTATCAAGAATATGTTTCTCTTTATTAATTCTATTTGTAATATGTTTTATTAATGGTTCTTTTTTTCTAAATATTTCACAATTAATTAATATTTTTTCTTTATGCATAAACTTTCCTAACCAAAAGCTAATATATTTCTTAAAGATAATACTTCATATACATAAGTATTTTTTCTATTTACCCGAAGACTGATTAGTTATTTAAGTTTTCATAAACATGAAACTTATTGAAAAACTATTCTTCAGATTCAATTAAATCTATCGCAGCCACTTTAATAGATATATCTCTTTCCAATTTTCTGCTAAGCTTTATTTTATGTTTAAGAATTTTTATCCACATATCATATATATCTTTACCCTTGAACTCTTTTCCAAGATATTCTTTAATCATATTTTTATAAAAATCCTCTCTATCATGTTCAACAAAGGCAATTACATATTTGAATGTTTCTGTTGAAATTTCATAATCTTTACATCGGATATCAATAACCGCAAATCCTAACTTTAATAAGCTATCAAAATTGATATTAATATTTGTATCAATATTTTCAGTCATTTTTCTACTCCTCCTTTTTACATCAAATCTCCTAAAGGACCTAAATTTAAATTTAAATCATCATCTTTAAGTCCAAATATTTCTTTTAATTCATTCATTTTGTTTTCCAATTTCATCAGAGTTTCTCCCAGTCGTTCAATTTCTTCTTCAGTTAATGAATCACTTTCAATTCTTCTCATTGCTTGCTTTTCCATAAGTTTTCTAATAAGCTCAATAAGAGTTAAAACGAGTTTTGCCAATCCTTGTTCAACCTTTTCTGGATCAGCATTAATTCTATTTGGTAAAGCATTTTTAACTTTATCTAATTCTTCAGCGAACTCATCAATTGATTCTGATTTAATAATAACTTTTTCATCACTCATAAGATATACTCACTTAATTGATTTATTAACAAAATTATAAGGAGGCCATGGACCTGTTAATAGAAATTTTATATCCTTCTTTTCTCTTTTGATTTGTTTTATTGTTTGAATAAATTCATCTTTCATATCATTTTTGACTAAATATGTTGCATTTAAAATAATTTTTGGAGTAACCATTTTTTTTACTTTGTACAAATAACTTAACTTTTTTAAAGGACTATGAATCTCTTCAATTATATCATCGATTTTTTTCATAAAAGAATCTTCAGATTTATGCTGTTTCAATTTATCAATTAAATAATTTCTATAGATAGAATTTTTATTTAATTGCTTCAATTTTTTGTAATTATCCAGGTTGAAAGTATATTCAGGTTTAAAATCAGTTTTATTCATATCCCATAAAATCTTTAAACCAAATTCAGATTTGTTTTCTACTTTTTTTAAATTATCAACAAAGTCTGAATAATTCCTTTTCAGGATTTCCACGATGTTAGTATCATTTTTCATTACAGAACCAAATCTCATTGGAAGAAGATTGTATTTCACCCACAAATTTTCAATAGTCTTTTCATAAGAAAATGCAATATCAGATGAAACTTTTATTTTATCCCAATTTACATTGCTAACTGCAGCAGAAATATCTCTAAAACCTACAAAATATACAGAAGAATTATCCAATCCCATTATATCAGGTTTATGATTACTGCTGTTTACATTTGAATCTAAAATGGCATAAATGTATTTATATTTTTTCATCTGAAAATCTCTTTTTTTAGCCACGAACTACACGAACTAACACGAACAAAATCCTATTCATAAAATTAAACCTTTAAAATTAGGGGGTAGCAACAGGTTTATCCTGTTGCTGTTCACATTCATCAAATAAGATATTTTCATATTATTTTGTCCGCCAGCTGGCGGATGTATGTTTCATAATTTGTTTAAGATGGATCTTGATACGGTGAGTAAATTGGAGCACCTCTATATTTTTCCATAGTCTCAACAGAGGAAAGAAGTAATTTTAAGCCTAAATAAACAAGGTCAATATCTGCCACAGAAATTACTATATCACCGGCAATAACAACACCTTTATTCAAAATTCTATCCAGAAGTTCTAACAAGGTTACATCTTTAGATTTTGTTATCACATCATTCATATAACCTCCTGAAAATTTATTTATCCTCTTTAATATTGATAAAATTATATGAAGGCCAAGGTCCTGAATAATCAAATTCCAAACCATAATCATTATACTTATTTTGAAGTTTTTCTATAATATTAACAAAATTCTTAACTTTATCTTTTGTAATTAAATAGGCAGTATTGAGAATCATATCATTTTGTTTTTCAGTTACTTCTTTGGGAAGCAGATTATTAATTTTTGTGTTATATGCAACTTTTTTTAAATCATTAAAACAATTCTGTCCATATTCATTAAGTTTTCTTTCGCTTTCTTTACTTATCAAATCCTTTCTCTTTTTCTTTAAAATGTAAGCTTTACCAGGAGAACTTTCTCTAATTTCGTTATCAAGCTGACTGATTTCATTGTTGTCTTTAATAATCTTATCATTAAATTTTTCCAAATCGCAATATATCTTTACAGACCATTCCTCTTTATTTTTCAAATAATTAATATTTTCCTTAAACTCTTTGGAATAACTATCTATCATCTTTTTTATGTTTTTCTCACTATTATATATTGTGCCAAACTTAAATGGAATGACTGTTGATAATTTCATTATGTTGCTAATAATTCTTATATGTTCTCTAACCTGAGGTTCAAACCAACTCATATCAGCAAGATTTTGTTTTAGATTTTCTTCACTAAATTCAGCTTCAGGAACATATTTCGCAACTGCATAAAGTTCATTGCTATTAATAGAAAAAATATTTTCAGATAATTTATTCACCTCTTGTAAGTCTGGAGTTTTATCAGTTATACAATATAAATATATTAATTCAGTATTATCCATTTCATTCTTCCTCATTATTTCTTCTAATAATATCTAATCTTTCTAAAAGTTCCCTTTCCTTTTTATTATATTCCTCTTCAGAAATTTCATCTAATTCAAATTGTAATTGTAATTCCATCAGTTTTTCTTTGATTACACCTTGATCAGAGGTTTCTTTTTCAACAACTTCATTGATCTTTTTTCCAAGCCAGATTACACCTTTTAACGGTGCAAGCAAAATATCATCTATTAAAAACATTATAACCCCTTTGTTTGAATAATTAAATTCACAAAATTAAATGGAGGTAAGGTTCCTACATACTTAAATTTAATAATATTACCATATTCTTCATCAAGCTCATTCATCATTTTATCAAACTCATCTTCAATATCTTTTTCAATCAAGAATGCTGAGTTGATTATCATTCTTTCACCATAAGTATCATTATCTTTTACTTCTACTGCTAAAGGAGAAAAAGTATCCAAAATTTTCTTCTTAAATATTTCTTTCTCCTTTTCTAAAGCGATTTCAACCATTCTGCCAATTTGAATTCTTTGATGATGAGTCTTTTCAGGAGGAAGTGAACTAAGTTTTTCTTTTAATGCTTTTATATCTTTGTATTTTTCAACAATATGATTATAAATCACATCTTTTTCAAAAATTGCTTTAACTCCAAGTTCCTTCTTTCCTTTTATCCAATTTAATAAACCTTTAAATTTATCATATTCCATTTCCAATATTTTCTTAATCTTATCTTCATCTTCTGTAATAGTGCAAAATCTCACCGGCAAAACATCATAATTTTCCATTACCTTTTCAATTGCTTTTTCGTGAGCGATAAAATTTTCTCTTGAAGTAGAATACTTTTTTATTGGAGAATTGCTCACAACGGTACTAATGTCATTATAACTAATAGTATAAACCGTATCTCCTCTGCCACCAATTCCTATTGGACCGAAATCAATATACTTTCCATTTTGGATTATACAATAAATATATTTTCCTTCTTCCATAATGACTCTAACCTATCTTTTTTAATGAGCTATTAAAGTGTAATGCATCTATTTTTCCCATTCTTGTGGATAAATAGTAATATTCACAAAATTAAAAACAGGTAGAGGTCCAGAATACATAAACTTTATTCTCTCATTATATTTTTCACTTAGATCATCCATAATATTATCAAATTCTTTTTCTCTGCCCTTATCCACCAGGAATGCCGCATTTATGAACATTTCATCGCCAATTGTTTTATTAAGGTTATGTTCAATTGCAGTTCTTCTAAAAACATCGACAATTTTTTCAGCCTCAATTTCTTTTTTCTTTATCAAAGCTTTTTCTACCATCTTACCAATTTCTACCTGTGATTTAATATTTTTCCCCTCTTTTCTTCTACGGATTTTTTCTTTCAAATTCTTAATTTGAATATTTTCTTCTACCACTTCATTGAAGATTGAATTCATATTTTTCCATAAACCTTTAATACTCAATTCAATCTTGTTGTCCATATATCTTAAATAATCTTTAAATTCCCTATATCTATCATCGAGGAGATTTCTAATCTCATCAGGATTGGAAGCAATGGTTCCAAATCGCACCGGAAGCACACTATTAAATTCTTCCATAACCTTTTCTATCACTTTCTCATGTGCTATCATATTATCTCTATTAACAACAAATTTTGTAAGAGGATGATTACTGACAACCATACTTAGATCTTTATACCCAATTGTTAGAACCTCATCATTCCTGTTTCCAATACCTATGGGACCAAAATTCCTGTCCTGTGAAGATTGAATAATACAATAAATATACTTTCCTTCTCTTTCCATTTTTTATTCCTTTAAAGTTACTAATATTTTATTCTTCTCTACATCTTCTTCTTTAAATGAATATCTACCATTAAAAGAGGTTTGTTCAGCAGCCTGGCAATAATCACAAATGTAATTATAAGCGTCTTTTAATTCTTCAAACTCAACCTTGTCTCTTACATCATTCTGATTTTTATCCGGATGTAATTGTAAAGCTTTTGCATGAAATGCCTTTTTTATTTCATCCTTTGTAGCAGATTCATTTAAACAGAGTTTTTCTCTTGCACAATCAATAACATCAAATTCCATTTCTTTTACTTCCAGTGTATAAAAGCTATAAGCAGGAAGCGGTCCAACACACCTGAAATTAAACTGCTCTTCATATTCTTCATTCAGTTCTTCTATTTTACTTTCAAAATCATTTTTTTGATGATTACTTACTAAAAATGCTGTATTGATAATCATTCTATCATCCATAACATCATGGATATTAGAACTGACACAAATTGTTTTCAAAGCATTATGTATCTCTTCAGAATATTTTATTCTTTTGCTATCCAAAGCATTTTTTACCATAACTCCAATCTGCATTTGGTCGCCGGTAGTTATTTTCTTTGAACTACTCAGAAGCTTTTCTTTAAATTCTTTTATCTCTTTTTCTTCACCGATTCTTTTCAATTGGGACTGTAAATCATTCCATATCACTGCAACATCAATCTCAATTTTATCCTTAATCTTATTAAAAACATCATTTACAAGATTATAACCTTTACTCAAAATTTCAATTACTTGACTTTGATTTTCTACATAAGTTCCCAATTTTAATGGAATAATTGAATATCCAAGATTCATAACTTCTTCAATAACCTTTTGGTGTTTTACTAATAATTGTGCCAGAGAATCTGTAAACATATACTGAATATCAACTTCTTCAGAATCACTTACAACTGCAGCTATATCCTGGTAAGGTATTGAATATATCTCTACTCCATCTACTTCTGAAAATTCTGTTAGATTATTTTTTACGGGAATTATTCCGTATAATAATTTTCCTTTTTCTTCCATAAGATATTCCTTTAAAATTTATTCCACAATATGAAACACGGTCTGGTTTTATGAAACTCGAATTTCTGTTTAAAATTTCTTTCTAACCAGTTCAATTGCTTTATCAAAATGTTCTCTACAAATCTTTAATTCATTCTCTTTTCTTTTTTTATTTTCAATAAATTCTCTAATTGCAAACATAGAAGCTTTCCGGCAGATGAATTCAATATCAGAACCAACCATATTTTCAGTTTGAACTGCTAACTTTTGTATATCAATATCATCATTAAGAGGTTTGTTTTTGGTATGGATTCTAAAAATTTCTGCTCTTGTATTTTTATCTGGAGGAGGTAATTCAAATAGAAGGTCAAATCTACCGCTTCTTAATAATGCTTTATCAATCAAATCCAGCCTATTTGTTGCAGCCAGCACAACAACGCCTTTCAATTCTTCAATACCATCCATTTCAGTCAGGAATTGGCTGATTACTCTTTCAGTAACTTGTGAATCGGAACTTGCACCTCTTTTGGGAACCAGACTATCAATTTCATCTATGAAAAGAATAGTGGGAGATGCTTGTTTTGCTTTTTTGAATATCTCTCTCACTCCTCTTTCAGATTCACCCACATATTTGCTAATTAATTGAGGTCCTTTGATAGAAATAAAGTTTACTCCACTTTCAGTAGCAACTGCTTTTGCTAAAAGTGTTTTTCCAGTTCCGGGTTGTCCATAAAGTAAAATACCTTTAGGAGGAGTAGTATTTGCTTTCTGGAAAATATCTGAATATTTAAGAGGCCATTCTACAGATTCTTTCAGTTCCTGTTTTATGTTTTCAAGACCACCAACATCATCCCACTTTACATCCGGCACTTCCACAAAAACCTCTCTGATTGCAGAAGGTTCAACTTCTTTCATTGCTTCAAAAAAGTTATCCATTGTTACCTGTAATTTCATTAAAGTATCATAAGGAATATCCGCCATTTCATAGTCAATATGAGGAAGAATTTTTCTTAGTGCTACCATTGCAGATTCTCTTGCCAGAGCTTCTAAATCTGCACCCACAAAACCGTGTGTGATTTCAGCTAATTTATTTATATCTACCCTGTTAGATAACTTTCCGTATCTAATGGGGCTGACATCATCAGCTAAAGGCATTCCTCTTGTATGAATTTGAAGAATTTCTAACCTGCCATTTTTATCCGGGATAGGGATAGATATTTCTCTATCAAATCTGCCTGGTCTTCTTAATGCCGGGTCAATAGAGTTTGGAATATTTGTAGCTCCGATAACAATCACATGTCCTCTTGATTCCAGTCCATCCAGGAGAGATAGAAGTTGAGCAACAACCCTTCTTTCAACCTGTTTTTCTCCGCCCATTTCTTCTCTTTTGGGAGCGATGGCATCGATCTCATCGATGAAAATAATTGCAGGTGCATGAGCTTGAGCATCTTCAAAAATTTTTCTCAAACGAGCCTCACTTTCACCGTAAAATTTACCCATTATCTCGGGACCTGATATATGTGAAAAATATGCATCGGTTTCATTGGCAACAGCACGAGCAATTAAAGTCTTTCCCGTTCCAGGAGGTCCGTAAAGGAAGACACCTTTTGGTGGGTCAATTCCTAATCTTTCAAATATTTGAGGATACCTTAAAGGCAATTCTATCATCTCCCGAATTCTCTGGATTTGATTACCAAGACCACCGATATCTTCATAGGATATTTTAGTTGGTGTTGTTACTCCAGCTTTCTTTGTTTCCATCCTGATTACGGTTTGTGAATCGATAATAACAACTCCATCCGGTGAAGTATCAACAATCTTATAATCACTTGACCTTGAACCAAAAAGAGTTGCTCTGACCCTGTCACCTGCAGAAACGGGAAGACCTTCAATTAGCGAACCGATATATCTTGTATCTTTTGTTCTTTGAAATATTCCTGAAATAGTTAATGGAAGCAATCTGATTCTGCTGGCAGATTTATATTCTATTTTTTGAATTTTGACTTTTTCATCCAAACCGATTTGAGCATTTTCTCTGGTTATACCATCGATCTGGATTATCTTTTTACCTCTGACATCTGCATAACAGGGCATTATTTTAGCAGGGGTTTTTCTTTTACCTTCAACTTGAATAATATCACCCACATCCAATCCGAGTGATTTCATATCTTTAGGATCAATTCTTGCAATTGCTCTGCCGACATCCTTTGATAAGGCTTCGGTTACTTTTAAAATTAATGTACTAATCTCTTTTTCCATAATTGATTAATACTCCTTCTAAAATGGCTTCTTCTAATTTTTATTGGGTCGATATACTAAACATAAATAATCTGAATATCCAATAACCAACACGGAATATCCAATATCCATTTATCACAGCGTAGCTCAGCGAAGACGGAAGTATTTTTGTCGCTATCGCTCCTTTTTCTTTTTCGCTGTATCAATACTCTTGAAAAGTATTGAAATCAACTCATCTGTCTCCTGTAATAAAGGGGACAATTTTGTTGAAGGTTGAATTAATTTTGCTCGTACTATTATTTTCAACCACACTTCAGTCTCTCTCAACTCTTTTAAAGCCACTTTCAATTTATGAATAAAATCAGCCTTAGATTCAGCACTTTGAGCTTCTCCGTAATTTGCAGCAGGAGATGTACCGCTTCTTAACATTTGAGAAGAAATATGTTTACCTGATTTTGTTTCAGGTAGTTGTTCAGAAACTTTAATAATTCTAACCGCATAATCAATAAGACGTTCCTGCAAATCAAACTTCTTTTCTTTTTCACTCATTTTTGTTTTTCCTTCTTCATTGGATATTCCGTGTTGGATATTGGATATTATTTTTAAATTACCCACTCAATTCTTAAAGAATAAAACTATTTTCTCCTATGAAGTCAAAAAACCTTGCGAATGTACACCAGTTGGTGAACTTCGCAATGGTTGACACAACAACACCGACCATTACGGAGGATTCGCAAGCTCAACCATCCGTAAGGTCTTGGTTTCATTTGAATAACAATTTTTTAAAATTATGAATTTCATCTAAACCTTTTACTTCTCTTGGTTGAAGAGGAATCTCTGTAATTTGTAAATTTTCAAACTTTTCAAATATCTGTTTGATATAATTTTGTTGAGCTTCTTTTCGTTGTCTGCAAAATGAACAATCTTCTGATTCCATAACATTATTAATAATTAATTGCTTTACTTGAATCCCATATTTTCCCAGACTTTTTATCAATCGGTCTGTTTCCATAATTGCCATATATTCCGGGATAGTTACTGCAATGAACTCACACATATTGCTATTTTTGAGAATAGATTCAATTCTTTTGACGGTTTTTTTCATAATAAAAAGAAAATCATCCCCTTCATCCGGTTTGTATTTGCCGGAAAAACTTGTAACCATATATCTGTATTTCCATCTCATTTTTGCCAGGACTTTTATCCAATCATCCAGGAGTTGTGGTAATGTAAGCAATCGCAAAGCGTGACCTGTTGGTGCTGTATCAATGATATATTTATCAAACTTTGCTTCTTCTATCAAATCAACTATTATTTTGAAACCCATTACTTCATCTATACCCGGGATAGGCAGGGTAAATACTGAATCAATGTCTTCATTATCTAAATAGGAAGAGGTATCCAGAATTTTCTTGATTTCATCTTCATATTCAATTTTAAATTGTTTCAGAGATTTTTCAGCAGAAATTTCATAAATACTCAGATTTTTTAATTCTTCATATTTTTTGAAATCCTCAGGTATCAAGCTATAAATCGGGTGGATCTCATTTTCAGTTTTTGTTTGAATACCCAGGCTGTCATAAAGGGAATGAGCAGGATCGGTTGAGATTAGAAGAGTTTCATAATCTTTTGCGAGATAAAGAGCTGTGCTGGTGGCACAGGTTGTTTTTCCGACACCACCCTTTCCACCAAAAAGGATCAGTTTTAATGAGTCCTTCCTTCTCGTTCCCAAATTGCATTTGGGAACATAATTGTTAAAGAAATTATATTTCAAATTAATTTTATCTCATCTCCCTAAATGGAATCAAAGTAAAACTTTTACGAAAAATTGCATTCCCAAATACAATTTGGGAACGAGCAGAAAACAGATCTATAATTTCACGACAACTTGTTGGTAAGTTAATTCCGTAAGCGCCTAAGAATTTTTTTTTTGACGGATTAAGAGATTTATCAGACCCTATTTTTTCATTTTGATTTCCAGGATGCCATTTTTATATGAAGATTGTAATGTTTCTGCTTGAATTTTGGCTGGTAGAAGAACCTCTTTATGATATTCTCTATCTTCGTTCTGAGCAGAGATATCAAGGATATCTTCTTTCAAGTCCAGTTTTATATTATCAGCATTGATGCCTGGCATTTCTGCCATTACTATAATTTCGTCTTCTTCATCAAAAATATCTGTGATAGGTTCTCTCTCTTTTTTAATGGTAGGTCCTTTTGGCGTCCTTTTGATATTTCCAAAAGGCTCTACAACAGGTTTGCCACCAACTGCAGATTTAACAGAAAATCCGAATACACCTTTCATTCCTTTTTTGAGATTGCTCAAATCTATCTCACCTTCTTTCTTGATTTCGCCACCTGCCTCTTTTAACTCTGCAGCAAGGTCAACCAATTTCTCTATCCCTTTGAACAATCCACCCAAATTGAGCTTCCCTAAACCGAAATCAAAATCTAATCCTTCATCTTTTTTTTCTTTTTTCTCAGTCATAGCTTATTCTCCTTTTAAATTTTTTTATGAGTTCTACAAAATAGGGTATTTAGAAGCCCACGATTTTAATCGTGGGAAAATTGAAATACACAACCATTTAACCATTTTAATGGTTTTGAAACCGTTAAAACGGTTAAAAAACTCGGTTTCATTCTTTACCCACAAATAAATTTGTGGGCTTCTTTTACAAACTCCATATTTGTGTGTAATGAACAGCCTAAAAGGAGAGGATTGAGGTAAAAAACACCCTATTTTGCAGAATCCTTTTTTTCTTTTATAATTATGATAGATAGAATATCTAAATTCCTTAAATATGTAAAGCTTTGTAATGGAAGCATTCATGCTATTATTTTTCGCCACAAAGGCACCAAGACACAAAGTTATTTTATTGCTTTAAATAATCTTTATTTATTCCTTTGTGGCTTCGTGTCTTGGTGGCAGGAAGTATTGCAATGATTGAAGCCATTACAAAATATGTAAAGTTTTTTACTTTATCATATATTTCCCTTTTGCAGTAATTCTGCAGGATGAATGCGAAAAGAATCCGATGCAATCCTGTTTTTCTAAAGATTTACAGAGCAGATATGTATAACCAATCTCAAATCCTGCTTTACTACTAATTTCCTTTATTGACATCAAATCATTCTTTTGCTTCATTATCTTTAATATTTCAAGTTCTGTTGCTGTTATACTCATAATAAAAAAATCCCGTTAAATAATCCCGATATATCGGGACCAACGGGATTCTCTCTCATAAAATCTTCAATTATCTCAAACCAATATTATAAACAGATATTATTATTTTATCTTTGCTTCCAATCTTTCCAATCTGTTCTTCAGTGCTTCATTTTCTTTTTCAATTTCTGTTTCTTTTGCTTTTGAAGATAGATAAGAATCCTGTTGCCACCAGTTTATGCCCATTTCCATTGCTTTATCAACCGAAGCGATAAGAAGACGGATTTTTATATTTAACAGGTCAATATCGGCAATCTGAATCTTGATGTCGCCAGCGATAACAATACCCTTGTCCAAAACCCTTTCCAAAATATCAGCTAAATTAGTAGTGTCAAGTGCACTCCCTACTGATGATCTAGGCATAGTTTATCTCTCCTTTTTCTTATTCTGCTTTTTCTTCTTTCAATCCATAAGATATAACATTCAGTTCATTATTTAGTTTTATTTCATAGATATTTCTATCCTGAACTCTTGTAGGCAGACCTAAAGATTTTATAAATGAACTCTCTTCATAGATTTCTGCATCACCGGACCATCCATCATCTTCTTTTGTTATCCTTATTATTTTTACATTCTTATTAATAGTTTTTTTAAAAAAATCTTCTATTGTTGCTCTAACTTCATCAATTTTCATTATCACTCCTTATCATTTTTTTGTAATTACACCTTTGCCTTTACAAACCAGACAAGGCAAACTGCCACCAGGTTCTTTACCTCTACCCTTGCAGTGTTCACAAACCTCGATGGGTTTTGTAATACTTACAAGTCCTGTTCCCCTGCAAACAGTGCAGGTAATATTTGTTCTGGCGGGATATTCTCCTCTACCTTTACAATAGGCACAAACTACCACCGGACCTTTTACAGAAATGATTCCAGAACCTCTACAAACAGGGCATTTTATATCTTTGCTTCCTGGTAACATTCCGGTTCCTGAACAAAATGAACATTTAAATTGATTTCCTTCAAAAATCTCACCTACTTTTCTTCCGAATCTTCTATTGCCACCTTTAAAATCATACATTTTCCACTCCATATAATTCTCCTTTGGAAAACTAATAATTTAATGACATTTTTTTCCACTCTTTCTTTTCTTCTTGTTTTTGAGTGTTTTGAGTGAAATTATTTTTTTTAAGACCTATATCAGTTTCAGCTTGTCTAGTAATTTCTACTTCCTGAAGTTTATTCTTCTCTTCATCTATTTCTTCAATACGTTTATTTGTTTGTTCCATTTTCATCAGTAATCTTTCATTTTCTTTTATGAGTCTGTCTTTCTCTTTTTGAAGCATATATAAATCCAAATATATTGAACTCTGAATTCTTGGTATTGAACGCTTTTTTACACTTTGCATAGTTCTAACAGCATGTAAACCTCTACGGCTATCAACATCTCTCATTGTTATCTCCTTTCATAAAATAATTTTAAAAAAGTAAATTAAAGAGTGAATATCTATTTTCTATTATCATGTGTTATCTCTTCCAAAAATGATTATGTTTTGCTCCAGTTATCTTTAATTCAACCGATTGACCTTCTTTAAGACCAGCTGAACGAATGATATTTTCCGGAAGTTTTATTTTTTCATCTTTTTCTAATCTTGAAAAACTTCTCATAAGAGTCATTTTTATTCCTCCTATCAGTCTCGGCTAGGCCGAGCCTAGACGGAAAATATTAACAATATTTTTCTACCATTTCTTTTACTACTTGTTTTACTCTTTCCTGATTTGTTTTTGAACCCACTCTGCTTGTTTCAGAAGCGAGTATATCCTGACAGATTTGAGCAAAAGCACCATTTGCTTTTGAGGGTGATATTTTTTGAACTTTAAGAGTTTTGGCAATCATAATACAGCCTCTAACAGTTGGAGCAAATTCACATTTGCCTGAATCTCGTAAACCTCTAACGACCTTAACTATTTTTTCAGAATCAGCTTTTTTGAGTTTTGCTTTTGCCTTAGTGATTCCCAATTCAGTATCATAATCAAAATGGTCTAAGTCCATAGTAATCATTCTATCACGAAGTGCATCCTGGCTTCTATTGACTCCAGCATATTCCTCAGGATTTGATGTAAATATTGCTGTGAAATCCGGGTCAACTTTTAGATATGGTTCTTCTCCTCTTCCGACAGGCAAATCCATCATCTTTTCTTGTAGAATGGAAAGAAGAATATTATTTGCTTCCGGTCTTGACCGTGTGAATTCATCATATAAAAGAGTAAAACCATATTTACAGGCAACTGTCAAACGATTATCAACCCATCGTTTTACCATATCCTCTTCAACTTTAAGGACCCTAGATACGAATCTATCAACGACCTTTCTGAATCTGTATCCATATTCACCACCAACTAAATCAGAGGTTGAAAATTCCTCATCTCCATGAATCATTACAACTGGTCTGCCAATTTTACTTGCCAGATGTAAAGCAAGAGTAGTTTTACCTGTGCCTGATGGACCGCGGAAATGGACAGGAAAACCTGCTTTTATGTAAGAGAGGGCTCTTTTTGTTATATCCTTTACATATTTTGTTTCTACAAAATCGGGTAAAGGGCTTGGTTCCAGGACGGTAGTCATTTCATCAATCATAATCTTTTACTCCTTTTCTTTCTTTTATTTTTTCTATAAAATTTCAGTTTATCCAAAGTATTATGTTTCTTAATAAGAAATATCTGTCTAAAATGTTTTAATTCATTCATTTTCAGTAATAACTTTGGGAACTACTCCTTTACCTCCGCAGGTAAGACAGGGTAAACCATCAGGTGCAACTCCAGAGCCATTACAATCTGGGCATTTTTCAGTTTCACCTTTTACAGTTACATAACCTTTACCATTACAAACTGTACAGGTTACTCTACCATTATGAGGATATACACCAGTTCCTTTGCAATAAACACATTTTATCATTGGTTCTTTAACTTCTACTTTACCTTTACCACCACAAACCTGACAGGTAGCAAGTTTTGATAACAGGTTAAAAGGATCTTTGCCCGTACCATTACAGAATGCACATTTTATAAGAGACATATTAGTTTCTCCTTTCTTATATTTTTGTATAATGGGTTATGCAAAATATGGAAAATTCACCTAACTTGTCATTCTCGACTTGTCATTCTCGTGTAAACGGGAATCCAGCAGGAATAAAGGTTTATGGATTCCCAATCAAGTTGGGAATGACAAGCGAATGCTATTTTGCAGAACGCATATATTTTTGTATAAGATATGCAAAATAACTTACTTGATACGGAATCCAAAATCCTTAATTTCATTTTATGAGCTGTCAGGGACCATTAAGATATTCAGTGGTAAGTTCGTCATGGATCAGTCTTCGCTAAAGCTACGACCTGACAAGATGGTCCATGACGACTCCTCGGAAATATTGGGAGAGGAAAGGGAGAAGAATCCCGATTATTATAGAGATTCTTCTCCACACATGATTTACTGTATGTAATAATCCTATCTTACTGTAGGAGGAAATATAGATTTAAAGTATAGTAATGAAATTAAATTGGGAAATAAACTTTATCGATTTTTTTAACTTTTCCTGAATCAAGCAATTTCTTTGCAAAAACTCCTAATCTCATTCTTGTAACATCAAGAGGTTCTTCCATATCACCAACTTTTACTCCGTTTGGATGAGCATTAATAAATGCTAACACCTTATCCTCAATTGGTATATCTTTTTCCCAGGGTTGTTCTTTTTTTGCAGGTTTAGGTTTGGGTTTAGGTTTTTCAACTGGTTTTTCTTCTTTTATTGCTTCTGCTACAGGTCGAACTTTTACTTTCTTTTCAAAAATTGGTTTTCCAATCTTTAGATTTGACATAGTCTTATTGAATACTTTCCAATTTTCTGCCATAGCACTGTGTTCATCAGCTATAACTTTTTGCTCATCAGCAAATTTTTGTAAGAGATCAGCAACATATTTATTCCTATCAGCTTGTTTATTCTGAACATCAGCCATCATCTTATTAAATTCTTCAAGCCTATCAGTCTCACCTTTCTCAAGGGATTTCTTAAGTTCATCTGCCATAACTTTGAGTTCATTAACAGTAATTTTTTGTTCATCAGCCATTTTTTGTAAGAGATCAGCAACATATTTATTTCTTTCTACTTGCTTATTCTGAACATCAGCCATCATCTTATTAAATTCCTCAAGCCTGTTAGTCTCACCTTTCCCAAGGGATTTCTTAAGTTCATCAGCCATAACTCTGAGTTCATCAACAATAACTTTTTGTTCTTCATCATATTTCTTTAAGAGATCAGTAACATATTTTTTTCTCTCTACTTTATCAACATCAAGGTTTTTTCTAAGCCCATCAGTCATGATTTTGTGCTCTTTCTGAAAATCTGTAAGCATATTATGAGTTTCACTAACAATCTCTCTCACTGTCTTTATTCTCAGTTTATAGGAAGAGATAATGTCTTCACCGAGTTTTTTAATGTCTTCTGATATACGCATTTTTTTACTCCTTTTTTCATTTTTTAATTTGTAGCTCTTATATGAGCCGTATTAATAAATAAATTTTTCCATTTTAATTCTGTCTCTTCTCTTTCCTTTCTAAATTCGTTCAATTTTTCCCTAACTTCATTGGACCTGTTCATTTGTTTTGAATGAATATTTTTTAAAATTGATTTTAGATCCTGAATACGTACAGCTTCACCCTTTCGTAGAAGGTCATAAAGTGATTTTGTCATTTCTTCATATTCTTCATGGAATTTTTTTAGCATAATATTCACTTCCTTTCCTCTTTGTGTTTGTCTTGTTCTTATACTATCTAATAGATTTTGAAAATCCTCTAATCTAACCTTATTTCCATCTGCTAATTGTTTTTTTATGATTTCAGCCATCTCTTTCTGCTCTTCTAGAAAGGTTTTTAATAAATCTCTCATCTCTTCTTCCCTTCTATCTTGCATTAATAGAACATTCTTTATCATATTATCAAAGTCTTTTTTTCTTAAGGTTTCTTCCTTTGCGAGTCTCTCTTTCAAATGATTACTCATATCATTTCTGATATTTTTAAAATTTTCAATAATTTTATGAGTATTATCAATAATCATAGCAACATTAGCAATCCTTGATTCATAAGAGGATACTATTTCTTCTGTAATTCTTTTCATATCATCAGCTATTTGCATTTGAATTCCTTTTTAATTAGAATAAAAGAGATGTCTTGGCGAAACATGCTTTTTCTCGGTTTAACGAGTGAAAGGGTGTCACGGCAAGACCTCATCAAGTTGCCAACCTACTTATTAGGCTGCTGTGGCTGTTAAGCCAATAGCTTCAGCATACTTCAAGTAGGTCTCTACTGATGCAACAACTACTCTTGCCTCAATAGCAAGTATTTCAATACCTACCAATGAGACTCTTACCCAGGCATCAACTACGATACCTTTGTCCAGTATTCGGTCTATAACTTCGACCAAGCTGGAAGATCCGATTGCTTTTTCTACTGCCATTGTTCTATGCTCCTTTCTTTTTTTTAACTCACTATTATGGTGAGTTTATTATAATTTATTGAATATTATCTTTATATTCTAATAATGCTTTATTTACAATATTAACAAGTCTTTTTATATTAAATGGTTTATCCAAAAAAGAATATGTTCCCAACTCTTTTGCTCTGGCTCTGACTTTTTTATTGCCATAAGCTGAAATCATTATTGTTATTAATGAGGGATTGATTTGTTTTGATTCTTCAAAAACTTGCAAACCGTTCTTCTCTCCTAACTTATAGTCTAATATCATAAGATTAAATTTTTCGTCTTTCAGTTTATTAACTGCTGATTCTCCATCATAAGCAATTTTTACGAAATAACCTTCTTCCTTAAGGACATCAGAGACAATTTTACAAAGATCCTTATCATCATCTACAAGTAGAATTTTTATCATACTGAAATATTTAGCAATAATTGTGCTAAATATAGGATTTAATAAAATTTTAAATTTGTAATTAGCTTTAACATGTTATTATGGAGTGAGAAACGAAAGTAAAAAAATTATTTTCTGCAGTTGATGAGTTTAAAAATATTAACTTATATTTGTGACTTTTTTGTCAAATTATGTCAGAATTGTCAGAGTAACAATTGTAAATATCAGCATTAAATTTTTAATTAGTGTCTGTCCGTGAACCCCGTTAGATAGATATTCTATAGCTTGTTTCAAAAACATTATATATAATTATCTAACGGGGTAAAGTATGAAAACTTGAGTCTCTAATCGCTTGTGATAATTCAACTTAACTCAAGACTGGCGTCTTAAGTCAATTTACATCTGGTTACCAAGCTCATCTACTTCTGGTTCCCATCCTGCTTAGTAAACCCATTAACAGCCCTACATTCCCAAGCTGGGAACAGTGAAATAAATAAAAAGATTTCACCCCCAGTTAAATAACATCATTTAACGGGGCAGGCGTCCTAAAGGCTTGGGAATGAGAATATACAGGTGTCTTGGGAACGAGAATACATTTCAAGTCCAGCGTCGGCAGACTGGAGTTCGGCATTATTGACTGGACTTCAGAATGCTGACGGTTGCCATCTCAAGTTTAGAATGCAAGAATCGTCAAGCTCTTTCGTCTCAAGTACACTCTCGCTTCGCTCTTGTGAACTCGAGTCCCAGCAGACTGGACTTCACACCGAATTTATTCGGGGTGGAGTTCAGAACAAGCTGGGGCTTGGGAATGAGAATCTGTTAGTCGTTGCTTTTTTATAGTGAGCTCAGATTTACAATGGTAAGTTAAGTTCCTTCATTTTCCGATAAAGGGTTCTGACATTCATATCTAATATTTTTGCAGCATGCAGCTTATTACCATTTGCTTGTTCAATTGCTTTTGATATTAATTCCTTTTCAGCTTTCTTTATCATATTATCAAATGAGATATTATTTTGATTAGATATTTTAAATTGAGAATATTGATTATTTGTATTATGCAAGTAATTTTTAGATTTTCCATCCAAATAGTCCATAATTAGATTTTCCGGAACAATATAATCAGATTCAGCTAATAAAACAGCCCGATGAATAGTATATTTTAACTCTCTGATATTTCCAGACCAATAGTAATTAAGAAGGAGTTTCAAAGCTTCAGATGAAAAATCTTTAATATCTTTTTTTAGTTCTTTATTTGCTTCATCTAAAAATATTTTAGCTAAAATTGGAATATCATCTTTTCTCTCTTGAAGTGTTGGAAGTAAAATTTTAAATTGATTTAACCTATGAAATAAATCTTCTCTAAATTTCCCTTGATTTACAGCATCAAGGATATCAATATTTGTTGTTGCAATTATTCTTACATCAACACTAATAGATTTTTTCCCTCCGATATGAGTTATATTTTTCTCTTCAATTGCTCGTAGAAGTTTTGCTTGAGCATCAGCAGGCAAATTTGCAATTTCATCTAAAAATAATGTTCCATTATTTGCTAATTCAAATTTTCCTTCTTTTGTTTTATCTGCACCAGTAAATGCTCCCTTATCATATCCAAATAATTCACTTTCAACAAGAGTATCAGGAATTGCACCACAATCTATTGGAATAAGTGGTTTATCTTTTCTATGACTTTTTCTATGTATTAAATTAGCAATAACCTCTTTACCAGTACCACTTTTTCCTTGAATTATTACACTCATATTTGTTGGTGCTATTAGTTCAACTTGTTTTAAGACTTTTTTTATTTGAGTACTTTTTCCCATAAGATTTTCAAAAGTAATTTTTTCACCCAATTGCTGCTTAAGCAGTTTAACTTCTCTTGATAACCGTTGAGTTTGAAGAGCTTTTTCTATAGTAAGAATCAATTCCTCATTATCAAAAGGTTTTGTGAGGTAATCAAATGCACCTAATTTCATTGCTTTTATTGCTCCCTTAATATCACCATAAGCAGTAAGCATAATAACTGAACCATCATATTCAGGGATTGTCTTTTTTAATTTTTCCAAAACCTGCATCCCATTCATATCAGGCAGTCTTATATCTAATAAAACAATATTCGGTGATTTACTTTGAATTTCTTTTATTGCTTTTATTCCATTTCCAACAGCAAAAGATTTATATCCTTCATTATCCAATATGGATTTAAGATTAAATTGCATATCCTTATCATCATCAACTATTAAGATTGTATACATTTCAATAATCCTTATTTTTTGTATGAAAATAGCCACACAGATTACACACCCCGTCTCCCGATAAATCGGGATCCACCCCTCTTCCGCCAGAGGACGGACAGGCAAGAGGGGATTTATTTGATTCCCCTCTAATAAGAGGGGATACGGCTTCAGCCGTGGGGCGTGTTATTTTCATCTTCCTTTCCGTCCCGATTTATCGGGACATGTATGTTTCGTATGAAAATAGCATATAAACAATAAATCTTAAACACCATTACAAATGGTGTTAATATCAGTTTGTAGGAGAGTATTATTAAACAAATAATAAGAAATGATCATAACAGGATTTATTCCCCGCGGACGCGGGGACTGTTTATCTTAATATTAATCATTACTTTATCATCATCAACAATTAAGATTGTATACATTTCAATAATCCTTATTTATCTTAAAGTATAACTTAGTTGCTTTTCTTTTCTTCTTGGTATATAGGAAGTTTTATTGTAAATTTTGTTCCTTTGTTATACTTACTTTCGACCTCAATTTTTCCTTTATGAGATTGTATTAACTTATGAGTAACAGAAAGTCCCAAACCAACCCCATCAGATTTTTTTGTAAAAAATGGATTGAATATTTTACTAATATCTTGTTCAGAGATACCTTTACCAGTATCAGAAATATTAATAACAACATATTCGTATTCTGGATAAGCAGTTATTGATAAACGACCTCCTTTGCTCATTGAATCAATAGAATTAATAATAATATTCAAAAAAACCTGTTCCATTCTTTTTTCATCCATTAAAATTTTTGGTAATACTCTTGAGCATCGTTTATACAAACGAATATTATAATTTAACCGCTTTGCTTTTGTAAGGTCACAAGCTTTATTTAGTGGTTGAACGATATTTCCTTTTTTAAATACTAATTCCCGTGGTCTTGCAAAGTCCAATAAATCTTTTATTATTCTATTTGCTTTATTAGAATTTCTGATAATAATTCTGAGATAGTTTTTTATTTTTCTAGCGAGGTCAAATTTATTTATACAATATTGAGCAGAAGCTGAAATATTAGCAAGAGGATTTCTTATTTCGTGAGCAACACCTGAGGCAAATCCACCAAGAGCAGCCAAAGTTTCTGATTGAATAAGTTCTTTTTGTGTATCTTCTAATTTGGTATATGCATTCTTCAATTCTTCTTCGGAATTTTTCCGCTCTGTGATGTCTCGCAGAACAACCAGTTCTTCTTCTTCTTCTTCTTCTTCTGCAATAATTATTCCTCTCGCGGTTATATTGAATATCCGTTCACCCTTTGAAGTAAGTCTCTGTGCTTCACGGGATGAACCCATTTTTTTTGACTGGTAATGTAGCTCGAAATTCTCCAGCATATCTTCAGTTCCAAATAGCCTGGTCAGTTCGGTGCTGAGTCTTCCATCCTCATCTCCCAATATATTGGTTATTGATGCTCCTATAACTTTTTTTGGTTCCATTTGAAAGGTTTCATAAAAAGTGCGATTAGCACTCTTTATCTTTAAATTCTTATCGATAACAAGCAAAGAATCTGGGACGGTAGCTATTATATTTTCTGTAAATCTCTTCTCTTTTCTTAGTTCATCCTCCGCCTGCTTGCGCTCAGTGATGTCCCGAGCGATGCCAATAACAATAATATTGTTATTTATCTCAACTGGATGTGTAGTTATTTCTACAGGAACTTTAGATCCGTCCTTTCTAATTAAAATAAATTCATCAGGACCGGTAGGTTCACCTTTAGCATTATGCATTAAGTTTTCTTGTGATTTTTGTTTATATTCTGAAGGGAGTATTTTCAATTCTATAAAATTCTTTCCAATTAATTCTTTCCTTTTGTAACCTATTATCTTTTCTACTGATTTATTACCATCAATAAAATTCCCTTTTAAATCATTTAAATAAATCCCATCTGGAGCAAATTCAAATATTGTTTTTAGCTTTGTTTCACTTTCTATTAATTTTTTCTCCATTTTGAATTTATAAAGAGCAATCTCTATTGCAATATTTAATTCTTTTTCACCAAAAGGTTTAAGTAAATATCCATAAGGTTCAGTAATCTTTGCTTTTTGTAGAGTATTTTCATCAGAATAAGCAGTAATATAAATCACGGGAATATTGAAACGATTTTTGATTTCATGAGCTACATCAATACCATTAATCTCCCCTTTCAAAACAATATCAACTAATACTAAATCTGGTTGTATTTTCTCAACTTTATATAGTGCTTTTTCACCAGAATGAGCAACAAAAGAATTTTTAAAACCCAAATTATTCAACATATTTTGAAGATCACTTGCAAATATACCTTCATCCTCTACAATTAAGATTTTATGTTTTGCCATATTTTCCTACATCTTCTTTTATAAATTATATGATATACTTTGATTAATTTAAGTTTTTAAATGTCAAGATTTATTACAAGATACCTTGCGAGGTAAACCCCGTTAAATAATTCACATTGTTATATCATTTTTATCCACTTTGGTTTGTTATATTTAACGGGGTAAACCGCAAATAATTAGTCTCGGCCAGTCTTGGCTAGGCCAAGCCTAGACAGGCGCCCAGACGGACAAATATCAATCCCCAATTAAGCCCGTTCCTGCCCCCGATTGAATCGGGGTGCTCAGGAATCGGGGATAATATTTCATGTGTTAGGATTTTACCGTTTTATCTTTTATATTTTCCCATCAATTGTCCTTGCGCTGTAATATGACCTTCCATAGTCTTAAGAACTTTTTTCTTTGAAGCACCTGGCTTTAAATTAAGCATTGTATCAAGGGCATATATCTTAAAGTAGTAGCGATGTGTTCCGTAGGGAGGACAGGGTGGTTGATATCCAATTCTATGTCCACTATTTACACCTTGTTTTCCAGTAATATTCAATCCTTCAATATCTTCTAATAAATCAACAGGTGGTATGTCTTCAGGCAATTCGCTGATATTTGGAGACATATCATAAACAACCCAGTGTACCCATGTTCCTGCTGGGGCATCCGGGTCATCACTTATTAATACAAGACTCTTTGCATCTTCTGGAATATTTTCCCATTTTAAGGCTGGTGAGACACCTTCTCCATCGCAGCTATATTTCTTTGGAATCATCTCACCTTCTGCAAATGCAGGGCTTGTTATTTTTATTGCCATCTTCGTGCCTCCTTCTTTTTTTTCGGCAGTAATTGCACTTTCTTGGTTTCTTTTTTCAATAGTAGTTGTTCCTTCTTGGGGCTTTTTTGTTTTGCATGAGGAAAATGCTAATATTAGAGATATACAAAGCAAAAAAGCTAATATCTGTCTAATTTTTTGATTATAACTTAACATATTATTCTCCTTTTAAATTTTTCCTCATTGCTGAAAGTTCTTTCTCCCGATATATTCCCGATATATCGGGATTTCAGCACTCCATATTTAATAATTTGGTGGAGAAGAAGGGGTTTGAACCCTCGACCTCAGCATTGCGAACGCTGCGCTCTCCCAGCTGAGCTACTTCCCCACATTATTTCTTTATTCTAATTTTAGAATTTGTTTAATTCCTATTGATTTTTTTTCGTCAATAATTTTTATGAAATAAATACCATTCTGTACTTTGTGCCCCAAATCATCTTTCCCATCCCATTCAACTTCGTTAATTTGAAATTTGAAATTTGCAATTTGTAATTTTTTCACGAGCTGTCCTTTAATATTATAAATATTGATTTTTGAAATTTTTGTCAAATTATAATTATCATAGTAAAGTTCAATTTTAATATGATTACGAAAAGGGTTTGGAAAAACCTTTAAAGAAAATTCAGAATTTGGATCGCACCTTTCATCAATCGTGTATAGTGTATCCAAACTGACAAAATCCGCAAATACAGGGAGATGGTCAGATGCATAGTAAAGAGCATCCGCAACACTATCTGGAACAGCAGTATTAGTGCCATTATTCACAGATTGATTAAAATGATTGCCGTCATTTCCAAAATATGTGAGGCTGCTATCTATATATTCAATTCCGCTGCCATTATTAATTTCATAAGAAGTAAAGATAAAATCAAACCTGTCATCTAATCCACCACCAACTCCACCTCCAAATTGATTTACTCTTGTTGACTGGGAGTGAACTTCTCTGAAAATGTAATTTTCATGCCAGTTTCCAACCTGGTCAGATAAGTCCTGACCTCTTCCTATACTGTTGCCTTCATCAGCAATTATCTTTTGATATGCTGGTTCGGAACTTGTATAAAAATTCATATCTCCGACAATTATGAATTCTGTTCCTTGTTCTAAATTGTTAAGATGGTTTCTTAAGCATGTAATCTCTACCAGCCGTTTTTGTTCATTTTGTGTACCTTCTGAAGATTTTAGATGACAACTATAAAATCTAATTGGATTGCCATCAATTACCATTACATATTCAGCAATATCGCGTCTCGGAGTTTCTATAATATCTTGAGAAGTAAGACTTGCTTTTGAAATTTTATAAAAAAGCATATTAGCTGTATAAAATGTATCAGTGAGAGTAAACTCAGCACGAGCATATTGTATGCCATTAGCATTTAGAGTTGCAAGAAGCATATCCGCTCCATTTTCATTTTCAATTTCTTGTGTAATTAGAATATCAGGTTCAGATGCTTCAAAAACAGTTTGGAAATAAGATAGACGACCAGTTCCGTTCTCACTTGGAAATTTTAAAGTATTATATGTCATAACTTGGAAATTTGTGTCTGAAAATAGGTTTGATATTAATAGTAAAATTAGAAATAAAATAAATTTTAGTTTTTTCATTTTATGCTTTCAAATTTTTGATTTTCTAAATAAATTATTTTAATGTAAATTTTTAAAAATTGATTTTCAATGGTCAATGTTTTAAGTGTTTTGGATTTTAAATATTTTGTTTATACAAAAAGGGGTTGAAAATAAGTCAAAGGACTGGCAAGTTTTCAACTACTATAATTCATTGAAGGTGAGGGATTAACCTTCACCTACCCATTCTTTACTCTCTATCTCATCAAAATTTATCCTACGTCCCGATCCGTTCAGGCTTCCCGATGAAATCGGGGAGACTAATACATCGGGATTAACGAAGGAGGATTAACTTCTTTATCTCTCCCCTGCTGGTTCAGATTTGTAATCTGAACCTCAACGTTTTAAATTCAAGGTTCAAGTAACATACTTGAACCAGCAATATGGTGACAAATATATTAACAAAAAAATAAAGAGGAGGTCTGCCTGCTTGCAGATTCTACTCATTTTTAAATGAAACCCGACTAGGGTTATATAACTCGAGCCGAGTTTCTGCTTTTTACCTCATCAATATCAACTTCTTTATCTCTCTATCTTTCACATCAACTTTCATTCTGTAGAAATAGATTCCGGTTGCCATGATTTTTCCATTCTCATCTCTACCATCCCAATAGGCAACTTTTGGTTTTGGATTGTTTTCATCAAATTCTGCATAATCATTGTAAATACATCTTACTAATTGTCCTTTAATATTATAGACATTTATCGCCACATTTGCACTATTATGAAGATTGAAACATATCCTGGTCGCACTTGTCAATATTGGATTAAATGGATTGGGATAATTTCCTAATAAAACAACTGGTTCGTATGGATTAGAATCAAACTCATCTATACCTATACTTACAGGTCCTAATTCGCCAGATAATTGAATATTTTGTCCAAAGATATCTCCGCTATCATTTCTGAGGTCTTCCCAAACAACAATCCATTGATTATTTGCGTAATTATTTACATCAAAATGCATCTTTTCTGATGAAACTGAAGATAGCATAATATGCTGTTCAGCCCAGACATAAGAGCCATCAGGAGCAATTCGCATAGCTTTTATATTACTATTTAGAGCATCTAAGTATTCATCATAAAAGACAACCGCATCTGTATCAGAACTTCTTGCAGCAAATGGATAGTAATCGGTAGAGCAAATTTCTATAAAAACTTTGCCATAATTAGTCCATAATCTTTCACCAGCTTCTGATATTTTCTGTCCGTAAATTCCTCTAAGATTTTGGTCTGAATCCATTTCATTCCAGAAAACATATACATCTCCTCTATTTAGGGGATAAACAAGTTGTGGATAAAAGTGATTTCTATTGGGCATTGTAGAGACTTCAACACCATTAGCTGTCCAGAGTGTATTCCCATCAGAGTCAACATGCTGAATGAAGATGTCAGCTAACATATTATTATCGCGGTCATCATGCCATGCTATAAAGAATCCATCGTTACCATCATTAATAAATGGGAAAATCTGTGTCCAGGCTGAAATACCTCCTGCATTTGAGATAACCGTATCTTCACTCCAAACAGCAGTGCCATTAGCACCGAATTTTTGTGCTAAAACATGACGGGTCATCATTGGATATACGCCTGAATCTTCAAAAAATTTCATAATAATATCATCTGTACCAACAGGAAGAAGTTGAGGCCAGGAATAAGTATTATCACAACTTAGAGTAATTCCATTATCTCCCCAGAGTAGATTGCCTTCAGGTGATATTTTTTGCATAATAATAACATCGTTAGACTGCCACGCAATAACTGCATTTCCTGCATTAGTAACTGTCACTTTGGGGGAAACATCAAATGCTGTACTGTTGGAAAGTTCTAAGCCATCAGCACCCCATATGAAATCACCTTCTGGTGAGATACGATAGGCGTAGATATTATTGTTACCTCCATTTCTGATATCCTGAAATGTTAGGATTGCATGATTGGATTGATCAACAGTCATATCCCAGTCGGTAAGCCAAGACATTGAGGGATGATTACTGATGAGAATTCCATTATGAGTCCATAACTCTGCTCCTCTGACACTGAGTCTCTGTAAGCGAACATCATAATTTCCCGACTCATTAGAAAACCAGGAAATAAAAGTATCTCCAGTTGAACTCGTTGCGATTTTGGGAATTACCTGTGAACCGGCAAGGTCACATACAGCGAAATTTTGTGTGGGATTAGAATTCCATTCAGCAAAGAGAAAAGCTGGAATGAAAAGTAAGAATAGTATTAAGTAACTTTTTTTCTTCATAGTTGTCTCCTTTTATATTGAAGATTTTATTTAAAGTTAATAAACATTTTTATAAATATCTATTTTTCAATGTCAAGTTCTTTTATAACGAAATATGCATACCCCCAAAAATTTTCATAGCTATGGCAACATCGTTTGTAGAGAGTAGGTTGGATACTTTTTGTACTTGAGTTTATGATATTTTTTCATAAACTGGATGCAATACGAGACAACAAGTGAGATTCTGTAATAAATAAATTTTGATAACTCTTTCAATTTGTTTTTACTATAAAAGCCTGGACTTCACTACCAGCTTGCTGGTGTGGAGTTCAGAGCGATATTTACAAAAAGTCTTCATACTGAACTCCATCTCCCCGATTGGATCGGGGATCAAATCGTGATGAAAGACAGCCTGAGGGAAAATGCCTTTTAAATCATAACCTTTACCCCGTTCGCCTTTACTTCCATGAAAAATGATAAGAAAGACGCTTGCTGGTCTTCTTTAAGGATATTGACTCTTTTAGATTTTGATTTACCCTCCGAACTATACAACTCATGTTTATGAACACTCTCTTTATGAGGAGCTTTTTTGTAAAGTAATTTTCCATATAAAACTTCCCGTAATCCCTTTATTCATAGGCTCTACAGAAAATGCATGTCTAAATTTTGGGGGTATGCCTGTTTTTATAACGAAACCCGACTCGGGTTAAATAACTCGAGTCGGGTTTTTGCTGTTTTATCGCATCAAAATTAGCTTATTGGTCTTATATCCTTTCCCAAAAATGTTCCAAACAGGATTTCAAATCCTGTTTGATCAAATAAAAAATATTTATCCTCTTTACGAACCAAATGATATAAATTATTTGGCTTTGGGTAGATTCGGGTTAACACGAACCTAACCCCTTTTTTATCTCATCAAAATTTATCCTGCGTTCCGATATATCGGGATTATTTCACTGGGGTTGTTTTTTTGGGATTTTTTTAATTTAATTTGAGTACCTTCTTTACGAAGTTAAACTTACTATTTTCTATCCGTATAAGATAGATACCATTACTTACGACATTACCATTTTTATCCTTTCCATTCCATACAACGCTATTCACACCGCATTTACCACTTTTCACTTCGTACTTCCTTACTAATTGTCCTTTTGCATTATAAATTCTTATTTGTGCTTTTTCGTGTATATTTATGGGTATATTAAATGAAATTGTGGTTGAACTACTAAATGGATTAGGATAATTTTGGAAAAGTTTATATTCTATTTGATTTTCAGGTGTATCAGCCACTCCAACAGATGGTGCACCATATTCATAACAACCCATATCAATAATGTCAATACCATCTCCATCTCCATCCCAGATACGCTCATTGCCGTCTAAATCCCAGAGAGGTAAATTAAGACCAGTTGTATCTGGTGTGCCAGCATCTATGCAGGGACTATTTGGTGTTAGATGATAGTCGCTACTTTCTGGATCTGCAAAAAGAGGATCTTCATCTATATTGCCCGTCCCGGGGAAGCCATCATTTTCAATATCATTATATTCAGCTACTATCTGACCACCATCATAATTAATTTGATCTGGAATACCAAATCCACCTGTATTACCCCAATAAATAGAGTTGGTTGTTTGCAAATTAGAGTTAAAACCATACACTGCTCCACCCTCTCCACCAAACATACTATTTACCCAATTAAATACAAATGTATTATTTAACAGTTCAAGATTTGAATAGCCGCTATAGAGTCCTCCGCCTCTTGCTCCAAATTCAACGCCAAAAGCACTATTTTCAGCAAAAAGAGAGTTTGAAACAATACCTGAAGAGTTATAAGAATATATTGCACCACCAAGAGTGGTATACCAGTTACTACTCGTGTTTGATATAAACTTGCAAATATGAATATTTATACACGATAATTCGAAATAAATTGCTCCACCTGCAGCAAAATTCCAAGTGCCTACTGATGTGTTATCGATAAAAATACAACTATTGATTTTCAGCGTTGAATTTACACACTTAATTGCACCACCATTTTCAGCTAACCCATTTTTGATAGAAAAACCAGATATAATGTCATTGACATTTTGATTAGTATTTGTAAGGTCAAATCCTCTTCCATTTTCTTCACAATCAATAATACAGTTCTCTGCTCCATTCTCAGATTTTACGGTAATATGCTTTTCACTTCCATCGCAAGTAAGATTTTTATTATTTCCTCCAGTATAAGTTCCGTCTGCTACCAACACAGTATCGCCGTCACCGGCAGCGTTAATCCCTTCTTGTATAGTAAGATAATTGCCACTCCCATTCCAGTTAACAGTAATTGTTGAGGAGCTTAAAGACGCTACACTAATTAATAGTGCTGTTAGAAGTAAAGATATTTTTTTCATCTTGTCTCCTTTTTAGTTTAATTGTACTATTTTTTTGATAATTGGTTTACAATCTTTTTTATCTCCTCCCGAGGAGGATCCGCCTCTGGCGGACGTTCCTCTCTAACCAAGTCTTGCTTCTTTATCTAATCAAAACCCGTGCTCCGAAGTTTTAACTTTGGCTGGTTCAGGTATATCACCTGAGCCAGATGTTTAAAATATATGGCTCAATTTACAAAATTGAACCAGCGTGGGTTGTCCTCCGTAGTCCCGAAAGCTTTCGGGACTACGGAGGAAGTTTCTTGATATCCGTAGCTTGAGCAAAGGATATTAACGAAGGAGGATTTATCCTCCGAAGTTTCCATCCTCCGTAGCAGTGCTACCCCTGCTGGTTCAGATTTGTAATCTGAACCTAAACGTTTTAAATTCAAGGTTCAAGTAACATACTTGAACCAGCAATATGGTGACAAACATATTAACAAAAAAATAAAGAGGAGGTCTGCCTGCTTGTAGATTCTCCTCATTTTTAAATGAAACCCGACTCGGGTTATATAACTCGAGCCGAGTTTCTGCTTTTTACCTCATCAATATCAACTTCTTTATCTCTTTAGCCATGCCATCAACCTTCATTTTGTTGGGAAATTCTGGAGTATTTTTAATACAATTTCTTTCAAACTTTGTGCAAAGTTGGTATTATAAAGTTTATCAATATCACCAATAGAATCCTCAAAATCTTTATCAAAATATATTTCACCTAAAGAAGAAATATTAAATATTTTCACCTGTTCTTGTATAAATGGATTTTTTGTGAACTTCATATTTTCTATCACACCAATAATTGGAACTTTCAACTCTAAAAGAAGCTGTAAGGATTTTTTTACTGTTTGAATTGATAATTTTGAAGGAGTAGTAATAATGATAAATTCTGCTCTTTTTATTATTCTAATTATATCAAGAGTTGCATCACCTATTCCGGGCGGCATATCTATAATTAAGTAATCCAATGAACCCCACTGAGTAATTGCGAGTAATTCAATAACCGCATTTGAAATATCAATCCCTCTTAATGGTGAAGGATTTTCTTCAGAAAAGCTGATGATTGACATAAATTTTATTCCATAATATTTAGATGGGACAATCCCTTTGTCTTCTTTCGGGAATTCATAATCCTTTATACCAAGAATTATATGAGATGAAGGACCAGAAAAATCTAGATCAAATAATCCAACCTTATGCCCCATCTTTGATAAAATTAGTGCCAGAGTTGATGAAACAGAACTTTTCCCGATTCCACCTTTTCCACCTGCAACTGCGATTATTCGTTTTATGCTTTTTAATCTTTTATCAATAACTTCTAACCTTGGATCCATAGTAATCACCTTTCACCTGATATTGAGTCAATCCAGATTCCTCGTCCTTGTATAATTTCAAAATCAGGACTATTACATTCTGGACATCTGAGATAAACATGAGCAGTCTCTGGAATGAAATGAAGTGATTCGGTCTCATCTTCTGATAAATTTTTTACTGCATCTTTAAAAAACCATTCGTTTTTGCATACTTTGCATTTTAGAATAGCTTTTTCTGATTTTATTTTTATTTTTGCATTTTCCAATAGTTTTTTTTGAGGTTGCATAACTTCTTTTAAAGCGAAGTTAAAAATTTCAGTATCAATTGTTTGAAGTTCACCAATTTTTATGATGATTTCGGATATTTCTTTTAAATCTTCGTTTTCTGCAACCTTTAATGTGGTTGTAACAACTGCATCTGCTAATGCCCATTCGTGCATAATAGCTCCTTACTTCTTCGAGTCGTAAGAAGCGGAGCGACGACGACTCGAAACCAAGAGGTCTATTTGAAACCCACTTCTTCTAGTCGTTGTCATTTCATTCCTTACGACTCGAAGATGATTGGGAACCATTGCGGAGTTCCGATAAATCGGACCATCCGCAAGGTTGTCTTATTTCCAATTACCAAGAGGACCACCGTAGATTCCCATATCAGACCTTGTTCCATTTATATCAATTATAATTGGGTCACCAGAATTTATACACGGAGAGTCCTGGTTTAATATAAATAAATTATCATCTATAAACAAAGGGTCTTGAGAAATATTCCCGTTTTTATCAGTCTGGTCATCAATTTCTTGATAATTGCCAGCAGAATTTTCCCAGACATTATTATATAATATTGGAAAGTTGTCCTCAGCCAAAGGCTGATGAGCCTCAGGCTCAAAGGATGTATTCATCCAAACTCCGACACAAGGGCAGACCCACTGCTCTTTCCAGCCATTTTTAACAATGATATTATTTTTAAGAATCCCACTTGCTGTTTCTTCCCAAACTGCAAATCCGCAGTTGCCATTATGATAAATGACATTATTGAGCACTTCCATATATGCTTTACCAGTTGCAATGATACCCCAGCCAAGATTGTCGTTTACAGCATTGTTTCTGACAACTGCTCTTGATTCTCCAAATGTTCCGATTCCTTTCCAGTATCCTGATATTCTATTTCTATAAACTATTGCACTTGCATCCCAGGTTATTCCTATTCCAGCACCTCTACCAGTCTCAATAATATTATCAGCAATAACAGCAGTTGCTCCCCTATAAAGCGCCACACCGTCCCAACCATTATTTCTTATAATATTATTGATGATAAATAATTCTCCACCTTCTCTCCCAAATACTCCACCGATGCCTACAACCACTGTATCAACTCTGTTTGTGTTATTAATGATGCGGACATTTTCAATTGTAACCCGACTATTTTTTACAACTATTCCTGCATCAGTTGCATTGCCATCAGAGTCGCGGATACCACCTGTTACTGTTAGGTTGCTAATGAATGAATCATAACTGTTTTCAAACAAAATTCCATATCCAGCATTTGTAATTAGAATTGTGCTATCTGGATTTTCGCCAACAATTGTAATGGATTTATCTTTTATATAGAAACCGACAGTTGCTTGAACAATTGTTAATGGATTGATACAATTTCCACAAATATCTTCAATTATTTCTTTAGGTTCAGTTTTGTAAATTCTATTTTTTAGAAAAAGTGTAGTATCAGAAGGAGTATTTTCTATTAATTCCTGAAGATTATATATTTCTTTTTGTGCATAAATTGTAATATTGAAAAAAAAGACAAAAAATAATAAGATGAAACATTCATGCCACGAAAAAAGTCGGGACACAAAGGAGTATGAAAATGGCATTGAGGTTATGAATTTTATTATATTATTATATTTTTCTTTGTGCCTTTGTGCCTTTGTGGTGAAAGCGATTTTCATACGAAAAATGTAAAATCACGAAACTTTTTCATAATAAAAAGTAAAAATTATTATTTCATTCCATACCATGGCTGAGCTTGGAAATCAGAGAAGAATATTTTTCTATCTTCAACTTCCTTAATCTTATTGCCAGCTTCTTCTGCCAATTTAATATACTTGTCGTATTCTTTTTTGTTTTCATTAGCAGCATAAGCTCTTGCCATTGCTTCATAAGCATAGGCTAAGTCAAAATCTACAAGATCGCTTTCTTTAGTGATATTCATACAGTTTTTTGCGTGATATAATGCTGGTTCTGGTCTATTTAAAACAGAATAAACATGGGAAACGAGCCATTCACCTCTTGCGAAATTTTCTGGTTTTCCTACCTCGCCCCAATGATAAAGTGATGCGTGTGCCGCATTTATCATCTTGTTGTTTTCCTGTTCAGTTCTATTATCTTTATCCAGATATTTCCAAACTAGATTATTCAATTCTATCCCTAAATATTTATGAATATATTTTCCAAGTATAGTATAATTTATCGATATATTATTATCTTCATTTTCCATTGACGCTCCTTTAGGTTCAGATTGTGCCATTAAATATTTTGTTTCTAAAAAAAATTGTGTAATAAAAAGCACTAAAATGAAGCAAATTCCGATTATTTTCATCAGATTTTTTTTCATACATAAACCTTCCATCAATATTTTATAGGGGTTAAATACATTGAATAATTATTAATTAAATTATGTCAGGATATCGTGTTGAACATTTTCCAACCCTACATTGTAACACTTTTTTACAGATCATAATATCTTGTAATTTCCCATGGATGCGGCACTTTTCTCATATCATTAATATCCTTCCTTCTTGATTCAATCCATTTTTGCAGTAATAAATCTGTAAATACACTTCCATAAGTAAGGTAATTATTATCAAGCTCAAGATTTTTTATTGCTATTTCAAGTGATTCTGGGAATGAGGGGATTTTATTCAATTGCTCTTTTGAAAGATTGTATAGATTTGTCTCAAGCGGACCGAAACCTTCTTTTACGGGATCTATTTTATTTATTACACCATCTATACCAGCCATTATAATAGCTGAAAATGCAAGATACGGATTACAGGTTGCATCTGTAGGTCTGTATTCAAATCGTCTTTCTTCTGGATTATTCACATAAGTAGGAATACGGATAGCAGCTGAGCGATTACCTTCTGCAAATACAGCTTTGGATGGTGCTTCCAGACCAGCAATTAATCTTCTGTATGAGTTTGTTGTTGGATTGGTAAAAGCAGACAAAGATGAAATATGTTGTAAAATTCCCCCAATGAAATAAAGTGCGGTTTGGCTTAATTCGTATAAACCATTTTCATCATTGAAAATGTTTTTTCCATTTTTTAATAAGAACATATGTATATGCATACCGTTACCAGCTTCGCCTGGCATAATTTTTGGCAAGAATGTAATTACTTTATTATGCTTTTTTGCGATTCTATGACAGATATTTTTTATCAAGACATTTGCATCAGTAGCTAATTGTATAGGCATAAATTTAAATTCAATCTCGCCTTGCGAACAACCAACTTCATGATGATGATATTTTACATTTAATCCTATTTTTTGCAAAGTATTAACAATTTCGTTTCTTATTTCAAATATATGGTCATTTGGTTCTGAGCGGAAATATCCACGATTTTTTGCTAATCTATAGAATTCTTCTCCTTGAGGTGGGCTTGCCATTTCACTGCTTTCCAAACGATAAGATACTTCTCTATTATTCAATGTGCTGTATAGGTCATCAAGTACATTGAATTCCATTTCCATAAGAACTTTCATTTCATCAGCAATTCCATCATTCTTTAATATATTGAAAGCTTTCCTTACAATATGTCGTAAATCCTGTTCAAAACTTTTACCGGTTTTTGCATCATAAATATTACAAAAAAAGTAAAGAATATTTGAGTCCTCTTTAACAGGATCTTCAAATGCAAAATTAAGGTCTGGTTTGAATATCATATCTGATTGTTCAACTTTTGCATATCCAAAATTTGACGCATCAAAACCTATTCCATATTTCATTGTATTAGCTGAAAAATTATTGCCCGGAATGGTTACATTTCTCAGTCTGCCTTCAATATCAGTAATATAAAAAGATATGAAATCAATATTATTATTTTTGATGAAATCAATAACTTCATTACAATTTTTGAATGAGAGCATATAATCCTCCAATTTAAAAAATTTATGAAAATTATCTGGAATAATATGTTTTATTTATAAAATTTTTTACCTTCTAACAGTGTCAAGATAAATGTTATTGATTTTGATTGGTAAAAACTATTGAGAAAACGGTTTTAATTTAAAAATGGCTATTTTAAAAACAAAGGGTTAAAAGATAATTAACATAAAAATAAGGGAAAATTGAATTTCTGAAATTAAAAAAATTGACAGATGAAATAATAATTTTCTATGTTGACTAAATATTATTGAATTTATTGGAAATTTCCCTTTTTTTAAGATTTGTCTTGAATAAAATGAGAATTAAATCTACTATTTTATATTTATTGATAACTTAATTTATATGGGGGTCATCAATATGAGAAAAACAACATTTTTAATATGTCGAGTAGTCGTATTAATATTTATAATAATTAAACTTTCTGCCAATCTTACATACGCAAATATTATCAATGTCCCCGGTGACTATCCAACAATACAACAAGGACTAGATTATGCAATAGCAGGGGATACTGTGTTAGTTGCCACAGGCATATATTTGGAGAATATTATCTGGCCTGCCATGAATGGCATAAAACTCATTGGGGAAGCAGGTCAGGACAGCACAATTATTAATGGTGATGGTCTCGCAAGTGTAATTAGGTTTGAGGAGGACTTAGGTGGGATAATTGATGGTACTACAGTTATTGAAGGATTTACCATTACAAATGGAAATGCTCAAGGTGATTGGCCAGAGAGCGAGGGCGGGGGCATTTTCTGCTGGGAATCCAATCCGAGTTTATACAATGTAACGATAACTAGTAACACAGCTACTGAAACCAATCTGTATGGCGGTTATGGCGGTGGGATTTGTTGTACTAATAATTCCAGCCCGAGTTTGGAGAATGTTATCATAACAGGTAATTATGCTTCTCATTCTGGTGGTGGGATTGCCTGCCGTTACAATTCATACACGAGTTTAGAGGATGTAACTATAACAGGTAATTCTGCTTTTTATCGTGGTGGCGGGATTTACTGCGGTGATAATTGCAGTCCGAGTTTGGAGAATGTGACCATAACCGGTAATTCTGCTTCCTATGATGGTGGCGGTATTAACTGCTCTAGTAATTGCAGTCCGAGTTTGGAGAATGTGACCATAACCGGTAATTATGCTTCTCTTTCTGGTGGCGGTATTAGCTGTCTAATTAATTCCAGTCCGAGTTTATCCAATATTACTATCAGCGAAAATATTGCTAATGAGGGGGGTGGTATTTCATGTTACTGGAATTCAAATCCCATTTTATTAAATAGTATTCTCTGGAATGATTCTCCTCAGGAGATTTATTTCTCTGTAACAGGTAGTCCGAATTCAATTACTATTGCATATTCGGATATACAGGGTGGAGAATCTGCTATTGTTACAAATAGTAATGGTACAGTAAACTGGCTTGATGGGAACATAGATGCAGACCCATTATTTGCTGACCCTGCTAATGGAGATTTTCATCTAACCTGGACTAATTTTCCGATACATGACTCTACAAAATCTCCCTGTATAGATACAGGAGACCCTTCTTCGTCACCTGACCCGGATGGAACTTATGCAGATATGGGAGCATTATATTTTGACCAGGGTCCTCACATCCCGCCGGGAGATGTAAGTGGAATCTGGACAATTGACAATAGCCCGTATTTTATTGGTGGTGAAATAAATATACCTGTTGATAGTACACTGGTGATTGAACCCGGGGTGCAGGTAATCTTTTCAGGGCATTATAAGTTTAACATATACGGCAGATTATTAGCAGAAGGAGCTGCTACTGATACTATTGTTTTTACTGCCCAGGATACCACAGTAGGTTGGCACGGATTAAGATTTTACGATACTGACTTGACTGGACAGGATAGTTCAAAGGTTGTCTACTGTAAGTTGGAATATGGAAAAGCCATTGGGAATTTTCCAGATAATTGTGGTGGAGCAATCTTTTGTTACTATTCATCTGATATTTTTATAAATAATAGCATAATAACAAATAGTACTGCTTTTCATGGTGGAGGTGCTTACTTTTATTGGTATTCCAGTCCGAATCTCTTAAATGTAACAATTTCTAACAATTCAGCTTTTTCCTCTGGTGGAGGCATTGGATTGTATTTATATTCTAGCCCGAGTTTAACCAATGTTACAATCAGTAAAAATACAACTGCTTACGGTGGTGGGATTCATTGTTATAACAATTGCAATCCAAATTTGAGTAATGTTACAGTCTCTAATAATTTAGCTATTTCCTACGGTGGCGGAATTTATTGTGTTAATAATGCCAATCCAAGTTTAGTAAATTCCATTTTGTGGGATAACTCACCACAAGAAATTTGTTTCAGTGAAGCAGCTGGTACAAATTCAATTACTATTGCATATTCGGATGTTGAGGGAGACTCTGCTGGTATTGTCACAAATAACAATGGCATTGTAAATTGGCTTGATGGTAATATCAATGCAGACCCGTTATTTGCAGATCCTGAAAGTGGAGATTTTCATCTAACCTGGGTTAATTTTCCGATACATGACTCTACAAAATCTCCCTGTATAGATACAGGAGACCCTTCTTCGTCACCTGACCCGGATGGAACTTATGCAGATATGGGTGCATTATATTTTGACCAGGGTCCACATATCCCTCCTGGAGATGTAAGTGGCACCTGGAATTATGCCAATAGCCCATATTATATTGGTGGAGAAATCAATATTCCGACTGAGAGCACACTAATGATTGAACCTGGAGTGCAGGTAATTTTTTCCGGGCATTATAAGTTTAACATTTACGGCAGATTATTAGCAGAAGGAACTGCTAATGATACTATTGTCTTTACTGCACAGGATACCACATTAGGTTGGCATGGACTGAGATTTATTTGTAGTAATTGGCAGGGTTCAAAAGTTGTTTATTGTAAATTAGAATATGGAAGAGCAACCGTAGACAATTGGTACGGTGGTGCAATTTATTGTTATAATTCATCTGATATAATAATAAAGAATTGCCTAATTGCAAAAAATTCAACTGGTCAAGGTGGCGGCATTTACTTTCATTGGTCCAGTCCGTTTTTGAAGAATGTTACCATAACAGGTAATTCTGCTGCTGTGGGCGGTGGGATTTATTGTATGGATTCCAGTCCGAGTCTTGAAAATGTGGCGATAACAGGTAATTCTGCCAATTCAGGCGGTGGGATTTGCTGTAGTAATGCTAGCAATCCAATTTTAACAAATGTTACAATAAGTAGAAATAATGCTAATTCTTATGGTGGCGGCATTTACTCTTTGTTTGGTTCAACTCCGAGTTTATTTAACTGTATTCTCTGGAATGATGCTCCACAAGAGGTATATTTTAGTGACATTGGAAATCCAAACTCTATTACAATATCTTATACAGATATACAGGGAGGAGAAGCTGGTATTGTCACCAACAACAATGGCACCGTAAACTGGCTTGATGGAAACATAGATGTAGATCCGTTATTTGCTGACCCGGAAAATGGAGATTTTCATCTAACCTGGGCAAGCTTCCCAATACCAGATTCTACAATGTCTCCTTGCATAGATACAGGAGATCCTGATTCGCAATACGATGACCCGGATGCCACAAGAAATGATATGGGAGCGCTTTATTTTGACCAGAGTCCACCTGGCATAATATCAATAACAGATGTCCCTAATGACCAGGGTAAGCAGGTTCAGGTTGTATGGCATAGAAGTTCTCTTGATATCCCCTATTCCCCTACTCCGATTATATCATATTCTGTTTGGCGTTTTGATGAAATATTTGAAAGAAAAAGTTCAACTTTTATTTGTAATAATCCTTTAGAAATATTAAAACAGGCAAATAGGGAAGAAGATTATCTATATTACTGGCAAAAACGCGATGAGATACTTACCTTTATTACTCAATTACCTGCCATACAAATTGAACAATATTCTGTTATCGCTCCCACACTCTTTGATTCTTCCGCTACATCTTGCAACTACAGCAAATTTGAAGTAATAGCTCATACTGATACAGTATGGGTTTATTTTGAATCTGAGCCTGATTCTGGTTATTCAGTGGATAACCTTGCACCATCAGCACCGCAGGGATTTAATGGATTTATTGTTGGAAATCAAGTTGAATTATACTGGCAACCTTGTCCAGATGAGGATTTTCAATATTATGCAATATATAAGAGTAATGAAAGCAGTAATTACCCTGATGAACCTTATGCAACTACAATTGATACATTTTATATTGATACAAATATTACATACGATCCTATTTATTATGTTTTAACTGCTTTTGATTATAATGGTAATGAGAGTGAGTATTCAGAGGAATTACTAGTTACACTGATAGATATTGATGATAATATAAGTGATATTCCTGAGCATTATTCGATTTCACAAAATTATCCTAATCCATTCAAAACAACAACTTCCATAAGATATGCTATACCAGAATTAGTAAATATAAAATTTGAGATTTACAACATTAAAGGTCAATTAGTTGAAACTTTAATTAATGAAGATAAACCCGCTGGTTATCATACTATTGAGTGGAATATCTCCAAGAAGTCGGATATTAGTTCAGGTTTATATTTCTATAAATTGATAACAAAAGATAAAACTCTTATTAAGAAGATGGTTTTGATGAGGTAAATATTAGGAATGTGGGGGGTTAAAAAACTTGTCCCTCCCCTGAAGGATTTTAAACCTTATAATCAATACTCAGCTACTTGTCTTTCTGGAGGAACTAAATAATATAGTAGAATTAGTATATTTAGTTAATTCCGATAAACAATGATTATAGGTTTTGTTTTACTGTGATGGTGATTTTTCAATAATTTTCAATTCGCCAAAAACAACATCTGCTTTAATTTTAAGATAGCTTTTACTTTCATCAAAACTTTTTGTTTTATATTCTGAAGAACCTAAAGCAGCCACACTACCTTCTGGCAATCTTGCACCTGCAAAAACTGAATTGATACTAATTATTGTTGGAATTTCAGGATTGATTTTTATTATTCCTTCACCAAAAACAGTGTTTACTTCCACTTGAATATTTTTGTCTGTTAGAGATATGTCAGATAGGTCTATAATCCCTTTTCCAAACACAACATTATAATGATTATCATAATTTTTTGCTTTAACAGTAGAATCACTGAAGATGATAGTATTATGGCTTGTTCTAATTCCAAAAGTTCCAAACAGGATTTTTAATCCAATGTAAATAAAAATAAAAGCAAAGACAATTGAGAAAAATGGAATTCTAATATGAAATATTGCTTTAATCAGAATACTTAAACCAAGCAGAACAATAATAAAGCCCCAGAAGAAACTACTAAATATAAAATTCATCTTCACACCATCCTCCAATTTTTTATTATAAATTATTAATTACAATATAAGAATTATCCTGTCAATTTTACTAATTTTTTATTTTAATTCATCATTAATTATTCTTTATCCTGTGAAATACAGATAACAACTCTCATGTAATGTATTTATGATATTTATGAAACATATATACTGAAACTTAATGGATATATCTATTTCACTGGACGAGTTTGATATTCAACACCTACACTGTTAAGCATTTAGGTTTTAATAACAATCAAAGGGACAAACATTTCCTCCTTACTCATTCCACCGTGATGTCCGATAAGGGACTTCTCCTCTTCACCCAGGACAAAATCTTTAATAATATAATTTTCCTTCATTATTAATGTATAATCGCCAATTCTATCAAACAATTTTTTGTTTGGTTCATAAAGTCCAAAGAAGTTCTTCTTAATCAGCTCTTCACTTTTATATAATTGGCAGGCATAATTCAAATTATTTAAAATGTAACTTTCAAATTTTTCTGTTTTTGATGGTCTTACATAACAATATGCATTTCGTGCATCACCTGATAGTGGTAGGGTGAGCGTTTTTGCAAGTTCTGGGTGGTCCTTTAAATATATCGTTTTTGATTCATTTGTATCAATGAAACCATGGTCCGCAGTGATTAGAATGCTTGTATCATTATTATGTATTGATTTCAATAAATTTGAAAACTGAACATCTAATTCTTTGAAATGTTCCTTGACTTCATTGCTATTTGCCCCAAAATGATGAGAAAGGTAATCAAATTCCGGCCAATAGGCGTATATAAACTTTTTCTCGTTGTTATATTTTAATGCTTTTTTAATTTTTTTGATAAAATCTTTAATGCTATTTTTGTATAAATACATTTTTGATTCTTTGTTGTATGTTCTGTTATAAGCTGAATTAACTAATTTTTTCTTTGTAACAATATAAGATTTTCTGTTTATATTTTTAAATAAATTACTTTGATAAAATATCATTGCTGTATTTATTTCATTAGAGTTAAATGGATTTCCTCCGTATCTTGGTATGAATGGTAATATTGCTGAAATTGTGCCTAATTCTTTTAAGTATACAAACCAACCGGTAATAGCGTGCTGCTGTGGAGCAACGGCTGTTAACAAAGAAGTAATACTCGCTGCAGTTGTTGGAGGATATACAGCGGTTAACTTATCATGTAAGTATTCAGAAAAAATTGACCCTTCACCATTAGCCATTAAATATTCATAGCCCAAACCGTCAATAACGACCAAAAGAATATTTTTTGATTTTGATAGCTCAGTTGAATCTACTGAATCAAGTGGTTCATACATTGGTTTGTCCCCGCAAGCAGAAGTTATACTACTCATCAGATTTACTATACTTCCATTTTTATAATTTGGATAAATCATATTATGATTCCTTTTTTAATAGTTTTTTGTTAATTTATTAAAGTTATATTTTTCTTCCTACAGGTGCAAGATAAACAACATATTCATCATTTCCATCCAATTTTAAAAATTTATCAATAGCTTCCTGGTCATAAGCAGCAATTGCACAAGTCCCACATCCAATAGATTCGCAAGCAAGGTATAGGTTTTGACAGATATGCCCAGCATCAAGTAGCATTGCTTTATGTGATAAAATACTATATCGCCATTCAGCTCTGTAAGGAATGCAACTCCATATAAATACTACTGCACTGTTGCCAACAAAATTCTGGCTGAATACTGCTTTATTAATTTCATTTGAAATATTATCTTTACTAAAAAGGAATAGTAGCTGATGAGTTAATGGAAGATAGCGATAAACTCCTTTTTTAAGTTTACTTACTCTGTTTACAGCAAGGTATGTTTCAAATGGATGCCTTGCGCCTGCTGATGGAACAGGTCTAAGCGTTGCATAACCATCTCTGATGATTTTATCCACTCCCTGAGTTGCCCATAATAAAAATGATAGTTCTTTCAAAGATAATGGAGTATCTGAATATTGTCTAATGCTTCTTCGTTCTTTTAAGCATTCATATAAGTCATTTTTCATTAAAATGTTTTCATCAACTTCGGGCAAATTGATAATTTTTCCTTTTTTATCATAAGGTTTTTGTAAAGGGGGTTGTGGCAAATTTCTTTGCTGGTCAGTTAATTCATTAAATTGGCTATGATTAGATTTCATAAAGTTTCTATATATCTCAATTTTTTCTTTCATGATTTTCCTAATTTTAAATATTCCATTGTGCTTTAGTTTTTATTTTACAATATTTATTTTCTTATGCTTTATTTTTGAGACATTTTTAAAAATCGCTAAAAACTTGACAATAAAAATTATATTAAAACTTTTTAGACTGACGGTCGGTATAGACCAAAGGTTTAGTTTATTTATCAGCCTTTAGGGAGAAAATATGGTTAGAATCGTGAAAGAATATGCAGAAAGAAAAAAAGAAATTATGGATACAGCTCAATCACTTTTTTATCAAAGAGGGTATGAAAACACCTCAGTTAATTTCATCATTGAAACGATTGGGATTTCCAAAGGTACTTTCTATTATTATTTCAAATCCAAAGAAGACCTTTTAGATAGTATTGTTGAAGAATTCACAAAAGAAATTATTAGCAAATTAGAGTCAGTAGTTAACGATAATTCTATAGACGCAATAACTAAATTAAATGAATTCTATCGTCAGGCAGGTATGTATAAAGCAGAAAACATAAGTTTGATAAAAACACTTGTAAATACCCTCTACAATGATAAGAATTTACTTCTCCTTTACAAGATGAACAAAAGAACTGTGGAAACAACTCTTCCTTTGTTGAGTAAAGTATTCGCACAGGGGAAAAACGAAGGTTCATTCAATATAGAATATCCTGTAGAAACCGCCCATATCGTCCTACTTTTCGGAACCTCCCTGGGAGAATATAATGCAAAATTAATGATGAGCCTGGAAGAAAATCCTGATAACATCAATGAATTGCAAAGGCATTTGAATTTATATCAGATGTCTGTCCAAAGAATATTGGGAGCTCCGGAAGGTTCTATAAAGGTATTTGATGAACATATTATTGATGCAATTATTGAAAAATATAATGAAAGTTAAAATATTTTTTCTGTTGATTTTACTTTGCTCTCAAATCCAGGCAAAAATTTTTGATTTGAAAAACGACTTCTGGAGTTGGGCAACAATATTTGATGAATACAGCTCTCAAAAGCATCATCTTGGAATTCGCTACAAACCGAAGCTTTCCTTGAACTTCATTCAAAAGGACAAATTCAGCATAGATATGGAAACAACTGCCAATTTTTCTTATAAAAATATTAAAAATGACTCTACATCCTTTGAAGAAAAAGAAGTTGATATTTATAGAAATTGGATAAGATATTCAACTGCTCAATTTGAAGCACGATTCGGATTGCAAAAAATCAATTTCGGCCCTGCACAAATATTACGTTCTTTAAAATGGTTTGATACTATTGAACCCCAAGACCCACAGGAAGAAACGGAAGCAGTACGAGCAGCTTTATTCAGGTATTATTTCCTTAACAATGCAAATGTCTGGCTCTGGGGAATCTACGCGAAAGATGAATTCAAAGGATTGGATTCATTAGTTTCAAGAGATGATAGTTTTGAATTCGGTGGCAGAATACAATATCCTTTTGAATTTTGTGAAGCTGCATTTTCCTTTAATCACCGAAAACTGAAAATTGGTGATATTAACGAAAACAGGTTCGGGTTTGATGCCCGTTGGGATTTTGTAATAGGATTGTGGCTGGAAGCAGTTGCATCTAAATACAGCCAAAATGTATTTACTCCAAACTGGAAAAAATTTCTGACAATCGGAGCGGATTATTCAATCCCTTTTGGAAATGGATTATACGTACTTTGTGAACATTTTATTTACTCAAATTCTTCAAAAATACTTAAAAGCAATTATGAAACAAATTCTACTGCAATCTCGTTAAATTACCCAATTGGTTTATTAGATAATATTTCTACTATTCTAATTTATGACTGGAAGAATAGAGATTTTTATAGATATCTTTCCTACCAGCTTAATTTTGATTATTGGAGTATTTATTTGAATTTATTCTGGAATCCGAAAATCAGCAACTTGGGTGCAAATCAAACATCAATGGATGGTAAATCGGTTCAAGTGATGGTGGTTTATAATTTTTAGGATTCTAATTTCGAGTCGTAAGGAACGAAGAGTCGACGACTCGAGAAAAAAGGCAGGTAGTTAAAAATGAGGTAAATATGAAAAATGGACTTATCAAAATTGAAAACATGACAAAACACTATCCCATTGGTGGAGGAAAATTCACAGCATTGAAAAATATCAATCTGGAATTTTCAAAAAGTGAATTCACAGGAATAGTTGGACCAAGTGGTTCAGGGAAAACAACACTACTGAATATCATCGGTTCACTGGATACGCAAAGTGAAGGGAATGTTTATGTTATGGGAAATTCTGTTGATAAACTTTCAGCTAAAAAAGCTGCAAAGTTAAGGAGCGAACATATCGGTTTTATTTTTCAAACCTATAATCTCCTTCCGGTTTATACGGTTTTTGAAAATGTTGAATTCCCATTATTGCTACTAGGAATGGATGCACCCAAACGCAAGAAAGCCGTTGATAATGCACTTGAGTGGGTTGGATTATCTGATAAAGTAAAATCAAAACCTGCACAGCTTTCTGGTGGAGAATGCCAGCGAGTGGCAATTGCACGCGCTATCGTGAAAAAACCTGATTTAGTTCTCGCAGATGAACCCACAGCAAACCTTGATGCAGAGAATTCGCATCATATCCTGAGAACTATGAAAAAGTTGAACGAAGAACTTGGAACTACATTTATCTTTTCCACTCACGATGCAAAAGTAATTAAATATTTAAGAAGAAAGATTTCACTTCTGGATGGTAAAGTGGATAAAGACGAAATAGTGAACGGAGGATGATTATGATAATCAAACTCGCTTATAAAAATATTATCGGTGCAGGGTTCCGTACCTGGTTGAACATATTCATACTTTCACTTGCTTATTTTGGAATTATCTCTCTGCAGGGATTTTTTATTGGTTGGAAAGACGATGCTTCCAGGGAGATCAAAGAATGGGATATCAGTGGTGGACAATACTGGCAGGAAAATTACGATCCTTATGACCCATTTTCTTATGAAGACAGCCATGCTTCTATTCCGGAAGAATTGATTAGCGAAATTGAACGAGAGGAAGCTGTGCCAATCCTTCTTACACCTGCAACTATCTATCCTGAAGGCAGAATACGCAGCATTGTGATGAAAGGTATCGATCCTGAACAGAAGTTATTAAAAATTCCAACAAAATACTTAAGTGAAGATAAAACTCAACTTGAATGCATTATCGGTAAACGGATGGCAGATAATTTGAAACTACAGCAGGGAGATTTTGTAACAGTGCGCTGGAGAGATAAGCACGGAACGTTCGATGCTGTGGATGTAAAGATCGCTCATGTTTTTGTAACAACCGTGCTTTCAGTAGAAAATAACCAGATATGGATACCTTTGAACACTTTACAGGATATGTTGGAATTACCGGGTGAGGCTTCTATAATTGTGGTAAAAAATGAAGACTTTACTCCAAAACTTTCTGGTTGGGAACACAAAGATATCAATTTCCTTTTGCAAGACCTGAATTCGATGATACAGGCGAAAACCATCGGTTCTTCAATTATGTATCTGCTGCTTCTTTTTCTGGCAATGATAGCGATTTTCGATACACAGATACTGGCAATTTTCCGACGACGAAAAGAAATGGGAACTATGATGGCTCTTGGAATGAGTCGCTCTAAAATAATCAGACTATTTACTTTAGAAGGCTCTTTACATGCAATTCTGGCAATTCTTCTCGGTGCGATTTATGGAATTCCTCTTCTAAAATACTTTCAAAAAGTAGGAATGAACATCGGGGTTGATGCTGCAGAATTCGGCATGAGCGGATTAGAGGATGCTTTATATCCGGTTTATGGTTGGAAGCTGGTAGTTGGAACGATAGTTCTGGTACTGATAACGACAACCATAGTCAGTTTTCTTCCCACCAGAAAGATAGCGAAACTGAAACCAACTGACGCCTTGCGCGGGAAGATGACGAAATGATACCTCACCTTAATCCTCTCCTAAAAGGAGAGGAAATAAACTCCTTCTCCTTTTAGGAGAAGGTCGGGATGAGGTAAAAAAGGATAAAACAATGTTTAGATTTTTAACAAAAGGACTTCTAAGAGATCGCACCAGAAGCTTCTTCCCTATTCTGGTCATCTCTGCCGGAGTGATGTTAACAGTAGTAGTTTACAGCTGGCTTATGGGTTTTCTCACGATGACGATACAGGAAAATGCCCGTTTTGATACAGGTCATGTTAAAATAATTACAAGAGCTTATCATGAAATGATAGACCAGAAACCTTTTGACCTGGGCATTATCGGCATCAAAGAAATGAAAGATGAACTACAGAAAGAATATCCTGAAATGACCTGGCTGTCACGCATCTATTTTGGAGGTCTGCTGGACCTGCCGGATGAAAAAGGCGAGACCAAAGAGCAGGGCGAAGTAATGGGAATGGCAATTGACCTGTTCTCAAATTCAAAAGAACTTGAGCTACTAAACCTGGATAAAGCAATCTCTACTGGGAAACTTCCTCAAAAAAGCGGGGAGCTCCTCATTAGCTATGAACTGGCAGAAAAACTCGGAATTAAGCTCAACGATAAAGTTACAATAATCAGTTCAACAATGTATGGTTCTATGGCAATGCAGAATTTCACGGTGAGTGGAACTGTTATTTTTGGAATAATGGGAATGGATCGCGGAGCTGTGATAACCGATATTTCCGATGCACAATTATTACTTGATATGGAAGATGCTGCCAGCGAGATCTTGGGATTCCTGCCCCAATACAACCAAGAACAAACTATGATTATATCTGATAATTTCAATAAAAAATTTTCGGATGAAAATGATGAATTCTCACCTGTAATGCTGCCTTTAATTTCTCAGAATAATCTTGAAGTTATGCTTTCTATGATTGATGAAAGACTGGGTATGTTCATTTTCATATTTGTCTTCCTGATGTCGCTTGTGCTCTGGAATTCCGGTCTGATGAACGGTATTCGTCGATATGGCGAGGTCGGAGTGCGGTTGGCTATCGGAGAAAGCAAGGGCCACATCTATCACTCAATGATATTAGAATCTCTATTTGTAGGAGTAGCAGGAACGGTGATAGGTACGACGATAGGACTGATATTTTCCTACATCATGCAATATATCGGAATTGATATAAGCTCATTAATGAAAGATACAAAGATGATAATGAGCACAACTATGAAGGCACAAGTAACCCCGGTGAGTTATTACATCGGTTTCCTGCCTGGAGTTCTTTCCTCTGTAATTGGAGCAATGATATCCGGCATTGGAATTTATAAACGAAATACAGCACAATTATTCAAGGAGTTGGAAACATGAAAAAGAACATTTATTTTGAAAAGGTTTATAAGATATTTCTTCCTGCTAAACTTTTTCAATGGTTGGTTTTATTATTTTTTGTTTTAATGACAAATTTACTTTATGCTGAATTTCCTGATGGGAACGAACTTATCCGAAAAGTAGATGATAATATGTATTCCAGAAATGCAGTATCAACTTCACGAATGATAGTACACGGTAGAAGAGGAAGCAGAACAATGGAGATCAAATCCTGGGCAGAAGGCGAAAACAGGTCTTTCTCCGAATATCTTTCACCACCCCGGGATGCAGGAACAAAAATGCTGAAACTAAAAGATAAACTGTGGATATACAATCCGTCTTCAGACAGAATTATTCAGATATCCGGTCATATGCTGCGTCAATCTGTGATGGGCTCCGACCTTTCCTATGAAGATATGATGGAAGAAAATGAACTGATTAAAATATATAATGCGGAAATTACAGATGAAGAAATTATTAATGAAAGAGATTGCTGGATCGTTCTTTTAACAGCAAAGGTAGAAGATGCAGCCTATCAAACCAAAAAAGTGTGGATAGATAAAGAAAGGTTTCTCCCATTGCGTGAGAAACGTTTTGGAAAAAGCGGGAAACTGCTTAAAACCACAGAAATAAAAGAAGTCTTCAAGATCGGGAAACGCTGGTATCCCAAAAATATGATATTTAAAGATGTTCTGAAAAAAGGTAAAGGCACTGAATTTATCATTGATTCCATTGAGTTTGATGTTGAAATACAGAAAGCAATATTTTCAAAAGCATCTTTAAGAAAGTGATGCTTGTGTTTTTCAGGAATATTGAAATAGTAGAATGTGAAATATTTCATTGACAGAAAAGAATTGAAAATGCAGATAAGGTTTTATAAGGATAGAGATGTTCTTTAATGGAAATTATAAAAAAATCCAGATATAATTGTTTAAATCGGAAAAAACGACATAATATGAGGTGAGCACAAATGTTAGGTATCATTGGCATGTTATTTTAAAATGATAATAATTTTAATGAACGAATAAAAAGATTATTTTTGCATTTTGGTTTAATCTAAATGTAAAAAAGGGGATTAATAATGATTGAAGAAACTAAATATTTTGTATCAGAACCAAAAGTGAACTACTTACCGAAATCTGAGGAAAAAAGAGTTACAAAAAAAATGGGTTTTAATGGTCTTGAACCAAAAAAATGGGCTTCTTTGTCAAAAAATGTATGGAATGATTTAAGTTCACCAAGAAATAAATATCAGCTTGAACATGGTGCGGTTTTTCCTGTTAAAATTGCTGAAAGATTAATAATGATGTATTCAAATGAAGGAGACGCTGTTTTAGACCCGTTTTTAGGAATTGGAACAACAATAATTGCAGCTCAAAATCTTAGAAGACACGCAATTGGAATAGAGTTGAATCCCAGATTTCATAAAATTGCAGAAACATGGATAGCTGAAAATAAAGTATTGTTTTTAAAAGGTTTTCATTTTAAAGCTGTAAATGATGATTGCAGAAATTTACGAAAATACATAAGGCCAAATAAAATACAAGTTACAGTTACATCACCACCTTATGCCGATTTTATTAGGAAATCAGTAGAGGATAGAAATACCATTCACAAAAAATCAGTAATTAAAGAATTGAATAAAAGCACTGTAAAACCATATAGCGATGATGATAAAGATTTTGGCAATTTACCTTATAAAAAATTTTTAGATGAAATAAAGGTTGTATTAAAAGCAAATTATGATGTTACAAGAAACGGTGGTTATTCAGCATGGGTTGTAAAGGATTATCGTGATACTAAAAATAAAATTCCTTACATACCTTTTCATTCTGACCTTGCAAAAGTTGGTGAAGAAACAGGCTTTATGTTTCATGATTTAATTATTTGGGATCAAACTGGGCAGAGACGCTTAGTTTTATTAGGCTATCCGTCTATTTTTTATACTAATCAAAATTGTTCGTTTATTGTAGTTTTTAGAAAAGTATAATAGTATAAAAATGTTAAGAAATATTGATTTTGATTTCAACGGAGAGGATACTACATATTTAACTCATTCATTGCATCCATATCCTGCAAAATTTCCTCCTCAATTACCCAAAAGGTTATTAAAGGAGTTTGCAAAAGCGGGTGAAACAGTTTTAGACCCGTTTTGTGGTTCTGGAACAACGCTTGTTGAAGCACGATTACAAGGCTTAAATGCTATTGGTGTCGATGTTAATGGTTTATCATGTTTGTTATCGAAAGTTAAAGCAACACCATTAACAAATGAGCAACAAACAGAAATCTATAAATTTTCAAACTTGATAAGTAATGTAGCATTTAATTGGGAATTTGGAAATAGGAGTACAATAAAAATAAAAGAAATAGAGGGCATAAAACACTGGTTCCAAAAAAATGTATCAGAAGAATTATCATTTATTTTAAATGAAATCGAGAAAATTAAGGATACAGCGGTTAATGAGTTTTTAAAAATATCACTGTCATCAATAATTGTAAGAGTATCAAATCAAGAGAGTGATACGAGATATGCAGCAATAAATAAAAATATTCCAGATTGTTTTACTTTTAAGTTGTTTTTAAGCAAGTTAAAAGATTATAATAACAGAATAATTCATTTTTCTAAGCTTGTTCCAACTTCAACAAAATTAACAATATACAATGCAGATAGTAGAGATTTATCTTTTATTGAGCCGGAAAGTATTGATTTAATAATCACTTCACCTCCTTATGCAAATACTTATGATTATTATTTATATCATAAATTTCGCAAAAGATGGCTAAATATAGATGTACACTTTGCTCAATATAATGAAATAGGTTCACGCAGAGAGTATTCAAGTCTTAAAAAGAATTCAATAAAATGGATAGATGACTTAAAAAAATGTTTTATGGAAATGAATAAAGTTCTTAAAAATGAAGGAATAGCTTTCATTATAATTGGAGATAGTGTTATTGCAAAAGAACTTATAAAAATAGATAAAATAATAATTGATTTTTCTAAATCAGTTGGTTTCAAGGTCTGTGAAATAATATCTTCTGATTTAGCAAGTCATTCAAGAATTTTTAATCCTTCATTTGCTAAAAAAGGAAAAAAGGAACATCTAATTATGTTACTTAAAGATTATGAAGAAAATTAGAATATATTATGAATGTTTAGAGCAAGCAAATGACTATATTGTACCATTAATTTATTCTTTTTCAAAAAGTATTGAAATCTTATTAGTAAAGCGTCCAAAAAAGTATTCCCAGTTATCAGAAGGTTCAATTCGTGCTATACAATATTTAACTACACCGGATATATTAATAAGCGGAATAGCTGACAAAAAAGAATATCCGCTTGTGTTGATTGAATATACCGAAGCTGTAACCACTGAAGACCATGAATTGCAAAGAACATACGGTGCAGTTGCAGCCTGTTTATCAAATATGTATTATGTAAAAATATCAGGACATAAACATTCTGAAAAAGTATTTGGAGGAGCAGAATATAACCCTTATTCCACACCTAAAATATTGAAGGAAAAATTGAACTACGAAGGCTTTATAATTGCTGACTGGAAAACAGAAGCAGACAATATTTATAATTTGCAGAGAAGCAATAATTTGTATGGTTGTCCACCTCATATACAAATACTTGCTGATACAATACAATGTTCAATATCAGAATTTCTAAAAAAACCAGATAAATGGTTTTCAAATTCCTTATTATTATTAAAATCCAAAGTATCATACAAAAATTTTTATAAAAAAGTTGAAAAAGCAACAAGTTCAGTAGAATTAATCCAAACATGGAAAAAAAGAGAAGAAAGAAATAGCAATTTAAACCAGTTAAGGTACTTTGTAAGAAAAAGTTGGATTGGTGAAAAAATTAATCGTTTTGACCATGCAATAGATCCGGATAGAGGAATATTAACATTTATCTCTTTCGTTTTTTCCGAAAGTCATAAAATCTATGGAGTTTATGCACTTGTCCGTTCAGGTACCAAGGGATTAAAGGATGAATTAACTGATTTACAATCTTTAAAATATAAATTTGCTATTGCAATTGAGAAGGATAAAAGCGGTATTCCCAAATGGTTTATTGATGAATTAAAAGAGAGTGTTAATAAAGCTAAAAAATTGAATGAAGAAATTAATTTTCAACCGATATGGAAAAAGCACCTCAATAAAATTGCAGATAACAAAGTAGTAATGACACTTGCCTATTTCCTTGATGGTATTTTTTTAAATCATAATGGAATAAAACTATATTGGAATAGGAATGAACTTATGGGTAGTAATAATTTGTCTTTCCTTGAAAAGTTATCAAATTATTTTAATTTTACAAACTACACGCTACCAACACCAATTGAAGAAGTAAAAAATGATGTTGATGAAGATGAAGTAACTTATACTATTGCCCATAGGGTTTTAATACCAAATAAGTTTAGAATTGTGTCAATAAGCTATCCTGGTTCGCAAGGAGGTGGTGCAATTTTACCAGAACCAGAAAAAGGAAAAGCTCAACCTCGTGAATATCCTGATATTATTGCTTTACCACCTGAAAATATTAAGGATTTTGATGTAATGCTAAATGAAAGTAAAGGAATGTTTAATCAATCAGCAATAGAAAAAGATTTGGCAAAAATATTGAAATATAAATATGAAGAAAAATATTTAACCGCCTTAAAAGAAACTTTGGTCGTAGCTAAAGTAATTGATGAAAATGATAATATCCATAACATAATAATTGGGATTGCATTTGGTGCAAAAAACTCAGAAACAATATGGAAACCAGATGAAGTAGATTTTATTTTTAGAATTGTTAATAGAGAAAAATGGTCAATTGGAATTTTTAAGCAAGTTTTAAGAGATTTAATCCCAGAAATAGAAGGGAATACAAATTTTCCAGTAGTTTATAAAATATTTAAGGAAAGAATTAATAATCAACTGAAAATACTATAAAAGAATAGAAAAAGCCAACGAAAACCTAACATTGTGTTTGAAACCATTGTGTTTTCAGCCAGCGTTCATGGCTGACACTGAATCGTACCGATTCCGTGTCGTGAGCAGTAATTAGTGGCAATAAAAGTTTCATATTGGATGGCATAATATGTCAGATAGTCTTATGATTCAAGAATTGTTGCAGAAATTGAATAATATACAATACATAGCAAATATTACACCTATTTTATCTGTAATTGCTGTAGCTTTTATCGGATGGTATTTTACATATCAGATACATAAAAGAGAAAGAAAAGATAAATATTTACTCTCGTTAGTAAAAGAAAAATTTGAAGCATCTCAAGCTGCATATAATTATAGCGTAAAATTTATTTCGATTATTCACGGAGAAAAAGAAATAAAACTCAATTTATTAGAAGAAGCTAAAAAATGGTTCAATAATAATAATTTATACTTAAATCCTAAGGTTCGTCAAGACTTTGAATTAACAATAGGCAAATTATATATGTATAAAAATACACTTGAACTCTTTTATCAATTTAAAAAAGAGGGAAACACAAAAAAAACAAAAGAACAAAATCAAAAACTCAAAAAGGATTTTAGTGATATTGTATCATTAAATAAACGCATTCAGGAAAATATTGATGTATATTATAAAATTTAGAAAAGCAGGATGATTAACATTGATTTTTTCTATCTAGAGCCCATAATAATATAAGGAGTTGCTGTGCAGCTTGCCTGCATAGAACTCCTGCTTGAACAATTCGTCCTCGCCTTCTGGTTCGGCACGCGGAACCGTTCCAAAGCATCTTTAAGAAAGTGATGTTTGTTATTTTTCAGGAATATTGACACAATAGAATGTGAAATATTTCATACAAAAATATCAATCTCAGAATAAAATATTATTGGAAAATTCAATAAAACATATATGTCTTGATAAATCAGAAATGGGTTATGCAAAATACCGTTAAGCATTCCCAATCCCCAATTATCCCCGCGGACGCGAGGAGGGGAGGGCTTGGGAATGAGGGTTTATATTTATTTTCTTTGTGTCTTTGCTTGCCCCGTGTAATATAGCAAGCTATTACACGGGATTCACCCCGTGAAATATAAAACGCTTCGCTATTTCACGGGGTAAACCTTTGTGGTGAAAGGATTTTCAGATGCTCCTGTCTTTTTAAAGAAGAAAAACTTTGTTTCAAACGAGCTTCTCAAACAAAATAATGAAAAATTCGGTTATAAACGATTTGATTTTCTTTATCTTGCAGACAGTGATAAAATTAAAAATAATATTTCCAAATTGAATGAAAAAATAAATAACTTTTTTAAGGATTAAATTATGAAAAATTTACCGGAAAAACAATCTAATTTTTTACTCTATACTTCTCAGACGAGCAACATTAACATCAATGTTGTTCTTTTTGATGAGACAGTTTGGTTAACTCAAAAAGCAATGGGTGAATTATTTGGTGTAGAAAGTCATACAATTACATATCATCTTAAGGAGATTTATAGATCAGGTGAATTAAATGAATTAGCAACTACTCGAAATATTCGAGTAGTTCAAAAAGAAGGAAATCGAAATGTAAATCGAAACCTGGATTTTTACAATCTTGACGCCATCATTTCCGTCGGTTATCGTGTCAATTCTTATCAAGCAACTCAATTCAGAATTTGGGCAACTAAAACACTCAAAGAATTTATTATTAAAGGCTTTGTGCTTGATGATAAACGCTTGAAGCAAGGCGGTCAGGTTTTTGGTAAAGATTATTTTGATGAACTTCTCGAACGAATTCGTGAGATAAGGGCAAGTGAACGCAGGTTTTATCAGAAAATTACAGACATCTATGCTCTATCTGTGGATTATGATAAAAAATCTCCTATCACCAAAGAATTTTTTGCTACTGTGCAAAACAAACTACATTGGGCAATCACCGGAAAACCTTTGCGACTTAGCGACATGGCGTGGAAAAAGAAGTGGAGAAAACTTGAGTTAAGTTTGCTCTATCTGACTTGACTTAAGTTTTTTAACTCAATGGTAACAGTCAACTTAACTCATCCGTCAGCTGACGGATAAGTCAAGTTTCCTTTTAGCGATAAAACCTGGTTTTCGTTCAAGCACTAAATAGGAAAACCTTTGCGACTTAACGACTCTGCGAGAGATAAATATGAAGTTGAAATTACAAAATTCATCAGCGACAGGTTAATTCAAAAGATTTCAGAATTCAATGAGAAAGGACAATTACAATCAATAACAAAAGGCAAGAAGTTTACTCCAATTGAAATCAGTGAAGAAGGTTTGGAACTTATTGAAATGATAAGTCTGGATTGCACAAACAAAGAAGGAATCTGGCAAAGCGATAGTGAAATTAAAATAGATAAACTCGGCTACATTAGGATCAATAGAGAAAAGACGAAAGAATTCTGGAACGGGAAAATTCAAACAAACAAAAAACCTCTTCGAATGAAAATCAGAAATATTTCTGGTGATGAAACCGTAATTGTATTTTAAAACAAAAGCTGAGCATAACAATGTGTCCACAAACTCCGCAAACTCCATTCGTGGCACACAGTGCCGTTCAAAAGCATCTTTAACAAAGTGATGCTTGTGTTTTTCAGGAATATTGAAATAGTAGAATGTGGAATATTTCATTGACAAAAAAGAAGTGAAAAAGTAGATAAGGTTTTTGTATATGAAGAAGAAATTTAATGGAAATTATTAAAACTAGAATTTGCAGGATTAATAATGAAAAGCGGATTTCTTTACTATTCAATTATGCTGAAGAAATCATAGCGATGATAAAACAGATTAAAGGTCGCAAGTGGTCTGCAAAACTTGAAAACTATAGAACGATATACACATATTTTGAAAAAAGCAATTAATAAAATAAAAAGTCCTTTGGATGAGTTAGACTTAGGAAATGATTAATATCGCAAAATCAGAAAAAGTTCGCATACACTCCCAAATCGGGAGTATCCCCGAACTTTTTTATGAATCTAAAGTGGAATATCCGCGAATTTGTTTGGGGATACATTCGTTATGTGACATCAAAGCAAGTAGGAGTTTTAATGGATAATAAATCAAAATATGACAAATTACATGATAAGTATAATACTTTATTAACTCAAAAATCAGGAACTAGATATGAAAGATTAGCAGCCTTTGTCTTTAAGACATTAGAAAAATCAGATGTTGTCATTCATGATCTTAAATTAATCGGTGATACAGGTGTTAAACATCAAATAGATGTTATTATTGAAAAAAATTGTAAAAAACGGAGAACGTTAATAGAGTGCAAAGATTTTGACATATCAGGGAGTAAAGTTGGGTTGGGGATTGCAAGAAATTTTTGGGCTGTTATTGATGACATTGAACCCGATGAAGCAATAATAATTACATCAAATGGATTCACAAAACCTGCAAGAAAATATGCAAAAGGAAAAAATATCAAGCTAGCTATTTTAAGAAAATTTGAAGATAGAGATTGGCAAGGAAGAATTAAGCAAATAAATGTAACTATGCATATATTTTCTATTACTGAGCCAAAAGTAGAATTAGGTTTATTTAATCAATTAGATAGTGATAAATTAAAAAATGATCTAAAAAATATTGGCCTTTCAGGTAATATCATTGGGAAAAAGCAACCCGTTTTTTTAAATACACCCGATGGGCGGTATCAAATAAATGAATTCGTTGAAAATAAAAGTAATAGTTATCCTAGAGATAATGAAGGCCCAGTTGAGTTAAAGATTAAATTTAAAGATTCTAACATTGAAATTGAAAATAAAGGTGGCGTTCCTATAAAGGAAATGATTCTAAAATTTGAAATATACCATTCAGAAAAATATTTTGAAGTAACTTCCGATAAAATAGCAGAATTGATTATTAATGGTTTATATGAAGATGACATTATCATATTTGGTGAAGATTTAAAAAGATTAAAAATTGATGATGAAACTGGAGAGATATTATTAAACGATAACGCATAACAAGCGTATCTGCGGATTTCCGCAGCACGCAGCCGTTAGGTGATATGATAATATTTTTCAAATAACTGGAGTAAAAGAATGGGAATAATTTCTTTAGTTTTTATAGGATTATTTGTAACACTTGCCAGTATCGGAGTTGCTTCTGCAATTCATCATTCCCGCCAAAAACATTACTTAATTAAAGAATTAGCAGTAAACGAAAAGTTAAAAAGCAAAGTATCTAAAATAATTGGAATTGAGGAAGGAGCCGTTATAGGAGTTTCAGTTTTTGATGTCCTTTTCAATATTTCCAGAATGGATCCTCATGCCTTAAGTGGAATTAGCCACCTACATCATTCACAAGACTTCAATAATCTAGGGGATCTTATTGGGTTTATGAAAGAAAATATATTAACTGAAGAAGAAGGTTCTAAAGCATGGCGTCAGATTATCCATAAGTACAAAGGATATACTGGTGAAGAAATGGCTTTTGATAATCTTCGCAATACAGGTCATTCTGTAGATATTCCAGAATCAGGGACTATGGAGGAATTGGATGCTACTGTTGATAACCAACCTATTAATGTTAAGATCACTGATAATCCTTCATACATTCAAGAACATCTTGATGCCCATCCTGATATTCCTGTTTATACAAACATAGAAATGAAACAAGCATTTGCTGATAATCCTAATGTAATAATTGATCCCGATCTATCAGCACAAGAAGCATTCCATGAAACAGCCGACACATTAGATGGAATTGGTGATATTGGTGATTTTATTGATAATATACCACTTATAACATTAACAATTTCGACTGTCAGAAATGTAAGAGGAGTAATTAAACACAATAAGAACATTCCGACAGCATTAGAGCATATTGTATGTGATACTGCTGCTGTTGGTTTTGGTGGTTGGGCTGGTAGTGAAGTTGGTCTCGCAATTGGACTCGCTCTAGCACCAGCAACTGGGGGAACATCAGCAATAATAATTCCTGCTGCTACAACTTTAATTGGTACTATTGTAGGTATATTTACTGGCAAAAGTATCGTTAACTGGTTCAAACAACGTCATCTACGTGCTGCTATTAAAAAGTTAAAATTATTAGCAGCGAATTTTAGGCTGAATTTTTTGCAATCGTTTGATAGAATACTAAATAAGTCAGTTAAGTATTACAATGAACAAATTACCGAAACAAAATTAATTAGCCATAAAAAAGAAGGGGGTTTTAAACGCATTTTATTTCCCAGCCTACTTTCAAAATTTTACCAAATGGCATGTAGTCGCTTTCGTCAAGAAAGAAGAAATGTTAAAAGATATTATTACGATTTACGGTATAAAATTCGTGAAGCCGAAGAAAGCGAAGGGGGATTACTTGTTTATGCTCAAGGAAAAAATATTCTCAATAATGATCCTGATCTTGTTAAAGAATTTAATGAAATTGAAATTACTATTGAAAATGTTGAAAAAGAAAAGAAAAAACTTAAATAGTTATTTGTTTTAAATTCTATAGATACTTTAAGTAAATATGGATAAAAAACAACACATAACAAAAGTATCCACGCCCTATTGGTACGTGACTCGCTCTACACCAATTAGGACCAATATTAGTTTAATGACAGATAATACTTCAAATGATAGGTTCTCTGGAGCAATTGCCATAGTTGATATTCTTGGTTTTGGTAATATGCTAAGAGATCACAGTATTGATTACATTAAAAACCAAATAATAAATATTCTATTACAAATTTCAGAGGGTATCAATTTTTTTGTTAATAGAGATCGATATAGATTCAATAAATTCGCAAATGACAATACTATTAATTATTCCCCTTTAGAATATGTATTATTTTCAGACACAATATTACTTTATATAAAAGCGAATAACGATTGTAAAATCAATACACCAGAATTCGTCATATCCTCGTTATGCTATGCATGTTCATTGCTACTATCAAAAGGATTTGAAAACAATATACCATTAAGAGGTGCATTAACTTTTGGAGAATGCTTAATTCATGAAAATCCATTTTATTTCCTTGGAAAATCAATATATGAAATCTCTTCTTTGGAGAAAAATCAAGATTGGGCTGGAATTGTATTATCCGACAATCTAAATTCTTTTTCATTTGAACATACATATTTAACAAGCTATGTGGTACCATTTAAGAAGAATCCTGAAAGAAGGACTGTGATAAATTGGATATTACATTATACCATTCCTGATTTTGAAAAGTGTTTTGACTCCAATAATCCTAATGTCATTATCAAAAAAGAAAACACAATAAAATTTTATCAGGATATGACTAAAAATTACTACAGGACCTAATAATATAATGAGTTCATATGTCGCATAACCCCCATTCATGACATAGGCATATCCTATTGGATAACTCCTGTTTGAACAATGCTGTACTCACCTGCTGGCTAGGCAAGAGAAACCGTTCAAAAGCATCTTTAAGAAAGTGATGCTTTTTATTTTTTCAGGAATATTGACACAATAGAATATGAAATATTTCATACAAAAACATCAATCTGAGAATAAAATATTATTAAAAATTAAATGAAATATATATGTCTTGATAAATCAGAAAATATAGGAGAATGAAAATTTGAAGATTATTTGGAGTTGGCAAGTCTCTTGCCGAAGGTAGCCGAGAGACCTCCCAATTAAATTGGGAGCTACTCCATATAAAAGCTATTTACAAATAAAAAATGCTGAAATAATTCAACTTATTAATTCAAAATAACATCTAAATATCTAATATGAAGCCAAATAAAAGAAAGAAAACTTCTGTTGAAAATCAGAGTTTGATTAATAAATTTAAGTTTTACATAAAAGTAGAAAAAGGCTTAACAGAGAATAGTATCAGCGCATATATTAGCGACATTGTGAATTTTGGATTATTTATAAATGACTCGGATTTGAAAAAAGTCAATGCTCAAAAGGTTATAGAATTTCTTAATTACCTTTATAAGAATAAAGCAGAAGATACAACTGTTGCAAGGAAAAGAAGTTCTATTGTAAATTTCTATAAATTTCTTTTTACCGAGGGATTAATTAATGAGCCGATATTTGAGAAATTTCCTGCTCCCAAAATTTCATTAAAACTTCCTGATGTTCTGTCTATTGAAGAAGTAGAATCACTTATTAATTCAGTTACAATTAAGGATAGATATGGCTTGCGTAACCGCGCTATGCTTGAATTTCTATATTCCACAGGTGCGAGAATATCTGAAATGATAGAATTACGAATAAGTGATATTTTATGGAAAGAGGGATTGGTTAGGCTTTTTGGTAAAGGCAGGAAAGAGAGATATGTGCCAATCTCAAACATCGCTCTGGAATATTGCCAGAAATATCTTAATGAAGCAAGAAATGGATTACTTAAAGAAAAGCAAAGTAATTATATGTTTCTAAATAGATTTGGAAATAAGATAAGCAGAATGGGATGCTGGAAAATATTTAATAAATATGTTATGCTCTCACATATAAAATCAAATGTTTCTCCTCATACTTTGCGTCATTCCTTTGCAACTCATCTTTTAGAGGGTGGTGCTAATCTCCGAGTGGTACAGGCTCTTTTAGGTCATAGCAGTATAAGTACCACACAAATTTATACAAATATTGACAGAAAATATCTAAAAGAAATTCATTCACTCTATCATCCAAGAGCATAATCCGTCAGCTGGCAGATTGGAAAAAAAATTTCAGGAGGAACAAAGAAAAATGAAAGCAAAAGTATGTTTAATAATATCTGCAATATTTTTGATTATTGCAAATTTTGTTCAAGCACAAGAATTATCAGATCGAGATATTCAGCAAATTGAATATGATGCTGGAACAGCTTATAATGAAGGTGTTGAATTGTATAATTCCAAAGACTATCATGGAGCAATTGAAAAATTTCTTATTTCATTAGAAAAATACCGCAAAATTGATACTGCAGAAAATCCTAAAACTGTTAGAATTAATGAGCTATATAAAAATCTTTCTGTGCTATACAATATGACCAAACAATATGAAAAGGCTATCGAATACTATAACTTGAGAATGCTGAGTGAACCTGATAATTATAAAATCATTTCATCATTAAATAAGATTTATAATAATATTGGGAATAAAGATAAAGCCCTTCAAGTGTTGATTGATTTTGATAATAATTATGATGAATATAAGATTAAATATAAGATTGCACAGATATATGAAGAGAGAAATGATATTCCCAATGCTATAAAATTCTATTCAGAAGCATTTGAGTTGAATAAAAAGAAAGTTGATATCCTTGGAAAAATTGCACTGTTCTATCATAAAATCGGTCAAGATACAAGTGCTATAAAGATTTATAATGACTATATTGCAACAAAACCAGAGGATTATATTTTAAGAAAGGTCTACAAAAATTTAGGTATTTTTTATCAAAACATTGGAGATATAGCCAACGCAATAATTGCCTTTGAACAATCTAATACTACAAAATTTGATAAAGAAGTTTGTCTGATTTTAGGTCAACTGTATTATGAAAGGGGAAATTATACTAAGGCAAAACTCAATCTTGCAAAAGTGAAAGAAAAGGAACCAAATAATCCCCAGGCTCATTATTATTTAGGTTTAATATATCGTAAGGAAGGGAAAAATGCTGAAGCTTTGGTTGAGTTTGAAATGATAAAAACTCATCCCACATTAGGTCCTGCTGCAAAACAACAGATAGAATTTATTCAGAAGAGCGAATAAGAAAAAATTTATCACCGCAAAGTCGCAAAGCAAACAGAGAATATTTTATATAATGAAAGTGTAAAAATAATTTAAAAAGAACTTTGTGTCTTCTTGACTTTGTGGTAAAAAAAATAATAGGATTGAAATGAGAAAGACAATCATTGCAGGAAACTGGAAGATGAATAAGACATTTGAAGAAGCTAATGATTTTTTTCAAGGAATTTCTGAATGGGAAAAAGATTTTGAGCACAGATGTCAGATATTGATTTTTCCTTCAAATATTTATATACAAAGTGCTCTACAAAGTCTGGATGAAAATGATATTGATATTGGAGTGCAAAATATTTATTACAAAGACTTTGGCGCATATACTGGCGAGATTTCTCCAAAAATGCTGTTATCAATTGGATGTAAATATTCTTTAGTAGGTCATTCTGAAAGAAGAAATATTTTTTATGAGACAGATGAAGAGGTAAATTTAAAAGTAAAATCACTTATCGCAAATAGTCTGAATGTTGTAATGTGTATTGGAGAAACAGAGGAACAGAGATTAGCAGAGGAAACAGAAAAAGTCTTGGAAAAGCAATTAGGTGTTGGCTTGAAGGATATTTCAGGTAAAGATATGGAAAATATAGTTATTGCTTATGAGCCTGTGTGGGCTATTGGAACAGGTAAAACTGCAACTCCAGAAATTGCAGAGCAAGCTCACAAATTCATAAGAGATTGGCTTTCGCAAAAGTTTGAAAAGAAGATTGCTGATGAAATTTCAATTTTGTATGGAGGAAGTATCAAGGTTTCTAATATTAGAAATTTGATTGCTCAAGAGGATATTGATGGAGGGTTGATTGGTGGGGCGAGTTTAAAATTAGAAGATTTTATTGAAATAATAGAGCTTTCTGAAAAGGTAAAGTAGCCACCAAGTCACCAAGACACAAAAAGATAATATGAATTTTAGATATCTAAAAGATAATCTTAGTGACTTTGTGCCTTTGTGGTTAAGTAGTCCAAAAGTAATTAATGAAGTAGGTTAGAAAATGTTAGACATAAAATTTGTTAGAAGAAATAAAGAGCTTGTCAAGAAGTGCATAATTGCAAAAAATGAAAAGGCTGATTTAGACAAATTTCTTAAGATTGATAAGGAATTAAAAGAATTAAAATTTCAATTTGAAGAGAAGAGAAAAGTCCAGAATTCAGTATCAAAACAAATTGCTGAATATAAAAAGAATAGGAAAAATGCAGACAAAGAAATTGCAGAGATGAAAAAGATTGCTGGAGAGATAAAAGGTATCAATGCCGAAATTAATAAAATTACTGAAGAATTTCAAAAGATTTATTTAACGATTCCGAATATCTTTGATGATAGCGTTCCAATCGGTAAAATCGATGAGGATAATATAGTAATAAAAGAGTGGGGCAAAAAACCGCAATTTGACTTTGAACCTCTTAATCATATTGAATTAGCAGAGAAACTTCAATTGATTGATTTTAAGCGCACAGTGAAGATTGCTGGCAGTGGATTTGTATGTTATACAGATAGGGGAGCAAACTTAGAAAGAGCACTTATAAATTTTATGCTTGATTTCCATCAAAAAAATCACGGTTATCAGGAGATTTTTCCACCTTTTTTGGCTAACAGAAAAACTATGACAGGAACTGGTCAACTGCCAAAATTAGAAGAAGATATGTATATTGTAGAGCAGGATGATTTTTTTCTTATTCCTACAGCTGAGGTTCCTGTAACGAATTTTCATCAGGATGAAATATTGAATGAGGACGAGCTGCCAATAAAATATGTCGCATATACTCCCTGTTTCAGAAGAGAAGCTGGGTCATACGGTAAGGAGACAAAGGGATTGCAAAGGATTCATCAATTTAATAAAGTTGAGCTTGTGCAATTTGTGAAACCCGAAAATTCTGAAGAAGCTTTACAGGAGATATTGAGAGATGCGGAAGCAATTTTGCAAGCACTTAAGTTGCCTTATCGCGTTAGATTACTTTGCAGTGGGGACTTGAGTTTTGCCGCTTATAAATGCTATGATTTAGAAGTCTGGTCAGCAGGTTTAAAAAAATATTTAGAGGTTTCGTCTTGTAGTAATTATATTGGTTTTCAAGCCAGAAGAGCAAATATCAGATATCGTTCCAAGAAAGATGGCAAGGTGCATTTTGTCCATACATTAAATGGTTCGGGCTTGGCAACTCCACGAACAATGATAGCAATTCTTGAGAATTATCAAACAAAATTAGGAGAAATAATTATACCAGAAGTATTAAGAAAATATATTGGAAATTTAGATATCTTAGGACAGTAAAAAATAATCAGATAAAGTACATAATGCTCCTACCAGATTTGTAATCTGGTATTAAAATAAAATCAGTGATAAAACAAAATCCCACATCAGATTACAAATCTGATGGGAGCGGGAGATAGAATCCTAAAACTTGACTTATCCCAATGTATCGGGATGAGTTAAGTTGGACTCGACTCACATGGAGATAAATTATGAACAAAAAAGTCACATATTGGGTTGAAATATCTGATTATGATTTTGAGACTGCAAAAGCAATGTTGAAATCGAAAAGATATTTGTATGTTGGTTTTATGTGTCATCAATCTGTTAAAAAAATATTAAAAGCTTATTATGTATCCTTAAATGATGCTCAACCAAAATTTACACATAGATTAACTTATTTAACAGAATCAACAAAGTTAGAAAATGAATTATCTGATGAACAAAAGTTTTTTATAGATGAATTAGAACCATTAAATATTGAAGCAAGATACCCGACTTATAAAGAAAAATTGTTCAAGAAATTATCTTTTGAGAAATGCAAAGAAATAATTAAAAACACTGAGGAGTTTATTCAATGGATCAAAGAAAAGCTATAAATATAGTGCAACACTATGTTGAGTTGGTTAAACAAAACTACAAAGTTAAGCAGATTTATTTATTCGGTTTTTACGCAAAAGGAAATGCAAAAGAAGAAAGTGATATTGATGTCGCAATAGTTCTAAAAGAATTAGATGATGATTATTTAGAGCAAGCCACAAAACTATTTCAATTAAGAAGGAAAGTAGATTTAAGAATAGAACCTGTTCTTTTAGAATTCAATAATGATATTTCTGGTTTTTTAGATGAAATTATCTCTAATGGTATCCTTATTTATCAATCTTAATTTTTTATGTTGCAAAATGGTTAAAATTTATATAGATGTGGAATATTACCAGTCCATAACAAGTATGTCCGCCTCTAACGGAACATTTGAATTTGAAATAAGTTAAAATGTTTTGGAGTCGGCGAGTCTCTCTCCGTATTATTTGGAGTCGGTTGGACTGGACTTCACGTTCGTGCGGAGTTCAGAACAACCAGACGGAAGTTCGAGTTGAGAACAACCTTAGATTCGGGTTGTGTGATTGTGCATTCTGAACTCCACCCCGATGAATCGGGATGAAGTCCGGTCTGTGAGTCTCTCGCTGAAAAATTAATCCAACAGAATTGGCTTTAAAATTATCAAACAAGTTTTGGTGAAATTGTTGTGTCAGAACCTTTAAGACAGTATCTTGGAGATATTGAAATTATTAAATAGAGTTTGTCCAAAAAGTCGGTTTTGAGGTAAAGTGCTAAAATATGTTGACAATATATATTTCATTTGAAAAGATAAATATTATGATAAATAGAAAAGAAGCGTTAGTTCTGGCAAAAAAAATACAGGATAATTTGAAAAACATCTATGGTTCTAATCTAAAATTTGTATATCTTTTTGGTTCTTATGCAAGGAATGAAGCAAATGAGGATTCTGATATAGATATTGCAGTAGTCCTTGATGGTCTTACCAGTAGATACAAAGAAAGAGAACGCTGTAGTAAAATGCGGGCAAAAATCAGTTTAGAAAATAACTGTGTTATCAATTTGTTCTTTTTAGAGAAAAACGAATTGCTTGCAAAGGAATATGCCTTGTTTCGTAATATATTTGAAGAAGGTATCATAGTATGACGAATGAAATAAAACAACATATAGAAAGAAGTGAACAGTTTATTAAGGTTGCTGAAGACCTTTCAAAACTAAAGTATTGGGATAATGTGATTAGTAGAACTTATTATGCAATGTTCCATGCCGCAACAGCCGTGTTGCTTAATATTAACATCCAGAGGTCTTCACATCACGCTTTAATCGCAGCTTTTGGTGAACATATAGCCAAAACGAATTTGATGGATAATAAATTTCATAGATATCTTTTGGATGCATTTTCTGCAAGAAGTGAAAGTGACTATTTCCCTGTTTCAAAGGCAGGCAAAGAAGAAGCACTCTCAATGATCAAAAAAGCTAAAGAATTTCTGTCAGCTGTAAAAGAATATTTGAATTTGAAATAAGTTAAAATGTTTTGGAGTCGGCGAGTCTCTCTCCGTATTATTTGGAGTCGGTTGGACTGAGCAGTTCAGAACAACCAGACGGAAGTTCGAGTTGAGAACAACCTTGTGAATCATGTACATTCTGAACTCCACCCCGATGAATCGGGATGAAGTCCAGTCTGTGAGTCTCTCGCTGAAAAATTAATCCAACAGAATTGGTTTTAAAATTATCAAACAAGTTCCGGTGAAATTGTTGTGCCAGAAGTATTGAGGAAGTATCTATCAAATGTCAAAATCATAAAATAAAACAGTTTAAATTTGTTAAAAAATTATTTACATTTTTTAAAATTTTTTTATATTATATATAAAATTACTTGACATCAAATTAGAGAAGAGAGTAATTTGTTATTTAGTTCTTTGAGAAAGAAAAATAGGGTGTATACGGAACGACAACATAGAAAAGAGATATAATGGAGAGTTTGATCCTGGCTCAGGACGAACGCTGACGGCGTGGATTAGGCATGCAAGTTGAACGAGAAACTCCGACCTCGGTCGGAGGAGTAAAGTGGCGAATGGGTGAGTAACGCGTAGGTATCTACCTAATAGACTGGGATAGCCCTGAGAAATCGGGGGTAATACCGGATGTGTCCCGATTTTTATCGGGGTAAAGGTGGCCTCTATTTATAAGCTACCGCTATAAGATGAGCCTGCGTCATATTAGCTTGTTGGTGGGGTAATGGCTCACCAAGGCGATGATGTGTAGCCGACCTTAACGGGTGACCGGCCACACTGGGATTGAGATACGGCCCAGACTCCTACGGGAGGCAGCAGTCGAGAATAGTCTACAATGGGGGAAACCCTGATAGTGCGACGCCGTGTATATGAAGAAGTCCTTCGGGATGTAAAATATTTTTCTATGAGAAAAAAGCTCAGTAGGTGAATAGCTTACTAAGTATGATATTATCATAGGAATAAGCTCCGGCTAACTCCGTGCCAGCAGCCGCGGTAATACGGAAGGAGCGAGCGTTGTCCGGAATTACTAGGCGTAAAGGGCTAGTAGGTGGCTAATTAAGTTATATGTTAAATCCTACGGCTTAACCGTAGTCCAGCATATAATACTGGTTAGATAGAGTACTGTAGAGGAAGGCGGAATTCCTGGAGTAGCGGTGGAATGCGCAGATATCAGGAAGAACACCAAAAGCGAAGGCAGCCTTCTGGGCAGTAACTGACGCTGAATAGCGAAGGTGTGGGTAGCAAACAGGCTTAGATACCCTGGTAGTCCACACAGTAAACGATGATCACTAGGTGTTGGTGCCGATAAAACGGCTTCAGTACCGCAGCTAACGCATTAAGTGATCCGCCTGGGGAGTACGACCGCAAGGTTGAAACTCAAAGGAATTGACGGGGACCCGCACAAGCGGTGGAGCATGTTGTTCAATTCGATGCAACGCGAAAAACCTTACCTGGACTTGACATTGATGGAATCCTTTAGAAATAAAGGAGTGTCCCTTCGGGGACCCTGAAAACAGGTGCTGCATGGCTGTCGTCAGCTCGTGTTGTGAAATGTTGGGTTAAGTCCCGCAACGAGCGCAACCCCTACCCTTAGTTACCAATATTAAGTTAGGGACTCTAAGGGGATTGCCAAGGTGACAACTTGGAGGAAGGTGGGGATGACGTCAAGTCATCATGGTCCTTATGTCCAGGGCTACAAACGTGCTACAATGGCCGGCACAAAGGGCAGCGAAGCAGTGATGTGGTGCAAATCCCAAAAAACCGGCCTCAGTTCGGATTGGAGTCTGCAACCCGACTCCATGAAGCTGGAATCGCTAGTAATCGCGAATCAGCAGGTCGCGGTGAATACGTTCCCGGGTCTTGTACACACCGCCCGTCAAGTCAGCCGAGTTGATTGTACCCGAAGTCGGTGAGCAAATCCTTACGGATAGCAGCCAACGAAGGTATGGTCAATAAGGGGGACTAAGTCGTAACAAGGTAGCCGTACCGGAAGGTGTGGCTGGATCACCTCCTTTCTAAGGAGAAAATAAATTCGTATGCACCCTTTTATATATCAGCTTGGGGCTTGTAGCTCAGTTGGTTGGAGCACCGCTCTGATAAGGCGGGGGTCGGTGGTTCGAGTCCACCCAGGCCCACCATTCTTAGAAGAGCGAAATATCATAAACCTGTTATTGTTTCTCGTGGAATTAGTTCAGTTGGGAGAGCGTCCCGATGCAATCGGAAAGGTCGTTGGTTCGGCGACCCTACGGAGTTCCGCCATTTTGTAATTGGTTGATGTTTCTTTATCTGATATGTATAAATTCCTGGGGGATTAGCTCAGTTGGGAGAGCGCCGCTCTTGCACGGCGGAGGTCGTCGGTTCGAACCCGTCATCCTCCACCATTTTAAGATATAGTTTTTGATTTTTTTTTCATATTTATTAGTTATTTGAAAGATATATAGTGGTGAATTAAAGTAGAAGAATAGAGTAAGGCATTAAGTGCATTCGGTGGATGCCTTGGAGTTAGATTGAGATGAAGGACGTGACCAGCTGCGATAAGCTTCGGGGAGCTGTAAGTAAGCATAGATCCGGAGATTTCCGAATGGGGTAACCCGTTCCTGTTAATACAGGTTCATCATATATCTGAATAAAATAGGATATATGAGTCAAACGCAGAGAACTGAAACATCTTAGTATCTGCAGGAAAAGAAAGTAACAACGATTCCCTGAGTAGTGGCGAACGAAAAGGGAACAGCCCAAACCCGACACTTATTTAATATGTTTATGGAGGTGTAAGTGTATTATGTGTATGTATTACAGAATGAATTGAAGACCAAAACTTATGTAGGATATACCTCGGATTTAAAGAGAAGATTGAAAGAACATAACGAAAGCAATAAAGGATATACTGGAAGAGGGAAGTGGGGACTGATTTATTATGAAGCATATCTATCAGAAGAGGATGCAAGAGAAAGAGAGAGAAAACTAAAACATAATTGAAATAGTAAGAGATTTTTAATAGGGAGAATAAAGAAATCTTTATCTTTAAAGTAATAAGAACATATTAAATAAGTGTCGGGGGTAGCGGGACCTAAGATATATTTCGCTGAATTTATAGTTGAACTTTGCTGGAAAGCTAGGTCAAAGAAGGTGATAACCCTGTAAACGAAATAATGATAGCGAGATTTTAGGTATCCCAAGTAGGGCGGGACACGTGGAATCCTGTCTGAATCTGCCAGGACCATCTGGTAAGGCTAAATATGATCTAACTACCGATAGTGAACGAGTACCGTGAGGGAAAGGTGAAAAGCACCCCGGGAGGGGAGTGAAATAGTACCTGAAACCGTTTGCATAAAATCAGTCGGAACTGGAAACATACTTCGGTATGTGGAAGGCAACGGCGTGCCTTTTGTATAATGAGCCGGCGAGTTACTTTAGACAGCAAGGTTAAGTCCGATACGGATGGAGCCAAAGCGAAAGCGAGTCTGAATAGGGCGTAAAGTTGTCTTGAGTAGACCCGAAACCGAGTGATCTACTCATGGCCAGGTTGAAGGCTTGGTAACACAAGCTGGAGGACCGAACCAGTTGACGTTGAAAAGTCATTGGATGAGCTGTGAGTAGGGGTGAAAGGCCAAACAAACTCGGAGATATCTGGTTCTCTCCGAAACCTATTTAGGTAGGGCCTTATATTAGATTAACGGAGGTAAAGCACTGATTGGACTAGGGATCCTAAAAGATTACCAAACCCATTCAAACTAAGAATGCCGTTAATTGATGTATAGGAGACAGTCTATGGGGGATAAGCTCCATAGGCAAAAGGGAAACACCCCAGACCATCAGCTAAGGTCCCAAAATATACACTAAGTGATTAAGGATGTTAAATTGCAAAAACAGCCAGGATGTTGGCTTAGAAGCAGCCATTCATTTAAAGAGTGCGTAATAGCTCACTGGTCGAGTGGTTTTGCACCAAAGATGATCGGGACTAAGTGTATTACCGAAGCTATGGATGCCGTTGCGAAGCAACGGTGTGGTAGGAGAGCATTCTGTAAGGCTGTGAAGGTGTATCGAAAGGTATGCTGGAGCTATCAGAAGAGATTATGCCGGCATGAGTAGTGATAAGACCGATGAGAAATCGGTCCACCGAAAGTCTAAGGTTTCCTGAGTAAAGTTAATCTGCTCAGGGTTAGTCGGTCCCTAAGAAGAGGCCGAAAGGCGTATTTGATGGGAAAGCAGTTAAAATTCTGCTACCCGATATAGATAGTGATGGGATGACGCAGTAATGCGAGGAAGTCTGGTGTTGGAAATCCAGATTTAAGTCGGTAGGTAGGATGAGCAGGAAAATCCACTTATCTATTACCGAGAAGCTAATACGAGTCACATAAGTGACAGAAGTTCCTTTACAAAGCTGCCAAGAAATAATCTCTAAGCGATTAATCTATATCGGTCCGTACCGCAAACCGACACAGGTAGACGAGGAGAGTATCCTAAGGTGTTCGAGTTAACTCTGGTTAAGGAACTAGGCAAAATTACCCCGTAACTTCGGAAGAAGGGGTGCCATTGAAGGTGAAGGGTCTTGCACTCAGAGCTTTCGATGGTTGCAGTGAAAAGGCCCAAGCGACTGTTTATCAAAAACACAGGTCTATGCAAAGTAGCAATACAAAGTATATAGACTGACACCTGCCCGGTGCCGGAAGGTTAAATGGATGGCTTAGTGGAGATAGCGATATCTTCGCAAAGGTCAGAAATGAAGCCCCGGTAAACGGCGGCAATAACTATAATTGTCCTAAGGTAGCGAAATTCCTTGTCGGGTAAAATAATTGCCCCTTAAGAAAGTGATTTCTTAAGCAAATCCAGCTAATAACGGTAGAACTCTAACAGAAAATTGCAGGCAATGCTGAGGGCTATACCGTGGGAAGTCTCCCGATTATAATCGGGATGACCCCGTAACGACTGAGGTTTTAAACCGAGATGATAGTTTATATCTTGATTAGTCAGGATAAATTTATGGCTATCATAATACGCTGGACTCTTAACTTTGATTCTTATAGAAAGGATGATAAATGGATATTATGTCTTATTTATCAGGTTATGTAGATGGAGAAGGAAGTTTTTGTGTCTCTTTTTCGCCAAGCAAAAGGCATTTGTTAGGCTGGGAAGTAAGACCAAGCTTCTCCGTTAGTCAAAATTACAATCGGGCTGAAGTCCTAAATTTACTTAAAGAATATTTTGACTATGGAACAATTAGACCTGATCGCTCTGATAATACATTGAAGTATGAAATAAGGAGTATAAGAGTTCTAATTGAAAAAGTTATTCCTCACTTTGAAGAATATCCTTTATTATCAAATAAGCAGAAAGATTTTGAGATTTTTGCGGAGACTTGTAAAAAGATCTATAGAAAAGAACATTTAACAAGCAAGGGTTTTGCAGAGATTGTTAAACTTGCTTTTCATATGAATCCTTCTGGAATTCGTAAATATTCTCAAGATTTTATTTTGAAAAGTATCAAGTTAAGATGATGATATAGTCTATACCTCTGGAAACAGGGGAGTAATATGAAGTTCCGACCTGCACGAATGGTGTAACGACTTGGGCGCTGTCTCAACCAGGGACTCGGTGAAATTGCAGTGGCGGTGAAGATGCCGCCTACCCGCGAAAGGACGGAAAGACCCCGTGAACCTTTACTGCATTTTGATATTGTACTTTGGTGTTATATGTGTAGGATAGGTGGGAGGCTGTGAAGTTCCGACGCAAGTCGGAATGGAGCCAACCTTGAAATACCACCCTTATAATATTGAGGTACTAACTCGTGCCTTTATGAGGTATGAGAACAGTGTCTGAAGGGCAGTTTGACTGGGGCGGTCGCCTCCTAAAAAGTAACGGAGGCGCACAAAGGTTCCCTCAGCGTGATTGGTAACCACGCATAGAGTGTAAAGGCATAAGGGAGCTTAACTGTGAGACCGACGGGTCGAACAGATGGGAAACCAGGTCTTAGTGATCCTATCTCTCTGTATGGAAGGGGGATAGCTTAACGGATAAAAGGTACTCCGGGGATAACAGGCTTATAACTTCCGAGAGTTCATATCGACGAAGTTGTTTGGCACCTCGATGTCGGCTCATCGCATCCTGGGGCTGGAAAAGGTCCCAAGGGTATGGCTGTTCGCCATTTAAAGCGGTACGCGAGCTGGGTTCAAAACGTCGCGAGACAGTTTGGTCCCTATCCTTCGTGGGCGATAGATGTTTGAAGAGAGCCTCATTTAGTACGAGAGGACCGATGAGGACAGACCTCTGGTGAACCGGTTGTGACGCCAGTTGCATCGCCGGATAGCTAAGTCTGGAATGGATAACTGCTGAAAGCATATAAGCGGGAAGCCAACTCTAAGATTAGACATCTTTAAGACCCCTTGGAGACTACAAGGTTGATAGGTTACAGGTGTAAGTTCAGTAATGAATTTAGCCGAGTAATACTAATTGGTCAAAGCCTTACTCTTTTCCTTTTACTTTAATCACTACAATTTTTGGGCAGTGAATTTTTTGGTTGTTATAGCAGCGTGGAAACACCTGTTCCCATCCCGAACACAGTAGTTAAGCACGCTTACGCTGATGGTACTGCACTGGTAACGGTGTGGAAGAGTAGGTCACAGCCAGTTTTTTCACTGCCCTTTTTTATGTCAAAAAGTCTTGAGTTAAAAAATTTTACATACTTATAAACGATTCAATTCCTAACCCATTATAAGAGGACAAAACTGTCTTTACTAATAAGAGGTATATTTAATTATATGGTAATTATCCAAAGTAATAGAAAATAATATAGTATCTTACATCATTCTTTTACAATATCAAAAATTAATAACTGTTTCAAGCGAAATCCTTTGTATGTCATCACCTGTAATAGGAGAAAATCTACAAAGATATGTCAGACGGAAATTAAAAGGTAAATCATACCTAAAAGATATTTCGTGCTGTACTCCAATTTTGATTGCCTTACTTGATGTCAATTCTTTTTGAACTAAAGCTTCATAGTTTATATACCAATTAGGTGTAATATATTTTCCCATAGTAACGGATAGATTTTCAAGGATAATATCTTTACTCAATTCCGAAATCCTCTCAAATTGAGATTCAGGCTCAGTTTCTGGCATTAAATCCTCTTCAGAAATTATCAAGCCACTCTCCCGCATAATATTTCCCATAAAGCCAGTCTTAAGCCTGAAGAAATCTAAACCAAGAAATTGTCTGATTGTACTTTCAACAGGCATCAGTATTGAACCAAACAATAGATTTCCTAACTCATCACTTGCAATCTTAATTGCTTCTTCGCGATATAGATTATTTCTTTCTTCTTCTGAGAGCTCTCCAATATCTTTTCCATAATGAAGTTTTGATAAGATGCTGAGCATAGTAACATCTTTTGGATTATCACTATAAAGTGTAATTCTAAAATTACCATAATCAGATGGATAAGCTTTTTCACCTAATTTATTTTCCTCTGCAGATGTCAAATTTAAGTATATCGTAGAACCATCAGGGGTTTTCTTTTGGAAGTCAGCGTTAATTTGAATTCTTTTATCAAATTGACCTTTCTTTATTTCCACATCATCAACCTTGAATGTTTCGCCAAACAATCTAATTTCACCTCTATGGGAGTTAGCATCAAAGAAAATATCAGTTTTCCCAGTCTCAGAATTTGTGCGAAAGCTTATAAAATTATCATGATCAATATAAAGATTTAAGGCATTATAAGTAAACCACATATTTTTTTGAAAAACTAAATCAAAATTACAATTTATTGGCACATCAGAACTAAATAAATTAGTTCCAGCTTTACGCGGGGGATTTATAATCCTGCCATTTGCAAGAAGAATCTTACCAGAAAATTTGAAAGCATCGTCTTCATTATAAATTCTAAAAAATTCATCTTTAAAACCTTTTAATTGAATGTCAACCAATGCTCTTTCTGGCATATAATCAGGTATATGAACAGAAACTCCTTTCTTGTCAGTTGTTAAGAGAATAGTTCCAAGTTTAAGCCCGCCAATGTTAATGTTTTTAGATTCATCCTCAAAACTATTTGATATTAATAATTTTCCATCACCAATTTTTATTGACCCTTCTAATTTTTTAATCTGATTCTCAGCCAAATCTGCATGTAGATTTATTTCTTTTAATCTTTCTGGTTGACCTTTTATCTGCATCTCACTATCTTTAATGTTCAATTCTCCTGATTTCAATACGACCTTTTTCTCTTTAGTCGCTAATGTCAGATTTAACTTTGTGATACCTGATGCTTGTTTGATATCATCTAAATAATCAGCAATTATTGAAAGATAATCTCCTTCAATTGATATATTAAGTCCGTCAGGGTTATCATAAAATTGCTTTTCAAAAAAGTTGTAACTATAGTTTCCTTTGGCTGTTGCTTTATATCTCTCTGCTTTAACAATTTTAAAGTTATTTAGATAAAAAATTTCATTATCCTGAAAAAATTGGGCAGATAAAGTATCATACTTTGTTGTAAATATTTTACCATCTTTTAAATCAAAATTGCAAAGAAGTCTTGGCTTGTGTAAAGTTCCTGTGGCAAGTATTTCGTAATCTCCAACACCATAAACAGGTGCATCCAATAAGTCATTTTTTATATTGATGTTATTTCCTTTGCCATATAGATTAAATAAATTTCTGTTAGATAAAGAAATGCTTGCATTCCCTTCAAATATATCCTTTTTATCATTATGTATCTTAATATTATTAAAGTTTAACAATTTTGTGCTGTTTAAGTCAAATGACAAATATGCACCTAATGGACTAATTTTATCATTAAATAAAAGGCTATCAACTTGTATATTGCCAGTTATAAGAGTATCTGCATTGCTCGCAAATTCTATTCTTCCATTAATATTACCCAAAATTTCTTGTCTATCATCAGACAAAGAGAAAATATTGTTAACTTTGTTAATTGAAAGAGCAGTCAACTGCATAGAACCTTTATAATAAAAGGTCCTTTTATTATTTATCGGTAGAGTAAGTTTTCCTGTAAGAAAAATAGCATCATCAATGGAAATTTCTTTCAAGAGAATAGAATCTGCATGAGTTGTTGCTATACAATTTAATGAATAATTTTTATCCTGAATTCTTAAACTATCAGAATGTAATTTTATAATTCCTTTATTATTTTCACTTTCTAATGGATAATTTCCTGATAAAATAATCTTACCATTGATATGATTATTTTTTTGTTCTGGAAAATTTAAAAGTCCATTCCAGTTCACATTTTCAGAGCTCATTGAAATATTTATATCTGAATCTAAATTAGGTTCAAACTCTTGCAACCATCTAAATCTATCTCTACATAATTCATTTAACGAGAGATTATCACTTTTAATGTTTATTGAAAATTCAATCCCGACAGGTCGGGAAAGTAGATTATTTCCTTGACCTGATAATATAATTGAGTAATCAGAATTATGAAATGCAAACATTAGTTTATTATCAATCAATTTTATTTTTCCACTTAAATGATTTAAATCAATAATCTGTTTAGATAATTCAAGTTCAGAAATATCTGCTACTATCCCGGGATTTTTTATATTGCCCGATAATTGGGCAGCTACATTGCCATTGAATTCCAGGTTTTTAAATGGGTATTGAAATTGAGCGGCTGATAATCTAAACTTGATTCCAGAATCTTTTAAATTATTTTTATTTAAAGTAATATTGCCTAAAAAATTTACTGGGTTATCTTTTACTATGAATCTGCCAGAATGGAAGTCAACTATGTCACCTTGATAAGAAACATTTCCTGATAAATTCTTAATATTTTGCGAATAAGCTTTAATTGATGGGCATTGATACTTTAATTCAATTCTATAATTACTGAATTTGTCCTTTATCTTGCCTTTAAATGATAAAATACCATTTATTCCTGGACTAAATTTTCCCATATCAATATCATCGGAGCGAATCTTTAAATCAAATTCTGGATCCTTTGTAAGATAGTTAATTATTTTGCCAGTGATAAAACTATCATAATTATACCAACTTATTTTAGCCTCTTTATTAAAAACTAATTCATTTTCATACAACTTGCAATTTATATCACTTGCAAAAATTGTTTGGTCCTCAATTTCCAAATTAAGGGAATCTACTGAAAGCATTCCAGAATCTATTTTCCCATTTCTTATCGGCAGCATCATATTTATCTTACCATTCTGAAGTTTCATCTTATTGATTTCAATTTGTGGGAGTGTGAAGTCACTCATTGACACATCAAAATCAGAACTTTCCTTTTCATAGACTCCAGATATGTCTACTTTTCCTTTATCATCTGGATGCTCCGCTGAAAAATTAATTTTCCATTGGTCCCCGTCTTTTTCTAATTTCAACTTAACAAAATTCAGCATTTCATGAAACTTAAGTTTCTTTTCACATTTTATATTAGTTGTTCCATTTATTATTGAAATATAACTAAGTTGTTTTAAAAAATTTTCAATCTCGTAATTACCAATATTCTCCTTCATTTTTTCAGGTTGAATATTATATGAAAATATTGGTGAAAAACATCTTATTCTTCTTATAGCTTTTGTTATATTAAAATGGTTTAAAATTAGATCCCAGAAGTTATATTCAAAATACAATTGCTTGGAAGTGAAGTTATATTCATTTCGTATATTATGAACCTCAATGTCTGTAATTTGTATAAATTTAGTTGTAAAATTGAATCGTTTGAAGTCAATATCAGCGTTTAGTTTAGAGCCAAGTTTTTCTGTAAGAGCATTTGCTATATATGCTTTAATATCAACAAAGCGAGAAAACAGAAAGAATAGAAGATTAATTAGCAAAAGAATTGCTACAACAATTATTAGCCATTTTCTTTTTCGCATATATAATTTATCTGCTAATTCCAAATTTAAAAGTTAAAACAGGAAATTTTGAAATTATATTAAACATTAAAATATCTTAATATGAGCATTTTCTATGCTCTTTATGAGCGGGTTCTAAGTTTTAACTTCCCATCTGAGAGTTTGTACAAAATTTCTGCCCTTTCTGCTAAACCTTCATTATGAGTAACGAGCAGAAGTGATATTGAAAATATTTTGTTTAATTCCCAAAGTAACTCTATCAACTCCTCACTGTGATATTTATCCAGATTTCCAGTTGGTTCATCTGCTAAAATCAGTTCTGGATTATTAATTAATGCTCTTGCCACAGCAATTCTTTGCTGCTCTCCTCCACTCAATTGATTTGGATAATGATTTTTTCTATCGGATAAATCTAATTTTGAAAGTAGCGAATCAGCAGCGCTTAAACTTTCAACATATGATTTCCCGGAAATTAACATAGGCATTGCAACATTTTCAATAGATGTTAATTCTGGCAAAAGATGATGAAATTGAAATACAAATCCAATATTTCTATTACGAAATCGTGCCAATTCTCTATCTGACAATTTCCCAATATCGTTTCCATTAAAATAAATTTTTCCTTTGTTTGGTTTATCAAGTGTACCGAGAATATGCAAAAGTGTGCTCTTCCCACTACCGGATATTCCGGTAATTGAGACAATCTTTCCTTTCTCCATTTCAAAATCTAAATTATCAAGTACTATTAGTTCCTTTTCTTTTATGCCTTCAAAATAAATTTTACAAATTTTTTCAGCTTTTATTATCATCTTTTACTCCTATGAGTATTTTGCCACGAATCCCGATATAATCGGGAAACTAACACAAACTTTTTTATCAATATCTACACTCAGTTTGTGATAATTAGCATCAGTTATCTGTCTCGACTTGTCAAGCTAAGACGGAGTAGTTTATATCAACCCCAAGATATCATTTCGGAGAACATAGAGATTAATTTTTGTTAATCACAGAAAACATCAATTAACAACGAATTTTAATTTGTACAAAAAATGAAAATATATTTTTAAATCCTAATCCATAATTCTAAATTGAATTTATCTCTTCCGCCAGCCACTCTTATTTCTTCGTACCTCTAATTATTGACACTGCATCCATTTTTGCAATCTTTTTTAATGGAAAGTATGCTGAACCGAGAATAATTAAACCTGAAACAATTACTATATAAACAAAGTCTATTGGATTATTCTTAACGATTAACTTATCAATCAAATACACATCACTTTCAATTTTTACTAAATCTGTATAAGTCAATATTTGAGATAATACTATTCCTAATAATAAACCCAGGATAATTCCCGAAAATCCAATTATAATATTCCTATGTAAAAATATTCGTTTTATATCCTTGTTTTGTGCACCCATTGCTTTTAATATACCAATTTCCTTTTTTTTATCAAAAATATGCATCGCAAGTACACTTGTCATTCCAAATCCGGCTACTAAAATAATGAGCCCGATAATTATAAAAATCACCCATTTTTCTAATTTTAACAAACTAAAAAGATTACTATTAATTTCTATCCAATTAGTTACATTGAATGGATAACCAAGTTTTTTTAACAACAATTCAGAATGCATAGATGTGTTTTGAATCTCATCAGAAATCAATTTTACAGCAATGCCAGAATATTGTTCATTCATATTTAAGAATTGCTGTGATTCTTTTATATTAAGGAAAAGGAGTGAATTATCAAAATCAAACATTCCAGAAGAGAAAATGCCAGAAATCTTTATATACTCTCTTTTAGGAATTATACCTGCAAATGTTATATCTGCATTCATAGGAGTAATAATGCTAATTGTATCACCTATTTCAAGATTTAGTCTTTTGGCTACTTTTTCTCCAATAACCCCATATTTTCCCTGTTGAATAAAACTTCCTTTACTGATAAATTCATTAAATCTTGTAGTTTGACTTTCTGATTCATAATCAATTCCTCGCAAGATAACACCAGTCATTTTATTTTCAGTCTCGGCTAGGCCGAGCCTAGACGGACTGGACTTTTTATGATTAATCGCCATTCCTTCTGTATAGATAAAAGGTGCATAAGAAAATACTGCATCTGTCGTATCTAAAATTGATTTTATCTTAGAAAATTCATTATCATTAATAGTTTGATTAGAATATTTTAAAATATAGATATGTGCATTAACACCAAGTATTATTTCTTTAAGCAACTTCTGATAACCACTAAAAAGAGCTAAAGAGACAGTAAGAGATATTACCCCAATAGTAATACCTACTATTGATATAATCGCATTAAAAGAAAAAAAATCTCGTTTTCCTTTTAAACTAAAAAATCTCTTTATAAAAAATCTTTGAAAATTCATTATTAATATTTAAATTTTTATTTTCCATTTTTTTGTCAATTATAATGTAACTAATTTCTAAATCGTTAAGATTAGTAAACCTAAAACACCTAACCTGGACAAGCCGGAACCAAACAGGAAATATTAATCAGTAATAAAGCCAATAATTTCTAAATCCAAATTCCTAATTTCAAATAAAATGACAAAGCCCAAATGTCAAATCATGCCAAACCAAAATCTCCGAAGACCAATCCTTTTGTATTTGGTATTTGAAATTTTATTAGAAATTTGATATTTGTAATTAGTCATTTAACCGCTTCTATAAAAGGATTTCCAGACATAATAATCCCGATATATCGGGATGCCAAATTTAACCCAGTTAAATAGAAAATAAATTTAACAGGGCAGGCACGAATTTTATTGATAAGATACTAATATTTGTGTATCATTCTATAAGCTATACTTGACACAAAAACATTAATTTCTAGAAAACAAATTATGGATTTCAAACTGATTTTATTGTTTTTACTATTAATTCCTATCAGTCTATCTGCAATAGAAAATTCAGCTGTTACGACTGATACAACGAGAACTACTCTGGATTCTCTTGAATATTCTGCTGAAAAAATTATATACAATTTAAAATCTGACCAGATAAAATTAATTGGTAATTCTGAAATTTTTTATAAAGATTCATTTATCAAATCCGATTCAATTTTAATTGACCTTACTAATAGAATTGCAATTTCGAGGGGCAAATCTGAATTATTTGACGGGGGAGAAAGTATTTTTGGTTCTACCATATTCTATGATATTGATAATGAAGAAGGAATGCTTTTAAATGGAAATACCGAATTTGAAGGGGGGTTCTATTCAGGAAAAAAAATGCGAAAAGTTGGCGATAGGACATTTGATATTGATGATGCGAAATATACAACTTGTGATCTAAAAAATCCTCACTATTATATTTTCAGTCCAAAATTTCGTGTGTTTCTTAATGATAAAATTATCGCCAGACCCGTTATTCTTTATGTAAATCATTTCCCAATATTCATTCTTCCATTTGCAACATTTCCTATAAAAAGGGAGAGGCATTCCGGATTTCTTATTCCGGACCCCGGATACAATAAAAAAGAAGGGAAAACCCTTAAAGATTTAGCATATTTTCAAACTTTAGGCGATTATGGTGATATCTTGTTCGCACTTGATTTTATGGAGTTAACAGGTCTTGAGTTTAGAATTAAAACCGGATATTTAAAAAGATATATTTTACAAGGAAATATTAACAGCCGCCTCCTTTATTATCACGAAAAATCTCTGGATAGATATAAAATCCGCTGGACAATAAATACTTATCACAAGCATACTCTTTCACCTTTTAGTGATTTGACTATCAAAACAGACTTTGTAAGTGATGCGGAGGTAAGAAAGACAAGTGAGAATAAGGAAGTGCGAATGGATAAAACCTTACATTCGTATTTATATTATACACAAAGGAAAGGGACTAATAATTTTAATACTACTCTGGATTATAAAGATGAGTTAGTTGACAGTAATAGAACTTTTTATTCAAAACTTTATTTCTCTAAAAGGGCCGGATATATTAACTTCAACATTTACGGAGATTGTCAATATTATAATGATTATAGGAAAGACTTATCTACAAATACCAAAGACAAAATCATTCTAAACCTGCCTTCCGCAACCTTTGAAATGTATCAACAACCCATTTCAAAACTCTTTGATAAAGATAAAGAGGAATTCTCAAACTGGTGGGATGATTTTTATCTTTCATATAAAGGAAACTTGATACATAAGGCGGAAGTTAATAAACAATCTCCAGATTTTGCTGAATTATTCTATCATGATACCTATGATTCAGAAGGAAAAATTATAACTCAACATAGAGAAGGTATTAAACATTCTTTATCCTTAAAATATGAAAGAAAGTTGTTTGGCTTTCTATCCTTTTGGCAATCTATAAATTATAATGAAATCTGGGTAGACAAAGATAGAGAAAATAAGAAATTGGTTCGTGGGTATACTTACAATGAGAAAACAAATCTTTTCGCACCTTTGTATGGTATCTTTTCACCTAATTTTGGAAGGCTAAAAGCAATTCGGCATATAATCTCTCCCAAAATATCTTTTACTATGCAGCCGGATTTTTCTAAAAATGACAGATTTAAAAAAACAGATAATTACTTCTGTCCTGTGAGCATCAGTTCAACGGGAAGGTCGCAGACGCTCTCATTCTCGTTAGAAAACAAACTGCAAGCAAAAATTTTGGGTAATGACCGTAAAATCAAGCAACTGAATAATCTTTTCTCAATGAGCAGTTCCTTGAATTACGACTTTGAAAAAAAACCAACAGGATTTAGCGATATCGAACATACTGGCAAAATTATGACCATTAAATTGGAAACCGGACCCACCAAACTAAATCTCAATACAAATTTTTCTTGTACTCAAGATTATCCTTCACTGAAAATAAAAGATTATTCTTATAAAGTTTACTTAAATCTTTCCATTGGTAGTGACCTGTTATATTTTGATTATTTTCCTTACCAGAAATTAGAAAGAAATGTAAATGAACGATTAAGCCCTGGGGGAAATATGTCTGATAATATCAAAGAAATGAAAATAATTCAGAAGCCCTGGAGTCTTGATATGAAATTTGGCTACGGAAATAATAAAGCTGGTGAATACACAGCAAACCTTCATAATTACTTACTATTATACTTGACTAAAAATTGGAGTATTGATTATAATAATTATTATAATTTTAAGGAACATAAATTAGTCTCGCAAGGAATAAATATTTATAGAGATTTGCATTGCTGGCAGTTAAGATTTACCTGGAGTAAGTCGGGTGAATACTGGTCATATAGATTTCAGATAAATGCAAAGAAATTGCCTGATTTAAAATTTCGGCATTCGGATAGAAAACATTGGTAATAATTATATTTAGCCACCGGTCTTCGCTACGCTACGCCCCGGCAGGCAAAAAGCACACCCGTTCTCCGTCCCGATTATATCGGGACTGCGAAGGGTGAACAAAATAACACGAAAAAATATTATGATTAAAAAACTAAAAATGAATAATTGTATGTCCGCCAGGCCCGATTATATTGGAATTCCGTTTCGGAGCTGGTGGATAAAATTTTTAGTAATTGGATTTTGCTTATTTTGTCTTATTAGTTGTGGAGAGAAGAATCCTGTTGAGAATACTAATGGTGAGGATACACTTACTTTTGGCGAAGAAAGTACTTTAGAAATAGTTACCTGGAATATCCAGGAATTTCCGAAAAAAGGGCAGACAACCATCAGTAAAGTAGAAAAGATTATCAGAGATTCAGATGTTGATATTTTTGCTATTCAAGAAATAACAGATACCTCCTCATTTAATCAATTAGTTGCTAATTTATCTGAATATGATGGTTTATATTCTGAAGATACTTATAATGGTTACTATCTAAAAACAGGAATAATTTACAAAAGGGATATGATAGAGATAACATCTTACAGCCAATTGTTTTGGGAAGATTGGTATGCTTTTACAAGACCTCCTTTATTGCTGGGAATCAAAGCAGAAAAGGATGGAAATCTTTTTGATTTTAATTTAATAATTTTACATCTAAAATCAGGTAGTGGATGGGAAGAGATTGATAGACGAAGGGCGGCTGCTTGCTCCTTGAAAAACTATATTGATGGAAAAATCGTGGATACTACTGAGGTTGAGAAAGATTACATAATCGCAGGCGATTGGAATGACGAAATTGACGACCCTGAAGAGGAAAATTCTTTTAATGTTTTTATTGCTGATTCAACAAATTATAAATTTCTAACCTGGCCGCTTGCTGGAAATCAATATTATGCTTCCTGGCCTCATTCCCCCTATTACAGCTTAATAGACCATATACTGATTTCAAAAGATTGTTTTGATGAATTTGATAATGGAAGTATAGAAACATTAAGATTGGATGATGATATAATTAACTATTTTCAAATTATTTCAGACCACAGACCGGTAATGGCAAAATTTCCAGTTTTCTAAAAAGAAAAGGGAAGAAGTTAGTTCCTCTTCCCAATTATCTGATCTTTACTTAAATTTTCTAATTAGTGTCAATCCCTGAATGTAGAACGAGGTTCATAGCCCGTTCTCTTAATGCACATTTAGAGCCTATTTACATTAACGACCTTGGTCGGTCTCGGCGCCCAGCCCGTCTAGTCGCCGAGACTGAACGGAAAGGTCGTTCTACAAACCCCCAATTTAATTGAGAGGACTTTACGGATAGACACTAATTACTATTTTTTTTCAGTTGCCTTTTGTTCTTTTAATTTTTTTTCTATTTCCTTACGCTTTGCTTTAATCTTTTCAAGATGTGCTGAGACAAAATCATTTATTTCTTTCTCTTCTCTGCCAAAAAAGAATGTTTTCACACTAAATATTAATCTTCTATTTTCTCTATCTACTTCAATCACTTTTACAGGTAATTCTTCACCGATATCAAAAGCCAATTCAGAACTTTCTAATCCGGGAATTCCAAGGTGAGATGTCGGGATAAAACCCTCTAGTTCACTTTTACTAGAAATCAATGCGCCTTTAGGAATTATCATGATAATTTTTACTGTATGTTCAGAATTAATTGGAAAATTTTCCTCAATATCTTTCCATGGGTCAGGTTTAAGCTGTTTAATTCCAAGAGCAATTCTCTGCATAACTTTATCAATTGACAGAATAACTACTTCAACTTTCTGACCTTTTTTTAGGACTTCGGATGGGTGTAAGATACGTTTGGTCCAGGACAGGTCAGAGATATGTATCAACCCATCAATATCCTTTTCTACTTCCATAAAGGCACCAAAATTCGTAATGTTTTTAATTCTTCCAGTTATCCTGGAGCCAACAGGATGTCTTACATCAATAGTAAGCCATGGATTTGGCTCAACCTGTTTAAATCCTAATGAAATACGATGTTCTTCTTTATCTACCGAAAGCACAATTGCATTAACGGAATCTCCAACCTTAAGTAGCTGTTTAGGATTTGTTATCTGTTTTGTCCATGACATCTCAGAAATATGTATAAGACCTTCAACACCTTTTTCAAGCTCAACAAAAGCTCCATAATTTGTAATATTAGTAACCTTACCTGCAACCTTTGAACCTTCAGGATATTTAATCTCAATATTTTTCCAGGGATGTGGAACTAACTGTTTTAGTCCTAATGCTACTTTTCCAGCCTCTTTATCAAAAGAGAGGATTTTTACTTTAATCTTATCACCAATGTTAAGCATTTCCGAAGGATGAGTAATATGACCCCAGGACATAGCTGAAATATGAAGTAGACCATCTATGCCACCAAGATCAACAAAAACACCATATTCCATAATATTTTTTACAACACCATCAATTTCAATTCCCTCTTCTAATTTCTCTAATAAGCCAGTCTTTTTCCTGGTTAGTTCTTCCTCAATAACAAGTTTTCTTGAAAGTACGATATTCTCTTTTCTACGATTAAAGCTTATTATTTTAAAATCAAAATCTTCACCTATCAGATGGTCAAAATTTGGAAGGGTTTTGGTTGAGATTTGAGAAGCTGGTAAAAAGGCACTTATTGAATTACAATCAATAATCATACCTCCTTTTACTCTTTTTATGATTTTTCCACTAACCTTCTTATCGCTTTTATAGCATTCTGCCAACTCTTCCCAATGCCGTTGAAGGTCAGCTCTTTTCTTTGATAAATAAGGTCTTCCTCGCTTACCTTCTTTTCGTATAATGTATACCAATATTTTATTACCAACTTTGGCTTCTTCCAGATTCTTAAATTCTGAAATTGGGATTATACCTTCTGCTTTAAAACCAATATCAACTAATACTTCATTAGGATCTACCCGAATGATAGTTCCTTCAACAACATTTCCAGATTTAACAGTTTCCATTGTCTTCTCATACATCTTGATTTGATTTTCAAAAGAGGGTTTTTCAGATTGGATAGTCTTCTTTTCTGATTCCAGCTTATGCTCAGCAACTGATTCTGGTTTCTTTTTCTCAGTTTCAACCTTTTTATTCTTCTTATCAATTTCTTTAGTTTTAGATTTTTTAACGACTTTTTCTTCTTGAACTATCTCTTTTTCTTTAATATGAAATTCTTGAACAATCGTTTTGATTTTATTATCAGGGGTTTTAGAAGATTCTTTGGTATCTTTTTTATCTTCTTTTTCTTCACTTGTACTTAAAGTTTTACCTTTAGATATTTGAGATTTCTTGGCGGTTTGCTTAGAGAGTTTCGGTTCTAATTTTCTTCTTTTTTTAGTTCTCAAATCATTATCAATTTTCTTATTTTTTTCCTCCTTTTTTTCTTTATTTTCTGATGTTATTCCTTCTTTCGCTTTTCCTACTTTTACATTTTCTTCCATACTTCCTCCAATTTTTATTGAGGATACCTATTTATGACATTTACTTTCCGATTTTATCCTCTTTAATTAATTTTTATTTTAATATTTTACTACATATCCGAAATTCTCTTTTTAACTTCATTTATTATCCATTCTGGTGTAGAAGCTCCAGCTGTTATTCCAACGATGTCAACATTTTTAAACCATTCTTCTTTCAATTCTTCAGCAGTTTCAATATGATAAGTTTTACGTTTTTCTGATTTTGCTATTTCTGCAAGACGGGCAGTATTTGCGCTATTTCTTCCACCAACGACAATTACAACATCAGCATTTTGTGCCAAATTTTTTGTTGATTCCTGCCTGAGTAGTGTTGCATGGCAGATAGTTTTTACAATATATAATTCTTTACATTTTCTGAGTAATTTTGCTGCCAATCTTTCAAATTTATCTTCTCTTTGTGTAGTTTGGGCAATCAAGCCAATTTTTCTATCCGCGGGCAAACTAAAACTTTCTTCAGGATCTTCAACAATGATAGCGTTATCATCAATATAACTGAGAAGAGCAGCTACTTCAGGATGATCTTTTTCACCTAAAATGACAAGTTGAAAGCCTTCCTTTGTCAATTTTTGGGCATATTCTTGAGCTGACTTTACAAATGGACAAGTTGCATCCACAATATTTACATTCTTATCTAATAATTTTTTGTAATCTTTAGATGTAATACCATGCGAGCGAATAATTATTGTCTCATCAGTAATATCATCAATATTATCTATAAAGCCAATTCCCAGCTTTTCTAAATATGAAACCATTTGTGGATTATGGATAATCGGTCCTAATGTTGCTGATTTACTATTTTGTTGAGCGGTTTTAAGTGCAATTTGAATTGCTCTTTTTACTCCAAAGCAAAACCCTGAATGCTCAGCTATTTTAATCTTCATTGACTTTAATGTTATTAATTGTATCTAAAATTTTTTGGGCAAATTTTTTATAATCCGGCTTCTCATCTGCAACATCTTTATTCCATTCCAAGGAAAAGGGCTTATTGAATATGAAAGTTAAATTTTTTCTCCGAAAGAAGCAATTTTTAAATCTGGTAATATTCAAGATTTTAACAGGAAAAATCTTTGCATTAGATGCTAATGCAATTCTTGCAATACCGGGTTTAGCAGTAAAAGATTTCCTGCTCCCTTCAGGAAAAATTACTATAGTTTTTTTATTTTTTAGTAGTTCTTCGCATTTTTTAATACTGCTTCCAGAAAATCTATGCCTTCTAATAGGTATTGCATTAATTGATTTTAGGATGCTCCCCAAAAATTTATTTTTAAATAATTCTGATTTTGCAAGATAATAAGATTCAGTTGGCAAAACCGAGCCTAAAAAAGGTGGGTCAAGTGCACTTTGATGATTTGCGCAAACAATCCCTCCTTCTGTAAATTTAAGTTTATCTAATCCTATAACCTTTAAATTCCAGAAAACTTTCATTATTAGTAAAACTAATGAATGTATAATTCTATAATGTAGTTTCATTTTTTAAAATATTTAAAATTTCTTTTACCTGCTCCTCAATTGTAAGATTAGTAGTATCAATCAGAATTGCATCTTTTGCCTTTTTAAGAGGAGAAATCTTTCTATTACTATCTGTCCTATCGCGCCATTTTAGATCTTCTTTAATTTTATCCGATGAAATGTTATCAGTCTGCCAGGTTGCGGATTTGTTTTTCATTTCAAGAAATCTTCTTTTGGCTCTTTCGTTCAAAGAAGCAGTTAAAAAGAATTTGAAATCTGCATCCGGGAATACAACTGTCCCTATATCTCTCCCATCCATTATAATGGATTGATTTTTAGCGAGCATTCTTTGAAGTTCCACCATTTTTTCACGAATAATCTTTTTCGTAGCTATAATTGAAGAATAATTAGTAATCTCAGAATTCCGAATTGCCATAGATACATCTTTTCCATTTAGCAAAATAATGTTCTCGTCTTTTTCAGGATTGTAAAGTATTTCTATATTGATTTTATTTAATATATCTAATAATGTGTTTCTCCCTGCGGTCTCCGAACCAATCCCCGATTCAATCGAGGAGGAGAGGACAATTTTATTGTTCTTTAAATAGAGAGCAACTGCTCTATACATTGCTCCACTATCAATATAGACGCATTTCAGTTTTTTCGCTAACAGTTTTGCAGTTGTGCTCTTACCTGAACTGGCAGGTCCGTCAATGGCTATTACGAATTTTTTTCTTTTATCTTTCATCTAAGTTTTCAAAAATTTTTTTAATGATTTTTTTCGTCAACCTTTTATTTAAATTAAAATTTATCTATAATCAATGATAAAATAATTGACATAAAAAATTGACATTTTTAGTTATAATAAATTATAAGAGGTTTAAAAAACCAAATGCATCATTTTATTTTGTTTCTTTTCGCATTCCTTTTTGTTTATTTTTTTACCAATTATGTTAGAAAAATAGCAATCAGGCTTAACTTTATTGATAAGCCAGAAGAAAGAAAATTTCATACAAAACCCACACCTCTTTTGGGTGGTATAGCAATCCTTTTTGGTATGATTATTTCTTTTCTTGCTTCCTATTATATCTGTCATAGTTTAATTCCTCCAATTACAGAAATATCTTATTTCTTTATTGGATTGTTTCTTGTTTGTCTACTTGGGCTATATGATGACTATTCTATGATGAATCCATACATAAAATTCATTATCCAGTCTTTCATAGCGTTGTTATTCATATTTGGCACAAAATTGACTAATATTTTAGGCTCACCTTTCATTACTATTCCAATATTACTACTTTGGATGGTTGGTTTAATGAATGCTCTTAATTTTTTAGACAATATGGATGGAATTACTGCTGGAATGGCAGCTATCCTGGGCTCAGGTTATTTTGCAACAGGAATCTTATCACATAATCATTTTCTTTCGCTTATATCGGTTATCTTCATAGGGTCTTGTCTCGGATTTCTCTTTCATAATTTTCATCCTGCAAAAATCTTTCTTGGCGATGCTGGAAGTATGCTAATAGGCTATACTCTCGCAGTTCTGGGTATTGCATTACTAAGTCAAATTATTATAAATTACACAGTGAATTTTACATCACTATTACCAATTTTATTACTTTCTTACGCAATTTTTGATATTTCATTAGTAAGTTTCACTCGTCAGAGAGATGGTAGAAACATACTTGAAGGTGGTAAAGACCACTCAACCCATAGAATCGGAACAGCTACCGGCTCCATAAGGGTAACTGCACTTATGGTATATCTTATTAATATCGTAATTGTTCTGATAACCGTAATAATCTTTGGAGTTAATAATCAATTTTTAACATTAGCAACAACGATAATTTTTGCAATAATTTTCCTGTTCTTTGGAGGAAAACTAGATAATATTCCAATTATAATCACACAAAATCAATTACGCAAGAAGCAGAGGAATTTACTTTCTAAAAGCTAAATATGAAAAAGTATGTATGCATAATTTTTATTTCGTTTATCATATCTTGTACTAATCTTCCATATAAAACCGCTCTTAAAACTTACAGACATCAAGAATACAAATCAGCAATTGAAGAATTTGATGGTTTTATTTTACAGGAAGGCAATCCAGCCTTGAAAGTAAAAGCAAAATTTTACCGTTCAGAGTGTTATTATGAATTGGGAAAAATGGAGATGGAAAAAGAAAACTACAAAGCCGCAGCAGACCTTCTTTTTCTTGCCAATTCTGACAAGGCAGATAAGAGTTTAGATAATTGCTATTATGAAATTGCTACAAATTATATCCAGAAAAAGGATTATGATTCTGCTTACGATTATCTAAATTTTATTATTGATAATCTATGGGATTCTGAATTAATCCCCGAAATTCTATATACAAAAATTAAGATTGAGTTTGAAATTAGAAATAGTTCAGAAAAATCATACAAAATATATCAAACTTTGCAATATAATTTCCCGGAAAGTGAATCTTTTCTATCATCTAAAATGATTGTTAATAAGTATATGCCAGCCTTTATTGAAGATGCCAAGAAAAAGTGGAAGAATAATGAATTCAACTCCTCTTTAGAAAATTTGTTTGAATATTTAAAGTATCCCGCAGATTACAAAAACGAAATCAAATTTCTTGTCGGTAATGTTTACTTCTCATTGGCAGAAAATTTATTAGAAGATAGTAAATTAGTAGAAGCAGAGCAAAACTTCCGACTAGCTGAACAATATAATACCCAATTAACTCAGGCTGTATTAGATAAACTAAAACAGATTTGCTTATTTCATATTGAAAATGGAGATAAACTATTAGCACAAAGAAAAATTGATGAGGCAATAAATTCTTATAAAGCAACTTTAAATATTATAGAAAACTATGAATTGGCTTTAGAAAAAATTAGTTATGCGCAAGACATTGCAGCAAATATTAAAAAAGCTAATGAATTAGTTATCCAGGGTGATAAATATTTTGAAGATAAAGAATATCAAAAAGCAATGGATATTTACACTAATGCATATCAATTAGACAAAATCTCATCCATAAAGAAAAAGATAAATAATTCATATACTTGGATAAGAATCACAACTGACCCAGAAAGATATGCTGTAGAACTTATAAAAAATTATAATAATGGAGCTATTGTAAAGAAAATTGGAGAAGCTGAAGAGGAGTCATTTAAAAAATTTTCTCGTAAGGATATTAAAATTACTCACTGGCAAGTGTTTCGTTCACCTGCAAAAAATAGCTATGAAGTCCGATATTCAATTATCACTCCAGAGGACAATTATTTTCTTTTCTGGCTTGTTAAATTAGAAACTGGTAACATTATGGCATTAAATAAAGAAACTGAGGATTTTCTCAAATGAAGCCTACATGTCCCGAAAACAAATCGGGACACAAAGGATTATGAAAATTACTAATAATTTTAAATAGGTTTAATTTTATGAATAGAATATTGTTCGTGTTAGTTCGTGTGGTTCGTGGCAAAAAAGGGATTTACAAATGAAAAGAATCTATCTGTTCAATTTTGTAATAGTGGTTTTAACAATATCACTTTTCGCAAATAACACTTTCGCATTAGAAAAAAATACTGACTTAAATAGTAATGAAAAAAATTCCATTATACCATTAGAGAACAAATATGATTGGAATTCAATAATAGAATGGAAACAATCACGAGAAAGATTTCGTCATGAATTAAAAATCTACGAATTATATGAAGAAAAAAAACAATCTCATCTTGCAAATTGTCTAAAATCTGTATTAGCGCCTGGTTGGGGACATTTTTCCGCTAAAAGTTACACCAAAGGAGAAATATTATTAGGTTTACAAATATTCCTGGCTGGAAGCTCGTTATATTTCTATGATAAAGCGATGGATAGTTATGACAAGTATAAAACCCCTCCTTATCAAATAGATAAAATGCAACAATATTATACAGATGCAAATTCTTCATATAAAACTTCTCAAATTCTGATAGGATTCTGTGCTATAGTCTGGGGATATACCATTTTAGATGTAATCCAGGCAACAGAAAATTATAATCGTAACCTCTGGGAAAAGCTAAAATTAGAATATAAAGATGTAGAACTATCCCTAACTCCACAAGGAATTAGCATACAGTTTTAAAAATGAAAGATAAAATATTTTTATTAATTCTTGCAGCTTTATCACTTTTAATTTCATGCTCCTTAGAAAGAGGTCCTTTTGATCCAGTAATTTCCGGCAAATATCCGCCAGATATTGATACTCTTTGGTTTGCAAATGATGAAATCACACTTACATGGAATGTGGCAGCTACAATAGAAAACGATAGTATTTATTATGCAAATGGATATTATATTTACGCAGCTCAGAAATATTACGGAAAATATGACCGCATCAAACAAAATTATAGCAAAGAGGATACTACTTTCAGTGTGGATGAAGCTTGGTTTGAATATTATTATAGATGGTTTAAAGTGTCCTCATATATCCTTTGCCCTGATACTTTAGAAGGACATTATTCTGAGACTATAACTCCGCCACATTAACATGCTTGCAAAAAGTAAGATTCTATCACCACTTAATAACAAACAGAGAGAAGCTGTCTTATGCACAGAAGGACCAGTTTTGATTCTTGCTGGTGCCGGTAGTGGCAAAACCAGATGCATTGTCCATCGGATTGCATATTTAATATCAGAAAAAAAAGTAAATCCATATAATATTCTTGCTGTAACTTTCACAAATAAAGCAGCAAATGAAATGAAGGAAAGGTTAATACACCTTCTGGCAGGAGAGATTTCAACTCGCAATCTCTGGATAGGAACTTTCCATTCTATGTGCGCAAGAATTTTGCGTGCAGAATATTCCCTGATTCCTTTAACATCAAACTTTACTATCTTTGATGAAGATGACCAGCTTCATATTATGAAAAATGTAATTAAAAAATTAGACTTGCCTGACACGAATTTCCCGCCAAAAAGGATATTAGAAATTATTTCTAATCAAAAAAATAATCTCATCCCGATATATCGGGACAAAAATTATATTATTGATGAGAACTCTTATTATTCAAAAGTGATTGCTTCAATCTATGAAAATTATCAGAAATATCTATTAGATAATAATGGGGTTGATTTTGATGACTTGCTTTTATACACAGTTGACCTCTTTCAAAAACATTCTGAAATCTTGAAAAAGTACCAAAATAGATTTCACTATATTATGATAGATGAATATCAGGATACAAACTTTGCACAATATCAATTTGCATACTTGCTTGCAAAATCCCATAAAAATATCTGTGTTGTAGGTGATGATGACCAGTCAATTTACAGCTGGCGTGGCGCTGATATTAGAAATATTCTTTCTTTTGAAGATGATTATGAAAATACTAAAAAAATCTATATGACACAAAATTATCGCTCTCCTGAGTTTATACTTTCTCCAGCTAACGAACTAATTTCTCATAATGAATTACGACATAAAAAGGAATTGTGGACTGCTAAAAAGAAGGGGAAAAGAATTAAATTATATGAAGTTCAAAATGGAAGGCATGAGGCTATTCTCATCTCAAGAAAAATTCAAGAATTAGTTAAAAATAAAAAAGCCAGGTATAGGGATATTACAGTATTCTATCGTACAAATGCTCAATCAAGACTATTTGAGACACAATTTATTAAAGACCATATCAATTATCAGATTGTAGGTGGAGTTAATTTCTTTCAAAGAAAAGAGATTAAAGACATTTTAGCTTATCTAAAAGTATTAGCAAATCCAAACGATAATGAGAGTCTCTTAAGAATTATTAATTTTCCCAAAAGAGGAATTGGGAAGGCTACAATAAATAGACTGCTTGATTTTGCTGCTCATCAAAATATTTCTTTGTTTAATTCTCTTCAAAAAATTGACGAAATAAAGGATTTGTCTTCTACATTTTGCAATAAACTAAATTTCTTTTACTCCTTATTAGGAAAATTCAAAAAAATATCAGAAACTCAACCACTGAATTACCTTATTAAAAAAGTTGTGCAAGAATTGAATCTTATTGATATCTATCAAAAAGAAGAACTAATAAAAGGTGAAACCAGAGCCGATAATATAAAGGAATTCATTGCCTCAACTGAGGATTTTTATGAAAGTTATCTAAAAGAATATGGAATTGAGCCTAACCTTATTGAATATTTGCAAAATATTTCTCTTATATCTGATATTGATAGGACAGGCAATAAAGACGACCTTGTTTTCTTAATGACAATGCATAATGCTAAAGGCTTAGAATTCCCTTATGTGTTTATTGTTGGTGTAGAAGATGGACTTATTCCTCATCGGAATTCAATGGAAAGTACTTTTCAGATTGAAGAAGAACGACGACTTTTTTATGTTGCTATGACCAGAACTATAAAAGAGTTAACAATTTCGTATGCAAATTCCCGACGCTATTTTGATACTTATGTTACAAATTTTCCATCACGGTTTCTAAATGAAATTAGTGATGAGTATTTTGATAAATTTATACTAACTTCAGAATTAGATAAAGAGTATCCAGATAGTTTCTATCAATTTAACAAAAGAAAAGTTGACTGGAAAACCAATCACTCTAAATTTAGAGTAGGACAAAAAATTTCACATCCTGATTTTGGCAAAGGGATGATTTTGTCCATTAAAGGCGATGGAGATTTGACAAAACTTACCATTTCTTTTGACAATGGTAAGTTAAAAAGAATAATTTCAAATTATGTAACGGTATTATGAAGGAATTAGCCACCAAGTCACGCCCGTTCTCCGTAGCAGTGCTACTGCGAAGGGTGAAAAGGCACAAAGGATAAATATGGGTTCTAAATTTTTAAAAAATGGTGTTAAAAGATATTTCTCTAATAATCTTAGTGTCCCCGCGTCCGCGGGGATTGTGACTTCGTGGCAAAATCACTACAAAATATTGGTTATCGTATTAACTTTTCTTTTTGCTGCAAATCTTTCAGCTGAAAAGTATGCAGGTGCTTTCCTAAACCTCGGTGTAGGTGTTAAAGCAAAAAGTATGGGAAATGCATTTGTATCAATTGCAGATGACCCTACTTCAATTTATTGGAACTCTGCAGGAATGCAATACTCCAAAGATATAAATTCTATCATTATACATTCTGAAGAGTATGCTGGAAACCTTAAATACGATTCTTTTGCACTCACATATCCATTTGATAACAAAACACACATAGGATTTTTACTCACAAGAATGGGTATCTCTGGAATTCCATTAACTATATTAGAAAATGACACACTACCTTGCTCTTCAGAAAATCCTCCAAAATTAGATAAATATGTAAGCGATGCAGATTATGCCGGATATGTTGCATTTTCATCAATGCTCTCATCAAAAGTATTGTGGGGAGTTAGTAGCAAAATCATTTATAAAGATATCGGAAATATTTCTGCATCAGGACTTGGTTTAGATATTGGTTTATTGTTACAAGCAAGTAAAACTTTTAGGTTTGGAATAAATATAAGAGATATTTTTGGAACTCCAATCTGGTGGAATAATGGTAATACAGAAAGAGTGAACCCAAATATTTTTGCAGGAATAGGAATAGATTTTACTTTTCCGATTCTTGTCAAACCTGCAACTTTGTCTCTTCAATCAGATATATTTCTTGAGGGGAGAAAATCAGCAGCTCAACTGCATTATAAGAATGTAAGTGCAGATTTCCATGCAGGATTAAAAATTAATTTCTCTAAATTCTTAAAATTATATGCTGGATTTGATAGGAAATATCCTACAGCAGGTGTTGAAATTTCATATAAGCAATTTAGTTTAAATTACGCTTTTCAAAGCAATAATGATTTAAGCAATTGTCACCGTATTTCCCTCGGAGTAAAATTTTTAAAAATAAAAAATTGACAAAGAACTTTTATGAATATTTTTTTGGTATTGTAGTTCTTCATTAATGAATTCTTCTTTGAATTATCTTTAATTCGGATTATATGTGTGATTTTCATTTTCACTCCGATTTATCGGGGTATGAGTAATTGGTAAATAGTTTCTTAAGATTATATTAAAAATAATCCCGATTTATTGGTCTCCCCGATTTCATCGGGAAGCCTGAACGGATCGGGAAAAGGAGATACTAATGAAAAAGTTGGCATTATTAACAATTTCCTTACTTTTGCTTAGTTCAATAGCATTAGCACATGAGGCAAGCATCTACTATCCAGTTACTACAGAATTACATCAGAAATTCTGGCATTTAAATCAGCTTAGATTATATTGGACAGGTGATGACTATGCAGTTGACTTAGATTTGACACCAGTTGTTGCAGGATGTGCATTAGGTGTAAAGGCAGCATGGAAAAGTCTTAATTTATTCAATTCAAGGATTTCTTGTTTGAAATCTATTGATTTAGTAATCGGAAAAATTGTATATCCTTTTGGTGATGTATCAAGTTTAGCTTCTAAAAATATAGGCATACTGCAGCCAGAGACTTTTGGGAGTGACTTAATGGTAAAGCTGTCTGGAAACATCTGTAATACGCACAAGTTAATCTTTTACTGGGCTGACCCGGGTGAGCTTACAGCTACTGGTTTGACAGATGCTGGCATGCATCTTGGATTTCGTGCAGCCACAACCTATATAAAAGGTGCTGATATTGGTGCTTCTCTAAGAATACCGAACGCAATCAGCGATACTTATGATGCTCTCACTGATTGGGGTTTTGATATAGGTTATACTTTGAAAGATATGGTAAAATTAGATTTTCAAGCCTATAATCTTGATGATGGAGATGATAATACTGATGACCTTGACCTCTGGTTCCTTGCCACTTATGTTCCTGGATTTAATGCTCCTATCTTAAACAAAGTTACTCCGTATGGAGGGTACTTCTCAAAGAATGGAATGGAAGAGTATAATATCATAGTTGGAGTAAATATTCAACCTAGAGAAGATGCATTTATTAAACTTGAGTACAATATTGACTCCTTAGATAAAACCGACCTAGGTTTTACTAATTGCAGTGATGCACTCGCTCTTCAGGTTGGCTTTACATTCTAAACATTTATTATTAAAAACCCCCGATAAATCGGGGGTTTTTTTATTGACCAATTTTTCTACATCATTTCAAATATGCAAAAAATTGGAGGAAATATGCCTAAATATCATATTCTGGTAATTAATCCTGGTTCTACTTCAACAAAGATTGCTGTGTTTGATGATAGTGAGTTGGTATTTCAGAAGAACTTACAACATAACCCGGAAGAACTTGCAAAATTTGGTGAGTTAATTAACCAATTTAAATTCAGAAAAAACATTGTGGAACAATCACTTGAAGAGAATAATATCCACATTTCTTCTATTCATGCAGTTGTAGGAAGAGGAGGATTGATCCGTCCTGTCCTGAGTGGAACCTATAGGATAAATGAAAAAATGCTTGCTGATTTAAAAGATAAGTCCTTTTGGGGACGAGCACATGCTTCAAATTTGGGCGCATTTATAGCAAAATCTATTGCTGATAAAATCGGTGTTCCCTCATTCATTGTAGACCCTGTAACTGTGGACGAGATGGAAGATATTGCAAGAATATCTGGTGTACCAGAAATAGAAAGACAAAGCCTTTTCCATGCATTGAATATAAAATCAATAGCAAGAAAAACCGCAAAAGAAATTGGGAAGCCTCTTGAGGAATGTAATCTAATTGCAGTACATATGGGAGGTGGTATTAGTGTGGCAGCAATGAAGAATGGTAGAGTAGTAGATGTTAATAATGCACTTTTAGGAATGGGCTCATTTTCACCACAAAGAGCAGGTGCACTTCCGTTACAAGGGATAGTCAATCTATGCTACTCTGGAAAATATACAAAGGCTGAAATAGAAAATAAATTCTGTAAAAAGAGCGGGCTTATTGCTTATTTAGGTACGGATAATGGGATAGAGATTACAAAAAAAATTGAACAAGGTGACAAAAAATTTGAACAGATATATTCTGCAATGGCCTATCAAATTTCAAAAGAAATAGGAGCATGTGCAACAGTTCTAAAAGGCAAAGTAGATGCCATATTCCTAACAGGTGGTTTAGCATATGATAAACATCTGACCAGATGGCTGAAAGAGAGAACTGAATTTATCGCTCCGATTTATATTTTCCCGGGTGAGGGAGAAATGGAAGCAATGGCTGAAGCTGGAATTAGAATTCTTGCAGGAGAAGAAAAGGCTAAGGAATATTAATTATCGGTTGAATTTGAATTATACGAGTAGAACCTATGAAAAAAGTAATTACTTATGGAACATTTGACCTGTTCCATTACGGGCATTTAAGAATATTAGAAAGAGCTAAACGGCTTGGGGATTATTTGATAGTTGCAGTTTCAACAGATGAATTTAACGCTGTAAAAGGGAAAAAATGTGTCTATCCTTATGAACACCGCTCCAAAATTGTTAAAGCAATAAAATATGTTGATAAGGTTATTCCTGAGAAAAGTTGGGAACAGAAAATAGAAGATATTAAAGAGTATGGTATTGATATTTTTGTAATGGGTGATGACTGGGAAGGGAAATTTGATTTTCTAAGAGATTATTGCGAGGTGGTTTACCTAAAAAGAACAGATGGTATTTCAACAACCGCTGTTAAGAATAATATAAAAAAAAATGTATATTCAACAAAATCGGAGAAGGGAAAGGAGATTTTATATGATAAACTTCTTATCTAACTTAAAATCCATTATCTTTCCAATTTCTATCGTAATCGGGTTTACATTAGTAGGTATAATTTTGCAGAAAATCATTTTTGTAAGTCTAATGAAAATTGCCAAAAAAACAGCATGGGAAGGCGACAATATTATTATCAACTCTATTAAAGGAATGCTAATTTTATGGGGATTTATTATTGGTGTTTATATTGCCTTACCGTTTGCTTCTGTATCTTCTAATGTGCTGATAGTTTTGCATAAGATTCTTTTGGTGCTAATTATCTTTTCAGTTACTATTGTTCTTGCAAAAATGCTTGCTGGATTTGTAGAACAGTATGGCAAGAAATCTGGAGGAACTCTTGCCAGTACAAGTATATTCAAAAATATAACAAAAGGCATCATTCTCGTCATTGGCGCTCTAATCATCCTACAAAGTTTAGGTATTGCAATAACTCCAATTCTGACCGCATTAGGAGTTGGAGGCTTGGCTGTAGCATTGGCTTTGCAAGATACACTCTCAAATCTCTTTTCTGGATTTCAAGTTATTGCTTCAGGTCAAATTAAAAAAGGAGACTTTATTCAACTTTCCTCTGGTGAAGCAGGATATGTGACAGACATAAACTGGAGAAATACAACTATTAAAGCTTTTGGAAATAATATTATTGTAATTCCAAACTCAAAACTTGCTTCACTTATTGTAACAAACTACAATTTACCGCAGAAAGATATGTCAGTACCTATCGAAGTCGGCGTGAGTTATGACAGTGACCTCGAATTTGTAGAAAGTGTAACATTAGATGTAGCCAGAGAAGTTATGAAAGAGTTTAAAGATTTATCATCAAAAACTGACCCAATTATAAGGTATCGTTCATTTGGAGAATCAAGCATAAACTTTGCAATCATTCTTTATGTTACCGAATATGTAAATAAATTTTTACTTCGTCACGAGTTTATCAAACGACTTTCTAAACGATACAAGGAAGAAGGAATTGAAATACCTTTCCCACTTAGAACAGTTATTATGAAGCAACCCAAAGCATAATATTCAACTAAATCCGTATATTTCTCCCTAACAAAACCAACTCTTGTTCCCATCTGCCAGCTCCGAGACCCCGATACATCGGGACACGGGGTGAATCAGTGTTCTCTATGGTTAATAAAGCAAATGAATAATTATAATGAATGTCAGCTATGCCCACGTAATTGCAAAGTAGACAGGACCAGAGGGGAGTTAGGGTATTGTGGAGAATCTGACAAACTCAAAATCTCCAGTATCTGTCCACATTTCGGAGAAGAACCTCCTATCTCTGGAATTAATGGCTCGGGTACTGTATTTTTTACAGGATGTTCTTTGAAATGTCTATTCTGCCAGAATTATCAAATATCTATTGAAGGAATGGGACGAATCTGGTCTGTTCCTGAAGTTGTTGATGAAATTGAAAAAATGTATAATATTCACAAAATCCATAATGTAAATTTTGTTACCCCTGACCATTTCTTCCCGCATACAATTGAAATAGTAAAATCACTTCGTAAAAGAAAAATTAATATTCCAATTCTCTACAATACATCGGGCTATCAGAAGATATCATCACTAAAAAAAATAGATGATTATGCCGATATTTATATGCCAGACTTTAAATATTCAGATAGTAATTTGAGTAAAAAACTTTCTAATTGTGACGATTATCCCGAGATTGCGATTGAAGCAATTTCAGAAATGATAAGGCAAAAAGGCTTTTTAGACTCCTTTGAAAATAATACAACAATCGCTAAAAATGGTGTTTTAGTAAGGCATTTGATTTTACCAGAAAATGTGAAAAATTCAATCGATATTCTGACAACTCTTTTTTTAGAATTTGGGAAAAACCTTCCTGTTAGTTTGATGTCGCAATATTATCCAGCACAAAGGTTTAAAGTAAATTCAGAAAATGAGGATATTAGTTTTTTAAATCGTAGGATAACCTCTGATGAGTTTAAACAGGTTTATGAACATGCTATGAGTTTAGGATTCAAAAATATGCTTGTACAATTTCATTATAGCTTCAAAACGGAATCTGATTTTACCGATTTTGTGCCTGATTTCAGGAAGGAAAAGCCGTTTAAAGGGAGGTAGGGATATAGAGAAATAAGGATATAGGGGAATAAGGGTATAGGGAGATAAGGACTTTACTCTTCGTCCTCGAGCTTCAGTTTGGTGACGAGAAAAAGGTCTCAAACATTAATGGATTGAGACCTTTATTTTACAGTTATCTTTCAAAATGGACAGGTACAATTTTTAATGAAATGCAAAATAGAGGCAACAAACTTTATATAACAGAATTTCATGTTAAGTTATTCATATCTATAGTTTTTAAGAGAAAACCCTTAAAAAACTTTGACATTGAAAGAATGAAGCTTAAATTATAGTTAAATTTAGCACTCTCAAATAAAGAGTGATAGAGAATGGGATAAAATGTTAAAAGAAAATAAATTTTCAGTTGGAACTGATTTTTCAGAAAAAAGCGAAATATCAAAAAGGCAGAAAGAAATTCTTAAAGCTATAATCTTAGAGCATCTCAAAACTACTCAGGCTGTGAGCTCAAAGATTATATCAGATAATTATGATTTTAATGTGGGTCCAGCAACTATTCGTAACGAGATGGCTGTGTTAACTGAAAATGGTTTTATTGAACAACTCCATACATCTGCTGGCAGAATACCGACTGAAAAAGGATATAAATTTTATATAAATGACATACTTGATTTTGATAGGGATATACCTGAACAGAAAATCAAAATGATGCAAGTTCTTCTTTCGCACAACTTTCAAAGTATTGATTTGATGTTTACTTCTATTCTTAGATTCCTGGCAAATGTTTCAGGACAATTAAGCATTATAGCTGAGCCTGATTTTTCTTCTGGAATTCTAAAAAAACTAAATATCTTTAAGATTGAAGGTGATAAACTTCTTTTAGTAATCAGTCTTGATGGTGGGCTTGAAAAAACCATTATTGTGCCAAATTCACACAATATTTCTAATGCACAAATTTCTGCTATGGTTAGATATTTCAATAATAGATTTTCAGGCCTACAGATTTATCAAATTCAAAATCAATTTAACAAAGAACTTGAATCATCCCGCTCTAAACGACAAACTATTCTCTTTGAAATATTTTCAGAAATTAAAAATGTGATAAATAAACTTAGTCCCTATATCATACGATTTGATGGTAATCTGGGTTTCTTGAGCCAACCAGAATTCGGCTCTAAAGAGAAAATTCTTCAGCTTTTGAGAATTATAAATAATCAAAATGATTTTATAAAAATCTTTAAGAAATATGAACAAAATGATTATACTATTTTAATGGGAGAGGAAATAAAAAGCCATGATTACTCTGAGCTTGTATTAATTTTTGGTAAGTATCAAGTAATGGACCTATCGGGTTTTATTGGCATTCTGGGAACAAGAAGAATGAACTATCGTGAAAATATTCCTATGATTTGTTTTGCATCTCGTATGATTACTGAAATGACGACAAAAGGGACTGTAATGCCATTTATTAAAAGGGAGCATCAATATGCAAGAGAAGGAAATTGAAAAAAATAAACAAACCGTTACTAAACATAGAAAAGCTAAAACCACTGAAAAGAAAAGTAGAACTCCAAGCTTAACTCAAATGAATGCTAAATTAAAAGAAGAGGTAGAATTTTATAAAGATAAATGGTTGCGGGCTGTAGCTGAATTTGAGAATTTCAGAAAAAGAAATATTAAAGAAAGAATTGACTGGATAAAAAATGCAAATCAAGCGCTTCTTTTAGAAATTATTGATGTATATGAACATTTAGAATTGGCAATCAAATCTGCAAAGGATGAAAAAGTTCCTGCAAACTATCAGAAAGTTATTAAAATGATTTATGACCAAATGAAGAGTATTTTGGAAAAACAAGGTCTGAAAAAGATGGAAACTATCGGGAAAGAATTCAATCCAGGTTTGCATGATGCGATAGTTTGTGTGGAACATGAAAAATATGATGAAAATATAATTTTTGATAATGTTAAAAATGGCTATCTTTTGAATGACAAAGTATTGCGTCATGCAAGAGTGGCTGTCTCAAAAGGCAAAAAAACTAAACGACCACAAAGTCTCAAAGACACAAAGAAATAATATGAATTTTAAACCTATTTCAGAAAAAGAAGAATTTATTGCGAAAAAAATTGTTGATGCTGCATATCAAGTACATAAAAAATTAGGTCCAGGATTACTTGAAAAAATTTATGAAGTGTGCTTTTGTTACGAGTTATCTAAAAATGGTCTAAAGAATCGAAGACAGGTAAATATTCCCATTGTATATGATGAAATAACTTTTGATGAAGGCCTTAGAATAGATGTTCTCGTTGAAGAGCTAATTATTTGTGAGATAAAATCTGTTGAAGGAATGAATCCCGTTTGGGAAGCTCAAATACTCAGTTATTTAAAATTAACCGGAAAAAGACTCGGATTTATTATAAACTTTAATGTGCCTTTAATTAAAGATGGCATTAAAAGAATTATTCTATAATCTTTGTGCCTTTATGTCTTCGTGGTAAAAAATTAAATGATCAATGACAAAGTCTCAAAGACACAAAGAAATAATATTAGTTTCAAGTTTATCAATTAAAAATGTTATTAAAAAATATATTTTATAATCTTTGTGCCTTTATGTCTTCGTGGTAAAAAATTAAATGATCAATGACAAAGTCTCAAAGACACAAAGAAATAATATTAGTTTCAAGTTTATCAATTAAAAATGTTATTAAAAAATATATTTTATAATCTTTGTGCCTTTGTGCCTTCGTGGTAAGAAAAAAAATATAAAGGAGTCAACTATATAGAAATAAAAGTTAATTAGCTTGTTTCGTCAGTTTGAAATAAGTTTTGTTCTTTAACATAGCATAGAGTGTTTTGATTAATTTATTAGCGACAGCAATAACAGCTTGTT